>WNGP01002744.1_pt1 | contig 15056 bp, 14 predicted proteins | sample 5407671 | NCBI WGS metagenome assembly WNGP01 (sample SAMN13153381, study PRJNA577476) | soil metagenome | isolation source: 40 cm soil or saprolite under Garry oak tree replicate 2 | place: USA:California | collected 2016-06-15 | reverse complement strand
TCCGTGATAGACCAGATCCATGCAGCAGTGTCAGCTACCGCAGACCCGACGATGAGATGGCTGCGATGGGTCAGCGGAATCGTCTGGATATTCAGCTGGCGCACCATCTATCTCGAGATTTTCCGGTGGCACCATATGACGAAATCGCTCCGTTTCAATCCACCGCCACCACTTCCCGGAACGGATATCCGGCCCAAAGCGGGCGCCCCGCTCATAGCGGTGTGCCTGGGTGCCATAGCAGCCCCGCTGGTCTTCCTTACGGTCACGATGATGGAACGAATGCGCGTTAGGCCCGGTAGTACTCCGCACTGACGACCAGTCCGGTCGTGGCGAGGAAGCCGTCGATGAGGCCGGGCCGGTACTGCATCCAGTCCCGCACGGGCCGACGAAAACCGGTGTACACGCGTCCGGCACAGCCCTCACCATGGAGCCCGTGACCACTTCTGGCCAGGCAGTTCCAAGGCTCGTGGCTGTTGGCGACTCCACCAGCCTCGATCCGGCGCGCCGTGTGCCGCATTCAGCACAGCCGCCGCCGGCATGGTGTCATCGCTGCAGGTCGATAGCTACGTCATGGTGGGAGACCCGTTCGTCCCAGCGGCTCAGGGCCCGGCGGGCCTCTGCCTCCACGACGGCGCGCTCGTAGTCATCCCCGGCAAAGGCGCGGACCGCGTCCAAGCCGGTGAAGAAGGTGATGGAGGTGAACATGACCTCGTGGCCGTCATCCTGACGGAGCAGGCGGGCGCCGCGGAAGCCGTCTACGGACCGCAGGTTGCCGCTGACCTCGGATTCATAATGACGCTGGTAATCGTCTGCCGTGGCCGATGGTGCCCATCCGCGCCACATCCGCGCGATCACGGAAATCTCGCCTCAGCTGCCATATACACCACCTTAGCCAGGCCGAGGCCATTCGCTCACGCACCGGCCCGGAGCCGGAGCCGGTGACGCGTTTCCATCAGCGCGAAGCCGAGCAGGTTGAGTCCCCGCAGTGTTCCGGTGACCTGGCCCGGTCATCGCCGGCCGTCAGCCCGATGCCCCAGATCCGGTCCCGCGGGGACGCCTCCACGAGGACCCGGTCGCCGGTGGCGAGCAGGAAGTCTCGCAGGTCCGCGTGCTGGCCGAACTTGGCTGCCCGCCGTCCTCGACGAACCTGATCAGCTGATCGGCGCTGCGGATATCTGCCGCCATGCCCGCCACGGCACTGACCCTGGCGCGCGGTCCGGCCAGCGGGAGTTCGGCCACGGTCCGCCAGCTATCCGGGGCGTCGGCGCCGGTCATCAGCCACACCAGTACGGCGCTCTGCATCAACACCGGGCCGTCGCCAACCTCCCCCGGAAGCGCTAGCACAAGCACGACCCCGGCAGCCGGGACGCGCACCTCGTGATGGCGCTCCGTCTAGCCGGTTGTTAGTCCATATTAGTAAACTGATTAGCGTCTACATGTTGCCATGGCCGACGGGCTCAGGAGGTCTGTATGTCTGCACGTGACGCCGTTATCGTCGATGCGGTGCGAACGCCGGTCGGCAAGCGGAACGGCTCACTCGCCGGGATCCATGCCGTCGATCTGTCGGCCCATGTGCTGACCGCGCTGGTGACGCGGAACGGCATCGACCCCGCCGTGGTCGACGACGTGATCTGGGGCTGCGTCCAGCAGGTCGGCCAGCAGGGCGGCGACGTGGCCCGGATGGCCGTGCTGGCCGCGGGCTGGCCGGAGTCGGTGCCGGGCACCACCGTAGACCGCCAGTGCGGCTCGTCCCAGCAGTCGGTCCACTTCGCCGCCGCCGGCCTCGTCTCCGGCCAGTACGACGTGGCCATCGCCGGCGGCGTGGAGATCATGAGCGCGGTGCCCCTCGGGTCGATCTCGAAGGACCCGGATCTCGGGCGCCCGGGCGGCCCGAAGGTGCGGGAGCGCTACGGCGTCACTTTCAACCAGGGCATCGGCGCCGAGATGATGGCGGAGAAGTGGGGCCTGTCCCGCGACCAGCTCGACGAGTTCTCCAGCGCCTCCCACGCCAAGCTCGCCGCCGCGGCCGACGAGGGCCGGCTGGCCGGCCAGATCGCCCCGGTCGAGCTGCCGGATGGCCGGGTGCTCGACACCGACGAGGGCCTGCGCCGGGGCACCAGCCCGGAGAAGCTGGCCGGGCTCAAGCCCGCCTTCAAGGAGGGCGGCGTCATCCACGCGGGCAACTCCTCGCAGATCAGCGACGGGGCCGCGGCCGTGCTGATGATGACCTCGGACAAGGCCCACGAGCTGGGCCTGACCCCGCTGGCCCGGGTGCACACGGCGGTGCTGGCCGGCGACGACCCGGTGATGATGCTGAGCGCTCCCATCCCGGCCACCCAGAAGGCGCTGAAGAAGTCCGGCCTGTCCGTCGGCGACCTCGGCGCGTTCGAGGTCAACGAGGCCTTCGCCTCGGTGCCGCTGGCCTGGCTGGCCGAGACCGGCGCCGACCCGGAGCGGCTCAACCCGGGCGGCGGGGCGATCGCCATCGGCCACCCGCTCGGCGCGTCCGGCGCCCGGCTGATGACCGCGCTCGTCCATCACATGACCGGCCAGGGCATCCGGTACGGCCTGCAGACCATGTGCGAGGGCGGCGGCATGGCCAACGCCACCATCATCGAGCGCATCGGCTAGCGCGGGGCCATCCTGATCGCGCCGTCAAGCCGGATCGTCTCGCCGTTGAGCATGGGGTTCTCCACGATGTGCGCGGCCAGCGCGGCGTACTCCGCGGGGCGGCCCAGTCGCGACGGATGGGGCACCTGGTCGCCCAGCGACTTGACCTGCTGCTCGGACAGGTTCGCGAACAGCGGCGTGTCGAACAGGCCGGGCGCGATCGTCACCACCCGAATCTTCAGCCGGGCCAGGTCGCGGGCGATCGGCAGCGTCATGCCGACGATGCCGCCCTTGGACGCGGAGTAGGCGGCCTGGCCGATCTGGCCATCGAACGCCGCGACCGACGCGGTGTTCACGATCACGCCCCGCTCGCCGTCTTCCTCGCCCGTCTGGCTCATCCGGTGCGCGGCCAGCCGGATCACGTTGAAGGTCCCGATGAGGTTGACCTGGATCACCCGGGTGAAGGCGTCGAGCGGGAACGGGCCGTCCTTGCCCGTGGTCCGCGCGGCGTTGCCGATGCCCGCGCAGTTGACCAGGATCCGGGGCGGGCCTCCGGTTAGGGCGGCCGCCGCGTCGAGCGCGGCCTCCACGGCGTCCGGGCTGGTCACGTCGCCGGCCGCGAACACGGCCCGGGCACCGAGTTCCTTCTCGATCGCCGTTCCGTTCGAGCGGGGCAGGTCGAGGATGACCACCGACGCGCCGGCGTCGTGCAGTTTCCTGACCGTAGCGAGTCCGAGACCGGACGCGCCCCCGGTGACCAGGGCAACGCTTCCCGCGATCTTCATCGTGCCTCCTGTCGACGGTCAAATAGTGTACGGGGTTAGATGACAGAGCAGCGGTCACGTAAATGCGGGAGGTATCACCATGGCGGCGCCGGAACCAACCCGCCGCGGGCCGCTGGCCGGCCTGCGGGTGCTCGAGCTGGCGGGCATCGGACCCGGGCCGTTCTGCGCCATGCTGCTCGCCGACCAGGGCGCGACCGTGCTGCGCATCGACCGGCCCGGGGCCGCCGGGGCCCGGCCCGAGCGTGAGCTGCTGAACCGCGGCCGCCAGTCCGCTGTGCTCGACCTTAAGCACCCGCGCGCGGTGGACGCGCTGCTCCGGCTGGCCGAGACCGCGGACGTGCTGATCGAGGGCCTGCGCCCGGGGGTGACCGAGCGCCTCGGGGTGGGACCCGATGTCTGCCTGCGCCGCAACCCGCGGCTGGTCTACGCCCGGATGACGGGCTGGGGGCAGCACGGCCCGCTGGCCCCGACGGTGGGGCACGACATCGGCTACATCGCCCGCGCCGGCGCCCTGCACGCCCTGGGCCGGGCGGGCGGCCCGCCGCAGTTCCCGGCGAACCTGCTCGGCGACTTCGGCGGCGGCGGGATGCTCATGGCCTACGGCATCTGCGCCGCCCTGGTAGAGCGGGCCACCTCCGGGCAGGGCCAGGTGGTGGACGCGGCCATCGTGGACGGGGTGGCGTCGCTGCTCGCCATGCCGCTGATGTTCATGGCCCAGGGCCTGTGGCGGGACGAGCGCGGGGTGAACCTGCTCGACGGCGGCGTGCCCTGGTACGACGTGTACGAGACGGCCGACGGGAAGTGGATGGCGGTCGGGGCGCTGGAGCCGCGGTTCTACGACGCGCTGCTCGCCGGGCTGGGCCTGACCGGGGCGCCCGACCGCGGCGACCCGCAGAACTGGCCGGAGCTGCGCGCGAAGTTCTCGGCCCGGTTCTCCGAGCGCACCAGGGACGAATGGGCGGCCGCCTTCGCCGGCAGCGAGGCCTGCGTGGAACCGGTGCTGTCGCTGCACGAGGCCGCCGAGGACCCGCACCTGACCGCGCGGGAGACCTACGTCGTCCGGGACGGCGTCCTCCAGCCCGCTCCCGCGCCGCGGTTCTCCCGGACGCCGGGCCAGCTGCCCGGCCCGGCGCCCGCGCCTGGGCGGCACACCACCGAGGCGCTCACCGAGTGGGGCCTGGCGGACGCGGCCGGCCTGGTCGCCTGCGGCGCCGCCATCCAGGCCTGATCTTGCCCGGGCGGTGCGCGATCCGGCCGGGCCTACCGGTAGGTGATCAGGGAGCGGTCGGATTCGAGGTGGGCGTGATCGTTGAACGTCAGCAGGTGCGTTCCGGTCCGCCCGCTGATGAACTTCGTGATGCTGGCGTTGACGAGCAGCCGGGCCAGGCCGGGCCAGCGCTCGATGGGCAGCCCGAGCGCCCGGGCGCAGACGGCGGCGATGACCCCGCCGGAGGTCACCGCGACGGTCCCGCCGGGCGCCGCGCTCAGGTCGCGGACCGCGTCCAGGACGCGGCCGATGAACGCGTCGTGGGTTTCCTGGTAGTCCGTCCCGCCGGAGGTCCAGCGGCCGATCGCCTCCTCCAGCGCCGATTGCAGCGCCCGCCCGGACTCGCCGCTCGCGGTGGCCGTCTCGAAGGTGATCTCCCCGGTATGCCGGGCCATGACCGAGACGTGGTCGTACTCGTCGAGCCGTTCGTCGGTCTGCAGCTCAGCTCCGGCCCGGCCGAGCGCGGCCAGCACCGCCTCGGCGGTATCGCGCTGGCGGGTCAGGGCGCCGGACACCACCCGGTCGACCACGAGGTCGGCTTCGGCCAGCCGGGCTCCCGTGACCTGCGCCTGGCGCCGGCCGATGTCGGAGAGCTGGTCGTAGTCCGCCGCTCCGAGCGACGCCTGACCGTGCCGGACGAGCAGAAGCACACCCATGGGCCCAACTTAGCCGGGCCGCGGACACATACGCGGCCAGCTTGACATGCAGCCAGTTAGCTGCATGATGTATCGAGAAGATTCGGCTACGCGATGTTGCATCAGGACGACGGAAGGAGGTTCGGCATGCCGGAAGGCACGCTCGAGCTCACCAGGGTTCCCTCGGTCAAGGTCGGCATGCTGATTCGTCGGAAACCCGCCGAGGTGTTCCGGGCCATCGTCGACCCGGCCATCACCAGCAAGATCTGGTACACCAAGAGCAGCGGGACGATGATCCCCGGCGCCCGGCTGACCTGGGAATGGGAGATGTACGGGGTGTCGAGTCAGGTCTGGGTCAAAGAGGTAGAGGAGAACAGCCGGGTCCTCTTCACCTGGAGCGGTTACACCCCCGATAACCCGACCACGGTCGAGTTCCGCTTCATTCCGATGCCCGACGACACCACCTACGTCCAGGTCACCGAGTCCGGGTTCACCGGAACCGGAGACGAACTCGTCGGATATGTGACCGACTCCACCGGCGGCTTCACCTTCCTGGTCAGCTCGCTGAAGGCGCTCCTCGAGCACGACATGGTCCTCGGGCTTGTCCCCGATGCTCATCCCGCGGGCCTGGACGCCTGAAAACGGACCAGGACCGTCTCCGGTCAGCCGCCCCGGGAAGGTACACAGGACGGCCGGAACTGCCCGGCGCCAGGTGGGACACCATGACGAGATCGTCCAGCCCGGCCGGCCCGCCGGGGACCAGCGCCCCTCGTTCCCGGTGCTTACGGCAGACGAAGCATTCCGCCTCCACGGCCATAGCTGCAATGATCGCATGACCACGGCGTAGCGCGGTTCGGATCCGCATCGTGCGGGTCCCGCCGGGGTGTCATCGCGCCAGGCTGGCAGGTTCTCCCGTTCTCACCGCCACCGACCGGGCATGCCCCCTCTTCTGGTCATTGTTGTCACACCCCTTTGAGATGCTCGGCCCAGGGCCGGAACCGGACCGCTGACCCGCCTAGCCGGAGGTAAACGATGAGCGGTGACAAACACCAGGAGCCTGCCGTACAGCCCGATGACCTTGCCCGGTTTTTCGTCGAGCGAGCCAACGCCGGCGATGTCGATGGCCTGGTGGCACTCTACGAACCTGACGCCGTGCTGACCTTCCCGCCCGGTCACATCGCCGCCGGTGGCCAGGCGATCCGCGCCGTGTATGAAAAACTGCTCGCCGGCAGGCCCGCGCTCGCGCCCGGCGAACAGCAGCCCGCACTCGTCAACGGTGACCTAGCGCTCACCTCAACCCGTCTGGCCGGCGGCGGCGTCACCGTTGAAGTGGCCCGCCGTCAGCCGGACGGCACCTGGCTGTGGGCGATCGACCGGTTCAACATCCTCGAATAGCGGATTTCCCGGCGGTGCGCCCTGGCCGGGGCGAAGCGTGCCGTCGTCGCCGAGTCCGTCCAGGACGGCGGGCAGGCCCACGGTTATGGCGCGAGCCTATGCCGACCTGGCTCGGACGGGTGCCGGGATCAATACCCCGTCGTCTATTACCCAGCGGGCGAAGGCCATGTGTCCGTGATCCTGTGTCATTGAGCGTCATTTCCAGAGCCTTCTGGCACATGGTCATGCGAGATGACCGGCGCGCCGGTCAGCGGCCGCCCGGAGCGCCCGGCCTCACTCCGCCGGCATCGCGCTGACCGCGTCCCGGATGTAGCGCTTGATGGCGAGGTCCTCGATCTGGTCGAGCCTGCGGACCAGGTTGCGCAGTTCGGCCAGGAATTCCGCCCGCCGGGCGGCCAGGTCCGGGCCGGGCCCGGACCGGGTGGCGAGGTCATCCACAGGTTCGAACAGGCCCCGGTTCCTGGCCAGCTGGAGCGCCGTCTGGAACAGCAGCACCGAGACGGACTCGGAGCTGCGCAGCCTGCGCTGGGCCACGTACTGCCGGCCGAGCCCGAGCGCCCGGCGGATCACCTCCGAGTCGTCGGCAGGAAGGTCATCATGAGTCAGCACGTCGGCGACGAGCCGGTACGCCTCCACGAAGGGCCGAACGATGACGTGGGACACCAGCGGCCGCATCCCAGAAAGCAGCGCGTCGGGGTCAGACCGGAGCCGGTCTTCCCAGGCCGGGTCGTGCCGTGCCATCTCCTCGCCCACCAGGCGCCGGTGCTCGTCGCGGTCCTTGAAGTAGAACTCGAACTTCAGCAGGTCGCGGAGCCAGGCGATCTCCGCCCAGAAGGCCTCGACCGGGTCGGCGTCCGCGTCGCGCGCCCGGAGCACGGCCAGCTCGCACAGCGCGGTATCGAGCAGGAAGTGGATCAGCGAGTTCCGGTAGAACGTGGCGGCGAGCTGATGATCGGGTCCGATCAGCCAGACCGGCTCGCGGCCGTCCGCGTAGGAGGTGACCAGGCCGCCCTGGACCAGGGCGTCCAGCGTAGCCCGCACCGGCGCGGCGCCGGACAGGGCGCGTGCGCTCGCCGTCATCGGCACCCCACGGCTCTCCAGGTAGTCCAGCCCATCGGCCAGGCCCAGGCGGATCTGGCCGAAGGTGAGGGCGGCCCCCCGCATGGCCAGCAGGATGGTGGTGACCAGGGCCGTCGCGGTGACGGGCATGCCCTGGTTGATCCGCCACGCCACCTCGAAGGCGGTCTTCTGCAGGGCCAGCCGCCGGGCCGCGGGATCGGCGGCCACCGCACCACCAGGCGGCCCGAGGCAATCCCGAAGCGAGACCGGCTCGCCGAATCGCACGTAGACCTTGCCGTAGTGACGGGCGCCCTGGGCCTTGACGAAGCTGTAGAGCCAGCCGAACCCTTCCGGCTTCTTGACACCGCCCCGCGCGTACTCGGCGTACTCGGAGATCTCGTGCAGCTGGTCGAAGGTGATCGACACCGGCAGCAGCGCGATGTCGTCCACGCGTCCGTGCAGGTAGGCGTCGGCCGCGTAGGACAGCAGGCCGAGCCGCGGCGGGAGCATCTTCCCGGTGCGCGAGCGGGTTCCCTCGATCGACCAGCTGAGGTTGAATCGCTTCTCGAGCACGTAACCGACGTATTCCCTGAGCACGTACTTGTACAGCGGGTCCTCGCTGGTCGAGCGCCGGATGAAGATCACCCCGGCGCGCCGCATAATGGCGCCCATCGGCCCGAAGGCCATGTTGATGCCGGCGAACAGGTGCGCGGGCGGCAGGCCGTTCTCCTGCATGGCGGCGGTGAGCACGAGGGTATCGAGATTGGACCGGTGCGACCACAAGAAGATGCCCGGGTGGCGTTCCATCGCCGCGCGCAGCCGTTCGACCTGCCCCTCGTCGTAGTCGATCTGCCGGTCGAAGCCCCGCTGGAAGATCAGCCGTCCCAAGGTCGGCATGATGTCGATGAGCCTGCGGCTCCAGCCGGCGGCTAGTTCTTCGAGGATCTCGCCTGCTTCGGCCAGCGACGGCGGCTCCTCCTGCGGGCCGCGCCGGACCGCGGACAGCCCGGAGCGGAACCGGCGGGACGACAGGATCTCGTCCTTTACCAGGCTCGGCGTCTTGTACCTGGGGCCGCGCAGCCGGTACTCGGCCCGGTCGAGCGCGAGCGTGGCCCGGCGAGCCACGTAGGCGCCGAAGTCGTCCGGGTCCTCGCCGCCGGTGGCGTCGATCCAGTGCTGCCGCAGCGCGGCGACCGTCGCGGGCTCGCCGACCAGCACCCTGGCCCGGCCTGGCGAGCGGGCCAGGATCCGCTGCTGCTGGCGTTCGGTGGGATGATACGGGTCCTGGCCGGGCAGGATGTCGTGCATCCGGGCCGCGCGCCGGCCCGCGTGCTCCGCGGGCAGCCAGGCGACCCGGACCGGGACCAGCTGGACGTCCTCCCCGCGCTCCAGGACGGACCGCGGGAGCCGGGCGCTCCCGCTGCCCGGTGGCCCGAGGCTGACCGCCAGCCAGCCGGTTCCCCCGGCCGCGGCGACCCGCTCCCGGATCAGCCGCGCCTCGGTCGGCGTAAAGGCCTGCGTGAGCACCACCGTGCCCGCACGGTCGGCCAGCAGTCCGGCGAGGTCTGGTTCGCGTTCGGCGCTCACGACGACCCCCCGGAGCGGCCGGCGAGGTCCGCCGCGGGCCAGTCGGCCAGCCGCGCCACGTAGCACGCCCGGATCTGCCCGATCCGCTCGCTCAGGTCCCCCAGCGTCCAGTCCCCGGTGCTGACCGGCGGCAGGACCGCGACGTCGACCGTGCCCGGATGGAGCGTGGCGGAGTTGCGGCCCGCCACCGATTCGGAGTTCCTGATGACGATCGGGACGATGGGCAGGCCCGTTGCCATCGCGATCCGGAAGGCGCCCTTCTTGAACGGGCCGACCGACTGGGTGTCCGTCCGGGTCCCCTCTGGGGCGACCACGATCGACAGGCCCTTGCGCGCGGCCTCCTCGATCGGCTTGAGGGCGGCGACCGCCGAGGCGGTGTCGGCCCGGTCGATGAACGCGGCGTCGAGCAGTTTCCCGAGCGGGCCGACGAGCGGGTTGCTCTCGAGTTCCTTCTTGGCTATCCCGGTCCAGTTGTCCTTGACCAGCGCGGCCACGACGAACACGTCGAAGTTGTTGCGGTGGTTGAACAGGAACACGGCAGGCCGCTGCGCGGTGAGGTTCTCCTCGCCGGTGACGTTCAGCTTCACGCCGTTCAGCGCGAGCACGGCCTCCGGCCAGTACCTGGTCAGGAAGTTGACGCCGATGCGCTTGTTCCTGGTCAGCAGGCCCAGGCTCACCGCGCCGGCGGCCACCGGCCCCAGCGAGCCGATCGTGGCCAGGCTGCGGACCGCGCCCAGCGGGCCGCCGCCCCGGCTGCTGAACCGCAGGATGGGCCAGCCGCGCCGCTCGGCCACCTTGGTCAGCTCCGGCCCCGGGTTGGTCGGCCGCGGGTTGCCGACCAGGTGCATGAGGGCGAGGTCCTCGTCGCCGTCCGCGTAGAAGTAGCTCGACCGCATGTCGACCTGGTGCTCGGCGGCGAACCGCTGGACGCTGGTGGCCTTGCTGGTGCCCCATATCACCGGGCGCTGGAGCTCACCGGTCAGGATCCCGAGCTCGTCGACGACGAACCTGTTGCACACCACGTGGTCGATGCCGAGGTAACGGGCCACCGGCTCGGCCTGCATGCTCAGCGCCGACGAGCTCAGCACCACGGTGTGGCCGCGGCGCTGGTGGGCGCGGACCAGTTCGCGCATCTCCGGGTAGATCAGGTCGGCGACGGACTGCTGGAAGATCCGCTCGCCCATCTCCTCGACGTCCTCGGCCAGGCGCCCCCTGGTCGACCGCACCGCGCCTTCGATCACGTTCTCGAACTGGTGCCGGCCGAGCCGGTACTCCACCGCGAGCTGCATCATGTGCAGGAACTCGGTCGCGCCGACTTCCCGGCGGCGCAGCCGGTCCTTGGTGACGGCCGCGACGGTGAACCCGGCCACCAGCGTCCCGTCCAGGTCGAAGAACGCGCCGATCCTGGACCCCTCCGGACTTGCATCCACTTCGGCCACAGAGCCGGGCAGCCGCAGTCGCCTGCTCGGCGTGGTCATGAGGTCCGCCGGGCTGGGGTCCGCCCTCTTGTGTCCGCCGTGCCTGTTTTTGATGCCGAACGAGTGGGCGGCCGCCCCAGCTCCACTATCTCGTCGAACCCGAGCTGAAGGCACTTCTCCAGCTGGTCGGCGGCGGTGAACGACGCCGTGTCGTAGCGGAACGTCACGGTGCAGGTGCCCGCCCGGGAGACGAGGATCGCCATCATGGCCACCCGGGGCAGCGGCCCGAGCCCGTACTGACGGTGCACCCGCGCCCCGGCCAGGAACGTCTCCTGGGCGTAGCCGGGCACGTTGCTGGCCTGGATGTCCGGCGGCGTGATGCGGTCGATGACCCCGCGCAGCGCCTCGTCAGGAAGCAGGCTGAGGACCGGCGCGAGCCGGCCGAGCACGTCGATGGCGGGCTCGCTCCGGCGCGCGATCACCTGCTCGCGTATCTGTTTCATCCGCTCGACCGGGTCGGATTCGCCGACCGGCGCGGCGATGGTGACCCCGGCGAACCGGTTGCCCGACGCCGGGTCGTCCCCGGTGCGCAGGCTGACCGGGAGGGCCAACGGGAGGGCGTCAACCGGCACCCCGAGCACCTCGTGGTACCGGCCCAGGCCGCCGCACAGCGCGGCGAGATAGGCGTCGTTGACCGACGCTCTGCCGCCGTGCCCCCCCGGTACTCTGCCGCCGTGCCCCCCCGGTACCGTGACGGCCTTGGCTGCGGCGCGCAGGTCGGTGAGCGGCAGCTCGAGCACGTGGGTGCGGCTCACCAGGCTTCGGCGGCGCAGCAGCGGCGACGGCTCGGCCGGCGACGGCCGGAGCACGCGGAGCGCCGAATCAGCGAAGCCGAGGGCCTCGGTGACCGTAGCCCCCGGCCGCGTGACCAGGCGCACGGCGGTACCCGCCGCGCTGGCCAGCAACTTCCGCCCGGCTCCGAGCGTGGTCTCCGGCAGCTGCCTGAGGCTGCTGCGCAGCAGGTCGTTGCCGTTCAGGTCGCGGGGCACCGGCACCGGCGGCATCGGCCGCGGCTCCGGGTCCGGCTCGGTGTCGTAGACCTGCTCGAACAGGGCGAGTCCGCCCAGGCCGTCGGTGATGGCGTGGCTGAGCTTGATCAGCAGCGCGGACCGGCCCTCTTCCAGGCCCTCGACGTACACCGCCTCCCACAGGGCGCGCGAGGTGTCGAGCGGCGACTGCAGGGTGACCTCGGCCAGGTCGAGGAGCTGGCGCAGCGTGCCCGGGGCGGGCAGCGCCACCCGGCGCAGGTGGTAGTCCAGGTCGAAGTCGGGATCGACGACCCACCGCGGCGGCGTGGTCGGGACCGGCGGGATCACCACCTTCTGCCGCATCCTGATGACCACCCGGCTGGCCCGGTCCATCGCCTCGCGTAGCCGGCCCCAGTCGGCCGGGCGGTCGAGGATCTCCAGGTCCAGGAACGCGGATCGCGTGGCCGGATACGCCTCGCCGCGGTGCAACAGGTAGTCCAGCGGGCTGAGCTCGTCGGGCTGCCCGGCCGGCAGTGGCGGGCGGTCAGTCATAATGCCCCCAGATAACGCAGCAATGTGCTTTTCTCTCGTCGGCCATTATCGTCTCAAGCAGTGCACGAAGCGAGGTGCCAGGATGTCAGGGCAGCGACGCGGCCGGGTGATCGCGATGAGTACCGGCGAAATGGATGCGTTCCTCGGCCAGGAGCGCACCTGCCGGCTGGCGACGCTCGGCTCGGGCGGGCCGCATGTCTCGCCGGTCTGGTTCGTCTGGGAGGCAGGCGCCTTGTGGGTCTACTCGCTGACCCGCAGCCAGCGGTGGGCCGATGTGCAGCGTGATCCCAGGGTGGCCGCGGTGATCGACGCGGGTCACCACTACGCCGAACTGCACGGCGTCGAGATCGAGGGCGAGGCCGCCGTCGCCGGTCCCGTCCCGCGGACGGGCGACGGGGATCCCGGGATCCCCGAGCTCACCGAGCCCGAGCGGCTGATGGCCGGCAAGTACTTCGGGTCCGTGCAGATGACGCACGACGGCCGGCACGCCTGGCTGCGCGTCACGCCGCGGAAGATCACCAGCTGGGATTTTCGCAAGCTCGCCACGCTGCCCACACGGGGCTAGCGGCTGATCTAATAGCCGCATGAGCGAAGTACTTGTCGAGCGCCGCGGCGCGGTGCAGGTCATCACCATCAACCGGCCGGAGGCCCGCAACGCCCTGAACGGGGCGGTCGCGGCCGGGATCCGCGACGCGGCCGACGAACTCGACGCGGACGGCGAACTGCAGGTCGGCGTGCTCACCGGGGCGGGCGGCACGTTCTCCTCGGGCATGGACCTCAAGGCGTTCCTGAAGGGCGAGTCGCCCGCGTTTCCCGGCCGGGGACTGTGCGGCATCACCCAGACCCCGCCGCGCAAGCCGCTGATCGGCGCGGCGGAGGGCTGGGCGCTGGCCGGCGGATTCGAGCTGCTGCTCGCCTGCGACCTGGTGGTCGCGGGCGCGTCGGCCCGGTTCGGCGTCCCGGAGGTCAAGCGCTCGCTGGTAGCCGGGGGCGGCGGGGCGCTGCTGCTGGCGCAGCGGATACCCCGGGCGCTCGCGCTGGAGATGCTGCTCACCGGCGACCCGTTCGGCGCCCGGCGGGCCGCCGAGATCGGCCTGGTGAACCACGTCGTGGACGAGGGCCAGGCGCTGCCGGCGGCGCTGGAACTGGCCGAGAAGATCGCGGCCAACGGGCCGCTGGCGCTCATGGCCACCAAGGAGATCGCGCACCGCGGCGGCGACTGGACCGCGGCCGAACGGTGGGACGAGGCCGCCCGGCTGATGCAGCCGGTGTTCACCTCGGAAGACGCGCGAGAGGGCGCCAGGGCGTTCGCCGAAAAACGCGCCCCGGTGTGGAAAGGAAAGTAACACGTGCGCAGAGACCTATACGAGCCGGACCACGAGGCGTTCCGCGAGGTCGCCCAGGCCTACGTCAAGCGCGAGGTCACGCCCAACCTGCAGCGGTGGGAGCAGGAGCGCTCGATCGACCGGCAGGCCTGGCTCGCGGCGGGCAAGCAGGCCATCATCGGGCTGCTGATCCCGGAGAAGTTCGGCGGCGCGGGGACGGGAGACTTCCGCTACCGCTGCGTGGTGATGGAAGAACTCGTCAAGGTGTGCGCGACGTCGCTCAGCTCCGGTTTCGGCCTGCAGGACGACATCGCCATCCCCTACATCGTCGACCTGGGCACCGAGGAGCAGAAGGCCCGCTGGCTGCCGCCGATGGCCACCGGCGAGTGCATCGGCGCGATCGCGATGACCGAACCCGGCGCCGGCAGCGACCTGCAGGGCATCCGCACCACCGCGGTCCGGGACGGCGAGCACTGGGTGCTCAACGGCGCCAAGACGTTCATCACCAACGGCATCCACTCCGACCTGGTGATCGTGGTGACGCGCACCGATCCGGACGCGGGCTCGCACGGCATCAGCCTGCTGGTGGCAGAGCGCGGCATGCCCGGCTTCACCCGCGGCCGCAAGCTGGACAAGATCGGCTTGCACGCGCAGGACACCGCCGAGCTGTTCTTCGACGACGTCCGGGTGCCCGCGGCCAACCTGCTTGGCCGCGAGGGCGGCGGCTTCGTGCACCTGATGGAGCGGCTGCCGCGGGAGCGGATGTCGATCGCCATCCTGGCGCTGTCGTCGGCTCGGGCCGCGCTCGGCTGGACGGTCGAGTACACCACCCAGCGCACGGCCTTCGGCCAGCCCCTGGCCGCGTTCCAGAACACCGCGTTCGAACTGGCCACGGCGGTGACCGAGGTCGACGTGCTGGAGGCCTACCTGGACAAGGCGGTGCTGGCGCTGAACGCGGCGCTGAACGCGGACGAGCTGACCGCGGTGGACGCGGCCAAGGCCAAACTCTGGGCCACCGAGGTTCAGCACCGCGTGCTCGACCGGTGCCTGCAACTGTTCGGCGGCTACGGCTACATGGCCGAGTACCCGATCGCGCAGGCCTACGCGGACGCCCGGGTGCAGACCATCTATGGCGGCACGTCCGAGATCATGAAAACGATCATCGCCCGCGAGGTAACTGGCCTGCGGGCCTAGACATTCACGATCTCGTGCATCCAGATTCTAACATGATGTTAGACGTAATGTTAGAACTGAAAGCCTCCGGCGAATCCGTGTCGGGTAGTGGAGGGTCTTGGTGTCCGCTCTCCGGCCTGGGCTGTCGCTGGTCACCGCGGGCTCTGGCGCGATGACGATCACGATCGAGGCGGTGGCGGTGCGCCGTGACCGTAACCATCC
>WNGP01005264.1_pt1 | contig 15068 bp, 14 predicted proteins | sample 5407671 | NCBI WGS metagenome assembly WNGP01 (sample SAMN13153381, study PRJNA577476) | soil metagenome | isolation source: 40 cm soil or saprolite under Garry oak tree replicate 2 | place: USA:California | collected 2016-06-15 | reverse complement strand
CCGGCGGTGGTCGAGGCGGGCGTCGTGGGCGCGGCCGACCGGGACGAGCTGGTGAAGCCGCTCGCGTTCGTCGTGCTGGCGCGCGATCGCGCGCCGGGCCCGGCGCTGGAAGACGAGCTGAAGGCGTTCGTGAAGCAGCGCCTCGCGCCGTACAAGTACCCGCGCTGGATCGTGTTCGTCTCCGAGCTGCCGAAAACGGCAACGGGGAAGATCCAAAGATTCAGGTTGCGGGAGATAGCCAACAGGCATACAGCACAAGCCTAGCCTTTGCTTGTCCGGTCCGTCTCATGTCTGTCTACTGAAGCAGCAGTAGTGACACGTCGTATAGTGCGTGCGTCCACGCCGTGATCCCGAACCCGCGCACCAGGTAGAGCGCCGAGAAGAACACGCCCGCGATCATCCGGAACAGGAACGAGTAGAGCTGCAGCCGGTCGCCGTACGGGCCGATATAATGGAAGGCGGAGAAGATCGCCGCGCCGCCGAGCGTGGCGGCCAGGCCCGCCGTGATGGGCCGCCAGCCGAACAGCGCGCGGCAGGCGGTCGCGAGCGCGCCGACCAGGACCACCCGGAACAAGAGCTCCTCGTAGATCCCCGCGCCCAGCGACACCATGAGCCGCGTCCACCAGTCGAGATCCCGCGTCGGCGGCAGCGCCAGCGTCTGCAGCAAGCCCAGGACGCCCGACGTGACGCTCCCCACCGCGAGGCCGAACAGCGACGCCAGCAACACCGACTCGCCCAGCATCGCGGCGAACACGCGGCCGCGGAGCCGCGAGCCGTGGGCGCGCATGTCCCGGGCCACGAGCCACAGCCCCCCGCCGATCAGGCAGAGCATGAAGAGCAACGGCCCCCAGCTGCCCGCGAGCGCGACGAACAGGCTCTGCAGGATCACGTCCGCGCCGTTCCGCACCGAGCGCGCGCCGTGCGACAGCGAGACCGCCAGCGTCTGATAGAACAGCAGCAACGGCAGCGCGAACAACAGACTGTAGCGCGGCGCGCGGCTCGCCTGCCAGTAGGAGCTGGGGGTTGTCAACGACGAGAATCCGATGCTGGTCATAGGGTCAACAATCTACTGCGCCTTGCGGTGCTCTCGGGCACCCGGTTATCCTAGCCCACCCCTACGGATCGATGGCGTGAAAGTTCGGACGTCGCTGCTTGCGCTCATCGTGACGGCGGCCGCCGCTCACGGGCAGCGTCGCGAGCGCGCCCGCGACGTCGGCATCCCGCTCGAAGGCACCCCCGGCCCCCTCGACGCCATCACCGACGTCGCCGGCGTCGAGGTCGGGCATCGCACGCTGCTGTCGGGCAGCGGCAGGCTCGTGGTGGGGAAGGGGCCCGTCCGCACGGGCGTCACCGCGATCTTCCCCCGCGGCAGGGACTCGGCCGACCCCGTGTTCGCCGCGTGGTTCACGATGAACGGCAACGGGGAGATGACGGGGACGACCTGGGTCGAGGAGTCGGGGTTTCTGTGGGGCCCGGTGGCGATCACCAATACACACTCGGTGGGCGTGGTGCGCGACGCGGTGATCGAGTGGTACGTGCGCAAGGAGCGGCTGCACCACGACGAGTGGTCGCTGCCCGTCGTCGCCGAGACGTGGGACGGCGGCCTCAACGACATCAACGGCTTCCATGTCACGAAACAGGACGCGTGGGCCGCGCTCGACAGCGCGCGCGGCGGGCCGGTGGTCGAGGGGAACGTGGGCGGCGGCACGGGCATGGTGTGCAACCAGTTCAAGGGCGGGATCGGGACGGCGTCGCGGCGGCTCGAGACGCGCGACGGCGGATACACCGTGGGGGTGCTGGTGCAGTGCAACTACGGGCGGCGCCGGCCGCTGCGCATCGCCGGCGTGCCGGTGGGCCAGGAGATCACCGACCTGACGCCGTGCCGGGAGCCGTGCCGGGGCTCGCGCTCCGGGCTGCCCGTGGCGATCCCACCGGATTTCGGCTCCATCATCATCGTCGTCGCCACCGACGCGCCCCTCCTGTCTCATCAGCTGAAACGCCTCGCGAAGCGTGCCGCCCTCGGCGTGGGCCGCATGGGCGGGCTCGCCGGCAACTCGTCGGGCGACATCTTCATCGCGTTCTCCACCGCGAACCCGCGCGCATCGCGCGACTCCGGGCTCGCGCAGGTCGCCATGATCTCCAACGACCAGATCACGCCCCTGTTCGAGGCGACGGTCCAGGCCACCGAGGAGGCGATCATCAACGCGATGCTCGCCGCCCAGACGATGACGGGGGCGGACGACGTCACGGTGTACGCCCTGCCGCACGACCGGTTGCGGGAGACCCTGCGCAAGTACAACCGGCTCAATCCCTGATGGCGCGGAACGGTTCCTTTCCCAAGATCGCTGCGGCCGACCTGCGGGTCCGCCCGCTGGCGCGCGCCGAGACGATTCCCTCGCTGTGGTACACCGGCGCGGAGTTCCACGAGCTCGACCGCGACGCGATCTTCGCGGCCACCTGGCAGCACGTGGCCGACGAGCACCAGCTCGGCCGGCCCGGCGACCACGTCGTCACCGACGTCGCGGGCGAGCCGATCATCGTGGTGCGGGGGAAGGACGGCGCGCTGCGGGCCTTCTATAACGTGTGCCGCCACCGCGGCGGCCCGCTGGCGCTGAAGGACGGCAACGCCGACATGCTGATCTGCAAGTACCACGGCTGGACCTACCGGCTGGACGGGATGCTGCGGGGCGTGCCGCACTTCAACGCCGTCGAGCTGTTCGACAAGCGGGACTACGGCCTCACGCCGGTGCCGCTCGCCGTGTGGGAAGGCCTCGTCTTCGTGACCCTGGCCGAGCGCCCCAAGGCGCTCGAGACCTACGTCGCGGGCATCCGGGAGCGCATCGCGCCGACGCGCCTCGACTCGCTCCAGTTCGCGCGCCGCGTGGACTACGACGTGCACGCGAACTGGAAGGTGTACGTCGACAACTATCTCGAGGGGTACCACGTCCCCTACGTCCACCCCGAGCTGTTCACGCTGTACGACTACGAGGGCTACGTGACGGAGGTGCGCGACTGGTACTCGGTGCAGGTGGGCCCGCTCACCGGCGACCGCAACGTCTACACCGCGGGCGGCGGTGATGCGCTCTACTATCACGTCTTTCCCAATCTGATGCTGAACGTCGTGCCGGGCCGGCTGCAGTCGAACGTCGTGATCCCCGTCGCGTCGGATCGCTGCCGCGTGATCTTCCGGTACTACTACGAGGACGTGCAGTCGGCCGCGGCGCGCCAGCGGATCGAAGCCGACGTCGCCTTCTCCGACAAGGTGCAACGGGAGGACGCCGAGATCTGCGCGCGGGTGCAGCAGGGCCTCGGGTCACGCGCCTATGACAAAGGGCGGTTCTCGGTGCGCTTCGAGGGAGGCGTCTACCACTTCCAGAACCTCTTGAAACAGGCGTATCGCCAACGGTTGCGTCGTGGCTGAGCTGAAGCGCCAGCTCGGCCTGCTCGACTCGACGATGATCAACGTCGGGACGATCATCGCGTCCGCGATCTTCATCGTGCCGAGCACGATCGCGCTCCAGCTCCACGCGTCGGCGCCCACGATTCTGGTGTGGGTCGTGGGAGGCGCCGTGTCGCTGCTGGGGGCGCTGTGCGTGGCCGAGCTGGGGGCGGCGATGCCCCGGGCCGGCGGCCTCTACGTCTACCTGAGCGAGGCGTACGGGCCGGTGTGGGGCTACCTCTACGGGTGGACGAGCGGCGTCGTGATCAATCCCGCGTCGATCGCCGCGATCGCCGTGGGGTTCGCCACCTACCTGGGCTTTTTCACCCCGCTCGGCGCCGCCGGGATCAAGGCGGTCGCCATCGCCTCCATCGTCGCCCTCACGGTGCTGAATTGCCTCGGGGTGAAGCCGGGCACGGTCACGCAGAACGCGCTCACGCTGATCAAGATGGGCGTGCTCGCGGCGCTGATCGTCATTGGGTTCGTGCTCCCGGGCGGCAGCGTGGCGAACTTCCGGCCCCTATGGCCCGAGGGCTCGTTCGGCAGCCTGATCGCGCCGTTCGGCGTGGCGATGGTCGCGGCGCTGTGGGCGTACGACGGCTGGATCGAGATCACGTACGTCGGCGGGGAGGTGAAGGACCCGGAGCGCAACCTGCCGCGCTCGATCGTCCTCTCGACCGTGATCGGGATCGCGCTGTATTGCCTCGTCACGGCCTCGTTCACCTACGTGCTGTCCCCGGCGAAGATGGCCGCCTCGTCACTCGTCGCGTCGGACGCGGCCCAGGTGACGCTGGGACGCGCGGGCGCGGGGCTCGTCGCCGTGGCGATCATGATCGCCACGCTCGGCTCGAACAACGGCATCCGGTTTCTCACGCCCGTGCCGTCGCTCGTGGTCCAGGCGGTCATCGCGATCGCGCTCACGTTCACGGGGACCTACAACCAGCTCTTCACCTACGTCATCTTCGCGGAGTTCGTCTCCTATGCGGCGGGGTGCGGCGCGGTGATCCGGTTGCGCCACGGGGCGCCGGGCCTGGCGCGGCCGTACCGGACCTGGGGCTATCCGGTGACGCCGATCGTATTCATCGCGTTCGCGGCGTGGCTGGTGGGGAACACCATCGCGGAGCAGCCGCGCGACGCCGGCATCGGCACCGCGCTGATCCTCGCGGGGCTGCCGTTCTACTATTGGTGGCGGCGGGTCGCTATTCGTCCTCCGATCCCGGCTTCGCGAGCTGCTCCAGCGCCTGCCCCACCTCCTGCTTCGTATCGGCGTACTTGAGCTTGTCGGCGACCGCCTTGAGCCGCTCGGTCGCGAGCGGGTGCGCCAGCGTGAACCGGAACGCCTCCACGACCCAGCGGCGCACGTAGCGGCGCTCGTCGTCGAGATGGGCGGCGAGCACGTCGAGCGCATGCGTGCTGCCCCGGCTCGCGAGCGCCGCGAGCACGTGCGCGGGGAAGCGACCGCCGCCCAGCCGCGCCTCGAGCGCGGGGATCGCGGCCGTGTCCCCGCCCTGCGCGATGATGCGGTAGGCCGACTCCTCGATGACGTCCTGGTACGACGGCGTCGCGAGGCCCCACGCGACCGCGCTGTCGCGCGTCGCCTTGGTCGAGTCGGCCTGGAACAACGCGAGCAGCGCCGCCGCGCGCACCTCGTAGCTCGGGTCGCCGCGGAACGTGGCCCGAGCGAGCTCGGCGACGCGCGCGCCCGCTCCGGAGAGCTGCCCCAGCGCCGTGACGGCGGCACGACGGACCTGCGCCGCCGTGTCCTGCAGCGCCGCGACGAGCGGCGCCTGAGCCACCCCGGCCGGGAAGTGACCCAGGCCTTCGCACGCCGCGGCCCGGGTGAGGAAGTAATCCGAGCGGGTCGCCGCCCAGGCGAGCGCGCCGGCGGCCGCCGTATCGGCGGTCCGCTGGGCGAGCTGCTCGATGGCCCACTGGCGGTTCCACAGATCGGCGTCGCGCCGCAGCGCGGTCGCGAGCCAGGCGGTGGGCTGGTCGAACGTCAAGTCCTTGAGGATGGTGTTGCCGTCGTCGAACGCGACCATGGTGGGCGCGCCGGGCAAGTTCGCGACCTCGACGGTCTGCTCCCGTGCGGTCAGGTCCACACGCTTCACGACGTCGCTTTCCGTCGTGCCGATGCGCACCGTGACGGGCATGCGGAACACGGCCGGCGTGGTGTAGCGCAGGCCGGTGCTGTCGGCCTTCGTGCTATCGGACTGCGTCTGCTTGACGGTGAACGTCAGCTTGCGGGCCACGGTGTCGTACGCCGCGGTGACGGCGAACTGCGGGTGGCCCGCCTGATACATCCACTCGTCCCAGAACCAGTCGAGGTTCTCCCCCGTGGCTTCGAGCACCGCCTGGCGCAGGTCGTCCGTCGTGGCGTTGGCGAGCGCGTGGCGCCTGAGATACACGTTGATCGAGGCCCAGAAGCGCTCGGGGCCCAGATAGTGCAGCAGCATCCGCAGGACGAGCGCGCCCTTGGGGTAGATGTTGTTCGAGCCGAGGGCGGCGAGCGGCATGCGGCGCCGGGCGTCGATCTGGCGGTACTGCCGGTACTCGTCGAGGTAGTAGTCGTCCTCGGCGTGGCGCCCGAGCTTCGCGCCCCAGTACTGGCCCGGCATGAACTCGGCGAACCCTTCGTTGAGCCACATGTTCGCCCAGTTTTCGGTCGTGGTGTAGTCGCCGAACCACTGGTGCGCGAGCTCGTGCGGGATCAGGATCCACTGGTACCAGGGACGGTCGAGATAGGCGCGGTCGTCGGGCAGCCAGTCGACGAGCGTCGTGGCGCTCACGTTCTCCATGCCGCCGAAGAAGTCCGCGACGGTCGTCTGCGCATACTTGTCCCAGGGGTATTTCAGGCCGGTGAGCCGCGAATACACGTCGATCATGTCGGGCGTGACGCCGAACAGGCGCCGCGCCCGGACGGAGTCCGCGCGGTACACGTAGTAGTCCACGGGCACACCGCGCCACGCGTCCGCGAACTTGAGGAGCGGGGCGACGATGAGCGAGACCAGGTAGGTGGCGCTGGGCCGGTCCTGGCGCCAGGTCACCGTATGCGTCCCGCCCGGGTTCTTCCGGTCGGTCACGAGCCGGCCGTTCGACACGACGCGGTACTCCGCCGGCACCGTCGCGGCGAGCTCCCACGACATCTTGTCGTTCGGGAAGTCGTAGGTCGGGAACCACAGGTGGTTGTCGTGGTCCTCGCCCTGACTCCAGATCTGCTGGGGGCGGTGCTCCCGGCCCTGCGGCGTAATGAAGGTGAGACCGCGGCCATTGTCGATCCGCGCGTGGTATTCCACGGTGAAGCGGAGCGTGTCGTGGAAGGCGACCGGCCGCGCGGGATAGACGACGAGCGTGTCGCCGTGCACGGCGAAGCGTAGGGGCACGGCATGCCGTGCCCCTACAGCATTCGCTTCCACCACGGCCCGTACCGTGAGCAACCGGCCGGCATCGAGGATCACCGAGTCGAGGCCGGGACGCAGCGCCACGAGCGTGGTCGTCACCCGCCCGTCGAGCGACGTCGAGTCCCAGTCGAAGTTCCGGACCTCGATGCGCTGATGGATCAGGTCGTAGTCGTGGGACCGGGTGTACGCGTCGTTCGCCATCCGCGCGGCGTTGGACTGGGCTACGAGTGGAAAGACGGCGGCGCACAGCAGGACGGGCACCAGTAGCGTCCGCGCCCCCACGTTCCGTCCTTCCGTCCTTCCGTCGCTTCTCGCTTTATCGCTTGCCATCTCGCAGGATCTCCCTTGCCGCGTTGTAGCCGCACGCCCCCATCACGCCGCCGCCCGGGTGCGTGGCCGACCCGCACAGGTAGAGCCCCTTGATCGGGGAGCGATAGTCGGCGTAGCCGGGGAGGGGACGCAGGAAAAACAGCTGGGGCAGGGTCATTGCCCCCTGGAAGATGTTCCCCCCGGTGAGCCCGAAGCGGCGCTCCAGGTCGAGCGGGGACAACACCTGCCGGTCGATCACGGCGCGCTTGAAGTTGGGCGCGTACTCGTTGAGGATGTCGAAGCAGCGGTCCGCGAACCGGTCTTTCTCCTGGTCCCAGCCGCCGTTCCGCAGCCGGTAGGGCGCATACTGCACGAAAAACGACATCACGTGCTTCCCGGAGGGCGCCACCGTCGTGTCGAGGACCGAGGGGATGGTGCACTCGAGGATCGGGTTCGCCGAGGGGCGGCCGTACTTGGCATCGTCGTACGCTTGCTCCATGTAGTCGAGCGTCGGGGCGATGTGAATGGTGCCGCGCAGGTGCGCGTCCGGTGGCAGGGCGCTGCCCTTCACGGCGCTGAAGTCCGGCAGCTCGGACAGCGCCACGTTGATCTTCAGCGACGCGCTCGAGTAGTCGATGGCCCGCACGGCGCTCACGAAATCGGGCGGCAGGTCGCCCTCCTCCACCAGCTTGAGGAAGGTGACGTGGGCGTCGGCGTTCGAGGCGACACGGGGCGCCGTGAGCTCGGTGCCGTCGTCGAGCGCCACGCCCGTCACGCGGCCGCCGCGGGTGAGAATTCGGGCGACGGGGCTGTTCACCCGGATGTCGACGCCGCGGGCGCGCGCGGCGGACGCGAGGGCGTTCGAGATGCCGCCCATCCCGCCGCGCACGTAGCCCCACATCCCGCGCACCCCGTTGCACTCGCCCATCACGTGGTGGAACAGCACGTACGCCGTGCCGGGGACCGACGCCGAGGCCATGGCGCCGATGATCGCGTCGGTCGCGAGCGCGATCTTCAGCTCCTCCGACTCGAACCAGCGGTCGAGGATCGGGCGCGCGGCGCCGGTGAGAATCTCGAGCGCCCTCGGGCCCTCTCGGCCGAGCTTCAGGAACCGCCAGCCGAGCCCTGCGAGGCGCAGCAGGTTGCGCGGCCGGAGCGACCAGGGATCGGGCGGCGTCTGGAGCAGCGTCGGCTCGATGAAGTCCGCCACCCGCGCGAGCATCGCCTCGTAGCGGGGCAGGGCGTCGGCGTCGCGCCGGGAAAACTTGGACACCTGGTGGCGGGTGAGCTCCTTGTCGGGCCCCATCAGCAGGAAGCGCCCGTCCGGGAAGGGCGTGAACGACGACGGGCTCCGCGGCAACAGCTCGAACCCGTGGCGGGCGAGCTCCAGGTCGCGGATGATTTCGGGACGGAGCAGGCTGTTCACGTACGAGGCGGTCGACACCTTGAAGCCGGGCCACAGCTCTTCAGTGACGCAAGCGCCGCCCACGACGTCGCGACGCTCGAGCACCAGCACCCGCATCCCGGCGCGGGCGAGATAGGCCGCCGTCACGAGGCCGTTGTGACCGGCTCCCACGATGATGATGTCGTACGCACCCGGCATGACGATCCCTGTCGCGAGCTGGCGTCGCGCGGTAAGTTAGGGGGGACTCCCCATGTCGCAGGCCCGGAGCAGCGTGGCCCGGCTGTTGATGATCGCGTGGTGGGTGGCCGCCGCCCTTGCCCCCGCTCTCGCCGGCGTCGGGTGCGCTCGGAAACGGGCCACCGCCGATCAGGCACCCGCCCCCGAAAACGCCCTCCCGGCGATGCTGCACGTCAGCAACAGCAACTGGTCGGACGTCAGAATCTACCTGGTCCGGAGCGGCTCGTGGCTGCGGCTCGGCCTCGTCACCACCAACGGCGCGGCCGACTTCGAGATTCCCCCGGATTTCCTGCGGCAGGCGGGGAACGTCACCCTCGTCGCGTCGCCCGTGGGCGGCCGGACCGTCTACAGCACGTCCCTGGCCGGCATCATGCCGGGCGACGAGCTGGAGCTCGTCGTCGAGGGGTTCCTGCAGTACTCGCACCTCGTGGTGCGCTAGAGCCTCACGGCTTCCGCTGCAACCGCTCGAGCAGTGTGCCCAGCTCGGGCGGCACCTCCACGCCGAACACGTCCTTCATCGGCGCCGTGACGACGAGCGAGCGCGCTCCTCCGGCGCCCTGCGCGCCCGCGGCCCCCGTAGCGCCGTTCTGGCCGGGGGCGCCATCGGCGGCATCGGGACAGCGGCGGTTGCTCGAGTCCGTGGTCCCCTGGCCTCCCTTGCCGCCCTTTCCTCCGGACCCACCGGCGCCTCCCGGGCCTCCCTGGCCGCCGCTGCTGTGGCCGTCGACGATCCCTGCGAGGAACGGGTCGTCGAGCGGGACGATGACGTTGACCCGGCCGCCGCGTCCGCCCGCTCCGCCTACGCCGCCGTTGCCTCCGTTCCCGCCCGGCGCGCCGCCCTGGGCCGGGCATCCTGCGGCGCCTGCGGAGCCGTCGGTGCCCGCCGTCCCCGCGAGCCCCGAGCCGCCGCGTCCGCCCCGCGACTCGATCACGAGCCAGTCGGCGGGCGGCACGCTGCTCGCGTCCGCGAGCACGAAGAACGGGGGCGCGAGCCCGACCTGAATCCCCGCGACGAACAGCTTGTTGTAGAACGGCGAGCGCAGCACCGCCAGCCGCACGGTCACGTCCGGTCCGTTCCCCCCGGGCTGCCCCGCGCCGCCCGGCTCACCCCAGAAGCTGAACGAGTGCCGCATACAGCTGTAGTCGGGCGGGATCACGGTCGTGTTCGTCGCACTCGGCCTGGCGCGCAGCGTCGCCGTGAGGCGGAAGCCGGTATTCACGGTGGTGAGTGGGTTCACGTTCGTCACCCAGTCGCCGTCCTCCTGGCTCACCGCGTCGGGGCTCTCACGGTCGAGGAACACCACGTGCAGCCGCGGCGGATGCTTCTTGTCGTACGAGCGGGCGAAGGGAATGCGCGAGCCGTCCGCCAGCACCGCCTCGTAGCTCGTCGGCATCACGGCGCCCGGACAGGCGCGCGCGTACCCGGTGATGATCCGGATGTCCCGGATCTGGGCGACGAGGCCGGGATCGGGGGCGAAGTCGGGCGGGGGAGCGTGCGAACAAGAGACGAGCAGCGTTACACCCAAGAGCGTCACGCAAAGGCGTCGAGGGAAGACGTCAAGGGGCACCGTCGGGAGTCGCATAGGATTCCTTCGAGTAGCGGCCGGACACAAGATGTGAAACCGCTGGTCAGCAGGCAACTTGCCGGGGCGTTCCGGGGCTCGTAGACTGCCGCCGATGGATCGGGCGGGCTATGGACTGATCGAGACGATGCGGGTACGCGGCGGCCGCATTCCGTTCCTCGAGCGCCATCTCGCGCGGCTCGACCGGTCGCTCAAGGAGCTGGGGCTCCCTCGCCCCGCTCGAGACGTCGCAGCGCTGGTCACCCCCTTCGCGGCCACGGGCGACGCGGTCCTCCGGGTTGAGGTGTGCGACGGCCGGGCGACGGTCACGGTGCGCGAGCTGCCGGCGCTGGAGCCGCCCGCGGTGATCACAGCCTCGGAACCGCATCAGCCGTATCCCCACAAGACGACCGATCGCGACGCGTTCGTCGATGCCGCCGCCGAGGCGGAGGTAGCGGAGGCGGACGACGCGCTGCTGCTGACGCCCGAGGGCTGGGTGGCCGAGGGGACCGTGTGGACGCTGTTCTGGTGGGATGGCGACGCGCTGCGCACGCCAGCGCTCGAGCTCGGCATCCTCCCGGGGATCGGTCGGGCGCGCCTGCTCCAGTTGGTGCGGGGTGCGGAAGGGCGCCATGGGCGCCCGGCGCTCGCTGGGAAAAGCCTGCTGCTGGTGAACGCGGTGCGGGGCGTCGTGCCTATCGCCTCGCTCGATGGCGAGGCGGTCCCCGGCGATCTGCGAACCGGGACGCTTGCCGAGCGCTTCTGGCCGGAGCTCGGAGCGCGCTAGCGGCAGCCGATCTTGCCCGTGACGCCGGTGCTGAACGTGCTCCTGATGCGCCGCAGCGGCGTCGTCGGGGTCACGGGAGAGGCGCTGGCGAAAGCCGTCCCCAGCCCGACCGAAAGCACCCACTGGGGCGACGCCGCCGTGAGGCCGCGGCTGCCGTCGATCGTCAGCATGAGCGGGCTCGCGAGCGTGTGCCTCACGCCGACTCCAATCACGCGGCTCAGCGCCTGGGTCGAGTCGGCGGCGCCCACATCGACGCCGACTGACGCGGTCCACGTCCAGCGCGGGGCGACGTCGTAACCCGCTTCGACGCGCAGGGTGGTGGCTTTGGGCGCGGTGAGCGAGGACTGAGCCGAGACCCCCGAGAGGCTGCGACTCGCATCGGCGGAGAGGTGCCCGCGGCCCGGTGACAGCCCGACACCCACGTCCATCCCAGCGGCTGTTTCCCCGTTGCCGAGCCCGCAGGAGGCGTTGCCCGTCGGCAACACCGCCACGAGCGCCGCGCCGAGGGTCGGCGACCACGGCGTCGGAAACGTGCGAGACACGGCGGCAACGACTGGCAGGTCTCCCAGTCCGTTGCTCGAGACGGTGCGCCCGCTGGTGTCCTCGGACACGTGCAGGACCACGGGAATGGCGTACAGACTGAGCCAGGAGCTGGGCTCGTACTCGAGCGTGCCGCTCAAGGCCTGCTCCGAACGTTGGTCGGTGAGTTTCACTACGCCGGCGCTGACGCCAGCGTCGATCCGAGACTGCGCTGCGGCGGACGACGCGACGGCGACGAGGAACGGGACACAGCGAGCATTGAGGCGCATAGGTGGCGCTCGAACACTAACACCTGCGCTCGGTGACTCGGGTCACACAAAGAACCCGTTAAGACGGGTTACGTCACTCTCCGCCGAGTGGTCTTACCTCCGGAGCGGCGACCACACTCGCCGCACGTTGCACACGACGAGGAGGTACGATGACGAAGACATGGCAACTCGCGTCGCTGCTTGCTATGGCGGTTACGGCCAGTGCTGCGGCTCAGCATCCCACGCGCGCGCAGGCGCCGACGCCCCACGTGAAGAGCGCCGCCCCGGCCAACAAGCCCACGGCGGAGACCCGCGGCGCCGAGTCGGCGGAGCACCTCAAGAGCTTCCGCGGCGTCGCCATGAAGTTGGGCATGACGCCCGAGCAGTTGCAAACGGCCTATGAGAAGGCGCTGACGACGACCCCGAAGCTCACGCGCGGTCAGTTCATCGCCGCCAACATGCTGGGGCATAACCTCAGCGGGAAGGGGATCACGACGGACCAGATCCTCGCGGGACTCGCGAACCACAAGAGCATCGGGCAGACGCTGCATAGCCTGGGTCTGAGCGACCAGGAAGCGAAGGAAGCCGAGAAGGCGGCCGATCGGGACGTGAGGGAAGCCGACAAGGCCGCAGACAAGGCCGCGAAGGCTCAGGACAATAAGGAAGACACCAAGTCGCAGGTCAAGCCGGACAGCGGCCAGTAAGAGAGCGGTCCAGCGATAGCGACGGCGGGCGGCGTCCCCGGGACGTGCCCGCCGTTTGCTTCTTGGGGGCGTTCGGCTGACCGCGCCGCGGCGGTGGAGTACCGGGTGGTGCGGCGCGCCGCTAACTTAGAGCGTCGGCCGGAGGCGTGGTGGCTGTAGCTCAATCGGTTAGAGCGCTGGACTGTGGCTCCAGAGGTTGCGGGTTCGATTCCCGTCAGCCACCCTTCGCGGCCCTTTGACGTATCCCCCCCCGTTACCGATTGACCGTCGCCATGCCCCCGGCGGCGTAGCGGTCGCCCGCGGTCGCACCCTTCGGGAAGGCCGCATCGATCGCCTCAAGGTCGGCGGCGCTCAGCGTTACCTCGGCCGCCGCCGCATTCTCCTCCAGGTACCGCACCCGCTTGGTCCCCGGGATGGGCACGATGTCGCCGCGACCTTGCGCGAGCACCCAGGCCAGCGCGAGTTGCGACGGGGCGCAGCGCTTCGCGCGCGCCAGGTCTTCGATGCGCGCCACTAACGCCAGGTTCTTGGCGAAGTTTTCGCCCTGAAAGCGCGGATTGTTTCTCCGCCAGTCGTCCGGGGCCAGGTCACTGTAGCGCCGGAGCTGCCCGGACAGGAAGCCGCGCCCCAGCGGACTGTACGCCACGAAGCCAATCCCCAGCTCCCGGCAGGTCGGCAGGATCTCGTCCTCCGGGTCGCGGCTCCAGAGCGAGTACTCCGTCTGGAGCGCGCTGATCGGGTGCGTCGCGTGCGCACGCCGGATAGTCGCGGGCGCCGCCTCGGAGAGGCCGAGGTAACGCACCTTGCCGGCGCGCACCAGCTCCGCCATCGCGCCGACCGTCTCCTCGATCGGCACGCTCGGGTCGACGCGGTGCTGGTAGTAGAGGTCGATGTGCTCGACGCCGAGCCGGCCGAGCGACGCGTCGCAGGCCTGGCGCACATACTCTGGCCGGCCGTTCACGCCGGCCCAGGTCCCGTCCGGTCGGCGCACGTTGCCGAACTTCGTCGCCAGCACGACGCGCTCGCGCCGATCCTTGAGGGCTCGGCCCACCAGCTGCTCGTTGGTGAACGGACCGTAGACGTCGGCGGTATCGAGGAGGGTGATGCCCAGCTCGATCGCTCGATGGATGGTGGCGACGGACTGGTTGTCGTCGCGCTCGCCATAGAAATCGGACATGCCCATGCAGCCGAGGCCCAGGGCGGAGACGACGAGGCCCTGGGACCCGAGGTGGCGCTGCTCCATGTGTCTCTCGCTCCGGGTGAAGGTCGGTAACGACCCTCGGAAAACGCGCGCATCTCGGTCCGGGTTCCGCGATTCCGGTGGCTCGAGTTAGGGCCGGCAGTACGAGGGTGTTGCTGCGGTAGCTTGGGTTGCTAACTTCCAGCAGCATCAGTTCCTAGGTCTGTAGCTCCTCGATCCTGCTAGCTTCTATTCGTGCCTCGCTACGCCGCCCTTCTTCGCGCCGTCGGCCCGATGAACGCGAATAGCGCTTCGTTGAAGCGGGCCTTCGAATCCGCCGGCTTCACGGACGTGAAGACCATCCGCTCGAGCGGTAACGTCGCGTTCAGCGCCCGCGCCGCGTCGGAGGCGTCCCTGCAACGTAAGGCCGAAGCGGCGATGCGGCAGCACCTCGGGACTGCATTCTTCACAATCGTGCGCCCGATCGACGCGCTTCGCGAGCTGATCGCATCCGATCCGTATCGCGCCTTTCGCCTCAGTCGCGCCGCGAAGCGTATTGTCACCTTCTTGCGCGACCAACCGACTTCGCAGCCCGCGCTGCCAATCCACAAGGATGGCGCGCGCATTCTTCTAATGAAGGGAAGGGAAGTCCCAAACGGGAGGCCCATGAAAATCGACTTTCGTCACGACGTTGACCAGGTCCTCGAGGACGCAAAGATGCAGCGAAGGCCTGTGCTTCTGGATTTCAGCGCCGCCCCGATGTGAGGCGGCTGTGCTCGGCTGGATGCCGAGGTGTGGCCGGACGAACGCGTCGCACGATTCGTGAGCCAGAATTTCCTTCCCGCCCGCGTGCACGTGAAGGACGACCCGCAGGAGTTCAAGCGGTACGGCGAACGCTACAAGGCTCCGTGGACGCCGACGATCCTGGAGCTCGATCCCGATGGGGTCGAACACCATCGCATCGAAGGCTTTCTGCCGGCCGATGACCTCCTGGCGCAATTGATGCTTGGCCGTGCGCGGATGGCCTTCCAGGAACAGCAGTGGGCGGAAGCCGAGCGACGTTTCCGGGAGATCGTCGAGCGGCTGCCGGATACCGATGCCGCGCCGGAGGCGCTCTATTGGGCGGGCGTCGCTCCGTACAAGGCGACGGGCAACAGTGCGTCGCTGAAGGAGACCGCGCGCGCGTTCACGAACCAGTATCAGGACAGTACCTGGGCCAAGAAGGCTTCGGTCTGGCGCTAGCTGTGGACACGCAC
>WNGP01008950.1_pt1 | contig 15081 bp, 10 predicted proteins | sample 5407671 | NCBI WGS metagenome assembly WNGP01 (sample SAMN13153381, study PRJNA577476) | soil metagenome | isolation source: 40 cm soil or saprolite under Garry oak tree replicate 2 | place: USA:California | collected 2016-06-15 | reverse complement strand
CGGGGTTATTGGTGTAAACAAAGGCGTTTGACGTGTATTTCGCCCCGCGATCCACCCATTTGCCCATAGCCGTCACCATCACGTGCCCGGCCCTGACGAAGGTTACTGTGGCTTCGGGGCTGTGCGAGACCCAGCTGATCTGATAAAACCCGGCGGTAAGCTTATCCCCGTTTAGACTTACTTCCGTCCGAAGAGAAAGGGTCTTAGCGTTGTTTGCCCACGCCGATAAATTCACGGCCAGCGCAATAAGAATTAGCAGACTCAATTTTCTCATGTTCACGTCGCCTCCTTGCGACGCTTGTGCGATTCATCCTCGTTTGGCACGGCAGAACCAACAAGACTCATATTGGTTGGCGGCCAAAATGGCTGGCGATCCAAATTGGAGCGCTTCCAAATTGGCGCCGCGGCGCCAAGACATCTCGGCGCGTTCGCTGCACTGTTAGGAGGGTAGGTGAGGCGTTCGTTGGCCCGCTATCCGCTTATTGCTTTCAAACTGGCAACGCCGAGCGGCCAGGCAGCCCAATCGCTGCCGCCCAATGGGTGCTGGAGGACGCCGTCCGCGGATCAGCTATGCAGCAAAGAAGAGTAGAACAAATCGGCCATCGCGCCTTTGTCGCCAAGCGCGGAAATGATAATGTTTGTGCATATCTGCCAGAGTGCCGGGCTGACGGAATGGCAGACGTTCGGGACTTAAAATCCTAAATATACAACCAAAATAATCTAATAACACTAATACATACAGTGTGTTATTGACATTTAATAGGACGCTGATATTGTTGCACAAGGCTTACACACTTTCACAGTTTTTGACTGATTTTCGGAGGCGTACCGCACATGGCAGAACAACACACCATCCTGGGCGGCAAGGTTTACGTCTACAAGCGTCCGAAGAGCAGCTGCTGGCAATGTTCCAGCTATCTCGCCGGCAAGAACCGCAGGACAAGCACGAAGGAAGAAAGCCTCTCGAAAGCCAAGGAGATCGCCGAGGACTGGTACCTGCAACTCCGCGGGAAACTCCGTACCGGCGAGATCAAAACAGAAAAGACCTTCCGCGAAGCGTCAGAACAGTTTCACCGTGAATACGACATCATCACGCAAGGCCAGCGCAGCAAAGTCTACGTCGAAGGCCAGCACCGGCGGTCGCGGGTGAACCTGGTCCCATTCTTCGGGAACATGGGCCTCTCGGAAATCACCGCCGGCAAGGTCCAGGAATACCGCATTCACCGTCTCGAACAAGCGGTGGCGAAGCACGGTAAGCCGCCGGCCCGGAACACCATTCACCAGGAGATGGTAACCCTCCGGCAGACGTTGAAAACCGCCGTCCGTCAAGGATGGCTCGATCATCTTCCCGATCTTTCCGAACCGTACAGGTCATCCCCAAAAATCTCGCACCGAGCCTGGTTCTCTCCCGATGAATACAAGAAGCTCTACGAAGCGACAAGAAAGCGCGCGCACAAGCCGAAGATGGCGCGCTACAAATGGGAATCAGAACAACTTCACGACTACGTCCTATTCGCAGCGAATACGGGCCTTAGGCCTGATGAAGCATGGCGCCTTCAATTTCGGGACGTGACAATCGTTGAAGACGATGCGAGCGGCGAAACGATCCTAGAGATTGAGGTGCGCGGCAAGCGCGGTGTCGGCTACTGCAAGAGCATGCCCGGCGCCGTGCGCCCGTTTGAGAGACTGAAGGCGAGGCACCGTCCGGCACGCGCGGACGACGCACCGAAAGACCAGAACGGATCAAAATCCACCACGAACGGTTCCGAACGCCTTCCCGAACCGACGGACATCATCTTTCCGAAGTGGCAGCATGAGCTCTTCAACACGATTCTGGACGAGGAAAATCTGAAGTTCGATCGTGAAGGCCGGCCTCGAACAGCATATAGCCTACGGCACACCTACATTTGTCTGCGCCTGATGGAAGGTGCCGACATCTACCAGATCGCCAAAAATTGCCGCACCAGCGTCGAGATGATCGAGAAGTATTATGCGGCACACATCAAGACGAACCTTGACGCCGCTGCGATCAACGTCATGAAACCAAAACCAAAAAAGAAACAAAAACCAGCAGAAACCTCAAAATCGACCAAGAAAGACGACAAATCTGACGCATAAATTCCACTTGGCTGCCCTACGATAAAAAGCTATAGATAACGAGCCACGCGGGCGTGGCGGAATGGCAGACGCAACGGACTTAAGAAAACTTGAGTGCTCACCGGGAAACTGGCGATGCAGAACTGCTCAAATTCGGGGAAACCTTAAATGGCAATCCCGAGCCAAGCCCGGAGGGGAACTCCAGCCGGGAAGGTGTAGAGACTAGACGGGCAGCACCTACTCCCCGGATCTCCCGGGGGACGGTGAAGGGATAGTCCAGACCGCAAACCTGGCGCGAACGCTTCGAAGCGCTACGTCAGGGCGGCGAAAGCCGTAGACGGCATGAAAATCCGTAGAGCCTCACGGCTCGTGAGGGTTCGACTCCCTCCGCCCGCACCACCATGTTCTCCGGTCTCTGGCGCCGAGAGAAAGCGGGACACCATGCTCCCGCCTCGGCGCTAAAGGATGGAACCATCCTCAGAATCTCAGAATCCAAAGGCAGGGCGCGCCTGCCGCTACACATCAATCGGTAACCCAACAAAGCCGCCATCCGCCACGGATGGCTTGATCGTCCTTCCGGATCTTTCCGAGCCGTATCGGTAGCCCGAAGAATAACGGGCCAAATTCCGTGCTATAAATGGACCTCTGTGCGGGCGTGGCGGAATGGCATACGCAGCGGACTTAACAAACCTTGAGTGCTCGCCGGGAAATCGGCGATGCAGAACTGCTCAAATTCGGGGAAACCTTAACTGGCGATCCCGAGCCAAGCCTGAAGCAATGCTTCAGGAAGGTGTAGAGACTAGACGGGCAGCGCCTAACCTCCAGTGTTCCGGAGTAAGGTGAAGGGATAGTCCAGACCGCAAACCTGGCGACAAGCCAGGACGGCGAAAGCCGTAGCCGGTAAGAAAATCCGCAGGGCTGCAAGGCCCGTGTGGGTTCAACTCCCACCGCCCGCACCAATCTGCTCCCAGTATCTTGCGCCGGAACCCAGCGGGACACATGCTCCCGGCCCGACGCCCAGGGCGGAACCATCCTCAACTTGCACGCTTTAAGGACGCGGCCATATGCCAACGATCATTAACCAGACTTTACACATCACTGAAGACAAGGTACAAACGCGTGACGCGAACCCCGGAAACGAAGCGGAAACGAAGAAAAAAGACATGACGCGCCTCGAAGACCTCCAGCCCACGGCCGCCGTCAGGGGCATTCTGCCTGACCAAATCGTCACGGTCGTGAGCGTGCAATGGTTTGGCTCTGAAGCTCTGGAATTGACATACAAAACGCCGTCAGGTCGCGTTGCCAATGAGCTGCTCTACCGTCATGACGAGCAGCGCCTTCAAGTGGTGGAGCACGGCCGCCCGTGGAGCTTCGACGGTGACGGGCATTTGTTCCGCCTCGTTTCTGAGGCACACCGTATTCGTCTCGCACATCTCTTCGATCCTGTGCTCGCCGTGCATACTTCGCTCGTCGAACCCCTGCCACATCAGATCACAGCCGTTTATGAGGCCATGCTTCCACGTCAACCGCTGCGCTTCCTGCTCGCTGACGACCCTGGCGCGGGTAAGACCATCATGGCCGGCTTGTTCATCAAGGAGCTGATCGCCCGCGGCGATTTGCAGCGCTGTCTTGTTGTCTGTCCTGGCAGCCTGGCGGAACAATGGCAAGACGAGTTATTCCGTCGCTTCCAACTTCCGTTCGAGATCCTGACCAATGAGAAGCTCGAAGCGGCACGTACCGGCAACTGGTTCCTCGAAAACAATCTCGTCATCGCCCGTCTCGACAAGCTTTCACGCAATGAGGACGTACAGCAGAAGCTCCAAGTCCCCGACTGCCATTGGGACCTCGTCGTCTGCGACGAAGCACACAAGCTTTCGGCCACTTTCTTCGGCGGCGAAGTCAAATACACCAAACGCTACCACCTCGGACAACTCCTGTCGGGTCTGACACGCCATTTCCTCTTCATGACGGCAACTCCCCATAACGGAAAAGAAGAAGACTTCCAGCTCTTTATGGCGTTGCTCGATGGCGACCGTTTCGAAGGTCGGTTTCGCGACGGCGTCCACCAAGTGGACATTTCGGACCTGATGCGCCGCATGGTGAAGGAAACGCTCGTCAAGTTTGACGGCACGCCGCTCTTCCCCGAACGCATTGCCTATACCGTGCCTTACAAGCTTTCGAACGCTGAGGCTCAGCTCTACAAGGAGGTCACCGACTACGTGCGCGAGGACCGTACGCTTGGATCTCCGCCAGTAGCTCCGCGGAGCCGAAGCCCTTCCGATTTATCCTTTCCCCAAAAACTTGCTGTTCAATCCGGCACGGACGCTCTCATCGCTCCAGAGAAGCCGTTCGGGGTTGCCCCGCTCGATTGTCCGTCTCCTGCAGCGCACTTCGAGATTCTTTGGCAGAGGCTTCAGCAGCCAACCGGGTTTCTCGCTGATGATCGTGCACTCGCGAAGCAGAAGGTCAACCCATCTTTCCAGCGGATCACGTCCGCTTCGATAAACCCGTTGCCGCAGGGAATCCACTTCGCCGCCATGTTTTACGCTCTTCTGTTCGTTCCTCTCCCAGAGAAGCGCATTTACGTCTTTGCCGCAAGGATTTGAGGCCGTTAACGTTGTGGTTTGGGATGTGTCTATGATCTTCTGGAAATGAGATAGGCTACGCAACTGTATCCGACACGCAGTGAAGCTCGTCTTTTTCGCTGAACCAGCCCTTCCAGTCCTTGCCCTGAATCCGTCGTCAGCCCGCAGTGCTCGCTTTCACAGCAAGACCTTTTCCAGTCCCCGGAGGTCTTCCTGGCTTCTTAATGCCTCCCGCGCCCGCCACATGCGCCCCCGTTCTGGTTGACACGACGCGATAGCCCATTTTGCCGAGCATCGCGTTCAGGTCCTCGATCAGTTTTTTCTCTTTCGCCGCAATCGCCTGCTTTTCCGCCAGCAAATTTTCGACGGATCTCACGATCCCGTCTTCCCTGGATTCCACCATGAGCTGCCTCTTGGGGTGAATGTGGCAGGATTCTCCCACACGCCCGTGCGTGAAGTCATTGACTTAATTATTACGCGAAGCGGCTTGTCTACGATCTTGACCTGCTTCCATCTTTACAATTCGTCTTGGTTGGTTACTGTAGAGCGCACGATGCCCGTATAAGGCCACGCATGACCGGTAAAGACCTGCAACGATATCTTGATAGGTTGTTATCTGAATTGCCGCTCAATCGGTACGTAGAGCGACGATTCACTGCGGCACCGGAGAGCGACGGTGTTCCCGTCGATATGGACATCCACTTCCGCGGGATGCTCCGTGACCGGGAACCAAAACTCCCTGACATACTAAAGCACACCCGAGTGCTACTTCTCGCCGAACCTGGCGGGGGGAAGTCAATCATCGCCCGAGCCGCAGTCCATTATTTCATCAGAGCGCGGGAGCGAGCGCCCATCTTCTCCGAATTGAAGGAGTACCGCGGCGATCTCACTGCGCTCATGACAAAAACCGCGCCCCCTGAAATCCTCGATCCGGCTGCTTCCGTCGAGGGCAAGCCTTTATCACGTGCCTACGTGCTTGACGGCGTCGACGAGATCCCAAGAGGCTTGCTGCCGCAATTGGCGGCCGATCTGCAAAAGCTTTTCGATACCGACCCTGAAGCGAGCGTGCTGCTCACCGCAAGACAAGCATTTTTCGCCGCGCATCGCGACATGCTGCCGTCCATTACCTCGCTTTTTCACCTGTTGGATTTTAGCGACGAGGACATCACCGAGTACGTAGCGCAATCGAATGTGGATACAAACGCATTTCTTGCAGCGGTGCGGACGGCCGACGCAACGGAGGAGATTAGAAATCCATTTATCCTGTCAGTGATGATCGAGAAATATCGAGAGGACGGATCGCTGAGCGATCGGAGATCGGACAACCTCAGCTACATGATTGACCGATTGATCCAGAGCCGGCGTGTCAACCGGCAGCAGCAGCGAAGAGCTTTGAAGTTTCTCGGGGTAGCCCTGGAAACATATTCCCGAAACGAGCTTACCGAGGAGGAAGCGTTTCGCGTCATAAAGCAGGCGATGCGGATCTCGGATGCGGACGCGCGCAGTCTGCTCGACGATTTATATGCGTCGATTCTGAAGCGGACCGCAAACGGCCTCGCTTTCCAGATGCGTTCCTACGGCGAGTTTTTGGCGGCTGAAGCCCTCGAAGACGAGCCTGTGGCTCGCGTTAAGGAACTCGCTTTTCTCGATTACAACACCCCCAACGACAGCTGGCTCAATACCGTTAGTTACCTCGTCGAACTGAACCCCAGAGTGCGAACATATTTTGTGTGTCACCATCTTCTCTGGACCATCTCTGCCTCTCCTTCAGCATTCCCGGAGGAAGAAAAGACGACCATCGTCGCCAGCGCATTGGAGATTTGCGCGCGCGAAAGGCAATATTTGCTTCATCATCCGCTGATCAACGTCCGTAGATTATCGCGTTTCGTGACGCCCTCCGTGGAAAAGGCGCTCATCGCCAATCTCGGTGACCAAGACGATTATGTCCGAGGTAATGCCATTGTTCTCCTCGGCATTCTGGGCCGCCCCGAGGTTCCTTCGATCGCACTCAGTATCATTAAGGATAGAAGCCTGGGGGAGGACATCCGCTATTGCGCCGTCGTGGCGCTCGTACACGCTGGCGCTTCGCGTCATGTGCCCGAACTCCTGGCCATGCGCGATCCGGTAGATCCAATTCACGTAAACCTTCTCGACATGATCGGCGCGATTATAGATGAATCGCAGATTCCCGCAGTCCTACCGCTCATTCTCCGTGAGAACGCAATGTTGAGCGCCACCTATTACCACTTCCGGGAACTCAAATCGCGTGACGCGCTCATACAAACATTGAGGTATTGCCGGGACCATCCGAACGACATCAATACGATTCGGGCGGAGGGTTACATAGAGCCAATTTTCGAACTCCTGCCCCGGTTCTTTGACGACGAAATCGCCAGGCTTTGCGCCAGTTTTCTTGAAACAATCGAGACGCAGCATGTCTATCCAGATCAGAGCGGCCCGCTGCCCAAGCTTTTCGAGTTCATGCGCAAAGCTGACAGTGAAGGCAAAATCGCGCGCACTTTCATCGAACAGGTGCTCATGACAAGTCGCGGGGAGAACCGTCGCGTCTATTACGTGGATCAGGTGCTTGTGTCCCTTATCACCCGGCAGACTGCTCAATGGCTTATTGACATCAACGAAACCGGGCTCATTCAGCGACTCGCCCCGTTTTGCCGCAGCGATATACGGGCGATGTTCCGCCCTTACGCCGGAGGCCTGATCGAGGCGCAGGACGCCAGCGTGCAGGCATACAGGGATGAGCAATCTAAACGGGAGGAATCACGAAGCCGGCGTATAACGTTGCTCCAGGAAAGCCTTTTATCAAGAACGTCGCTGAACGATGCCTTGAAGGATTTTTGGGAACTCAAGGAGGACTATTGGCCTGAACTGCCACCGGCGTACCGGGATTGGCTGGCATCGGAAGTGTCGAAAGTGATGAGCAGCCTAGACCTCGAAAAGACTATCCAGTGGAAGGAAAGCACGCTGTGGGAGCCTCAGGTACTCTCCTTCCTCCTGCAACTGATTAACCGATACGCATTGAAAATCGCGCCTGACGAACCGCTCGTTTTTGTCCTCACGGGGCTGGACACGGGGTTCTTGGCAAAATACCACCAGCGCTCTCCTCTGAGTGAAACCGCTCTGAAGACCCTCCAGAGACTCCTGAATGCTCCCGCCTCGCCCCGGACGCTCGAAGGTGTGGTTCACTTCCTGGAATCCAGCGAGATTTGGTCTCCGGAAATCGAAGCGAGCCTCATGAGTATTGCGTCGAGCGCGGTCGATCAGGGGGAACCCCAGGTCACCGCATTGCGTCTTCTCGCCAAGCATGGCCTGGACACTGCTTTGGTTGAGGGAATCCTGAACACTGGCGCGAATGAACGTTTGCGGAATTACGCCTTCGAGGTCTTGAGCGAGAGAAACCACCGGCCAACAATCGAACGCGCGCTCGCGCAATTGGGCGATGATGAACTTAAGGCCGCGAACGTCGGCTACCCGGACTCATTGCCTCTCGTCTGGCGTGCCAAGATCAAGAGTGATTTCGCATGGGACAAGCTCGTCACGTTGAGAGCAAGGGCGCTTCAGCTTGAACTCCCAACTGCGGTCGGCCTCATCACCGGGACGCTTGCGAATATCGACCGGAAGAAGACGGCGCTTCTCATGCGACAGCAAGTCGACCTTGCTCCCCAGAGTTGGAGGACAGCGCAGCTTTCTCAGGCGATCGAGCAGGAGCGCACAGCAAGAGTCGAAGCGGCGCAGCGGACACCATTCGATGAAGTGCTGAAAAGACTCAAGGGATCTACCTCTATTAATCGTTTCAAGGTTCTTTGCGAGGGAACGAGTGACCGCCCGGTCTTCAAGTCGTTGATCGATCAGATCGAAAGCGTTCCGGAGATCATCTATGGCTCGGTTGGAGGCTGGAGTAACTTGCGATCCGAATCTGATCCGAACAACTGGCTTCTCGGGTGTAAGGAAGCAATGATAATAATGGATGGCGACGAAGGCCGGCGCCTTACAAAACGCGGGAAGCCGTACACGAAAATCGCGAAAGAAGAAAGGAACAAACTAGCCGGCTTCCCCATCGAGCTGCGAATTCTTGAGCGCTACGGTATCGAAAACTACTTCCCCAGAAAGGTTCTTGAGGAAGTTGGCGGTACTGATTTGTCTGCGTATTTTCCGATACCGGACGATGTATCTGTCATTGAACATCTTTCAGCCCGCAGCAAGAGCTGGAAATACCGTGTGAGAAAATTCCTCGCAGGGTTACTGGGATTACGAAGGCCCTCTTTCGGGGAATCGCTCTATTCAAAAAACCGCAATGCCGAATCCGCACAACACTTGTCTTTGAACGATCTGAGCGGAACTGACTTGTTCGACATCATTCACGACATCGCGAGGAAAGCGAACCAGCTCGCCGACGAGTAGTCAACCCGAATCGCTGAACAAACAACGTCACGAGGGAAGCTCTATCGATCGAACGTAGAGCGTCTTCGAAGGGCCATGACGCTAACGCTCGCCCTTCCACGCCTCGCCCGGCAGGCGTTCTATAAGGCGTGTTGAAACCACGGGAGCCGCCGCCTTGATGTTCCACGCAAACCCCGCCGCGAGTAGCGGGCCGATGTCAGCGGCAAATTCCGGATCAGCGAGCTTCCCCGCGATGTTCTTTTCGAACAGGGCGCGCGTGACCTTGTGGCCGTCATTCTTCATGTATGCAGAAAACGCCTCGACGACGCGATCAGGATTGACCGCCGGATTCGCCAGCGCGGTCGCCAGGTCGAATATGTCACGTCCCTGTTTGCGCTGGTACAACGCCCGCAGCTTGGTCCCGAGAAGCTCGTCGAGTTCGTAGCTGTGAATCTCGCATTTGCCCTCGAACCACGGAGACGCGACGCTGAACGGGACGCGCTTGAAACCATAAACCGCGAAATGCTCCCGCGTATTGATCTCGACTTTCAGCCGCAGCGGGATGTGGGGTGTGTCCTCTGAATCGAAACGGTAGACAAAGGTGACCCTCCCCTCCGTCTGTTTCCACTGCGGCTTCCCGAGCCAGGGATCAAGGACTTTGCGCAGCGCTTCCATCGTCGGACCCGCCGGCTCCGCCTTGGTCTGGACCAGGTCGATGTCTTCGGAATAGCGGGCAGCGGGTTTGAGATGAAGCTTGTAGAGCGCCGTGCCGCCCCGGAACGCCAGCGCATCCCGCAAATGCTTATGCGAAAATATCTCGACGAGCGCCCGGCTGATAACGAGATCCTGCTCGACCTGGAAATCCTGTACCCATGGCGCATGTTTCCGCCACGCGGTGATGTAGTCATGCGGGATCACAGCTCAGCCTCGACCTTTGCATTAACGTGAACTTTCCAACTCTTGTTATAACGGGAGCCCTTCAGCGGAGCCTTCGGCAGAAGCACGGTGGATTTGTCTGCGTGCTTGTGCACATATTCTTTAAGAGCCGGGATTTTCGCGCCCAAACCAATATGCTCCAGCACGTACCCGAGCCGTTGCGCCCATGGGAGAGGAGCCGTCGCGGCGACGGCGGCCAGCTTGCCCGGGTCGAGGCGTTCAGCGAGTTCGGACAGGATACTCGCAACCTGATTGAGACCTCCGGCGCGATGTGCGTAACCCACGAGATCAAGCGCCGTCGCCTCGGGCGTGGACACCTTGAGGACTCCGCGCGGCGTATTGAAACTCTGCACAGGGACATCCCTCAGGCGTTTGCGGGCTATAAATGCGACACGCACTGCGGCACATCGTATCGGGCGGCGGTTGGTGGCAAGAAAGACCTGAAACTCTTGTGGGCGGTAATGCGCAGCGCCATGATATTGTGCCGCCGATAGAAGACCGACGTAGTATGGAAGTCTGAGGTGCCCCATAAGCGCCGGTATGAACTGATCGGCGGGAAGGCAGCCGAGAGAACTGTATTCTGGCGGCACGATGACGTAGAACCCGCGCGCCGGGGAAGCAATGACTTTCCGTTTTTCAAGCCGATTGAGAGCGAGCTTGGCCGCAGCAGGCGAGACGCTCAGAGCCGAGCGAGCTTCACGTGAAGTAAAATGATAGCGGCCGCTCGCGGCGAGGCCGTTCACGTAGTCGCGAGCATTCAGGTTCTGGTTGTTATCTCTATCCACATACGCAAAGTATCATTTTCTGATACTTTATGCGAGTAATACGCGGAAGATTGCGGAATCTATTTGCGAGGTGGCTGGCATCTTATTGAAATAAGAGTGCAATCCGAATACTTACACACATACTTACACACTTTAAGATGATATATAAATAAACATATATTTATCAAATACTTGTCAACATACTAGAAGGACTTAAAATCCCGTGGGGATTTTCCTCGTGTGGGTTCGACTCCCACGCCCGGCACCATCAAACTACCGATAAAACCTAGCTGTTTTGATTATCCCCTTCCGACGTCCTCTCTAACGCACGGCAGACTGTGAATGGTTGAAGCTGAGAGGGCTCTCTTCAGGCGGCATTCGTTGAACCGAGGATGATACCCTTGCTCAGGGCCAGTTTGCGATAAGCGCGTATTCCCCGCGCTGCAAAGGGTGCAATTGTCCCTTCTGAGCCACAGCCTTCACGCTGGCGATGCCCTCCACAATCCTTGACTTCGACATGATTCGACTGTACCTTGGCTCGTATCCGAGGCAGGTGTCCAATGAGAAATCTCATTTTCACATCAATGGCCGCGCTGCTGCTGGCGACTGTGCCCGCCGCCGGCCAGACGACGCCGGCAGCGCAGAAGGCGAAGACCGCGGCTGCGGTGAAGGGAACGTGGACTCCGCCACGTACGCCCGACGGCCAGCCCGACCTTCAGGGAGTATGGACCAACAACAGCGTTACACCCTTGCAGCGCCCCAAGGAGCTCGCCGGGAAGGAATATTATACGGAAGCGGAATTGGCGCAGCTTCAAAAGCGGGAACGCGAGCGCCTTGCTCTGGATGATGTGGAGGGTGAGCCGGCTGCTAACCATTCAGGCGTGGAAGGCGCACCCGCGGAGAATGTGCATTACGATCACGCCCAGTTCGGGCTGGACTGGCTCCAGTCCAGGGTTGCCTGGAACCGGCGAACCTCGCTGATTGTGGGGCCGGAGGGCACCATTCCTCCCTTGACGCCGGAGGCTCGAAAGAGACTCGCCGAGAGCGCGGCTAAGGAAAAGGGGCATGAATTCGACGGCCCCGAGAACCGGCCGTTGGCCGCGCGGTGTATTGCTCGGCCGAGCGCGGGACCGCCCCTGCTTCCCACCCGCTACAACAGCAATCTGCAGATCGTACAGGGTCCCGGATACGTGGCCATTGAAGTCGAGGAGATCCACGACGTCCGCATCATTCCCTTGGACGGGCGTCCGCATCTTCCCAAGAACATTCACCAGTGGATGGGCGACTCGGTCGGCCATTGGGAAGGTAACACGCTGGTGGTCGACACCACCAATTTCTCGGATCTGAATCCCTTCCCGGGAGCCCAGAACCTGCACGTGATTGAACGCATCACGCGCGCCGACGAAGACACGATCCTCTACGAGTTCACGGTGGAAGATCCGGGGATGTGGATTAAGCCGTGGTCGGGAGAAGTGCCCATCAAGAAGATGTCGGGTCAACTCTACGAGTACGCCTGCCATGAGGCGAATTATGGGTTGGCGAATACGCTCCGTGGAGCTCGCGTGGCCGAGGCGGAAGCCGCCGCGAAAAAAGCACCAAAGTAACTCACGCGGATTCCGTTAAAGCCCTTCGAGATTCGGATGGTCCACTCGATGCTACACACGTAGGCCGGTAGTGCCTCAAACACCGACACAACCTGATTTATAGCGGAAGGACGCGTTCCCCGCAAGGAGCCGTCCCCCTTCAGCTGACGCCAGCCTGGCCCTTTGCCGCCGGATACGCCGTCATGGCGCTGCTCTTCTTCAGCGCGCAAGAGACTACCGAACAAGGGGGCGAGCACGAATGAGTAGTGTGGCTATCCCAGAGACGACAAACGATATAATCTACCGATATGATCCCTGCTTCCTACAAACCGAGTAAGAGGTTCATGGAGCTGGCTGTCGCGGAGGCAAAACGCGCCGGTGACCGAGGCGACTATCCCATTGGCGCGGTCATTACGCGCCTTACAGGCAAGCGCGAGGTGGTCATTGCCAGTGCGGGTAACCGAGTAAAAACCTCGGGATCAAGCATCAAGCACGTAGAGTTGGAAACGCTCAAATACGTATCAAGCGGCTATGGCCGCTACTTGCCCGACTTCGTCCTCTACTCCACTCATGAACCCTGCGCCATGTGCGCCGGTGCCTGCGTTTGGTCTAGAATTGGCGCGGTCGTCTACGGCGTTTCCCAAGAAGACATTGCCGCTTACGGCCGCAAGCGCGGTACGGAAGACTACAAATGGCGAGCCTGTCTCATCCCCTGCAAGTTCGTCTTGGAGAAGGGCAATCACCCCATCCCAGTCACCGGCGGCTTTCTCCGAAAAGAATGCCAAAAGCTGTTCAGTTACAGAACTGCCTAGTGGACCCCCTCCCCTTACAGTGGCACTCGCCAAGGCAGCGGCAGGGAGTGTCTGCTGACGCAACTACTGACGCGCGAAGTTGTCGAACGACTAGCAAGAACTCAGAAAGCGAGTTAGGCCGCCGCTCAACTTAGAACGACTTGCGTTAGTCGAAAATGCGCTATCCGTGGGGCTCTCCTATTCATAACCTCTCGTCACCCCATTAGGAGCGCTAGCCACACAGTGTTCCACCTGCTGCCAGCGTCCATTCAGCTTAACCCAGGTATCCCCAAACACTCGATCAGCAGTATCGACTTTGCCCGCGTAATGCAGGGCCGAGCTACTGTGTCCAGTCACGATAACTACGTTGTCACCAAAGGCAATCAGTCGAATATGGTCATGCTTGAGGTGGTCCATATGGATATGCCCTGACTCCGTATCGGCCAGAGTTTGGGCTTTGGTAAGTCTTTCTCCTATTCCAAACCTCTCGCTGACCTGGATGAAATGGTCCGCCATGAGACGGCCCCTTGCGGCTACATCGTTGCTCGGAGAAGCTTGAGCGCCCATCTGAAGCACTTTCGACTGATAAAAGTCATCTAGTACTTTTCGTGCCTCTTTTGTTTCAACTTCTCCGACTGTATCCTCCGAGCCGGGTAGCGGGTATTTTACGATCTCCACTTTCCTCTCGGTGGTAACCTGGCCCGTGAGAAAGCCAACAAACCCCGCCATGGCAATTGCCGTCAGTAATAGAATTCTTTTTGTCATTGATTTCAAGCGCCCCCCAGCGATGCCCCAAAGCCCTAGCAAGTTAAGCTTGATTTGATCAGGCAGACTGGCACAGATTTCGTGGAAAGGAAAGCTAAAATCGGAAATTCTTCTACACCAAGCAGGCCGACGGAAGCTGGAAGGCCGTCGCCGATAGATTCAATTCCGATTCGCCTATGTAGGCGTCTGGCTCCGGCATATCACTACTTGTCGTTTTATTCGATAGGCAGGTCATACCGTTTGGCCCCTGTTCCAGGCGGTACTTCCCCATACTCCAGAGAGGGTACTACTAAAACCACAGTACGCCGAAATTTGGGTCCAGCGGCCCATTGAGAGGCGTGGCTGTGGGTACGAATATCCTTTGTAGGATTCAGCAGGATGAAAGCGAAAATGCCATGATCGCCAACGCCCCCTTCACAGAAAAACGCGCTAATCAGCGTTTCTCGTTCTTCGCGGATGCTGAAATTGCTCTGCACGACGGAACGTCAGTTCGCACACAAATTGCTGAATTGAGCTCGCGAGGTTGTTATCTGGGTACGCTTGTACCCATCCCCATTGGGACGGAATTTCGCTTGCGCATCTCGCACGAAATGAGGACATGCGAACTGCAGGGCAAGGTGATCTACCTGCATTCCGGCAGCGGCCTGGGCATTTTCGGGATGGGCGTGCTTATTGAAAAGATCGCCGCTGACGAGCGCTCCGTAATGGAGGCGTGGCTGTACGATCTCGCCCGGAAGCGACTTGCTATACCCTCGCCACTGACCTGACCCACGCGTGCCGCAGCGTGTACGTGTCGGCGCTAGTTGCTGTTAAGTCGGGCGGTCTCAATGGGATCCCGTCTTTTACGTGCGCGCCCCTTATAACTTTCTGCACGCTATCAAAAAATCCTTGAGGCTCTCCCACGCCCGGGCACCACCCTTTTTAACTTTTTTCAACTTCAATGAGTTGTAAGAATCGCCAGTCTTTATGCGCGTGTATTTGGGCAGCTAGAGCGGGTTTCACTCCGCCGTTAAAGCCTCGGCTGCGGCGGTGGGCGCGGACACTGCTTCAAAGGGAGGCTGCTGCCTTGCGGCTATATCACCCAGCGGACAATTCGGCGACAAATATTTGAGCTTGCGCTGGATGATTTCCTCCGAATACTTCGACAAATAGTGCACGATCG
>WNGP01002849.1_pt1 | contig 15089 bp, 11 predicted proteins | sample 5407671 | NCBI WGS metagenome assembly WNGP01 (sample SAMN13153381, study PRJNA577476) | soil metagenome | isolation source: 40 cm soil or saprolite under Garry oak tree replicate 2 | place: USA:California | collected 2016-06-15 | reverse complement strand
GCGGCATCGGCATCCGCTCCCTGCGACGTTCTCGACTGCAAGGCGTTCGCACGAGCCACGCCAAGATGCGCCAACGCTCCCGTCCAGCAGTTCCAGACGATGCCGCTGTGGTCGAGAATCCTCGAAAACTCGGCGGCAGCCGCGCTGCCTTGTCCGGCTGCTAGATACGCCTCACCGCGAATGTATGCTGGATAGAGGCAGGAAAGATTGGCGAGGAAAGCGATTTGCCCTAACTCGATGGCTGAAGCAGCTTGAAGGGCACTTATAGCCGCAGCCGGATTATTCCGAATCAGCGCCAATTGCGCCCTAATCGCAGGCAGCCAGAGAGACTGCATCTGCGTATCCAGCGGGAAACGCTTGTTCAGGTCTTGTGCCAGCGGTTCGGCCAGCGCTGCATCGCCCACCATCGCAAATGCAAGCGTCGCTTCCACCTCAACAGCCTGACTCGCGGGATAAAGTCTTAAGCCCTGCGCCGCTTCCTGCTTCGCATCCGTCGCGTTGCCGAAAGCGGCTTCCCGCTGAGCGGCAATCTCCTGCCATATTGCCCCAGTTTCCTTTCTGTCAGCGCGTATTGCTGAATCGATGGCTCGCTGAGTGAGTTCCCGCGCCTTGCGCAGATGTCCGGCATACGCCTCCGTATCGGATGCGAGCGAAAGGCCGTAGTTCTCTTCGGCTTTGCCAGTGAACCAGTGCTGCTGTTCCTCCATGGCCGGAAAATCTGCGCCAAGAAAACCCAGAGCATAGAGATCATTCCGGAGTATTACATTATCCAGCTTTCGCGACTGCGCCCGCTGGATTGTCCGTCGTGCTTCGTCGAACAGCTGCAAGGCGAGCAGGCTGTTGACAAGGGTTGCGTACGGGAGGCCATTGTCGGGAGCAAGGTCGAGGCTTTGGCGATTCGCCTCCCTTGACTTCTCATACTGTCCCTGCTCAGCGTACACGTTGCCCAAATTGAGATGTGCTCTGAAGTCTCGCGGGTAGCTCGCAATCTCCTCTTCATATGTCTGTGCCGCTTTTTCCAGTTCCCCAGTTACGCTCGAATAGTAGTCGGCGGTGATGGCCAGCTTTTCTCGCTCGCTGGCATGCTCGCGCAACTGAAACGCCTTCGTGAAATATTCGTTGGCGCGTCCTAGCTCACCCACACCGTAGTAATCGTTGCCGACTTGCTCATATCCCATGGCAAAACCCGGATCAAGCTGGATAGCACGTTGATGGTAAGGCAGGGCGGCGGTAGAACCTGACTCGCGAAAGGCTTTTTCGCCAAGGCTGTGCGCTCTTAGGGCTTCGAGCGAAGAGGTCGTGGCCTCGGCCAGCGGGACATGGAATTTCTGGACCGTGGCCAGCGACTCCCCCAGCTTGCCGCGTAGCTTGGTCACGGCATCCCCGAGTGCGTCCAGCACTTTCTCCTTGGCCGCGGCGGTAACCTGCTCCTGCGCGAGCAAGTCTCCACTCTGGCAATTCACCGCCTTCAACCCCAGCACGTATTGGCTCCCCAGACTGGCAATCGACCCGGCAAGGTAGGCCTTACTGCCCGCCCGCTGGCAAAGCTCGCCGGCTACCTCGGGTGTGAGTTTTGTGCTGGCCGGACGGGTCATCAGTTGCAGGGTCACCCCGACTTTGTTGTCGGGGAGCACATTCAGAAACGGCGACTGATTGAGAGAAACGCTCAACGCGGTCTTGAGCGTGTCGTCGAAGACCGGGTCGCCTGTGGTGTTGGCGAAATCGGCGAGAACGATGGTGTCTTTGTCGGTCAGGGGCTTGGCTCGGTGCGAACGATAGTAGAGGCCGCTAGCAATTGAGCCGACGAGCAAGGCAACTGAGGGAATTGCGATCTTCCAGAGGTTTGCCTTTTGGGATAACGGAATTTCAGCCAGTTTCGCTGCGGCAGCGGTTGAAGCCGATGTGGTCACAGCAAGTGCGGAACCCGATGGCGGAGTTGCTTGCGTTATGGCAGACTGCGTCCCGCTTTCCTGTAGGCTTGCCACTCGTCCCGAACTGGCCGATGGCATGCGCCCGGTCTCCGTATCCCGCTTCAGCCTTTGCAGTTCCGCCCGCATCTCGGAAGCGTGCTGATAGCGAAGGTTACGGTCTTTCTCCAGCGCACGATTGATGATGTCTTCCAGCTTGGGCGGAATGTCACGATTGAAACGAATCGGGGGCGGCGGATCAGAATCGAGTATGACTTTGAAGATGAGACCAGAGGTTTCGCCGTGAAAAGGCAAAGCGCCCGTCGCCATCTCATACAGCACCGCGCCGAAGGAAAACAGATCGGTTCGCGCATCCAGTTCCTTACCCCGTACTTGTTCCGGCGACATGTAGGCGACGGTGCCGAGGGTCGAGCCGGGGCTGGTCAGGTGCTGGTCGTCAATCGAGCCTGTCTGCGTGCCTGCGGCTGCGAGGTTGCTCGAAGAAGTGGCTGTGACCGTGACCTTCGCCAGCCCAAAATCGAGAATCTTAGCGTGACCACGCTTGGTGACGAAAATGTTCGCGGGTTTAATGTCGCGGTGAATGATGCCTTCGGAATGTGCCGCATCGAGAGCATCGGCAATTTCGATGGCGAGCGGGAGAATCGAGTCCGTGTCCAGCGGACGATTGCCGATGCGATGCTTCAGCGTCATGCCGTCCAGAAACTCCATGACAATGAAGGCTTGACCATTCTTCTCATCAATCTCATGGATCGTGCAGATGTTTGGGTGATTGAGAGCCGAAGCCGCCTGCGCTTCGCGCTGGAACCGAGCCAGAGCTTGACCATCTTTGGCGACATCGTCAGGCAGGAACTTGATAGCCACGAAGCGCTGTAGCTTCACATCTTCGGCTTTGTAAACAACACCCATGCCGCCCCCGCCGAGCTTCTCGACGATGCGGTAGTGCGAGATGGTTTGGCCGATCATCGGCGAAAATCTTACGTCCGCCGACTGGGCAAGTCAATGAACCTTATGGACTTGGCGATGGCTCAAGAGGATAGTTTGCGAAAAATCGCGATGGCAACTCGTTGACCCCAGGGCGGTCAAAACGTGTAGTCGCCTGTTCACAATAAGTAACCAACCCCTTCGAGCGGGACCAGTTTACAATGCCCACATCTTGTACTCTCTAAGACCGAAGGCGATTCTGTGTTCAGATTGTTGTCCCAGATTAGTCTGGTGTCTATCGTTCTCGTCTCTTTCCTGCTGATCTTCACGCCTGTGGTGAGCGGACAGACAAAAGGAGATGTCTACCTCGGCTACTCGTTCGTCAGCAGCGGCCTAACCGTCAGCTCTTGCTGTTTCAGTGGCGCAGTGAGCTCAGCCTCCGCGGGGCGAGCTTCGCTGAACGGTTGGGAAGCTTCGGTTTCAGTAAGGCTTTTCCACTGGCTCCGAGTTGTCGGTGATGTGAGTGGCAGCTATGGTACGGTGCCCGTGGTTTTCTCCAGTATTCTTGGTACTGAGAAGCTAGACGTCAACACGAACCTGTATACCTACCTATTCGGCCCGCGTGCTTCCGTTTCTGTCGGTAGATTAAGACCATTTGGGCAAGCCCTTTTCGGATTAGCTCACCAAAGCGTATCGGCTAATGCGTTTATCACCAATGTCGGCCAGCAAGACAATGCTTTTGCGTTTGATCTCGGAGGAGGTGTCGACGTCCGCCTGGTCAGCAGAGTGGCTTGGCGGGTTCAGGCTGACTACCTGCAATCCAAGGTCTTTGACTCCACCCGACACGATCCGCACATAAGTACGGGGATTGTGCTCCGTTTTTAAGCCTGCCTCGTCACTTTAGTTCCGTGGGATGGCTCCTGATCAGCCACTCCGCTAGCTTAACGCCATCCGTGATCGGGGATCGACCTTCTCATCCCATCTGATTAAAACAGTCATCGCCCGACAAGGCAGGGTTTGTTCGGGCTATTGCAACCTCGTGTACTCGCCTTTGGCTTGCTTTAGGATGGGGATGTCGGGGTCGGCATTCTTCCAGAGCGCCAGAAAATCCTCATAGGCAGATTTTGCCTTCGTACGAATCTCCCGCCGAGGCGTACGCCCTGCCCAACTGTGCCAGTTCGGATTGGTCATCCGAGCGAGTGACCCTGAGAAGATGCCCATTGTCTTGATTTCGTTATAGTCAGCCGCATAACTCAGGGCTGCTGAGAACGAGCGGTGGTGGGAGACGGAACTGCCCTGGACGCGTCAAAACCCAGGGTGTCATGGTTGCGAATTGCGGACCGGCTCCGAAGGCATTGACCAGCGGTGTCGGCCGCCAGACGCCCACCGCTGCCGGGATGTTTCGATGCCGAGCGCGCCCACGAACGGCGGCACCGGCGGTGCGAATCCATCCGTCGAGCGCAAAACCAGAATGCTGTTTGCAACGGTCTGCCCCCAGGCCAGGCCTGCTTGCACAGATTTATCGCGCTCCGTGGCTCGGATCGCCGCGATCGACGCATCCCGCGCCGCTCCGAGCGATCCGGCCTGCGAGGGATAAACAGTGCTCAGGATCACGTATGCTGCCTGAAGGGCTGCGGCACTCTGCGACGCGTACCCGAGTGCATTCGGCCTGACATATAGCGGTTTGTACCCCGGGTGTATACCATTGACCGCATCGAAAACAGAGGCCGAGACCAACGCGACGACTCGTGTTGTTACCAGGGGACTGGAATTAGCAGTGATCACAGTGCTGTTCATAATCCCGATCCATTGCAGCACCGGGTCGGGCGCGGCAGCGACGGCCCAAATGGGACTGCCTGTCAGCATGCCCGCAAGCAAGGTGATCAACGGCAGCGATTGGATTGCTGAACGAAAGCGATTTGCGATTGACACGGGCTTCCCCCTGATTCAAGGGTGCACGAATGCACTTCTGACGTTTGCTTTTCCCAGGGTGAGTAACCAGTCGCCACATTAAAAGGGTGAGAGGCGACTTTGGGTCGGGATTATGTGTGGATGCTCATCAGTTGGCGTTATATCGCGATAACGCTCACTGAGGGGTTCTGAGCGCCATGGCCTGTTCTCAACACCTAACTGTCTTTGGTGCGCAAGAAGACTATCTGCAATCGACGCTGAAGTTATCGACAGATGCAGTCGCAACGCCGTTTGCATTGATCGTAATGTGAAGCGTTTCGTGTACAAGGAAGTTGTTACCGTTCCCTTGGCCAATGATGCGGAAATTGTTGATGAAGGTCTCCTCAACCCCTACTTTGGCGTTGAACTGATCTTGGGTGACGCCCGTGCCCTGGTACTTATCCCCAGTCGTCTGGCCAATGCCGCTAATCCCCTGTGGCTGAAAGTGAGAGGCGACATGGATTCCGCCTGCTTGGTCCATAGTGAAACGGAGCAGAACGTGTAGATTGCCGGTGAGGAAGACCAGTTCTCCTGCTCCACCTGCCGCGCAGGGAATGAATACACCGATGTTGACGGGGACTTTGATATTGGTTTGCACTTCGGCTTGCACTGGCTGCACCGAAACGGTTAACAGCATCACTGCAAGCATCAGAAACAGCATCACAGATGCCTTGACTCGCATGGTCAACCTCCCTGTTTGAGAGAGCTGTATTAGGTACAGCGCCTTTTCATCGGATTTTGTCTAATCAGCCTGTTTGGGGTCGGCCCGAATCGCCTCAGAGGGTGCTCCGTCTCAATTGGCGGAAACTGCTCTTCGAAGAGGCGAGACTTATTGGAGACGCATTCATACTGCGCGGATGAGCACGTCTTGTCAAGACGTGGCTCACACCCTTGGGCAGCAGGACGACATCAGGCCTGGCCTGAAAGTAACGCGGCCTCAACTGGTGCAAATTGCCATTACACCAATAATCACCAATAATCGAGAAAACCGTACTTGGCGAGGTGGGAGAAGGTCGGGGAACTGCTGTGATAAAAACGTGATAGTTCCATGTTCAGAACGGGTCGAAGTCGAACAGAACGCATCGGTACCCATTTCTGGTAAACGGTTGAAGAATCATGTAGAGTAGAAAATTTTCATAACCAGTCAGAACTCACTAGGTGATGTTCAAAACCGGGGCGTTCAAGCAGACTTGGACTGTCATGAAATTGTAATGGTTGTACGATCAGCACGAATCATTTCCAAGCAGAACGGATCAAATCGACTGATTTGTAACCCGTTGAGGAATATAGTAAGGTAGAAAATTTTCCTAACAGTTCAGAACCCACTTGTGTATTGCTAAACCGTTGTACGGGCTTCCGCACCAGCTCCACCATCTCTTCATAGCTTCGTTCCTCCTTCGTCAGTAACGCCACGAAGGCCTAATTCCAGCTGGGTGAGTTTTTCGAGGGCACATCCACTGGTTGTTACGAAAGACGAACAACTTTCCCTCTGCTGTTGACTTCCGGGCCGGCGTCCGTAGAAAATTCACGCGCCTTGCATTGCGGCGGCCCCGGAGACTCCCGCAAGGCCTGGTGTCCTTCCTCTCCTCGTCAGGGGCTCTCATCACCTTCAATGATAGTTTCGCTAGGAGAAGAAACATGAAAATCAATATTGATCCTGTAATTTCTAGCCGGATTAAAGCGGCCTGGGCAAAGCTTACGCCGGCGCAACAAGCCGAACTGGCGCCTGCGATCACTAAAGCGAACCAGCAAGCAGTGAGTGTCTCGCAAAACCGAATGGCGCCCTCAGCACAAGCCGCCGCCCATCCCCTCATGTTGGTCCAGAGTGTGCTCTCAAACGATCAAGACAATGTGGTAGGTAGCTTGGAAGCTAGCGTTGTGTTGGATATCGGCGGCGATGGCGTGATTTGGGGCACCGGCAAGTACCAGCAACTCGATCCGGGCTGGGCGGAAGCCTTTGCTGTTTTCCTAGAAAGTCTCATCGGCGGAAAGCATCCATTCATCGCGAATCCAGCTATTGCCTCCATCCCTGACAGCCTGCAGATCGCGCTGGCGGGAGATTGGGGCACCGGGGACTGGAGGACGCCTTCGAATCCGGCGCCAAGTATCGACGTGGCAAGTCAGATGACTTATTTGAAGCCGGACCTGACTATTCATCTGGGCGACGTCTACTACTCGGGCACTGGCGATCAGGAACAGCACGAGTTTGTAAACCTCTGGCCCAAGGGTTCGATCGGATCGCTGGCGCTGAACTCCAATCACGAAATGTACTCCGGCGCGAAACCTTACTTTCAGGCGATAGCTGGATCGCCCTTCGGGTTGCAGAACGGCTGCAGCTACTTCGCCCTGGAAAACAGCAATTGGGTGATCGTGGGGCTCGACTCGGCGTACTTCTCGCCCGAGGGTGGGCTCTATATGGACGGTTCTCTAGGACCGGCTGGCGGGACTCAAGTGATGTTCCTCGAAGACCAGGTAGCAAAGGGCAAAAAAGTAATTGTGTTGACCCATCACAATGGCCTGTCGGAGGACGGTTTGAGTACGACAAATTTGTGGACTCAGGTGATGAGCGGATTCGCGACCAATGCTGGCCCGACACTTTGGTATTGGGGCCACGCGCATGCTGGAGCCGTATATAAGCCTTTTGGCCCCGCCAATGTGTCCGCACGCTGCTGTGGCCACGGCGCTCTTCCTTGGGGGCAGGCCTCGTCGCTCGCAAACAGCCAGAACGTGGAATGGTACGAACACCGTTCGGCGAATGATCCTGACATCCCGCAAAGGGTCCTCAACGGTTTTGCGGTTTTATCTTTGAAGGGGCCAAACATTCAGGAGACTTTTTATGATGAAAATGGAGGAGTCGCGTGGAAGTCCGTCTGATGCTGTGGCTCGAAACACTGTAGTAAAAGTGCACTAATTCCATGCTTAAAACGCGGCAGATCGGATCACAAGGGTGAGAATCGGCGTGCTGGTAAGCGGTTGAAGAATCAAGTAGAGTATAGAATTTTCCTAACGGTTGAGAACCCACTGTGCTGACTGACGGAAAGGATATTGCCATCTGGATCTTTGAACCACGCTACTTTGTCACCCGTAGGAGTTGTCCAGATTCCAAGCTCGCGATCTTGCACGAAGGAATACTTTTCCAGGACAACGCCTCTGTCCCTGAGCCAAGTGACGATGGCTTCGATATTTTCTACTTCCCAGCCCAGAATCGTGCCCTGCAGTGGAGTGAAATTTGGGACTTTTGCAATCCGAATCTTGTGCCCTCCGACGCTCATGACCAGTGCGTATTGATCGAGGCTTATAAACTCACATCCGAGTTTTCCTTCATAGAAGGCGCGTGCCTTGTCGTAATCCTTGGTGGGAACAAAGCCAACCATCTTTCCCGAAGCGAGCATCTTTTCCTCCGTGATAGCTCTGGTGCATGTTAGGAATAGCACTTGTGGCGCGTAAATTCTCTCGCTATTGTGACAAAGAGTGTCGCGTAAGTGCCACAACATCCTTTGGCGTAAAAACGGTTGTCCGCTCGCGGAGATTGCCGTTTCTCCTTTGTGGGCTGCTGACGCTGTCGCGCTTGGCCGGTACCCCTTTCCGCCCATGGTAGTGGGCACTTCCACGAGATGTCGACTAGACAGCCGCGCGACCAAATTGGGCTGGGATCTTGCCTATGTTTGTGGAGCATAAATCTCCATTGCGCCGGTACGCAAACGGCGGCGGATGGAGAAGTAAGCGATCCAGCAGGCGAGGCCTAGTACCACGCAGATTCCGAACTCCGCCGGATAATCGCGCAGCAGGAGAAATTCCTTGAGTGACCACCTTCGAACGAGAATTCATTGCTGAGTAACATGGCGGAGAAAAATATCCCTAAACCAAAGAGCCAACCTCTGCCAGCCAAGAAGGCTTTGCGTGCGGCGAAGGGATCTCAACTCCAGTTCCGGGGGAAGTGCGGGCGGCACGGCCTTGGCAAGGTTGTCTGCCAACAAAAGGCGAACGCGCTGCGCCAGCTCAGCGTCCTCCTTCATGTGTTCTTCCACAAGCGTGCGTGTGGCCGGGCTGGCTTTCCGATAGATACGCCGGCAGCAGATCCAGGATTACTTCGCGTACGATGTTCATTGTTAGCTCCTGTGTTATTGCCTGAGTTCAACCTGACGCTGCGCATGTCGGATCCCCGCGAGCACTAGCCGCGCCCTGAGGATCTTGACTTTTGCGGAAGAAAGAGAAATTCCGAGTGCCCGTGAAATTTCTTCGTAGGCCATACCATCCTGCGCCCTCATCAGCAAGGGCGACCCGGTCGATTTCGGGCAACTCCTGCAGCCCTCGAAGCACGGCGAGGAACTCCTCCTTCTGCTCGGCTTGAAGGTACGGACTGGCCTGCGGATCGGGCAGCTCTCGATCCAACTGAACGTGGCGTGACGTTCTGCGCAGCCCTTGCAAGAACAGATTGCGCGCAATCGTAAAGAGGTATCCCTTCACGGTAGCCACCTCAATTCGCTCCCGCGAAGTCCATGCACGCACAAACGTCTCCGAAGTGATGTCCTCGGCTTGGCCCCGATCCCCCGAAAGATACAGCGCGAAGCAGAAAACGTCCGGCGTATATTTCTTGTACAGCGTGGTGAAATCGGTCATTGGGGATTCTTCATCCGATCCGCCTTGCGAAACCATACGCACAGCGGCATTTGTCAGGATGTGCTCGTCGGTGTTCAGCATGATCAGGTCCACTGGCTTATGCAAGTATCGAAGTCCAGAATATGGTTCCAGGAAATCGGGCAGTGGTGAATCAGCCACGGGCAATCCCGTGGCGAGCATGGACATGGCCTAACGCTCGGGGTTCCATGCGGCCTTGGGAGTGTCGAGTGAGTCTGATTAGTCAGAGATAGCTGTCCTTGGGAGGGGATACTCTGCCAGGGAAACTCGATGTCAGTCCAGAAAGTGGATTCAGGGGTCGCCATCAGCGCACACCGACGCTCGTCGGCTCCCCCAGACGAGGAAAGTACGGGCTTCGCTGCGCGCTAGACCTTCGAAGCAGGTCGGCTTGCCGTACAAGCGCCTGAAAACCGTTCTTCGCATTTTGAACCTACTAAACGTGTGTTCAAAGTCTGTGCGCTCAAAATGGACCGACGCTGCGCAAAAAACGTGGTGCTTGACGGGTTTGTGTTGTCTGCTCAAATGCGTAAGCGAACTTGATCAGGGTGGGTTCACTCCAAGCGCGGCCGAAGAATGAAATTCCTATTGGCAAGCCGAACAGAAATCCGGCGGTGACGTTGATGTTGGGGTATCCGGCGACGGCAGCGGCATTCGAGCTGCCTCCGGCGACGTGGTCTCCGTTGATCAGGTCGGTGAGCCATGCGGGGCCACCAGTAGGCGCGACAAGAGCGTCTAGGTTGTGCTTATTCATGAGGGCGTCGATGCCTTCGGTGCGGGCGAGTTGCCGGTTTTTCTGCAGGGCGTCGACATACTCCTTAGTGCTGAGCGGGCCCTTAGCCTCAGCCTTCAGGAACAAATCCTGGCCGAAGTAGGGCATTTCCTTCTGTGCATTGCGATCATTGAAGTCGATGATGTCCTTCAACGTTCGCACGGGCGCACTCGGGCCGAGGCGTGCGAGATAGGAATTCAAATCTGCTTTTAATTCGTACATGAAGACGGTGAGCTCGGATTCGTCGAACTTGCCGAGCGTCGCGATGTCGGCGGGATCAACGAGGGTGGCCCCTTGTTTCTTCATGGCGTCGAGGGCTTGCTCTATCAGGGCGTCGACAGCGTCGTTGAAGCCAAAGTAAGACTTGCGTACCACGCCAATGCGCGCTCCTCTTAGACCGTTCGGGTCGAGAAACTCTGTGTAATCGCTGTGCGATTTGCCGTTGCTCTCGGCAGTGGCTGCGTCCTCGGGATCGGTCCCAACAAGCGCGCCGAGCAGGATGGCAGCGTCGCGTACGGTCCGGCACATGGGGCCAGCGCCGTCTTGAGTGTGGGAGATGGGGATGATACCGCTGCGGCTTACCAAACCAACCGTAGGCTTGATTCCAGTTATGCCGTTGGAAGACGAGGGGCAGACGACGGAGCCATCAGTTTCAGTGCCGATGGCGGCGGCGCAGAGGTTCGCGGAGACTCCGGCACCTGAGCCCGAGCTGGAGCCGCAGGGATTACGGTCGAGGGCATAGGGATTCTTAGTGAGCCCGCCACGGCCGCTCCATCCACTAGTGGAATGGCTGGACCGGATGTTGGCCCACTCGCTGAGATTGGTCTTCCCCAAGATAACAGCTCCGGCGGCACGCAGTTTTTGTGCGATGAAGGAATCCTTTGGCGGCTTGGCGCCAACCAGAGCGAGCGAACCGGCGGTGGTCATCATGCCGTCGGCGGTATCGATGTTGTCCTTAATAAGTACGGGGATCCCGTGCATCGGTCCGCGCGGGCCTTTGGACTTGCGCTCGCGATCGAGCGCGACAGCAATGGAGAGAGCGTCCGGATTGAGCTCAAGCACGCTGTTGATCCTGGGACCGTGCTTGTCGATGACGTCGATGCGCAGGGAATATTTTTCAACTAGAGAACGAGTGGAGAATTTCCCCGACTTCATACCATCCTGAAGATCGGAGATGGTGATTTCGTCGAGTTCGAAGGATTTCACTTCCGGTGCCGGTGCCGGCTGGGCTACCTGAGCCGAGCAAGGGGCGGGATTCTCCCCCTGTGCGTTGCTGCGGGCGGCAGCAAGTGCGGGATAGAGTGCTGGGGAGATTGCAGCGGCTCCGCCGATGAGAGTGGTTCGAAGGAAGCCGCGGCGATCAGCGGCGAATTCTGCGCTTCGTATTTTTCGGGGCATGATTCAGAGTTCCTCAAGGACGGAATCGTGTCGGTATGAAATGCGTCGAACATAGTACTGCAGATGAGCAGAAATTGCAGGGTTATTGGTCGGACGTGGAATTGGAACGAGAGACTGGGTTGTAGACGTTTAAACGGGGTGACAATCTAGCTTCGTTCACCCAAGCAAACGGGAGTAGTTCACCGGTAGAACGCCCGCTTCCCAAGATATTCTAAGTAGGCCCTGTAAAATCAACACCTTCCGTTTGACTAACTCGCTTACTGCCCATCGTACTGTCCGCAACTTGCCCGCGGGGTGAAGTTCTGACACATCGCCCCTTGCAGCGTTGGCGAACGCTACCGTAACACTCACGCGAGCCCTATCCCTAGACTGTGGCCTTGTTCCTGTTGCGGGGAAGCAGGTTCGATCTTCGGAACAGCTTGCTGTTCCTGCTGTGTCTCGGTCGCTGTTCGTTGAGAATTATCACGACTGAGGTTCCACGCCAGCTCAGATCTGTCGTTCGTGTAGATTTGCGCGTCGTACTGGCCGCGCGAGACAGAAACATACGCAAAACGGTTGTTAACCAACAGTTCGCCTTTGTCCGTGTCCACATGGACCAATACTCGTTCGGCGGTCTGTCCCTGGCTGCTGTGGCTAGTGACGGCATAACCGTAGTCGAGATGGGGATGTTCGCGGATATTGAATCGAACCTCACGACCTGAGTCCATTCGGATTTCGAGATTGCCGTTGTTGCTAACTCCTTGGACCGTGCCGAGTTCGCGGTTAGTAACGTGCAGTTCCCTTGACGGGGACGTGAACTGGACGCGGTCGCCCTGTGAGAACTCGCGTTGGACTTCGTGATACACCGCTACACCCGAAAGGCGACGCGGATCGTAGGTCTGTTGCACTCCATTCTCCCGCTCGATGGTGATGCGATTTTCTCGTGGATCCACTCGATCCACTCGCGCGTATTCGCCAGGCTCGATGCCCATCACTTTGCTACCGCGCATGTACCGAACCACATCCCCCTCTTCGTATTGTCCAGCCCACTGCCGATCTGCGCCTGTCATCTCCTGGCGCGAGTTGAGCACCGGGAGCTTGTATTCCTCTTGACTCACACCACGCCATTGCATTTCACGATGGATCAGAGCGTTCAACTCGCGCCGGGATTCGTTGTCTGGGGAGATGACCAGCGTGCCCTGAGGCTCTCGCGCATACTCACGGGCGATTTCACTTAGCCGCTCTTCGCGGCCCACGATCTCACGCACGCGCCCCTGTTGGTCAAGATTGACTATTGCTCCGCGCACGTCACCGCGGGCGAGCTGTTCCACGACTTCCTTGAGCGCCGGATCCTTCTGCCGCACGACCTCATGCAAGCGTGCAGTTTGCATTCCGCCTCTTGTAGCTGCTGATACGGTCTGCCCGCCTCCACCGCCTCATGTTGCCGTTTGTCACCTACCAAAAGCACGCGGTCCGCGCCGTGCAACCGATGCAGCAAATCGTTCATCTGTTTCGTGCTAGCGAGGCTCGATTCGTCGAGGATATAAAGCCGCTTTTGTCCATTGTCGGGTCGCTTCTCGCGGACAAGATGGCGTTGCAAAGTGCCCGATTCGATGCCTGATTCTGCTAACTTGTGCGCGGCGCGCGATGTGGGCGCAAGTCCGAACACCTTGTACCCTTCTTGCTCGGCAGCTTCGCGGATCGCCACTAGAGAAGTGGTCTTTCCAGTCCCCGCTACACCCTCAAGACCAGTGATTTTGTCGTGGCTCGTTACGATTTGCTCGACCGCCGCGCGTTGGCTGGCGCTCAAGTGAGGGTGTCTCTCCTCGATGTAACGCCATGTTTCGGAGCTCACCAATGGCTTATTCTGGTTTTGTCCCCTTCGCATCTCGGTGATTGTGTCCCGTTCGTAACCAATCATCTGTTCCGTCGTGAACGCGCGGGTTAACCACTTGCTTTCTACTTCGATCAGGTCACCCGACTGCACGCGCTTGTCGAACCCCTCGCGTACCTCGGCGAAGCTCGCCTCGCCCATCGAACGTTTCAGAGCGTCACGCATCAGCTCGTGTTCGTAAGTCACTGCGTGGCGCTCTAGGTTCTTTTCTTGCGCGTAGGTCAGAGCCGATTCGAGATGCTGCTGCTTCTGCGGCGGGTCTTGTTCGACCCGGCGTTCATGGGCTGCGCGGATCACCTGGTCCGGCTGCTGGCCGAACTGCGCGGCCATGTTTCTGTGCCGAGCCTGCATCTCTTCCGGCGTGATCGTGGGCAACTTTCCGTCGCGCGTTTGGTGAGCGGCGATCTGCGCCGCGCCTGCACCTCTTACCCCTTGTTGTTCGAGGTATTTACGGATTTGCTGGCTGCGAGGACTGGAGGCCTCCAGATACTCTCGCGTGTACCCTGTGATCTCCGGCTGGCCGCTCTTGCCCCTTTCAATGTCATAGCCCTGGCTTTTTAACCGTAGCGCTAGCTCTGAGCGATAGATCGCCGTCGCGTATTGCTGCGAACGGTACAGTTCGTGGGGTTGGAGGGCCCGGGATTCTCCGTTCTCAGTTTCCGTTAGATTGAAGAACACAACATGAGTGTGCAATTGCGGTGCAGCGTACCCATTCACCGGCCGCGCACTATCGTGCTCGAAACTGGCAGCTACCCATTTGCCCGTTGTCTCCGCCGGATGATTGCCGCTGATCCGCGCCTGGACGCATCTCTCCATTTCATCAAGCGCAACCTTCACGCTGTCCCGATGCGCTTGGCGAACTCCATCGTCTCCGCCAACGAGAGCGGTCAAGGACACGCTTTTAGGAGCGGAGAACGTTGCCTCGCCGCGTTCATTTACGTATTCGCGCGCGGTTTGGTGGCGCACCAGTTGCTCGCCCGTGATTGGATGCTGCCCGCTCGCCAGCCTCTCAAAGTGCTCCTCGTTCACTTCACCTTTGAGGCCCCACTGCTCCGCGAGTTTTCCATGCCACTCGCCGCGTATCCGATCGCCTTCCGAGTAGTAATTCTCCTGCGCGTTGGCAAACTCCTCTTTGTGATACGCCTGCGCTTGGCCTGCGCTCAGCGGCCTGGAGATGGTCAACATAATTCACTCACTCGAAGTACGGTTCTTCTCCGGCGGCGATGCCTTTGGAGTTCTCCGATTCGCGCGGCCTAATCTCCTGCGCGGCCGGAGTGCTTGGCTGCGGCTGCCGTTTCCCGATATCGACCGCCCGCGACGTGGTCTCCCGCGGAATGAAACCGGGTTGCGCCTTTACCGGAGCGAGATACGGAAAGCTGAACGGCACCACCAGATTGTCCACTTTGAGGAGCGCGTGCAAGCGTGGCAGGCCACTTACCTCCGACGGTAGTACCAGCGGCTCTGTTCGCCTCTCCGTGTGATAGCTTCTTGATTTAGCAGTGCGTAGAAGCTGCCCTGTGTTCACCGTTTCTTTCATCCGTTCCATTTCTACTGCGCCGATCGAATCCGAGATCCATTTCGCCGCGCGAGGCTCGCTTGTGTGCAAAAAGAG
>WNGP01017130.1_pt1 | contig 15092 bp, 13 predicted proteins | sample 5407671 | NCBI WGS metagenome assembly WNGP01 (sample SAMN13153381, study PRJNA577476) | soil metagenome | isolation source: 40 cm soil or saprolite under Garry oak tree replicate 2 | place: USA:California | collected 2016-06-15 | reverse complement strand
ACCCCGGCACACATTGAACCGGCGCCTGGACGCGATAAATCGCGTCCCTACATAATTGCGCCCATGCCTCCATGCAAGCAAGAGTATCCTGGTAGTCCCTTGTTAATAATACACGAGTGCCGTGTTTGTTGACCTTGAATAGTACCGTTGGGGCATGCTTCTGGTTAAGAAATCTTCATCTTGTCTCCCTGTATGTTCTACACTTTGCGCAGGGCCTGGTCTAAATCCCAGAGGATATCCTCGACATTTTCGATGCCGACTGAGAGGCGAATCAGGTCGGGGGTGACGCCGCCTGACAATTGGTCTTCCTCGGAGAGCTGCTGGTGGGTGGTGCTGGCTGGGTGGATTATGAGGCTGCGAGCATCACCTACGTTGGCGAGATGGGAGAGCATGCGCACGTTGTTGATGACGGTTTTACCAGCTTCGTAGCCGCCCTTGACGCCAAAGGTGAAGATCGAGCCTGCGCCACGTGGCAGATAGCGCTGCGCCAGCCTGTAGGACGGATCGCCGGGCAGACCGGGATAGTTTACCCAACTGACGGCGGGATGCTCCGAGAGAAACTGCGCGACGCGCAGCGCGTTCTGGCAATGCCGTTCCATGCGCAGTGAGAGGGTTTCTAGTCCTTGAAGCAGCAGGAAGGAGTTGAATGGGCTGATGCATGGGCCGGTATCGCGCAGCGTTTCGCACCTGGCTTTCATGACGAAGGCAAAATCGCCGAAGGTCTCGTAGAAGCGCACGCCGTGATAGCCGGGCGAGGGGTCTACAATATGCGGGAAGTTGCCGTTATCCCAGGGAAATTTGCCCGATTCGACCAGCACTCCCGCAATCGAGGTGCCGTGCCCGCCGATAAATTTGGTCGCGGAATGCACAATGATGTCGGCCCCATATGCGAAAGGACGGCATAAATAGGGCGTGGCGAAGGTATTGTCGATGACGAGCGGAATGCCCGCTTCGTGGGCGATGTCGGCGACGACACGTATGTCCAGCACATCGCCACGCGGATTGCCGATGGTTTCGCCGTAGAATGCACGCGTGCGCGGAGTCAAGGCGCGGCGATAGTTTTGCGGGTCGGTGCTATCCACGAAGATGGTGTTGATGCCCCAGGTGCGCAGCGTGAGATCGAACTGGGTATGCGTGCCTCCATAGAGGCTGCTCGAGGAGACGATCTCGTCGCCTGGACGGAGCAGGGTCATCATAGTGACCATCTGCGCGGCCATGCCAGAAGCCGTCGCCAGCGCACCTGTGCCACCTTCGAGGGCCGCGATACGCTCTTCAAAAGCGGCATTGGTCGGGTTCATGATACGGGTGTAGATGTTGCCGAAGCGCTGCAGCGCGAAGAGGTGAGCGGCATGCTCGGTATCATCAAATACAAATGAGGTGGTCTGGTAGATGGGGACGGCGCGCGCTCCCGTGGTCGGGTCTGGCCGCTGGCCTGCATGCACCGCCAATGTATCGAAACCAAAAGTGTGGTCGCCATCTATTTCTGGCATGGTATTTGCTCCTCTGCTAGCATTTTTTCCTCTCACTATACTACCACACGCACTTTCGCCGGAGAAGCAACCGTTTTCATGACCTTTCAGAATGTGCCTTCAGCCTTCTAGCAACTATCAGTAGATGAAAGGGATGAAACGCCTGGTACGCCGCATATAACGCACATAGGGTTCACCGACGGAGGTAGCGAGCGCTTGTTCTTCAACATGAATCCAGAAAGCACCCTCTATTTTAGGCATGACATGCGGTCTAAATATGTGCTACACTTTCTAAAGTGCCGGTGGTTCCGCGTTTATACAATGGGTTATAAACAGATGTTTCCCCACCTCTTCCTGGTGGGATTTTTGTGAGACAGGAGTTGTTATTTCCATGACACAGATGATTGATAAGACATCGTCCTACACGACTGTCGGCAAGGCAACGCGCCGACAGGATGGTTTTGATAAAGTGATCGGGCGAACCCGCTTTGCCGGAGATCTTTCTATGGCGGGTCTGCTGCATGCCCGGCTGGTGCTCAGCCCCTATGCGCACGCGCATATCGTCTCAATCGATACTTCTGAGGCCCTGGAAGTTCCGGGCGTGAAGGCTGTCTATACAAGCGAAACGTTGGGCATAGCCAATCCCGATAGCAGTTCGCGTTCGCAATCGCCGCTGGCGCACGAGGAGGCGCTGTGGTGCGGGCATCCTGTGGCCATCGTGCTGGCAGAGACGGAGGCGGCTGCCGAGGATGGAGTCGAAGCCGTCGAGGTCGAATACGAGCAACTGCCTGTGGTGATGGACCCGCTCACGGCCATGCAGCCCGGCGCGCCATTGGCACGCGTATATGTTAAAGAGACATCCTCTGAAATTGCAGGCGGAGGTGCGCACGCGGCGGTCTCGGAAGAACAGGTCACCGAGGTCGATGAAGAACAACTCTCGGAGAACGTCAGCGATAAAGTGCATATGCACGGCGGCGATATAGAGGAAGGTTGGCGCGAGGCCGAAGTCGTCATTGAGCGCACCTTTTCGACCAGCATTGTTCACCAGAGCTACCTGGAGCCGCAATCGATCACGGTAGCTCCGGGTCAATCCAGTTCGCATCTCACCATCTGGGCGAGTTCACAGGGTATGCTCGGCGTTCGCTCGGACGTTTCCGAGGCGGTCAAACTGCCGGAGCGACAGGTGCGGGTAGAATCGGTCCCGATAGGTGGGGCCTTTGGCGGCAAATTTGGATTGGTGGAACCACTGGCTGCCGCTGCCGCTTATACCTCGCGCAGACCAGTGCGGCTGGTATTTACGCGCTCGGATGATCTCTTCGCGGGCAATCCCGCTCCTCAGTCCACCATTACCCTCAAGATGGGGGCCAGGCACGATGGGACGCTGGTGGCCATGCAGGGCACGGTGATTTTCGATACCGGAGCGTACGCGGGTTCAGCGGTGTTCCTGGGAGGTCTGATCCTCGGCAGCAGTTATCGCTGCCCGAATTTCGACTTCCGCTGCTACGAAGTTATGACGAACAAAGTCGGCGTGGGAGCCTACCGCGCGCCCGGAGCACCGCAGGCCACCTTCGCGCTCGAGTCAACCGTTGATGAGTTATGCCTGCAATTGCAGATGGATCCGGTCGAGTTCCGTTTGAAGAATGGCTTAAAAGAGGGCGATCCAACCTTAGATCACCGTACCTGGCCGCGCATCGGTCTGCTCGAATGCCTGGAGAAAGTGCAGCAGCACCCACTGTGGGCAAAACGTGCTGAGCGGCAGGATATACCCGATGAGCTGAAGGGCTGGAAGATCGGTGTTGGCGTGGCCGCCGGAAGCTGGCCCGGTGGCACTGAACCGGCGGTGGCAGCCTGTCGCCTCGAAAAGGACGGCACGCTTTCGGTAATTGTGGGTACCGTTGATCTGACCGGCTCGGATACATCCCTGTCATTGATCGCCGCGCAGGTGCTGGGCATGCCGGTCGACGCGGTGAGTACGGTGCATGATAATACCGATACTATGCCATATAGCGGCGGGACAGGCGGGAGCAAAACCACCTACACGATGGGTGCGGCGGTGCTCGCGGCGGCCCAGGATGCGCGTAACCAGATATTGACGATAGCGTCCGATATGCTGGAAGCCTCGGCAAATGACGTGGATATCGAAGGCGATAGGGTTGTGGTGCGCGGTTCCCCTGGCAAGAGCGTTACGCTTGCGCAGATTGCGGGCGCTTCGATGCAATTTGCAGGCCAGTATGAGCCGGTGTACGGGCGTGGTCGCTCGGCGAACAAAGTCAGTTCGCCGCAGTACTCGGTGCATGTGGCGCGCGTTGCCGTCGATCCTGAGACGGGCATGGTGCGCGTGCTTGATTACCTGGCGGCGCAGGATGTCGGCTTCGCCATCAATCCTGCGGAAGTTGAGGGACAAATTTATGGCGGCGTTACGCAGGGTCTGGGCTGGGCGCTCTATGAAGGGTATGCATACGACGAGAACGGCCAGTTGCTCACCTCGAATCTGATGGATTACGCGCTCCCGCATAGCGAGGATGTGCCAGCTATCACCCCGATATTGGTGTATGTTCCGTCCGCGCTTGGCCCATACGGTGCGAAAGGCGTTGGAGAACCCCCGGTGGTGCCGGTGGGCGCGACCATCGCGAATGCCGTTTACAACGCGACGGGCGCGCGCGTGACGCAGCTGCCGATTACGCCGGAACGGCTGTTCATGGCAATGGATTGAAAATTTTAGTATGTAGGGACGCGATTCATCGCGTCCTCCAAGGTGATCAGCCCATGCACCTGGACGCGATGAATCGCGTCCCTACATACCTATACGCTCCTTAAACGTTTTGATCTTTCTCGCAGCGTTAGTGTGTAGTATACTATAGCCATATTCACCCTCACATCACGCATGGCTCTTGTGAGACGTGTCCGTATCGTGTTTGCTAGCCTTGTAGAGAACACCAACGGCCACCGGTTACGCTATTCGGGATTGTATACCCCATAACGTAGCCTCTGACCACCAAAGGAGCTGAATGATGACACCTTTTGATTCTTCATCAAAAACGCCTGCAACGACTTCCAATGACGCTCTTCCTCAAGAACAGGTGCAGGCTGATGTCGCGCCGCCAGTAGGTATAACGCCGCCGCAGGTGCTGGCGCGGGATGCCGCCGCAGGTCGACGCGGCGCGGCATGGAGATTGCTGTACTGGATTATGGAGAACGACCCCCGCGCCGTCGTTGCCGTCTCATCGCTTGACGACGATCGCCTGGCGCAGAATCTGCTGGAATTTATCGCGGTAGGCACATGGGCGGGCAAGCCATTTGTTGTGCCTGTGCCACTGCGCAGCGCGTATGCCAGGACACGACTGCGCACACTCTTCCTCCCCGAAGCCGGTATGGATTATGGACGCGCGGAACGTGTTTTGCTCTCGCGTGTCCATGATAAACAACCGGCCATGCGCGAAACCGTTGCGTACATCCTGGGCATCGTTGGCAGCCCGGCGGCGACTCCAGCAATGATTGAAGCACTGCGCGACCCGGTGCCTGCTGTACGTTTGCAGGCCGCTAAAGCGCTGGGTCGGACAGGCAGCGCGGCTGCGGTTCCTGCGTTGCTGGGCGCTCTGCAAGGGGCCGATGATCAATTGGGGAGTCAGATTTTCTCTGCCCTGATCAAGCTCGGCCCACTGGCTGTTCCCGCGCTCGTCCAGGAGAGCAAGGGCGGTTCAGCCTGGAAACGCTGGCAATGTGTACGCGCCCTGGGAGATATCCATGATCTGCGCGCACTGCCAGTACTCGTCAAGGCGCTAGAAGACTCCGATCATTCAGTGGCATGGATGGGCGCGAAAAGCCTGGTACATTTCGGTAAATCAGGCATAAGGCCGGTGCTTGAAACGCTCATTAGCGCATCGATGACTCCCTGGCTGGCTGAGACGGCCTCGTATGTGCTCAATAGTCGTATGCAGCGTGATTCCGCTATGAAACCTTACCTGGAGCCACTGGTGCAGCGCATGCGCGAGTCGGGATTTCGTGTGGGGACCTCGGTTGCAGCGAGGAAAGCGCTGGATCAACTCGTTGCGGATGGGCTAATTGAATAGCAGGAAGGGATGCCAGCAGGTTTTCATGAGATCACCTCTTTTCGATACAGCTCTCAAGAGATTCTAGAGAACGCTCTAGTTGGCCGTGGAAAAGGATAGACTCAACATTGACATATGCGAGTAAATTATGTATGTTTATATGGTAGTGAAAAGGATAGACTCAACATTGACATATGCGAGTAAATTATGTATGTTTATATGGTAGTGGAATTTATTCCATATGTCCGCATCTTGCTGCTTGCAATTGGTTGCAAGCACATCCCTGGTCTTCCTCTTTCGGCTTGTCGTGCTCTTTTGAAAAGAAGGAGAAACTCATGCGACGCTTCTTCCCATTGCTTGTCGCAGCCCTGCTAGTGGCCGCCGTGTTCGCAGGAACCGCGTATGCCAGCGTTAGTAAGACCAATACGAATGCGAATGCGAGTACGACCCCACACCTTTTGCCCCGGGTCACCTGCTCAGGAGATGGATGTAACGGTCTGGACCCTGTACAGACGGGCTGTGCTGCCGATGCCTATACGGTGAAGGTGTCCGGCGGCAAGGTCTCGTTTCGTACAGGTTATGTAGAACTCCGTTATTCCCCTACATGTGGGACCAACTGGGCACGGGTGATCAGCACTGTAGGTAATGCCCAGCTTACAGTCAGTATAAGGCGCAAGGATGGCCTCTTCTATTTCACCGTTGGCTCCGGTACGAGGTTGTGGTCGCCTATGGTATACGCTGTTAACGTAAAAGCCAAGGGTTGCGGCAGTGCCAATCATTACGAGGACTGTACAGAGTCTATCTAGCTCATCGGTGGAATGATCTCCCCGTGTGCCTCGAACAGGTCATCGACCAGTTTCTCGATCTCGTCGAGCGTTAGCTCGGCGGCGGTATGGGGATCGAGCATGGCCGCGTGATAGACGTGTTCTTTTTTGCCGGTCAGCGCGGCCTCGACCGCCAGGCCCTGCACATTGATATTCGTCTGCTGCAAGGCGGCTAGCTGCGGCGGGATGCGGCCAACCACGGTAGGCCGGATGCCGCTCGCATCGACCAGGCAGGGAACCTCGACGCAGCAGCCCCGCGGGAGATTGGTAATCAGGTTGTTGTTGAGGACATTGCCGTAAATCACACGCGGGGTGTTGGTCTCCATCGAATGGATGATGAGCGCGGCGTATTCGCCGCTGAGCTCGGGATCGATATCGGCTGTCCCGTCTAACAGTTGCAGGCGCATCATCTCCCACCAGAAGTTTTGCGCGTAGCAGCGGTTGATATATTCATCGATGGGGATCGAGAAACGGTCGATCAGTTCGGGGCGATCACGCCGGATAAAGTAGGGGTTGTATTCGGCGTTGTGTTCGCTCGACTCGGTTACGAAGTAGCCCAGGCGTTTGAATAGCTCAAAGCGTACGGGGTCGCGCTCCCAGATAGCCTTCCTGGCGGAGGCCTCGCGCAGCAGTGGATAGGCATCTTTGCCGTTGTGCTTGAGTTCGAGGTAGAAGGCCATGTGGTTGATGCCCGCGCAGAGGTAGGTGAGCTCGTTTTCGGGAATGCCCATGTACTGTGAAAGCTGGTGCGCGGTACCCTGCACGCTGTGGCATAACCCGACGGTCTTAATGCCGGTTGCCTGGGAAACCGCCCAGGTGTTCATGGCCATCGGGTTGGTGTAATTCAGGAAGGTCACGCCGGGGCAGACCTCTTCCATGTCGCGGCACATCGCTAGCATGACCGGGATGGTGCGCAGGGCGCGAAAAATGCCACCGATGCCCATCGTGTCGGCGATGGTTTGTTGCAGCCCGTAGCGTTTGGGGACTTCAAAGTCGATCAGCGTGGATGGGAAGCCGCCGACTTGAATGGTGTTGATGGCATAATCCGCGCCCTCCAGGGCAGCCTTGCGGTCCGCGTGGGCGGTGATGGTAGGGTGAGCATCAAATTTCGCGGCGACATTACGTGCCATAATTTCGGCAATGTGCAGGCGTTCCTCGTCGATATCCATCAGGGCGATCTCAGATTCTCGGAGCTCCGGGAAGGTGAAGATGTCGCCAAGCAGATTGAGCGTAAAGACGACGCTTCCCGCGCCGATCATGGTAATTTTTGGCACGCAAGTCCTCCTGAAAAATAGCTAAACCGTCTCTCCTGGTTTCATGGCAATCACCTCGACTTCATTAAGTCCGAGGGTTTGCAGCGACTCGCGCAATGCTTCGGGTGTGCCTGTCAGGATGGGGAATGTTCCGTAGTGCATGGGGATGACGTGTTTGACCCCCAGCATACGCACGGCGATGGCGGCCTCTTTAGGCGCCATGGTATAGAAGTCGCCGATGGGCAGCAGCGCTACGTCGGGCCGGTGGAGTTCGCCAATGATCGCCATGTCGCTGAAGGCGCAGGTATCGCCAGCGTGATAGAGCTTGCGACCATTCTCGAACTCGATCACGAAGCCTGCCGCATCCCCTGCATACGATCCGTCTTCGGTGCCCGAGGTATGAATGGCGTGCGTCATTGTGACTTTGATGCCGTTAATGTCAACGGTGCCGCCCTTATTGATACCAACAGTATTTTCAACGCCCTTTGATTTGAGCCAACCGGCCAGTTCCACGATGGCGACAACGGTTGGTTTGGTCGCTTTGGCAATCTCAACCGCGTCGGCCACATGGTCAAAGTGGCCGTGGGATACCAGCATCAGGTCAACTTTATCAACCTGTTTCAGTTCCTCCGGGCAAACCGGGTTGGTCTTTGTCCAGGGATCGATCAGGATGATCTTTCCCTGGGGAGTGGTGATCTTAAAGGTGGCGTGCCCAAGCCAGGTGATTTGTACGCCGTTCATTTGCATTTTGTGTTCAGCCATGATTGTGTTTTCCTGCCTTTCAAAACGTATGAAAACCTGTTGATTCCTGTATGACGGTGGAACAGGGAGTTCTTTCCCAAAGCGCAAACACTTGTAGGTCAGCATTTGCACAAAGCCATAGAGACCCCAATCATTATATACCATGCGATTGCGGATCTGCCGCTTCCGCCTTTCCTTGGGGATCTCCTCCTCCCGCTTCTTGATGACCATCTGCCGTTGGGAAAGATCGAGGTAACTCAACTGCTGATCACCCTTGCTCTCTTGATGGAAATGACCCAAGCGGTCTCAGGGGTGCGGTCCACTATTTCACTGCGTCACTGCGCCTTCACCTTGACACCTGTGCGTATTTCCCTCTATACTCACACTATAACTACTCATTCATAGACTTTGATTTGTGTCATTCTCTCTCTTCGTAAGGAGGCTCTCATGAAACGTCCACTGCATCTCTTTCTGTTCTCGACTTTATCCCGGTCAACGGGTAGGAAGGGCGCCTCTCTATGCACCTGCCCGTGCTGAAGCGAATTTCGGTGAGCGGGCCCTGGGCACGCTGGCCTGCCAGGCTGCTCGTCGGCGTCCTGGCGGGGAGCTTTTTCCTTTTCCTGGGTATCCCGCTGGCGGCCCTGATCATCCGGGAGCCGCCAGCAATGCTCTGGCAGGCCATGCAGCAGCCGGAGGCGATCGAGGCGCTTCAACTGAGTATCGTCACGACATGCATCAGTACGCTGCTGAGCGTCGTGTTTGGCCTACCGGTGGCCTATATATTGGCGCGGCTTCGCTTCAGAGGGCGTGCCTTTCTCGAGACACTCGTGACTATGCCAACGGTCCTGCCGCCAGTGGTCGCGGGCGTTGCCCTGTTGATCACCTTTGGGCGCTTCGGGCTGCTCGGCCGCTACCTCAGCCCGTTGGGGATCACGCTGCCCTTTACTACTGTGGCCGTGGTGATGGCACAGATGTTTGTCTCCGCGCCGTTCTTCATCAATAGCGCGAAAGCGGGTCTCGAGCAGCTGGATCGGCGCTATGAACTGGCAGCCTACACGCTGCGGGCGTCTCCGCTGTACACTTTTCGGCGGGTCGTCTTGCCGCTCATTCGCCCGGCTCTGCTCGCGGGTGCGGGTCTGGCGTGGGCCCGAGCGCTTGGGGAACTCGGTGCGACGATTACCTTTGCCGGGAACTTTCCAGGAATCACCGAGACTACTCCCATCGCCGTCTACATCGCAGCCGAAAGCGACCTGGACGCAGCAGTCTCGCTTTCAGTGGTGCTGCTGGCCGTTTCGTTCGGCGTGTTGCTCGCCCTGCGGCTCGGTCGAAGCAGTATCCATGAGCGTGTATGAATGGACCTGCCAGGTATAGGCGCGCGCTTCGGTCGCCTTGATTGCTCAGGTTGATCTCATCCGGCAAGCGCAGGTAGGAAGACCTTACAAAGGGAACGACTTTATTTATCTTCTACATCAGGAGTGTTGCCAAGAATTGAGAAAAATCACGCATATCCATACATTTTGACAAACAGTCCGTGACTCCTCGAAACGAATATGGTGCTATTTTGCACCCTTGTAGGGGTAATGCATCGTTTTATCACCTTCCCAGTTCTCACGCAAGCCTGGCACTGAGAGATCCCAGTCCGGGCGAATTTTGCGCGTGACTTCGCGCAGGTCTTGCCAGAGTTCAGCCGCCGAGGGGCGACCCCAGAACCAGTAGCCATTGTAGATTTTGTGGATCACCAGTCCTGGCTCAAGCACCAGCGTGTGCGGGATCATGGGATTGTGATGTGGGTCTGTGTACTCTTGAATGTCGAGGTCCTGCTGCACCTTGCGCCCCGAATCCGATAGAAACGTCCACTGCGCGCCAACACCGTCGCGAAACTCGTTGGTTTCGAGAATATTATCCGTGGAGATGGTGACGATTTTGGTGTAGGCAACATTAATCTTGGGATAGAATGCTGCCATTTCAAGGTGCTGCTGGTGATCCTTGGGGCAATAATGCCCGCGCGAGAGAATGAGGATCATCGGGTCAATTCCTTGCAACTCGCTGAGACGCCGCCGCGTTCGCGTGTGGTCGGTCAACTCGTAGTCGGGAAAGCGCGCACCTGGAACGATATCTGAACGCATAGTAGTGAAACTCCTTAGCCTAATACACCAGAAGAATAACGGGGGCGAATCTCTCTCCCCATTTCGAAACGATCAAAGGCGAAATGCCGCATATCAACAGGTTTCGTGCCGGTGAGGATGAGCTGCGCCATCATCTGGCCCACACTGGGAGAGAGTTTGAAGCCATGCCCGCTGAAACCAGCCGCGCAGTATAATTCCTCGTAAGCAGGAAGGCGGTCGAGGATGGGATGGAAGTCGGGGGTGTCGTCGTAGATACCGGCCCACACGCCGCGGGGAACAGCGCGTGCCAGCGCGGGAATCGTGCCGCCGGCCCTGGTTCGGAAATGGGCGATTTCTGGCTCGGTCAGACCCTGGGCGTAGTTGTCGGGATCGCTCGGCGTGAAGACGTTCTCCGACGAGCCGACCAGGGTGATACCGCCGATATCTGGCCGCAGGTAAATCTCGCGCGTCAGGTCAAGCCCTACCGCGTGCAGGCCCAGGCGACCACCAAAATCGTTGGGGCGGCGCAGCGCGATCATGGGGTGACGGGTTGGCTTGATGGGCAAGATCATTCCCAGAGGCCGCACCAGGGCGGTCTCTACGCCCACAATATGCCTATCCTGAGTAACGATGCGTGTGACCGTGACGCCTTCGCGGATATGCGCGCCAAGATCACTCGCCCGCTGCGTAAAGCAAGAGGTGGTGGCCATGGGGTCCGCCACGCCCGTTTCCGGTTCGTAGCAGGCCAGCGCGACGCCTTCCCCGCTGTAACCCGGCGCGGCCTCGCTGACCTCGTCCGCGCCAATAACACGGGTATTCACCCCTTGCCCCTGCTGCATCTGCACATTTTCGCGCAGCGCATCCTCTCCATCTTCGCCGACCAGCACAACCATGCCGGTGGTGACAAAACCACAATCGCCGCCGATGACATCGTCGAAGTGCTGGAAAACGGCGAGGCTCTCCTTTGCCATACGAACGGAAAATTCGTTGGAGTAGTGCTGCCGCACGATTGCGCCCGAACGGCCCGTTGTGCCATTGCCAATGGCCTGGCGTTCGAGTAAGACAACCTTGCCGCCTCCCTGTTTTGCCAGGTGATAGGCGATGCTGGCACCCATCACTCCTCCACCGATGATAACGATATCGACTGTCTCGGTCATGGTTGAATGCTCCTCCCTACACAGAGTATCAGCCAGACATACAAATTGCAAGGTTGATAACAGCCTGGAATAATTTGTAACCTGTTCATGTTATTACCTATGAATAAACTAACAAAAGGTTAGCTCCAACGAGGTAGCGCAACCAGCGTTACTTTTCCCTTGACAAGCAGAAAAGGCAAATGGTACTCTTTTGATAGTGCTTATTTATAGTAAGTTGATAGACATTATCAACAAAAGCGAGAGGTAAGAAAACATGGGTGATGCATCCCGCGAAATTATGCGGCAGGCGCGCAAGCAAATATCGGAATGGACGCCTTCGCAGGTGAACGAAGCACTCGCCAACCAGCACGAGGCCAGGCAAGATGAGCAGGAAATTGTGCTTGTAGATGTGCGCGAGAAGCTTGAGTGGAACGAGGGACATATTCCCGGAGCGATCCATGTGCCACGCGGCTATCTCGAATTGCAGATAGAAGAAGCGGTTCCCGATAAATCGAAGACGGTGGTGCTCTACTGCGCGGGAGGCGTGCGCTCGCTCATGGCCGGCGCTACCTTGAAGCAGATGGGCTACGCGAATCCGATCTCTATGTCGGGCGGTTTTGGTTCGTGGAAAGGCAGCGGCTTGCCGTTCGTGCAGCCGCGCACGATGAGCGAGGCGCAGGCGAAACGCTACAGCCGCCATTTGCTCGTCCCCGAAGTGGGTGAGCAGGGACAGTTCAAGCTGCTTGACTCGCGCGTATTGTTGATCGGCGCGGGCGGCCTGGGTTCTCCCGCCGCTTTTTACCTGGCCGCGGCCGGTGTCGGCACTATCGGCATCATCGACGCTGACGTGGTGGAAGAGAGCAACCTGCAGCGTCAGATTTTACATAACACGCAACGTGTTGGTCAATATAAGGCTGAGTCGGCGCGCCAAACCATCGAAGCGCTGAACCCTGATGTGAAGGTGATTACATACATCGAGCGATTGGACGAGAGCAACGTGGCGCGTATCATTGCCGACTACGATGTCATCCTTGACGGCACCGATAACTTCCCCACGCGCTATATCTTGAACGATGCCGCGCTGATCGCCAATAAGCCGGTCGTGCATGGCAGCGTCTTCCGTTTTGAGGGCCAGTTGACGGTCTTCAAGCCGTATGAAGGACCCTGCTATCGCTGTCTCTATCCAGAGCCGCCTCCGCCCGCGCTGGCTCCAAGCTGCGCAGAAGCGGGCGTGCTGGGTGTGCTTCCCGGTATTATTGGCCTGTTGCAGGCAACCGAGACGATTAAACTCTTGCTGGGCATCGGAGAGCCACTGGTAGGGCGCTTGATGACCTACGATGCGCTGGCGGGCGAGTTCAGCGAGTTGCACCTCTTCCGCGATCCCAATTGCCCGGCCTGCGGCGAACATGGCCATCCAGAGGACCTGCCGACCTACGCAGATGTGTGCGCTATGCCGGTACGTTCATGAACGATATCCCGTCTGTAGGGGCGCGATAAATCGCGCCCCTACGAAATAATGAGGAGTAATAAAGTATGGCAACCGTGCGTTTAGCGCCCGTTTTGCGCAGCTCCGTCGGCGGCTCGAAACAGGTGACCGCCCAGGGAGACAATCTTACTGAGATACTGGCCGATCTCTACCAGCGCTTTCCGGCGCTGAAAGAGCAGATTCAGCCGGAGGAGAGTCTCAGCCGCTTTATCAATGTATATGTCAATGACCAGGATGTCCGTTACTTGATGGGACTCGAGACGAGCGTCGGCCCCAATGATACGGTCATCCTTTTGCCTGCGATGGCGGGTGGACGCTAACCCGCCAGGGGGAAATAGATGCGCTATAGCAGCATACTCGATACCATCGGAAATACACCACTTGTCGAGCTAAAGAGTTTTAGCCCGCGTCCCGGCGTGCAGATTTTCGCCAAGCTGGAGGGCGTTAATCCCTCCGGCAGTATCAAAGATCGTATCGCTAAGAAGATGATCGAGGAGGCTGAGGCCGGCGGGGTACTGAAGCCTGGCTCTATTCTACTGGAGCCGACCAGCGGCAACACGGGCATCGCGCTGGCGATGATCGCACGCGTGAAGGGCTATCAGTTTACCGCGGTCATGCCCGATAATGTAACGCAGGAACGGCGGCAGATGCTCGAGTTGTACGGCGCGCAGATCATCTACTCTGATGGCGCGCTGGGCAGCAACGGCGCGGTGAAACGCGCGCAGGAGCTGGCGCGTACCGATGATCGCTATGTGATGCTGTACCAATACGGCAACGATGCCAACCCACGCGCCCATTACGAAGGCACGGCACGCGAGATTATCGAGGACCTGCCCGACCTGGACGTGTTTGTGGCCGGACTGGGAACCGGTGGTACGCTCACCGGCAATGCCCGGCGCTTGAAAGAGTACAATCCAGCCATTAAAATCGTGGCCGCCGAGCCGTTGCAGGGCGAAGGCGTGCAGGGATTGCGCAGCCTGGAAGATGGCTTTGTGCCGCCCGTGCTGGATCAATCGCTGCTCGATGCCAAGATTCTGGTATCTGGTCGGGATGCTATTCGCCGCACGCGCCAGTTGAAAGATCAGGAAGGCATCTTCGCAGGCCCATCGTGCGGAGCGGCTCTACATGCGGCGCTGCGTGTCGCGGCCAGCATGGAGCGCGGCAAGATCGTGGTAATCCTGGCAGATGGCGGCTGGAAATATCTCAGCGAGGATCTGTGGACGCGCGACCTGGATCAACTGGAAGACGATTTAGAGGAAAAATTGTTATGGTAGATGGCGCGTCGTTCGTCGTGCGTATTCCTCAATCCATGTATGCAGAGATGGTTGCGCATGTGGTAGAGGGTTATCCTAATGAAGCATGCGGAGCCGTTGGCAGCAAGGATGGCCGGGTAGTGAAGCATTACCCGACCGCCAACGCCGCCGAACATCCCGACGATTTCTCGATTATCGACCCCAGAGAGCTGCTCGATATCTTTGACGATATCGAGGAGTACGAGGGCGAGATGATCTACTATCACTCCCACCCAAAGAGCGAGGCCTATCCCTCTCCACGCGATAAAGAGTGGGCCAGGCGCAATAAACTGCTCTATATTATTTTTTCCCACCAGTTCTATCCCGAACCGCCCTATGCCAGGGTGTTTTTTATTCGGGATGATGATACGGTGGCTGAGGGGAAGATGGAGATTGTGTAGCTGTGTGTAGGGACGCAAGATTCGTAATTTGACAACCCCTTTTGATTCTATCCTTCCACTTCTTCGCCAATACTGGTTCGCACACCGTCATACATCTCCTGTTGCCACACCTGTGTGAGTTTGTCCAGCGTTTCTTGAGGAAGTAGCGCACTTTCCCTTGCCATCAGGTTATGCTCTACTTGTTCAGCGCTACGCACACCTGGGATAACGGTAGTCACGGCAGGATGACTCAGGCAAAAACGCAGGGCGAGCTGCGCTAAGGGCTGCGTGGGATCGATCAGGGATTGGATACGAGCAACTCTTTGGAGGGTTTGCTGAAATAGTTCACCACGGAAG
>WNGP01002594.1_pt1 | contig 15093 bp, 16 predicted proteins | sample 5407671 | NCBI WGS metagenome assembly WNGP01 (sample SAMN13153381, study PRJNA577476) | soil metagenome | isolation source: 40 cm soil or saprolite under Garry oak tree replicate 2 | place: USA:California | collected 2016-06-15 | reverse complement strand
GGCGGTCGCTGAACCGGCGGCCTTTGAGCGAGCCAATTACATGAAAGCGCTCAGTTCTTTCGACCGGTACTTGCCTTCTCTGGCCTTCTGAGCGGGTGGCAACCCGAAAGATGCAGGAGGACTTGCGCAATGGTGGGGGTCTGTGAAACCCTGCTGGTCCTGCGCGCCAGAGAACGAGGCGAGCCAGTTGGCGATATCAGCACCCTGGAGGCCTGGTGCCGAGTCGAAACGCTATAGCAGGGAACCCTAAGTACAAGTGATCACAAACATGGAACATGTTTTGTGGCACTCTCCCAGCCCGAGCCTGGCATGATGCTCGGAATGAACGTACGGCGAGTTATATCAAGTAGTGGCACTCTACGAAAGGAGAACACAATGGCAGAACGTGTGTACAAGGTGATCGCGCTGGTGGGAACCAGCGACGAGTCGTGGGAGAAGGCGGCGGCAGCCGCCATCGAGCAGGCTTCACAGACTTTGCGGGACATTCGGGTCGCCCGCATTGTCGAGCAAGATGTCCACATCGAGTCCGGGAAAGCTCTTTCCTACCGTGTGAAGATGGAACTCTCGTTCAAGTACGAGGGCGGCGCCTGAGCAGTGGTCCGAGGGAAGACGAGGATTTCTGGTCTGGCGACTGCCAAGTAAGAAGTTCGGTTCTGTTGCAGAAGATGCTGTGCCATGAAACTGGGTTGCGCACCATTTTTTGCAATAGAACCTGCATATCCGAGGAGGAAAAGTCATGGGTACGAAGTATCAAGAGTTTCATCGCCGCTCCGTTGAACAGCCAGAAGCCTTCTGGGGGGAGCAGGCCGATCTCATTGACTGGCACACCCCCTTCGAGCAAGTGCTGGACTATTCCCGGCCGCCCTTCACGAAGTGGTTCGTCGGGGGAGAGACCAACCTTTGCTACAATGCAGTGGATCGCCACCTGGCTGAACGCGGGGACCAGAACGCGCTGATCTTCATTTCCACGGAGATGGACCAGGAGAAAGTCTATACGTTCAAGCAACTGCATAGCGAGGTGAACCGGGTCGCCGCGATGCTGCAAAGTCTGGGCGTGGGCCGGGGCGACCGGGTACTCATTTACATGCCTATGATCCCAGAGGCTCTCTTTGCCATGCTCGCCACCGTGCGCATCGGCGCCATCCATTCGGTCGTGTTCGGCGGGTTTGCCTCCCCCAGTCTGGCCACTCGCATCGACGACGCCCAGCCCAAGGTGATGGTGACGGCCGACGCCGGCATGCGTGGCGGCAAACCTGTGCCATATAAGCATCTGGTGGACGAGGCACTGCGCCTGTCGGAGCATCCGCCCAAGCATGTAGTGATCGTGTACCGCGGCCTGGACGAGGGAATGCCCCTCACAGCCCACCGGGATCTGGACTATGCCTCACTGCGGCAGCAGCACTTGAACGCGAACATTCCGGTAACCTGGCTGGAGTCCAATGAGCCTTCATACATCCTCTACACCTCTGGTACGACCGGCAAGCCAAAAGGCGTGCAACGCGACAGCGGTGGCTACGCGGTGGCGCTCGCCGCGAGCATGAAATACATCTACTGCGGCCGTCCGGGCGAAACCTACTTCGCTACCTCCGACATCGGCTGGGTGGTCGGACACTCGTACATCGTCTATGGCCCGCTGCTGTGCGGCATGGCTACTGTCGTGTACGAAGGCTTGCCGACTCAGCCTGATCCTGGTATCTGGTGGAAAATCGTGCAAGATTACCAGGTCACGGTGATGTTCAGTGCGCCCACGGCGATCCGGGTGCTCAAGAAGTACGATCCCATGTATCTGAAGAAGTACGATCTCAGCCACATGCGCCATCTGTTTATTGCCGGCGAGCCGCTCGATGAGACAACTGCGCACTGGATCGCAGAGGCGCTCGGTAAGCCAATCTACGACCACTACTGGCAGACCGAAACTGGATGGGCCATTTTGACTGCTGTACCGGGAGTGGAGCACGCCTCCATCAAGTTCGGCAGCCCGAGCTTCCAGGCCTACGGCTACAACGTGAAGCTGCTGCGTGAGGATACCGGCGCCGAGTGCGACGTGAATGAAAAAGGCGTCGTGACAGTGGAGCCGCCGCTGCCACCCGGGTGCCTCTCTACTGTCTGGGGCCAGGACGAGCGCTTTGTTCAGACCTATTTCACAGACTTCAAGGACAGGCTGATCTATTCCACGTTCGACTGGGGTATCCGAGACAAGGATGGCTACTACTTCATCCTGGGCCGCAGCGATGATGTCATCAACGTGGCTGGCCATCGTTTGGGCACCCGCGAAATTGAAGAGGCGGTGAGCTCATACCCGAACATCGCCGAAGTGGCCGTGGTCGGTGTGGCGGATCAGCTCAAAGGCCAGGTACCGCTGGCCTTCGCTGTGGTGAAAAACCCGAGCCAGGTCGAGACGACGGAGGGACGCAAGACCATGGAGAAAGAGGTCATGAACACCGTAGATAAGGAGCTAGGCGCGATCGCCCGACCGGGGCGGGTGCTCTTCGTCAACCAACTGCCCAAGACCCGCTCTGGCAAGCTGCTGCGGCGCAGCATTCAGGCGATCGCCGAGGGTCGCGATCCAGGGGACCTCACCACGCTGGACGATCCCACGAGCATCGAGCAGATCCAGGCGGCAGTGGCCGAGGGGAATCAGACCTAAAAGGGGGAGCGCGGGTTCTACCTTTACCTCAAAGGGGGGAATGCACGCCTCCCACAATGTTGCCAAAAAGGTGCTAGACTGGGGGTCTACACGAGAGATCCTGCGTAGCGACCTTCGCGCTCGTCTGAGAGACCAGCATCACGCTTCGCCTCACAGCACCGTATTGTCCCACGAAGGCTCATGTCCACAGGGTGTAAATTGTTTGATTCGATGGCTCATGGCCGACTTTGGTGAAATAGGAATGGCTGAGATTAATGGGAGAGGGAGAAGGTATGATACACTTCTTTCCAGAAGAACTCGTCAGACTGTGGGTAGTGTTAGGAGGTAAGTGATGAGGTACAATTGGCGTCATGATTCAAGAAACAATGACGCACGCCTGCCGTATCTGTGTAAGGACACATATCGTCAAAAATGGGACCAATCGTTGTGGAAATGCGCAGGACCATGGCAAAGACTGTGGCACCTATCGAGTAGCCAGCCTCTTCGGAAACCAACAAACAAACGGCCCTCCTGGCCGGCTTGGAGCGTTGCAGAATGCTGAGAGTTGAGCGCATCTTTGATATCCCCCGATAGACGGTTGCTCGGTGGATCAGCACCCCTATCCAGAACCTGCCCGAGGGAGCAGATACGCTCCTGCCTGCGTTTGCAGATGATGTTCTTGAACTCGATGAGGTGTGGAGTTGTGTGCTGAAAAAAGCTGGCACACGATGGGTGTGGACAGCGATGTGCCAACGGACCATGAGTCATCCCGAATTTTAAGAAAGAGCTCGCGGAAAAACTCCTCCTGCGTTAGACGAGGAATGTGGTTAAGGCATTCCCACTCACTCAGGAGGTTTTTTCTCTGGAGAAGTATCTCACACGGCTTGATGCGCCACAAGTTCCGCCCTACGAACCCGCCGCCATGGCCCAAGGGCTGACGGCTCAGTTGGCACAGTTTCTGTTTCCGCTCCTCGTCGAATTGGACAGGGTGCTGGACAAACGGTTGGTGCGCACCTTTCTGCAAACGATTGCGGTCATTCTCACGTTCCGTGATCGGGCCAATGGCCTGCTTTTAAGCGAGGAAGGTGGGCTATTTGCTCTCGGCAGAGCACGCCCCAGCCGGCACCAAACGGCTCAGCCTCCTGTTGCATTCGGCCAAGTGGACGGCTTGCCTCATCAGCCGCTATTTGTGGCAGCGAGCCAGCGCTCAGTTGAGCCAGTGGCAACAAGCTGGAGAGGAAGGACTGGTCATTTGGGACGAGAGGAGCTGGGAGAAGCCCGAGAGCTTGCAGTTGGAAGATCTGGGCCCCACGCGTTCCAGCAAAGTGGCTCGCTTGACCCACATCAAGCCGGGCTACTCCTCCCCGCCCACCGGTCCCATCTTTGTGCCCAGCATGCAATGGCTGGCGGTGCTGCTCATCGGACGGCTCGCCCAGCAAGGCCCGCCCCTGCTCGCCGCCCAACGCTGGTGGACCAACCGCGGCCCCCATGCCTCCGCAGAAACGTGATGAGAGATCAGCAAACTGCTTGTGGAACTGGCAGCCAGTTGGGGACGAGAAGTGATCCATGTCTTCGATCAAGGTTTCTCCAGTGCTTTCTGGCTCGGGGTGCTGTTGGCTTACCACTTGCGCTTCGTGCTGCGGTGGCGCAAGGACTATCAGTTGCTGGATGCGGAGGCGCAACCGACGCCTGACTTGGAAGATCGCGCAGGGCAAACACGGCTGGTCGCAACGCACGGTGTGGGATGCGCGGCGGGCGAGCTTCGTAGTGGCGACCGTGCTGGTGCTCCAAGTCGCCCATCCTACCCATCCGGAGCACCCCTTGTCGCTTGTTGTCTGCCGCAGCCAAGGCCGTTCTCCCTGGTATTTGCTCACGGCTGAGACCCTCGCCACAGATGAACAAGCCTGGCAAGTCGTCTTTGTCTCTATGCGCAGCTTCCAGATTGAACTGAGTTGGAAATATGAGAAGAGTGAGTTGGCCTGAAAGACGCCCGCGGGTCTACAAAGGAGAAGCGCGGGAGAAAGTCCTGCTGTTTGCCCAGCTTTCTTACGCCTTCTTGCTCACCCTGCTGAAGACCAGCTATGACCTGCTGCGGCTCTGGTTGCTGCGCTCTGACAATCACTGCACGGGCCGCCATTGTCGAGCGGCGAAAATGCCGCTCACGCGACTGCGCTGCCAGCTTCCGTCGCTTCTGGCAAGACGTTGCTCCCAACTTCGCCTCGCTTTCCGGCTCCACCCCAGCCGATCCAGGTGACTGAAGTCGCCTAGGCAAGCCAGCCAACGGGAAACCGCAAGTCGTTCCAATCAGGCGAGCCTCCGTGTGGAGATGGCTGGCTCACCTTCACGTGCTCAGCACTCCCCATGCAAAAGAAGAAGAACAGGCTTTTCCTGTTTCTGCGGCTGGCTTCCGTCTTGTGGTAGACGGTGCAGACAAGCAAGTTGCTGCTTGCCTCTAAGAAAGTGGATCTCCTTCCTCAAATGGGGGAGGAGATCCACTTTCTTTCTGTCCTTTTTGGCTTAGATAAGCTCTTCAGGAGAAAATTCGGGATGACTCATGTTGCCATTGGCGACCGCGAGCCTTGCCACCTGCCTTTGTGTGTGGAAAGCCATCCCCGATGAAGACAAGCACTGCCATACGTTCAGTGATTGTTGGACAGCCTATCAACACGTCTCCCCGGCAGAAACCCATCATGGTGTTGGAAAAGAAACGGGAAAGACAGCCCATATGGAACGGTGGAACACTACCTTGCGTCAGCGGATGAGCCGCTGCGTTCGACAGACGTTCTCCTTTTCCAAATCCGATCTCGCTCATCAGATGCTCATCAAGTGGTTTCTTGTTCAGTAGAACATGGACCTCTCACTTACCATCTAACCACTAGCTGATTTCCCATACCACCTCCGAAGAAGGGTTCAGAGTGACCGCTGTCAAGGATAGCCATACCTATCCCACCGGCATCGAAGTCATCGATGACGAACTCAAGGCACTTCACCTCATTCGTGACGCTTTCCATGGCGAGTGGAATCACACCTTCAAGCCACAATATTCTGCCTCTGATGGTCATGTTATTTACGTGTGAGTCCTTAGAAATCATACTGTGTGGTCACTTCTCCAGCACATACGTCCCTGGCGCAGGGATGATCGGTGGATAGGCGGAACTTCCCATTGGTGCAGGCGCGACCAGCTCCCCGGAGCGCACCTTTAACCACTCGACCCAGTCGCCCCACCAGCCGCCTTGATGATGCTGCGCCCCCTCTAACCATTGGTCAGCACTTTTGGCTGGTTTGTCGTTGGTCCAGTAGCCCTTGCCCTTGTTGGGTGGTTGCAGCAGACCAGCCACATGGCCGCTGCCGCCCAGGATGAAGCGCACTGAGCCGCCGACCAGCTGCCTCATGCGCCAGGCGGCCTTCCAGGGCACCAGGTGATCCTGTTCCGTCGCCACGGCATACACGTCCTGGCGGATGGTGCGCAAGTCAATGGGCACCCCTTTGATGACCAGTTCACCATGCTTGACCAGGCCGTTCTGCTGGCACACCTTGCGTAAGTAGAAGGTATGCGCCTTCTCAGTCATGCGCGTGCCATCATTATTCCAGTAGAGGACGTCGAAGGCCGGGGACTCTTTGCCCAGTAAATAATTGTTGATGACATTGCTCCAGATCAAGTCGTTGGCCCGCAGCATGCGGAACAGCGTGGACATTTCGCGACTGCCCAGCAAGCCACGTGCTTTGATCTGACGCTCCGCTAACCCGAGCGCTGCCTCATCAAAGAGCGCCAGCATATCATTGATCTCGGCTTGCATGTCCGCCAGCGTCACCACGAAGGTGGCTGCATTGACCGTGTCGTCGCCCTTGGCCGCTAGATAGGAGAGCGCGGTCGCCGTCATTTGCCCACCAATACAGTAGCTAGCCGTATTGACCTTGGGGGACCCCGTAATCTCTTTGATGACGTCCAGAGCCGAGAGCGGTCCCAGGGTCACATAGTCATCGAAGCCGACATCGGCCATGGAGGCATCCGGGTTCTTCCAGCTCATCAGAAAGACGGTGAAGCCACGATCCACCAGGAACTTCACCAAGCTATTCTGGGGCCGCAGGTCCAATATGTAGTACTTGTTGACCCAGGGCGGGACCTGCAGGAGGGGATACTGATACACCTGTTCGGTCGTTGGGGTATACTGGATCAATTCGATCAACTGGTTGCGGTAGACGACCTGGCCCGGAGTGATGGCCAGGTCGCGGCCAACCTGGAAGGCCTTGGTGTCGGTGATCTGGATTTCGCCTTCCTGAATGTCGCGGAAGAGATGCTGCATCCCCTTGACCAGGTTTTGTCCCCCCGTCGTCACCGTTTCATGGATGACTTGCGGATTGGTGAAGGCAAAGTTGGTCGGGCTGATGGCATCCAGAAACTGGCGCAGGACAAAGTTCAGCCTTTGGCGCTGCTTGGCATCGAGGCCCTCGATGCCCTCCACTGCCTGTAGCCAGGTCATAGTGGTCAGCAGATAGTACTGTTTGAGCGCATCGAAGAGCGGGTTCTGCTGCCAGTCTGGGGCACTGAAGCGTTTATCGCCAGCCTCCGGCTCGATGACCGGTTTGCTCTCCCGGTCCAGCCCCCAGAACTTGAGAGCGCTGCTGGTCATCACCTGTGTGTACTGTTGCACGAAGTTGCTGTAGAGCCCCAACATCCGCGTTGGATTGCTCAGGGCATCCAGCCACACTTGTTGGAAGACACTCAGAATTTCCCCAAAATCAATCGGCATCATCGTACTCAACGGATGGGTATCCCAGAGCCGGTCGATGAAGGTGACCCAGGGATCCTCCTTGGGTCTGTGCTGGGCCTTGGTGAGGGCCTCTGCCACGGGTGCGACGGGATAGCCTGCCATCGTCGCATCAGCAAGTGCGAGCCAAGACTCTACAATATTCGAGCCATTCGAAGGTCTTTCTTTCATGGTCGTCTCCTCGGAATCTCCCTCTCCACAGCTGAAACCTGGTTTCAGCTGTGGAGAGGGTGTTACTCACCCTTCCGCTCGACGATGGCCTGCTCAGCTTACGCCACGTTCTCGATGATGGCAGCAATTCCTTGCCCGCCACCGATACAGGCCGATGCTACGCCATACTTGAGGTGATTGCGCCGCAACTCATACATCAGGGTGATGGTCAGACGAGCACCGGTTGCCGCCAGAGGATGGCCGATCGAGATACCGCCACCGTTCACATTCGTCTTGTCGCGATTCAACCCCAATTCCTTCTCGACCGCCAGATACTGCGCAGAGAAGGCCTCGTTGACCTCAATACGGTCCATCTGCTCTTCTGTCAAGTCGGCACGTTTGAGCGCCTGGCGAATAGCGGGGGCCGGCCCGATCCCCATGATCTCGGGTGGGACGCCAGTTATTCCCCAGGAAACGAGGCGGGCCAGGGGCTTCAAGTTATGTTGCTTCACGGCTTCGGCGGTGGCCAGAATGACACAGGCACCTGCATCATTGACGCTGCTGGCATTACCCGGCGTCACGACACCGCCCTGGCGGAAACGCGCCGGGAGCTTGGCTAACGTCTCTATCGAGGTATCGCGAATGCCCTCATCCTGTGTAATCTCAACCGGTTTGCCCTTGCGGTCCTTGACCGTGACGGGTACGATCTCTTCGGCCAGCCAACCCGCCTGTTGGGCACGACGAGCGGTTTGTTGGCTGCGCAGGGCATAGGCATCGACCTCTTCGCGGGTCAGCCCATACTTCTCCGCCAGATTCTCGGCCGTAATCGCCATACCGCAGCCGGTATAGGTATCGATGAGCGCCTCCCACAGGCTATCCTCTAGCTGTACATTCTGCCCAAATTTGTAGCCTGTGCGTGCGCCACGCAGCATGTGTGGAGACTGCGTCATGTTCTCGGCTCCTCCGGCCAGCGCAACCTGTGCTTCGCCCAACAGGAGCGCCTGGGCTGCACTCACAATCGCTTGCAGGCCAGAACCACACAAGCGATTGACCCCCAGGGCGGGAACATCGATGGGGATGCCCACCTTGAGCCCGACATGCCGCGGGAGATAGATAGCATCCTTACTGGACTGAATGACATTGCCAATGACCACTTGATCAATGACTTGCGGATCAACGCCGCTGCGCTCTATCGCGCCTTTGGCCGCAACGATGCCAAGCTCAATAGCGCTGACATCGGAAAGCGATCCTTGCAATACGCCGACAGGAGTTCTTGCCCCGTCAATAATATACACCTCTGGCATACTGCCCTCCTCTAACTCACTCGTGGTGAAACAATAGGTAACGAGCCTGACGTACAAATGTTGTGTAAGACGACTATCCGCACCTTGGAAGCAAATGCCACCAAGTGATGCAGAGAACTTACCGTGTTGAAGTAGAGAGGGTTCAGATCACAATGCTATCATCGCTCAAAGCAGCGGACTGTCGCTTCAGCGGGTAGTTATCGAGCAGGTCATGCCATGTGGTGAAAAGAAGCCTGCCCAGATCATCCAAGCTCCTTATCATCTCCGGCTTGCTAGTCCGCTCATCAAGGGCTTTACGGTAGAAAGGCAGCTGCCCATCTACACATTGAACGGTTAATAGCAGGCGCTTGAGCTGTAGGACACGGTGCTCATCGGTGGGCAGAAGTCGCGCTGGACAACTTCTTCGCTCCAAGCCACAATAAACCTCTCTTCATCCGCTATAGCAGTCTTGTAACAAAACGATCTCGCTGTTCCTACAGAAATAAATGGAGCCTGATCGTTCCGAACTGATAGTAAAGGACCGGATAACCCATGCTTACATTGGTGGTGACCCTCGTCAAGGAGTATTTACGAAACGACGCGCCCAAAAAACGGTACAGTTTGAACAACTGATAAGAATATAAACTGAAACAAAATCAAAGTCAAGCATTTCAGAGGACTTGTGATCACTTTGTGATATTCTCTCTCTTCGCCTTTTTTGGCCTAGAAGTGTGAAGCGGCCAATTGGTCCCACACTGCCTCTGGGATCCTCCCAGCCAGAAACTGCTCATGCAGCCACTCAAGCAGACAGCGCAGCTGCACATGTTAGACCTACCGTTGGGTCTCGCCCATGGTGACAGGACGCAGTCACTGCCGACACATTAGGAAGCATGTCCATGAGTCGTCACCGGCTCGAGGCGTAACCAACGGCCTCGATGGCCTACTTGAAGAAGCCCTTGGCCACCTCCAGATCTCGCTGCTCGGCTCGAGCCGTGAATCGAGCAGGTTACCATGGCGATCGATGGCCCCAGTGAGGAGCACCACTTCCCTGGTGAATGTCTCTGACTTTCTTTCGATGGCAGATGGCTTTGCCATCCCCTCTGGGATCTACGACCTGATTCACAATCACAGGGGTTCGCCAATGTCGGGATTGATCATGATACGGCTCTCGTTTGCCGTGGAAAGTATCCGACGGTGGTGGCAGCAGTGGGGCAAAGCGCTCTATCCGGGCAAGAAAGCCCTGTTGATTACGGCAGTTGGAGGCGGTTCCAAGGGGTCAGAAATCGCTTGTGGAAGAAGAAGCTCCAAGAACTGGCTACTGAAGAACAACTCGCCATCACCGTGGCGCATTACCCTCCTGCCACCGTGCCCCTGGAAGAAGATCGAACACCGGCTGTTTTCCTTCATCTCCATTAACTGGCGTGCCAAACCGCTCACCTCTCTGGAAGTGGTGGTGGAACTGATTTCTCATACGACGACCAAGGAGGGCTTAACGGTCAGGGCTCTCAAAGACAGCAAGACCTCTCCGACTGGCACGAAAGTCACCGATGAGGAACTGGCAGCCCTGCATCTGCTCAGAGACGACTTTCATGGCGATTGGAACTCTACTTTTCTCCCGCAAGCTTCGCCCTCCTCTGGTCAGCTTATTTAAACGGGAGCCCTAAGCATGGTTCTGAGCTTCCAGCACTTGTGATCTTTTTGTGATGCAGACCTGGCAAAAGAGAGACAAATGTGATGTTCACAAGGCATGCTTCCTTTCAAGAGATACGCGCTGCTGATCACAGAGGAATCCTTCTCGCACATATCCAAAGAGGAAAAGCTGTGATCGACACATGGCATGTTCTCTGCAAGCGAGGCGGCGGAGCGAGCCGTTCGCATACTGACCTTGTTTTGCACAAGAGTGATCGATGATCACAGCTATGAGTACCGCCACATTCCGTTGGCATGAAGGATTCACAGGAGCAGCTCTTATGGTAACCTCGCCTCTCTTAGACCGCTACAAGGGCATTGTAAGCGCGTCACTTATCGAGCAGATCTACGAAGTAGCGCATACTTTAGCGGGCTTGCGTGTGTTGCATGTCAATACCACAGCCCAGGGCGGCGGTGTCGCGGAAATCCTCAGCGATCTGCTCCCGCTGGTAGAAGAGCTTGGGATTCGACATGACTGGAAAGTGATCTCCTTAGATGAGGCCTCCGGCTACTTTACGGCTCGCCTGGTCGACATGCTGCAAGGCTATGATACCGGGGCCTTTCCTGAAGCAGACAAACAGGTGTTCCTGGAGAAGTTACGGCATGCAGTGAGTCAAGGGCCAGCGTATCAGGCGGATATTTACTTCATCCACGACTTTCAACTCGTGCCCCTCGCGCAGTATTTCCCCTGGATGAGGCCGGCCATCTGGTTCTGTCATGTCGATACGGCCCACCCCACCCCTTCGGCACAGCAGTACATTCGGCAGTTCCTGGATCCGTATGCGATGACGTGTTTCAACTCTCCAGCCTCCGTCTTCGAAGACCTCCTCCCAGAGAAGGTCCAGGTAGTGACGCTGGGCATCGACCCCTTCCGGGTCAAAAACCGCGATCTGCCCAGGGACAGGGGCATGCAGATCTTGAGCAGCTGCGGGATTGATCCAGCTCGCCCGCTGATCACGCAAGTCTCGCGCTTCGGCGTCTGGAAAAACCCCTGGCAGGTCATCGAGATCTACCGCCTGGTCAAGCAGGAAATGCCATCCGTGCAACTGGCGCTGGTCGGGGCTATGGAGGCGAAAGACGATATCAAAGCCGAGGAGATCCTGACCGATTTGCAGCACCATTACGTGCATGGAGATGCGGATATCCACCTGCTCTCCGATCCAACCATCATCGACCACGAGGCGGTCAATGCCTTCCAGCGCTATTCCAGCGTGATCCTGCAGCGCTCGATCCGCGAGGGCTTTGGCTTTACGGTCACCGAGGCGATGTGGAAAAAGCAGCCGGTTGTCGGGACCCGCGTCACGGGCTTACAAATGCAGATCACCCACGGCTCCAACGGGTACCTCGTCGATGAGACAGAAGGGGCTGCAGCTTACACGCTCAAGCTGCTCCAGGATCGTGACCTCTGGCGCGAGCTCGGCGCGAAAGCCTACGAGACCGTCAGGCAGCGTTTCCTGTTCCCCGCCATGATCCTGGATTACCTGAAGGCGCTGCAAGGAGCGCAGGCCAGTGCTTCCGCCCGAGTTTCGCCAGCATGATGCGCCTTCCATGCCAGTGCTCCTGTTTGATGGTCCAGCGGGAACCATGTGTTTGGCAATGGGTGAAGAGGTACAGGTGCGGCAAGCGTCAGGCGAACGGGTTTGTGTGTTGGCCGCGGATGAGGATGCCAGGGTGGTTCAGGAGAGTCTCCCATGAACTGACCTTCGCCGCTCATGAAAAAGCTTGTTTCAGAGGAGAGAAGAGGAGTCGGTACAAAGCATTTCGTGACGGCTCTGTGAGGACAGGGAGCCGCAGCTATGCTATAGTTCAAGTGAGAAGAAGCTCATGGAAAGGACGAGCATTTGCGGTTGACATCTCTACCTCACGTGAAGGACAGTCTTATGATGGTTGCGCCATCCACTCTTGTTAGCATTTGTAGTCACTTCCTTGATCAAGTCTACAGGTGAGATTCATGAACTCTGCCAGGTCTTTCTGAAGACCTTCAAGAGATGAAAGCAGAAAGGGGAGAACAATGTACATAGTGATACGCTCATACGAGCTCATTCCAGGGACGAGAGAGGAATTTATCCAGCGTGTGCAAGAACGGCTTGTCCCCCTCCTTAACCGTGTGCCAGGATTTCGAGCCTTCACGCTCATGGAAGCCGGAGACAACAACGTCACCTTCATCAGCACCTTTAACAAGTTTGCTGATGCGAAAGCGTCTGCACGCCTGACCAATGATTGGCATACTGAGCATCTCAACGTCTTCATTCAAAGGTATACAAGGATAGCGGCGGGCGAGGTGAGAGTCCAACTGGCTTGGTGAGAGTCCAACTGGCTTGGTGGAAAGCCTCCCACGCGATGGGCAACGAGATGGACCTCTTCGACCAAACGAAATGCTGATCTTGCCCCGATTTGGGGGTTCTCCCGCACAAACTGTGCTCAGCAATACGACGAAGGAGAAAAAACCGGCGCTGGCAGCCTGTTGGAAAGGTTTTCACCGTGTTGAGCGCGCCTCTCAAAGGGAAAACGCGGGAGAACCATCAAAGCGGGTCAAGGTCATGATGACACCTCCCGCTTCAACGCTCTCTTTGCACGCATGGTTTTGAAAAAGAGGAGCACCGACCGCTCACTGATTCATCACAGATGGGAACCTGGTCACGACAATGGGGTCACAATCGGTTGTCAACAGGTACTCGCCCCCACAGTAGTGGCAACGTTGGAAGGCAAATGTGATAGATGACCAGGATGACGAGACCATGCTGTGATGTGATGCGCGTACACTGAGACTACATGGAATGAGTTGGTTTGGAAGAACTCCTTACACAGGGAGCGAAAGGATGACCATGATGAACGTCTATACGACTAATGGTGCCACTGCCGGTGTTGTGGAAGACAATGGCAGCATCTACGACGCTGTCGGCAACTTTCGGGGGAGCGTTGACCACAAGGGCTTCGTCTTCAATCACGTGAACCTGTTTGTTGGGTATGTGCAACCGGCCACCGAAGAATTGCAAACAGACGACCTGCATCCCCACGTGGTGTTCACTTCTGCCACCGGGAAGCTCGACGGCTGCGTGGACGAGGATGGCACTATTTATGAACTGCAGCCATACCAGGATAGGAAAGGAGAGCTATATCTGTGTAACCAGGGCTACGTGAGCCTGGCAGCAGATCTCTTCTTGATTGGAGCCGCTATCTGGCTCCTGATTGGCGATACCTTCGTCACTTTGAGCGCAAGCGCTTCCATTCTCTGAATGGGCTGCTACAAGAACGGGGACAGGGAGCAAATAGCTCCTACCTCATAGGCACGAGAGGCGGGTTTAGAGCGTAAAAAAGTTGAGTCATCAACGCGCAATCTGTTGATGATGAATGAGCAAGTCCGATTCGCATGCCTCATGGGAGAATCTTAGTTTGACAAAGAGCATGCCTAAGGAGGGCAGACTGCTCCTCGCAGGAGTAGAAGGAAGGGAACAGATGGAATCAACCAAAGTAGGGATACCTCGTGGAAAGTTCAATGGGATCAATGCCGTTGCCGATGAACGTGGAGTCATTGCCGCCGCAGCGATGGATCAGCGTGGTTCTCTGCGCAAAGCCATCGCCAAGGCCAAGGGGAGTGCTGCCTCTGAGGCCGATTTGAGCGAGTTCAAGGTGCTGGTGACCGAAGCGCTGACGCTTCACGCGAGCGCGATTTTGTTAGACCCGGAGTACGGGCTGGAAGCGGTGAAGCATCGGGCCAAAGGAACGGGTGTCTTGCTCGCCTACGAGAAGACCGGCTACGATGCCACCGTCAAGGGGCGGCTGCCCGATTTGCTCTCAGAGTGGTCGGTGCGGCGACTGATTGCTGCGGGTGCCGACGTGATCAAAATCTTGATGTACTATGATCCCGATGATCCCGAGGGGATCAACACGATCAAAGAGGCCTTCATCGAGCGGGTGGGGGCCGAATGCCGCGCCTACGACGTTCCCTTTTTCTTGGAGGTGCTTGCCTACAGCGACGAGATTGGCGACGAGGGCAGCCTGGCGTTCGCTCGGGTCAAACCCTCGAAGGTGAAGAAGTACATGCAGGAATTCTCCCAGCCACAGTACGGGGTGGACGTGTTGAAAGTCGAAGTCCCGGTGAATATGCGCTACGTCGAGGACTCGAAGGCCAACCCCGATGGGCAGGTCGCCTATAGTCGGCAAGAGGCCAAGCAGCATTTCCGCGAGGCAGCCGCTGCTACTCGTCTCCCGTTCATCTACCTGAGCGCCGGGGTGAGCGACGAGGTCTTTCGTGAGACGCTGGAGCTGGCTGCCGAAGCTGATACACCGTTCTCCGGGGTATTGTGTGGGCGAGCAACGTGGCAGGAGGGGATTGCTGTGTATGGGAAAGGCGGCGCTGCGGCATTACGAAGCTGGCTGGAAGATCAGGGAGTGCGCAACATCGAGGCCTTGAATGAGGTGCTCAGGAAGGGGGCAAAGCCCTGGTGGGATTTCTATGGGGGCAAAGAGAACATTGAGCTTGGAGATACACAGAGGTAACATGTGTTCGCAAGTGAGCCACTCCCGGAGTGGAGAGATGCTGATCGACTCATTTGGGAGATCAGCATCTCCGCTC
>WNGP01004039.1_pt1 | contig 15098 bp, 9 predicted proteins | sample 5407671 | NCBI WGS metagenome assembly WNGP01 (sample SAMN13153381, study PRJNA577476) | soil metagenome | isolation source: 40 cm soil or saprolite under Garry oak tree replicate 2 | place: USA:California | collected 2016-06-15 | reverse complement strand
ATCAGGCCAATAATGCTGGTCAGAATACCAGTTATACCTGATACAAATGCGAATAAAAGGCACAGCGATCCAGCAGATATCCCGAGCAGAGTCATTACAGGAAATAGTGTACTTGCAAAGAAACTTGCGATGCAAAGCACAACCGCCCCGCTTAGAAGTGCAATGGGTATCAGTACAGGATGCCGCTGTAATAAAGGGTCTCGTCGCGGCGTCAGGAAACGCTGCCGGCCAGATGGAGGGTTACATTGACCCTGGATCATTGTTCGCTCCGTAAAGTTCAACATAGTTTTATTGGCACCAACTCTTGCACAAGTTACTCTGCACTCAGCAAAGTACACTTACTATAGACGCAGGACAATCAGAAAAATACAATATCAGCAGCGTCAACTGGTTTTGATAGCTCGGACAGTATGTTCCAGTTCTTCTACCGGGAGATCCATCAATTCATTCAAGAGCTCAATGTAACGACGCGGGTCCTCAACATTGGCCAAACGCTCAAAGAATTCCTGTATAAGCGGTTCAACACGCCATTCTTCTGCACTCGCCATTAACCATGTGCTAAGACGGTCTGTGTCGTAGTCCATATCCGTAAGGAGGTCGGTACTAAAATCAGGAAGGTCGCTGACCAGGTATCCCGGTTGCACCTCAAAAAAGCGCGAGAGTAAATCTCGACTTGATGCCGTCAGGTGAACTCTCTTGCCGTTTTCCAATTGCGTCATTGGCCGGTTAAGACCCCGCAACTCGCCCTCAACTTCCCGTAAGTGTTTGATTTTCTCTGAGAGTTTCATAGCCATCCTCGCATAACTATTTGCTATATCCAATATAGCTGTTTGCTATCGATTTGTCAAGGGCACTAAAGACTTACACCCCGTTTCGTTAGGTTTGTCAGCTCAGCCTAAAAGTACTGTTTCTATTGCATAAGTGGTACGTAACAAGTGATCTCTGCTACACTATTGAAGTTCCTTAAGAGATATTCTCGCTCTCTCTTCTAAAAGGTGAGCGAACCATACATCAGTTGGCAGGGTGATGGAGCAAGGAGGCAGCTTTTCATTCGGCTCATACAGTGCAAGTGATCCTAATAAGGAGGTGCGTTTCGTGCATGTGCTTTCAGACTATGCATGCTTCACCGCTGCAAAGGATGGAGCGACGTGGACAGGCCTTGTGGGGAGGTTACGGCACTTAATTATCTTTGTTACGCTGCTTATGCTCGCTCTCCTGCCGGTCGGGTGCGGTATACTTGGCGGAAGCAATGGGAGCAATGGAACGACGGCTTCGCACGATGCCGGCGGAGACCTGAATGGATCTATCCATATCGCCGGGTCGACCGCACTTTTACCGCTGGCTGCGAAAGCAGCTGATCTGTTCCACCAACTCCATCACAGTGTACAGGTTGATGTGAAAGGTGGAGGAAGTGTCACGGGACTGCTTGCAGTCGTCAATCATCGGGTCGATATTGGTGACTCCGACATCTACGCTGATCCAGTGCTCTACCCTGATCCGAATTTAACCGACCATATTATCTGCGTGGTCGCTTTCACGCTGATTGTCGATCCTCAAGTCAACATCTCTTCCCTCTCCACCCAGCAGATTCTCGCAATCTTCACCAGGAAGATCACAAACTGGAAAGTGGTTGGCGGTCCCGATTTGCCCATTACCCCCGTGATACGGCCAAGCACCTCTGGCACCCGCGCCCTCTTCCGTAAGTATGTCCTGGGAGGAGCAGAGGAAAGTGGCACCCCCCTCACCAGCGATTCTTCCACGGGCCTCCTCGATGTGGTGGCCCATACACGCGGTGCCATTGGCTATGTGACGACCACCTTGATCAATCCTACTGTGCGGGCAATAGGAATCGATGGTGTCATAGCGACAGCGCAGAATATCAAGGCTGGTCGGTACAAGTTCTGGGGCTATGAGCATATGTATACCCTGGAAAATGGGATCAATGCCACGACCACCTTTCTGGATTTTATGCAGACCGCAGAGATACAGCAACTGGCCCAAAAACTGGGGTATATTCCAGTGAGTGCCATATCAGACGCCGTAGAGAAAACACATGCTTAGCACTTCCCCTCGTGTGTTTCTCTGTACGTCATAATGAGGGATCTATATATGAGTTTTTCTCAGCAACAAACATCTGGCTTCGTGCTTGAAAGTCTTGATTCGACGCGACCGAAGAGGGAGCAACCTTCTCGTCGCAGTCGTAACCCGCTTATCCATGTGCCAATTGCACCGCGGCTCGTGCTGGGATTCCTGATTCCAGCACTGATTGCCGCGCTGGTTGCCGGTGTCATCGGCGTTCAGAGCGCGCAATTACTCAGCCAGGAATCTGCTTTCTATCAACACCTCTTTCAGAGCTATTCGTCTTTGACGACCGGGAACGATTTTCTCCAACTCATGGATTTTCAGGTGCATGCAACCATTACGGATGCGTTGAAGCCGCATCTTCCACAGGACCAGTTAACGACGGATCAGAAGGCCCTGCAAGGACTGGCAACCAGGTACGATACGCTTCTGAGAGCCTATGTGCAGAACGATTTGCTTGCCCAGCATTCTGATCAAGCGGCATTATTTGAGCAGGCGGGTCATACAGGGCTGGCGGCTCAACAGAGCGTGCTGGCGAGTAGCGCTCTGCGCACCTGGAACGTGTATCGCGCTGCACTGAATGCCGTCATGCAGGATATCCAACAAGGCAATGTTCAGACGGCGCAAACCTTAGAACGGTTACAGGGCGAGCCGACGTATTTTGATGCATTAAGTGCGTTACGCCAGCTCATCCAATTCAATGGACGCCTGACCACTTTCGTGCAGGATGCTACCGCTCTTCAGGAAAGAAATCAACTCATCACCACGCTGGTCGCAGACTGATCTACGGGACACTTGTGCGCCGGTTACGCCAGTTGCAGCGTGTCGCACAAGCCGTTCAGGAGGGACAATTGACGAGCCGTGCCAGGGTAGATGGACGAGATGAAGTGACCGATGTCTCGTCATCGGTGAACGCCATGCTGGACCAGATTTTGGGTCTCCTTGACGAGACGCGCACGCAGCGGGATGCACTCATGCAAGCAGCCACACGTCTCTTCTCTGATATACGCCTAGCCAATGGCGCTGATATTGATGTGAATGCTGCCGTGAACACTGATCCGATTAGTATGTTAGGAAATGCAATTCACTTCACGATTGGCCGCTTCCACCGCTTCGTGTTGCGAACGAAGCGGGCGATTGAACCGTTGGAGGCGATCTCTCAGCAAGAGATGGAGCTCGCCAATACCTTCCTTGCTACTGCTCGCAATCTCCTGCGTGAGCCACGCACCGTAACCTCATCCACTCCGTTCCCGGCCGGTAATTCCTGGCACACGCAGGGAAATGCGGAGGACGCTCAACGAACAGAGCGCGTTGACGGAGGAAATGCGGCGATCATCACGCATGTGAATCGTCTACGCGAACAAGTGCAGCTTGTAACACGCCAGGGCGTTGAGCAGGATGGATCTGCGTTGCAGAAGCTGGTGGATCAGGCATCTCGACTCTGCCAGCAGATGGCTGCTAATGCGCGTACCAGCAACTCCGGAAGAGGAACGCCAGCACAGGACCTATACGCGCTTGGGGAGCTGCTGCGACAACTAGGAATAGAAGCGCAGACGATACAAAAGAACACGCTGAAACAGCTTGCTGAAGTGGATGTGACGCTGAATCAGCTTGCTACCACAGCACGTTCTGTGGACATAGCGCGCTCTTCTTTGAACGTGACAGGGATACAAATTCAGGAACTCACCCGCCTCGCTGAAGGATTCGCGCAGGACGTGATCACCCTTGCCCAACGCCTACGAGGGATAACGCAGGAGATGCGTGCAAGTCTGACGCCGTTCCGATTGGAAGCCATCGAAAGAAGCCGAGGGGTCACGCTGTCACCTTGATAGACCAACAACGAATACGACTATGTCAAGCACCCCATAATGGGGCGGAGCGGCTGGCAGGCTTGGTCGACTATCACCGAGCAGATGGGGTGCGCATCCTGGACTTTGCCCATGCCGCCGACCCAAAGAGGGAGTGAATGCAAAAAAGAAACGCATCCTCCTGCTTAGCAGGAGCCTCTTGCTTTCCCTTTCTTTTTATGGTACATTTGTTCTATAAACGTTCGGCGAACCATCACCATCATAACTCATAGCCCTTTGGTCACACCTCGCATGGATACATTGGCCCGCTTGCTCTACGAGATATATACTGAACTGACATGGCATCTTCTGACATATGTACAAGAAGATCGCTCCATCAAATAAAGCAGGATACTTGTAAAGCTTGGTCGCGAGAAGCTTTCTTGAAGGAGTGCAGTTCGTGAGGAAAAATATAGCCGCATTTTGTATAGGTGCGTTGCTTGGTATGGTTATCATCTTCATGTATTTGCCCCCTCTGCACCTGATTGATTCTGCACGTGGAGCTATATTACTGGCTCCTCAAGTAGTTCCTAACCCAGCGCCGAAGGTCATTCCTGGTCTGCGCGAATGGCAGGGGAGCAGCGGATTCTTTACGCTGAGTTCAGCTTCACGCATCGCCATTGATCCTTCATATACTGCACAGCTGAAGAATACAGCGAAGGTGTTTCAAGACGATCTATTCGCTGTGACCGGACATACACTTCCTATGGTGACGACGATTTCCCTGGGGGCGGGCGATTTTTTCCTGACGTTAAACAACCAGGATGCTGGTATTGGAAACGAAGGCTATCTTTTCCAGGTGGACGACACAGTCGTGATCAGTGCACATACAGGCACCGGAGTCTTCTACGGCACGCGCACCGCCTTGCAAATTTTACTCCAGGACGTCGCTAAAGCGCATATTCCCAAAGGCATAGCAAGAGATTATCCACAGTATGCAGAACGCGGCTTCATGCTTGACGCCGGGCGCAAGTTTTTCTCCATCCGTTTCCTGGAAGACTACGTGAAGTTTATGGCATGGTATAAAATGAATGATTTTCACATTCATTTCAACGACAATGAACTTGGTGGTGGAGATAGCTCAGATTGGATGCATAAATATGCCGCCTTTCGTCTCAACAGCATCCGCTTCCCGGGTCTGGCGGCTAGAGATGGCTCTTATACCAGGCAGGATATCCGCGAATTGCAAGATATTGCCAGAGCATATGCCGTCACAATTACACCAGAAATTGACGCACCGGCCCACGACCTGGCTTTCACACAATACCGCCCGGACCTGGCCAGCCAGAACTACTCAAAGGAGTTTCTTGACCTGAATAACCCCGACACCTACACGTTCATGAATGCTATCTGGGACGAGTTTCTTCCCTGGTTTGATAGCAAGCAGGTAGATATAGGTGCGGATGAATACCCTTCTAGTGATGCCGACAAATACAGGCAGTTCATTAACACCTATGACGCTTACTTGAGAAGCAAAGGGAAGACCATCAGGATGTGGGGCACCCTGACTGAGATGCAGAGTGATATCAAGGTAAATACCGATGTTGTTATCGACGACTGGAATAATGGCTGGGCCAACCCAGTGGACATGGTGAATCAAAGATACTCTATCATCAACGCCAATGACAATCTCCTCTACATCGTCCCCAAAGCTGGCTACTACCATGACCATTTAGATACTCGCGTGCTGTACGAGCAATGGGAGCCGTATATTTTCAGCCTCTCCGATCCGGGTCTAAATCTGCGATCAGGCGACCCGCACCTGTTAGGAGGCATGTTCTCAGAATGGAACGATAAACTCGGCACCGTCATCAGTGACGCTGATGTCCATGCCAGAGTCAAGCCCGCCATGCAAACCCTGAGCCAGAAACTGTGGAGTGGCGCAACCGCGGACATGTCATATGACCAGTTTCAACATCTCGCCCAACTAATTGGTGAGGCACCGCGTACCCACCTGCCGCAAACTTAATCCCAGCAAAAAGGCTTGTTGAAAAATATCCCAACCTTATGAGATACTTGTTCTAGCAAGTGATATGTGAGGAAAAGAAGGTCCCTTATGAAGCCAGTAGAGCCAATCTTGGTGGTTGATCTTTTTGAGCCAATGCTGGATCGTTTCCTCCAATTGCTCCGCTTGATACACTCAACCTTCACGAAAGAGAGGTATTGTTGGTGAATTTCAAGGAGGCAGGAGTGGCACAACACACTACGCTGAAAAACAATCTCCCGCTCACGCTGCGGCGCGCGGAGCCGCGTGATGCCGAACAGGTGCTGACTTTTCTCGATCAAGTGGCGGGCGAGAGTGAGAATATCACGTTCGGCCCCGGTGAGTTTGGACTGAGCGTAGAGGAGGAGCGTGCGTTTCTCCAGCAAACCACAGAGTCGCCGACCAGCTTATATATCATCGCAGAAGTCGCAGGTGAAATCGCAGGAACGTTGACCTTCAGCACGAGCAAGCGTCCCCGCCTCCTGCATGCCGGTGAGTTTGGGACAACTGTCTTGCGCAGATACTGGAATCTCGGGATCGGGAGTCGCATGTTAGCGTATTTGATCGATTGGGCTAGGCAAACCAGTACGATTCGCAAGATCAACTTACGTGTACGCGTTGATAATCTCCCCGCCATCCACCTCTATGAGAAGTATGGTTTTGTCCAGGAGGGCCGACTCACGCGCGAGTTTCAATTGCACGGGCAGTTCGTTGATGTGTATATGATGGGCTTGCAACTTGATCCGCCCCCGGCATTGCCTGCCGATTCATAAAATAACTGCCCAAAATGGTCGCATAGGTATATGTTTTCGCAACGGTGATGTTATTTCCGGGCCAGTCAATCGTTGATGGGTAGAGACAGTCATGAACCCCCTGGTTCATCCGGGGGCTTGCAGCCGGAACTCACGGGTTCTGGAGTGCAAGCCCTGATCATGTCCAGCCTCAACGCCTAATGGTGTAAGCAGCCAGGTGCGGGCGCTCCGTTGGATCGGTCATGAGACCTACGCACGCCTCCTCAATGCGTAGCTCTCTCACTCAGGATTAAAAGCTCTCTCGGGGTAGGAGGTGTGTTCTGAGCCGCACAAGCCGATCCAACATGGGCGAGAGGAGCGTCCTGGGAAAGCTGTCTCAGGACCGTCAAACAGCCCCTTACGGGGATTTTCCGAAAGGAACCGACCATGGTGTTCGTCCTTGACCGACACAAACAACCGCTGATGCCCTGTACCCCCAAACGGGCACGTCTCTTGCTTACGCGTGACCGGGCGGTGGTCCATCGGGTCAAACCGTTCGTCATCCGGCTGCGTGACCGGCGCGTGGAAGACTCGACGTTGCAACCCCTCGCGCTGAAGATCGATCCTGGCTCCAAAGCGACCGGCATGACGTTAGCTCGTGTGGAGGCAACGCCAGCAGGGGAAGCCCATCATGCCGTCTTCCTCGCTGAGGTCACCCACCGCGGGGACCAGGTTCAGGAGGCCAAACAGACCCAAAGGAACGCCCGCCGCCGCAGAAGCGCCAATCTCAGATATCGCGCTGCTCGTTTCGCCAACCGCAGCCTCCCCAAGGGCTGGCTGCCGCCGTCGCTGCGTTCCCGCATCGGCAATGTGCGCACCTGGACGCAGCGGTGTCGAAGCTTCGCACCGGTAAGCCGCATCGAAGTGGAGCGAGTCCGCTTCGACACGCACTTGCTCCAACATCCGGAGATTGCGGGTACGGACTACCAGCAGGGCACCCTTGCTGGCTGGGAAACGCGCGCCTATCTGCTCATCAAGTATGCGTATCGGTGCGCCTACTGCGGCAAGACGGACTGTCCGTTTGAACTGGACCACATTGTGCCCAGGAGCCGGGGCGGGTCGAACCGGGTCAGCAATCTCTGTCTGGCGTGCCATGCGTGCAATCAGGCCAAAGGGGACAAGACGGCTGCCCAATGGGGCCACCCGGAAGTAGAGGCCCAGGCGCAACACCCGCTCAAGGATGCAGCGGCAGTCAATGCGACGCGCTTCAAGTTGGTCGAGACCCTGCGGGTCTGCGGGCTTCCCATCGGTACCTGGACGGGCGGGCGGACCCGCTGGAATCGTGCCAGATTCGGCATCGAGAAGACGCATGCCCTCGACGCCCTGTGTGTAGGCCAGATGGCGGCCGTTGCGGCGGGCAGGCTGAAAACGCTCAGCATCACCGCCACCGGTCGGGGACAACACTGCCGCACGAACTGGGACAAGTACGGCTTCCCGGTGGGCTACCTGATGCGCCAGAAACGCGTCCGTGGCTTTCAAACAGGAGACCGGGTGCGGGCGGTCGTGCCTGAGCCCCTCAAGACAGCGGGAACCCACCTGGGACGTCTGCGCGTGCGCAAAAGCGGGTCGTTTCGTGTCGGCTCCGTTGATGGGATTGGAGCGGCGTACTGTCAAATGGTGCAGAGAGCAGATGGGTATGAGTATGCCCTTGCTTGACAGACAAGCAGGTGCCTCTGCTCCCCTGCCCCAAAATAAGGAATGCGCCATTCCTCCCCGCTCTGAAGAGATGGGGCTTCCTGGCGCGCTTTCTATGAGGACTTTTTTTTGAGGTATGTGTGCAGTTGCCGGGCAATGAAGGTGAATGCGCAATGATAGATGTGACAAAATAAATGGGAGACTTACAATCTCTCATACATTGTTTATTTAGGTCACCTCCATCGTTGCATCCTTAGATTGGTTGAAAGAGTAAAACATGCCAGGTACAGATATACCAACTGTCTTGGAACGTCGTAAAGAAGATTATCCGCTAATAACCGGTCATGCTCACTATGTGGACGATTTGAGGCCGCCAGAAGGGCGACCCGCCGTGCTGCATATGGCCGTTGTGCGCAGTCCCTATGCCCATGCCGAGCTTAAGAACATCAGGCTGGACGCAGCGAAGGTGCAGCCAGGTGTTGTAGCTGCTTTTGCAAGTGCGGAATTGGTGAGCGACATGCGCCCTATGGATACAATGTTCTTGCCCGGCCTCAAGAAGCCGGAACGCCGACCAATGGCCCTGGGAAAGGTTCGCTACGTGGGCGATCCCGTAGCGGTCGTACTCGCCGAAAGCCTCTCTATCGCAGAAGATGCTCGCGACCTGGTTGAAGTAGACTATGAGCCTCTGCCTGCCGTGGTCGATCCAGAGGGGGCACTTGCTCCGGGCGCGCCGCTCCTCTACGGTGACTTGGGCTCGAATGCTGCTTTCCTTTCACAGTCGGGCAGAGGCGATACCCAGGCTGCTTTTGCAAATGTCGACCACACTATCAAGCTGCGCCTGGTCAACCAACGTCTCGCGCCCAGCTCTCTCGAACCGCGTGCCTGTATGTTCGACTTCGACCTGGCCGGCGGCCAGCTTTCTGCCTGGGTATCTTCTCAAGCCATCTACCGGGCACGGGAAACACTGGCTGGAATACTCGGTATTGACCGCGGCCGCATCCGGGTGTACAACGCCGAGGTTGGCGGTGGCTTTGGCTCGAAAACTGGCTTCGTCGGTGAAGAGATTGTCGCTGCATTGCTAGCTGTCAAATACGGACGGCCAGTCAAGTGGATCGAAACCCGCAGCGAGAATTTGCAGGCTCAAACGCACGGGCGCGGCCAGGTTAACTACATCGAGGCAGCTTTCCAGGATGATGGGCAGTTGCTCAGCCTCAAAGTACGCACGATTGCCGATCTAGGCGCTTTCCTTGCATTTACGACGGCAATGGTGCCTAACGGTACACCATCCATGCTCAACGGTCCGTACCGGGTACAGGCAGTGGACAGCCAGGTTGTGGGTGTGTTCACCAATAAAGTGCCGACCGGAGCCTACCGGGGAGCAGGTCGGCCCGAAGCGACCTATATCCTGGAACGAACAATGGATCGCATCGCCTCTGAGCTAGGACTTGATCCTGCCGAGGTACGCCGCCGTAATTTTATTGCACCGGACGCTTTTCCCTATCAGACGCTCACAGGCGTCCAGTACGACAGTGGTAATTACCAGGTTGCCCTTGACCGCGCGCTCGAATTGGCCGACTACGAGGGCTGGCGAGCGAAACAGCGCGAACGTCGCGTTGTAGGGAATGCGCAGCTGCTTGGAATAGGGCTAGCTACCTTTGTCGAAATTTCCGGTGGTGCTCTTGGTCCAAACAGGCCTGGTGTACCACAGGAGTCTGCCACAGTGCGTATTCTCCGGGATGGAACCATCCTTGTGCAGAGCGGTGTTGCTACCAATGGTCAGGGACACTTCACCACCTTTGCACAGATTGCCGCTACAACCTTCAAACTCCCTGGTTCAAAGGTAGAAGTTCGCATGAACGATACTGATCTCCCGGCCTTCGGATATGGCACATTCGGAAGCCGCACATTGCAGATAGCCGGTTCCGCAGTATTGCTCGCCGCCGAAGCCGCCCGCGATAAAGCGCTGCGGGTCGCGGCACGGCTCCTGGAAGCAGACCCGGCAGACCTGATCATGGAGAATGGGAAAGTGATGGTGCAGGGTGTTCCAGCCCGCACCATTGAATTGGGCGAACTTGCCCGCCTGGTCGAAGAACAGCCTGATCTAATCGAGCATGAGCCACCCAATCCTGCCAACGGCAAGCCCATCGAAGGGTTAGCAGCCTGGCGCGACTTCTACCCGCCGAGCGCAACGTTCTCTTCTGGTGCCCATATCGCGGTAGTTGAGGTAAATACCGATACTGGCGAGGTACATGTACTCAAATTTGTGGCCGTGGATGACTGCGGGCGCATCCTGAACCATTACCTCGTCGATGCCCAGGTACATGGTGCGCTGGCACAAGGCATCGGGCAGGCCCTGTATGAAGAAGTGATGTACAACGAGACCAGTGGTCAGCTTCTTAGCAGCACCTTGATGGACTACACGTTGCCAAATGCCGAGCAAGTCCCAGGTTTTGTCACTGAAGCCATCGAGACTCCTTCGCCGCACAACCCGCTGGGCGCAAAGGGCGTAGGCGAAGCAGGCTGCATCGGTGCACCACCTGCTATTGTCAACGCTGTGTTGGATGCTCTCGCTCCGCTAGGCATTAAAACCATCGATATGCCACTCAAGCCAGAAAAGGTTTGGGCGCTTGTGCGGGCGGCTCGCGAAGGTAGGCTTGAACAGCAGGAACCCATGCCGCCGCCTGTATTTAGCAGCGGAGATAAGCTAAACGATGATAGCAGGCCAGCTTTCTTGTGAGGCAAAAATAGTGTTGAATGGGTTGGAAAATACTGGTGGGCATGGTCTTCGGCGTCCATGTGCGCGACGTGGATTGTGCCTTCAAACTCTATCCGGCCAGCTTTTTCCGTGAATATAAACTTGAGACTCGCGGAGCTACGATCAATACGGAGATTCTCTACAAGTTCGTCCGGGCCGGCTATACCTACACACAGGTTGGCGTGCGCCATCTGCCCCGACGAGGAGGCCGGGCTACAGGCGCGAAACCCTCTGTGATTATGCGTGCATTTCGCGAATTATTTGTATATGCTCTGAAGTGGCATCGCGAAGAAAAACTACTTGAGAAAAAAGTAGTTCGCGAAAAGTCGCGCAAACCGCAAGCAAAGCCTCCTTTAGAGCGCATTGTTGCACGCAAAGAACCCGAAAAGACCTCCAAAGCGTAAGGATCACCGCTCAGTAGGCGATTGTGATCGCCCTGGTGATTTTGGGAGAGAAGGAGATCCCCGCTTATCCGGGCATCAACTGTAGAACACCTGCTGCGTTCTCCTCGATCATGCGGCGCTCGAAGAGTTGTGGGTGGTGTTCCACGTTCAACCAGGGTTTGATGAAATCTGCGTAGTGCTTGCTTGCAGGATGACCGGATTGTCCCGGAGCGTGCCCAGAAAGCGAGGCTTTCAGATCGGCCAGGTTTACGATCTGGCGATACGAGGGTACTGTCACAACGGTTTCCGGCTGGTTTGGCAGTGTTGCTCCCGTATTCACAGTATCGATATCGCCGCCTACAGCGTATGGGCCGCGATTGAAAATGCTCTCGAGCGCCTTGACCCTGCCTAGCGGGTGGGCAAACGTCATTTTGTGTATTGCGCCATACTTCCAGCGTGAAACATTGTTTCCAAGTTTGTTTCGCAAATCCTCGACCGTAGCATCGAAAGCGCTGCTTAGTGCCTCGTCCCATGACTTTGGACTATTAGGAACGACTGAGTCAGCGAACCAGTTGTCATCATGCTCATTTAGCAAACGGATCAGTAGTGGCTTACTCCTGCTGGCAAAGGCGTTCAACGGTGCTAGCATGGTCGAGCCCGCGCCTAGATAGCTCCGTATTAGCGTTTCATCGTCACCCAGCAGGGCGCTGAAGATGATGCGCTCTAGCTTGTACAGAAACGTGGTGTAGATTGCCGCTGCAGCACTGTCAGGAGCAAGGATATAATTCCAGGTGCGTAAGACATCCAGCACGTCCTTTTCAAGTGGAGTATTGGCTTGAATTTTCAGCATATGCGGCACAATCTCAACTGCCGGGAGTGAGTACTGGTCAGCCTGAATAGTTGCCATATCGGAGAGCGCCAGCTTCCCTTTGCTGGTCAACAGATCGCGTATACGCTGTGCGCGGTAGCCGTTCAGCCATTCATGAGTGATATAGTAGGGATAATTATCGTCTACAACGCGGTTGTTGGCGGTGACAATGAAATGCCGTTCGGGATTGAAAGCCTGTGGCAGTTCCTCGAAAGGGATATAACCTGTCCACTCGTACTCGCCGGTCCAGCCAGGAGAGGGCAGCAATGCCTGCCCTTTGGCACGAATGGGGACAGCTCCAGCCATCACATAGCCTATGTTGCCATGCGTATCGGCAAATATTATATTCTGTGGCGGCTGGTCCCAATCACGCAGCACTGCCCGGAACTCTTCAGAAGTGGTAGCGCGTGCCATCTTTTGTGGTGCTGATATAATGGCATGTTTTTCCAGGCCTGTCCAGCGGAGAGCAAGCTGTAGTTCGCCTGAATCAGCCTTAGCGCCATTCTGACTAGACCGGTCAGTTGAGGAGGAACTCTGTATGCTCGTTAAAATTGGCCCGTGGCGAGTAATACGCACTTCTTCGATCACAGGAGCTTTGGCGCCTTTTACTTTGATCTCCTCGCGTGCCACCTGCGCTTCTTCCCACTTACCCATATATTCGTACTGGTTGGGGTTCTGCGGATTGAATTTCTCGATGTACAGATCTTCAACATCGGAGATGGCATTTGTTAGACCCCAGGCTATGTGCCGGCTATGCCCAATCACAATACCAGGGGCACCGGGGAAGCCGGCTCCAATCACATCTATATCGCCCGCTACCAGGTGGCACTCATACCAGATTGATGGAGCGGTCTGACCCAGGTGTGGGTCGTTACAGAGAATGGGTGAACCGGTGATAGTCATTGTCCCGTCAACCACCCAGTTATTGCTGGCACCTAAGGTACCAAAGCCACTCAACTGCTTGAGTTGCTGGTACTGTTCCAGCAAGCCGGAGTTGATGCCCCGGTATTCGACGCCGGGCGGAATGATCAGGGGGTGGCTGGGATCATAGCCTGCTTCCAGTTTGGCAGCGCGCTCGGCACCTAACCTGGCAACGATACGAGCACGAATCACCTCGGTTTCCCAGTTGCCGCTCAGGTTCCAGCCCATCATCTTAGACCATTGAATACTATCTGTAATGCGCCAGGGAGTTGGTTTGAAACGCAGCAGAGTAAACTCGATGGGGAGTTTATTTCTGTTGTGGTCAATGCCTTCGTTGACACCCTGCGCATAGGCTTCCAGGATACGCCTGCTATACTCTGGTAGATGCTCTACTGCGCTGAGGGAGGCGCGACGCAGCCCCAGCCTGCGAGTGAAGCGATCGATTTCGAGAGCTACCTCACCAAAAATTTCGGCGAGCTGACCGGAACCTAATCGTCGATTGAATTCCATCTGCCACAGGCGTTCTTGTGCGTGGACAAAGCCCTGTGCGAAGTACAGGTCGTCTTCATTTTGGGCATAAATATGCGGCACGCCGTAGCGATCTGTGATCACATCAACTGGCTCATGTAGCCCTTGCATATGCAGTGTGCCTTTTGTCTTGGGGAGTGGTCGACGCATCAACGTATAGTATATGCCGCCGGCCACTCCCACGAAGCCAGCAGTTGTCGCTAAAGTTTTTTGCCACCAGGACGCCATGGGTTGCTCTCCTTCTGTTGCTTGGGTACTATGGCAAGTGCTCTAAACTGATAAGGAACCTGAGTAGCAGGTCGATTCTGCTGTATAAGTATAGCAGAACAGTGCTGGCTGTGCCAACTGTGCGCGGTTGCTTTACAGGGCTTTGCGATAGTCGTTTTCCGAAAAGGGAACTCGCTGCCCTTTCAGGGGATAGGGGTTTTTGGAGGGCCTACGCGCATGCCGTGATGGAGGGCGGAGCGCAGAGCGTGCGGTGGGCCGGTCTGGGGCGACGCAAGCGTCCCCCCGCCCCGGCCACACCGCTCCCGCCCCTACGCGAATAGGGCGAATAGCAGCCCGTGCACTCCGACTAATAATATGGTTCAATTAGCGCTCATTTTGATCGCTAATTTTTTTGGCGCCACATCATCAACGATTATACTAATTCGGTCCCGTTAGGCGTATCGCGTACCTCAAAGCCCAGCGCGATTAGTTGATCACGCAGTTGGTCGGACCGTTTCCAGTCGCGAGCTGCGCGGGCTACGTCACGCTCGTGTACTAATGCGCGCACTTCATCGCTGATAATGCGAGGCTGTTTTGGCTCAATGGCGTCGAGACGCAAGCCAAGCACCCGGTCGAAGTCGAGGACCAGGCGACGTCGTTCCGCCGGGGCGATCTTGCCGTTGCGAGCAACCTCGCGAGTGATACTCAGAGCTGTCGGCAATTCCAGGTCATCGTTGATGGCCAGGTGAAATGCATCACGTACCTGCTGGGCTTCCTCCGACCAATCGCTCTGAAAGTCATCTACGCCAGGAGCAGGAAGCTCAGCAAGATCGGCGCGCAGGTTGTTGAGGCCATTCTGCGCCGCTGTGATTGACTCATCAGTTAAGTTGAGCTTCGAGCGGTAGTGCGCAGTCAGCAGCAAGTAGCGGTAAGCCAGCGGGTCAATACCCCGCTCTTTAAGCGTGCTTACCAGGATGACGTTACCCTTTGAGCGTGACATCTTGAGGCTGCCAAAGATGAGAAATTCGTTGTGCACCCAGAACTGTACAGGTTTTTTGCCAGTCACACCCTGACTCTGGGCAATCTCATCTTCATGA
>WNGP01009756.1_pt1 | contig 15108 bp, 14 predicted proteins | sample 5407671 | NCBI WGS metagenome assembly WNGP01 (sample SAMN13153381, study PRJNA577476) | soil metagenome | isolation source: 40 cm soil or saprolite under Garry oak tree replicate 2 | place: USA:California | collected 2016-06-15 | reverse complement strand
GTCCGTCTGAATGGTCTTGACGATCGCACCGATCTGCTTGGTCGCCTCGGCTGAGCGCTCCGCAAGCCGCTGCACTTCTTCGGCCACCACTGTGAAGCCGCGCCCGGCTTCGCCCGCCGAAGCCGCCTGGATCGCGGCGTTCAGCGCGAGAACGTTCGTCTGCTCGGTAATATCCGAGATCAGCTCCACGATCTCGCCGATTTCCTGAGAGGATTCGCCCAGTCTCTTGATGCGCTTGGAGGTCTCCTGGATCTGCTCGCGGATTTCGTTCATGCCCGAGATCGAGTTCTGCACCGCCTGCGTGCCTTTTTGCGCGGCGGCGAGCGATTGACGCGCCACGCTGGCCGACTGCGAAGCACTCTCCGACATCGCGTTCATGGCCTTTGCCATGCTGAGAACGGAAGCGCTCGTCTGGCGAATCTCGACGGACTGTTTTTCTGCGGCGGCGAGTAGCTGCGCGGAGGTCTGCTGCGCGGACTCCGTGGCGCTCGTCACCTGCGCCGCGGCGGCGTTGATCCGGCCGATGAGGGTTCTAAGCTCGTCGATGGTGAAGTTCACCGAGTCGGCAATGGCGCCCGTAATCTCTTCGGTCACCGTCGCCTTCACGGTGAGGTCGCCTTCCGCGAGGTTCCCCATTTCGTTCATCAGTCGCAGAATTGCGTCCTGGTTCGACTGGTTGGTTCGCTCGGTCTCGGCGCGTTGGCGCTCGGCCTCTTCGGCGCGCCGACGCGTGTCGCCCAAGTACACTAAGACGATGAGCGAGATCACGGCGATGGCCGCGAGGATCAGGAACCCGAGCACGATGAAGTTGGTGGTGCGCCCGCCAAGTTCCTGCTCATAGGCGTCAGCCAGTTTTTGCGACGCGGCGAGCAGCGGTTCGGAGTCATCCACGACCTTGCGGCCGGCCTGCTTTGCATTCACAAGCGACTGCAGATTTCCGAGAATCGAGGCCACCGCCCCCTGGAATTCCTGGTAGGCCTTGTCAAGTTCCGCAAGCTTTGCCTGCTGCTCTGGGTCCCTCGCTGCGGTGACGCGAAGCACGTCGCTGCCCTTCATCAAGCCCTGCAGCAACTCGCGGAAGGTGGTGGTGTCCTTGCCCATCAGAAACGCCACTTCCGGGTCGATCACGTCGGCACCGAGCATGGCATTCGCGTTCCGCGCGAGCCGCTGCGTCAACATCACCAGCTGCCCCGAAAGGGAGACCTCGCGCGCGGGGGCCTGGGACTGCAATTTGAGCGCCTGGACCTGCTCGGCGAGATCGAGCAGCAAGGGATTGTTGGTGTTGATCAGGCGTACCGCGGTGGCGAGTCCGATAAGGTTCTTGCTTTGCGCGAGCACGAGCTGCACGCTGCGGTCGGTCTTTTCCCATTCCTTGGTCAACGCATCAAGCTGCGGTTTCACCGCGTCGGATGTCGGTGGCAGGGACACATCGCTCGCCTGCCCACCCTGCGTGAGCAGCTTCAGCGCCGCGATGAATTCATCGCGCGACTGCTGCAACTGCTTGAACGCCTCGGGGCTGCCGATGAGGCCGGTTTGCGCCGCCTTGGCGATGCGTTGGGACAGCATGCGCATCTGCGCGGAAGTGGATACGTAGATCGTGCCGTAAGTCGCCTCGCGGTTGTCCGTGAACACGAAGTATGCGGCCGCGACAAAGAGCACCGCAAATATCGCGCCGAGAATCGTGTACTGCCGGCCGACGCGCACCGTTCCGAGACCGACCATCCGCTGCTTCGGCCCTTCGATGACGGTTGCCGGGCCGGGCGCCTGCTTGGCAACGGGCTTCGGCACGGCCCGAGGGATTGCTCTCGGAGCTTGCGTGACGGGCGTCCCGTCCTTCTTGGTTCCCGCCTTGGTTGGAAATCTGAGAAATGCCATTGGTCCCTCCTGTGTCCGGGTTAGCGTGGATGCGCGCTAGGCGCCCACCTGAAGAAAATCGTCGTGCGTCACGAGCGCGCCCATGTCCAACTCGTGCCAGAGCCGGCCATCCTCGTCGTGGTAGGCGGCTCCGACCCAGGACTTTTCGGTCGCCTTCTCCGCCAGCTGCATGGTCTGCACGTTTTTCAGCCCGAGCATGCGGCTGATCAGCAGTCCACTGAACGAATGGAAGCGTTCGGCGATCAGCAACAAGCGGCAATCGGGTGTACGCACCGTGTGTTCCCCACCCAGGAAGGCGGCGAAATCCACGACGCTCGCGAGTACTCCGCGGATGTTCGCGAGGCCCAGGTACCAGGCCTTGGTGAGCGGAACGCCGGAAAACTCAGGTAGTGGCAGCATCTCCCCGGCATCGTCCAGCTTGAGCAGCCAGTTGCCGCTACCCGCTTGCACCCCCAACCGCGAGGTGGGCTCGGCTTCGGTCTGAGCCTCCCGCAACCTCTGGGCGAGTCCCTGCTGGAATTCACGCAGGCTGATCTGTTTTGCCATGGCTTGGGCCTATTTGATCGCCGCGACTTTCGCGAGCAACTCCTTGGCGTCGATCGGTTTCATCAGGTAATCCTTCGCACCCTGGCGCATTCCCCAGACGCGGTCGGTTTCCTGGTTCTTGCTCGTGACGACGATCACGGGGATGTGCTTGGTCGCCTCGTCGCGCGTGATGGCGCGCGTTGCCTGGAAGCCATTGGTACCCGGCATGACCACGTCCATCAGGATGAGATCGGGCCTCTCCGACTTCGACTTGGTGATTGCCTCATCGCCGTTCTCCGCCGTCACGACCTGGTACCCCTGCTTGGACAGCGTTTCCATGAAAAATTGCCGGTCGGTCGGCGAATCATCCACGATCAAGATCTTCTTTATGGCCATGGCGATCTCCTCAGGTACGAACGGGCGCGTGCGCCCCGATGGTTTTCAAAAGACTATCCTTCGTAAATGGCTTCGTCAGATATTCGTCCGAGCCCACCATTCGGCCACGCGCCCGATCAAACAGGCCGTCCTTGGAAGACAACATGATCACGGGCGTGGTGGCGAAGTGCGTGTTTTTCTTGATCAACGCGCAGGTCTGATACCCGTCCAGGCGAGGCATCATGATGTCCACGAAGATGATGTCGGGCTGGTGGTCGGTGATCTTGGCGAGCGCGTCGAAACCGTCTTCGGCGAGGATAACCTTGCAGCCGGCTTGAACCAGGAAAATCTCCGCGCTGCGGCGAATAGTGTTCGAATCGTCAATCACCATCACTTTGACGCCGGCAAGATTCGCGGTTTCGCTCACGACCTTTACCCCCGCAAACGTCCTGTGTTTCTTGGATTCCGACAGTTTTGTCGGCCCTCTTGAGCGGTTGCTTGACTTCACCTCGTACGCCTTTTTACACTATACAACCAAATCCAGTCAAAACAAAGCCTTGTGCGGCCTATTTCAGAAGCGCTATCAGGATCGCCAACGCGCACGATTGCCAACTCATGGGATGTATCAGCGGGTCCAGCACGAGCCGTGCCCGAACTCAAAGTTCGATCATCTCGAAGTCCTCCTTCCGTGCGCCGCACTCGGGACAAGTCCAGTTCATCGGGACATCCTCCCAACGCGTCCCGGGCGGAACTCCCTCCTCGGGGAGGCCCTCCTCTTCGTCGTAGACAAACCCGCAGATCAAACACATCCAGGTTTTGAAATCTTGCTTTTCCGTCATCAGGTTGGGATGGGTTACAATGAATGGGTCCGCATCATAACCTGAGCGACGAGCCGCCTGCCAGCCTACGCCGGTTCCTCGCTGCCCATGTCCTCCCCTACTCTTCCCCCCATCGTGCTTGCATTTTCCGCTGCAGATCCGACCGGTGGCGCGGGAGTGCAGGCGGATCTGCTGACGCTCGCCGCGATGGGCTGTCACGCGCTCTCCGTAATTACGGCAATCACTGTCCAAGACACGGCCGGCGTCGAGAACATGCAGGCGGTCGATCCGGAGTGGGTGGTGGACCAAGCGCGCTTGGTGCTCGAGGATATGCCGGTCGCCGCGTTCAAGGTCGGAATGGTCGGCAGCATCGAGAACATCGCCGCGATCGCGGAGGTCGTGTCCGACTATCCTGACGTGCCGCTTGTCTTCGATCCGGTACTTGCCTCCGGGCGCGGCGACGAGCTTGCGACCGAGGATATGATTTCGGCCATGTGCGAGCTGCTTCTGCCCCAGACCACGATTCTCACCCCCAACAGCCGCGAAGCTCGGCGCCTCGTTCAGGGCGACGGCGAGGACGACGATGAGCTTGCCCTTCCCGGCGCTGCGGAGAAACTGCTCGGACTGGGCTGCGAGTATGTGCTCATTACCGGCACGCACGAAAACACGCCGCAAGTCGTCAACACGCTCTACGGCCCGGAAGGCGTGGTACGCTCGGACAGCTGGGAAAGGTTGCCGGGAAGTTATCACGGATCGGGTTGCACGCTTGCGGCAGCGATCGCGGCGACGCTCGCCAACGGTCTCGAGTTGCCCGAGGCGGTGCGCGAAGCCCAGGAATATACGTGGCAAACGCTCAACGCGGGGTTTCGCCCGGGCATGGGTCAATACATACCGGACCGGTTTTTCTGGGCACGGGAAATGGATGAGCCAGGCACAGGCAAAGCCTGAGCGCTGGGTGGTTTCAGATTCGGGATTTCGCGGTCTGTACGCCGTGACACCCGATGAGCCCGACATCGGATCGCTCACTCGCAAAGTAAGCAAGGCGCTTGCCGGCGGAGCACGCATCGTGCAGTACCGTAATAAATTCGCGAGTGCCGCGCTGCGCCGCGAGCAGGGCGCGGCGCTGCTTGCACTATGTCGCGAAGCTCGCATTCCCCTCGTCATCAACGACGACCTGGATCTGGCCATAGGGATCGGCGCGGACGGCCTGCACGTTGGCCGCGAGGACATCTCGGTCGCAGCTGCCCGCGCGCAGCTGGGTAAAGACAGGCTGCTCGGGGTTTCCTGCTACGACAAACTTGAACTCGCTCTCGCCGCGCGGGAAGCCGGCGCAGACTATGTCGCCTTCGGCAGCGCTTTCCCTTCCGCAACCAAGCCGCAAGCGACGCGTGCGCCGCTTTCACTTTATCGCGAAGCGAAAGGGCACCTCGGTTCGCCCGTTGTCGCGATCGGAGGCATTACGACCGAAAACGCCCGTACCGTCATCGAGGCAGGGGCCGACGCTGTTGCGGTCATCAGCGCGCTGTTCGACGCGCCCGACATCGAGGCGGCCGCGCGCGCCTTCAGTCGCCTTTTCGAGAAAAACCCGTGAGCAAGAACGAATCGCTGTTTGCTCGCGCACAGAAGACGATCCCCGGCGGGGTCAACTCCCCGGTGCGCGCGTTTCGCGCGGTCGGCGGCACTCCCCGCTTCATCGTGCGCGGCAAGGGCAGCCGCATTTGGGACGCCGACGGTCGCGAATACCTCGATTACGTTGGCTCCTGGGGACCACTCGTTCTCGGACACGCAGACCGGGACGTCATCGCCGCAGTGCTGGAGACGGCGGGCCGCGGACTTTCCTTCGGCGCCCCGACCGAGCCCGAGACCGAGATGGCCGAGCAGCTCTCGCGGCTCGTCCCAGGACTTGAATTGGTTCGACTGGTCAACTCCGGAACAGAGGCAACCATGTCGGCGCTACGGCTCGCGCGCGGGGCAACCGGCCGTAGCCGCATCGTGAAGTTCGAGGGCTGCTATCACGGACATGCAGACAGCCTGCTCGTTAAAGCCGGTTCGGGCGCGCTTACTCTGGGCAACCCGAGTTCGGCCGGGGTCACGGCGGAGACCGCAGCGCAGACGCTCGTTCTCGACTACAACGATGTCGCAGGGCTTGACGCTGCGTTTCACGAGCTCGGCGATTCGATCGCCTGCGTCATCGTCGAGCCGGTCGCCGGAAACATGAACCTGATTGCGCCGCTGCCCGGGTTTCTCGAGCGCATACGGGACCTATGCACACGCTACCGGGCCGTTCTGATTTTTGATGAAGTGATGACGGGCTTTCGCGTCGGGCTACAGGGCGCGCAGCAGCTTTACGGAGTGCAAGCGGACCTCGTCACGCTAGGGAAGATTATCGGCGGGGGGATGCCCCTGGGAGCATTCGGCGGTCGCCGCGACATCATGGGGAAAATCGCGCCGCTCGGCCCGGTGTACCAGGCTGGTACGCTTTCGGGTAATCCGCTCGCAGTGGCTGCGGGGCTTGCGACCCTCAAAAAACTCGAGGCGCCGGGTTTCTCTGAGCGCCTCGCAGCGACGGCGCGCGCGCTCTGTGAGGGCCTGGCTTCGGCCGCGCGCAAGCGCGGCATTGCGTTTTCGGCGCAGTCTGTGGGAGGCATGTTCGGTCTGTATTTTCGTGCCGCGCCGCCTTCGACCTACGCTGAGGTCATGCAGTGCGACAAAGGGGCATTCAACCGCTTCTTCCACGCCATGCTCGAGCGCGGCGTGTACTTGGCGCCTTCTGCATACGAGGCGGGTTTCGTCTCAGCTGAGCACTCCGAGGCGGACATAGAGACTACGATTGCGGCGGCAGACGCCGCGTTCCGTTCTATGTTCTAGAGCAGGCTAGTGCTGCGTCCCGGGCGTTTCGCATACGCGCCGGTCACACCAGGAAAAGCGTCGCCAAGCCGAGGAAGATAAAAAACCCGCCGCTGTCGGTGATTGCCGTGATCATGACCGAGGAGCCGAGCGCAGGATCGCGCCCGAAGCGCATCATGGTGAGCGGGATCAGCACTCCGGCGGTCGCGGAAAGAGCGAGGTTCAGCGTCATCGCCGCGGTCATTACCAGACCGAGCGACACCTTCTGATAGAGCCAATAAGCAATCAGCCCGAGCGCGCTGCCCCAGATGAGTCCGTTCAGAAGCGAAACGCCCAGCTCCTTTGCGAGCAGCTTCTTCGCGTGCTCCCTTTGCAACTGCCCGAGCGCGATGGAGCGCACGATCAAGGTGATGGTCTGGTTGCCCGAATTACCGCCGATGCCCGCCACGATCGGCATCAACGCGGCAAGCGCCACCAGTTTCTCGATCGAGTGCTCGAAGGCGCCTATCACGCGTGAGGCGAAAAAAGCAGTGACTAGATTGATCGCCAGCCATGACCAGCGGTTCTTCACGCTTGCCCAGACCGAGGAAAAAACGTCCTCCTCCTCGCGCAACCCGGCCTGCGTGAGGAGCTCGCTCTCGCTCTTGCTGCGGATGAAGTCGACGACCTTGTCCACCGTCACCCTGCCGACGAGTTTGCCCTGCTCGTCCACGACAGGTGCCGAGACCAAGTCATACCGCTCGAACGCCTTGGCGGCGTCCCGTGCCTTGTCGCCGGATTGGAGCGTGACGACGTCGCTCACCATGACTTTCCCGACATTGTGCTCTGGTCGGTATGGTGCGGCAGCGCGTCGAAGCGCCGCAGATACCGCGTGACGGTCTCGATCGCGGTGTCCTCGCGCACGCTGACCACGTCGAAATCCATGAGGGCGCCGACGGCGTCCTCGGGGTACGACATCGCTGAGCGCAACTGCTCGCGCTCCTCGACCGGCAAGGCTTGGAAGACGTCGTGGATGACCCCTTCGGGCAGGTCCGGCGCGAGGTCGGCGATTTCGTCGGCTTCCAGCTGCTCGGCCGCAGCGACCAGCTCCTGCAAATCCATGCTGCGGATAAGCGTCTCGCGCACCGCATCGGAGGCTTGAAGCAGGATTTCGCCGTCGCGCTCCGCCTTGACGAGGTTCCAGACGACGAGCCGCTCCTCCAGCGGCAGCGATTCGAGCACATACGCGATGTCGGCCGGATGCATGGTGTCGAGCTTCGCGCGAAGTTCGGCGACGTTCTGCCGGTGCACGAGAGATTCCACCAGCTCGTGCTTTGGCATTTCCTGGCGCTCCACCAGGTGCTCGACCAGGCGGTGCCGCCGCAGGAGCTCTTGAACCTCACGCAAGTCGGCCTGGAGGTCTTCGAGCTCCTTCTTCGGGCTGAGGGTTTCGATCATGCGAGCCGGCCCTTCGCCGTGAATTGGCTCCCGGGGTTTTGCCGCGGACAGCGCCCGACGCGCCGCGCGCGGCTGCGGCGATTCTAGCAGTCGGCTGTATGATGGCGATAGAAAAATCTCGCCGTGACGGCCTCAAATCACTTTGCCGACCCGGTGCGCCCCAGGGAGATTCTAGCCTGGGCGATGTACGACTTTGCCAACTCGGGTTACACCACGGTCGTAGTCACCGCCGTCTTCAACGCTTATTTCGTCTCCGTGATCGCCGGCAACGCGCCTTGGGCGACCTTCGCGTGGACGGCGACGTTGTCGGTCTCGTACGCAGTGATTCTGCTGACGGGGCCGATTCTTGGAGCTTATGCCGACCTGCGTGCCGCAAAAAAGCGCCTGCTCGTTCTCACCACGGCTGGTTGCGTGATTGCGACCGCCTTGCTCGCGCTCACTGGGCCCGGAACGCTCGCCATTGCGGTAGTGCTGCTCGTGTTTTCCAACTTCTGCTTCGGCTCGGGGGAAAACCTCATCGCCGCGTTCCTGCCCGAACTCGCCCAGGGCGAGTCGCTGGGACGGGTATCGGGTTGGGGCTGGAGTCTGGGCTATCTGGGCGGGCTTTTGACTCTCGGTCTTTGCCTGGGCTATGTCACCTGGGCGCAGGCTCACGGCCAGGAACCGCAACAATTTGTGCCCGTCACAATGCTGATCACTGCCGCGATCTTCGCTCTGGCGAGCCTGCCGACTTTCTGGGTGCTCAGGGAGCGCACCCGTCCGGCGCCGGTCGCCGCCGGCGAAAACCTGGTGCGGGCGACCTTTGCGCGCCTCGCGCAAACGCTGCGCCAAGCCGCGCGCTATCGAGACCTCGCTCGGTTCCTGGTATGCATCGTCTTCTATCAAGCGGGAATCCAGACGGTCATCGCGCTGGCTGCGATTTACGCCGAACAGGCGCTCGGCTTCACGACGAAGGATACGATCGCCCTGATCCTGGTGGTCAACGTGACTGCCGCCATCGGCGCGTTCGCCTTCGGCAACATCCAGGATCGACTCGGGCATGTGCGGACCATTGCTCTTACTCTCGTGCTGTGGATCGCAACGACCCTGATAGCCTGGTCAGCGTCGGAGTCGGGCCTTTTCTGGGTGGCCGCCAATCTCGCGGGACTGTGCCTCGGTTCCTCGCAGTCGGCCGGCCGGGCGCTCGTTGGTTACCTGAGCCCTGCTGACAGGCACGCCGAGTTTTTCGGGCTCTGGGGGCTGGCGGTAAAGCTGTCCTCGATTCTGGGGCCGATTACCTACGGCTCAGTGACCTGGATGACCGATGGCAATCATCGCCTCGCCATGCTGGTGACCGGCGGATTCTTCGTTGCCGGCCTTCTCTTGCTGGCGGGGATCGACGTCCCGCGCGGTCGACGCGCGGCAGAAAGGCCCTAGCAATCGTAGTCACTGAAGACTAGGGGACCTGCGCGGCAGACATCTGCGCCAATATGCTCTCGCTATAGCTCGCCAAATAGGGTGAACTGCGGTTGCGGTCGTAGTAGCGCGGGCGCGGAAGCATGGCAGCGAGGCGCGCAGCTTGCTCGGGTTCCAGACCGGCTGCGTCCACACCGAAGTAGTGGCGTGCGGCCGCTTCGGCCCCGAAGACGTTTTCGCCCCATTCTGCGACGTTCAGATAGATTTCGAAAATACGGCGCTTGTCCATGGCGGCTTCAAGCATCGCGGCAAGAATCGCCTCCTGCCCTTTCCGCAACAGACTTCGCTCGCCCGAAAGAAACAGGTTCTTTGCGAGCTGTTGAGTAATGGTCGAGCCACCGGCGACGAACTTCCCGCGGCGCTGGTTCTTGTCCATTGCGCGCTGAATGCCTTCCCAATCGAAGCCTTCGTGATCGACGAACTTTGCGTCCTCCGCAATGATGATGGCGCGCTTCAGGTGGATCGAGATTCGCTCGTAGTCCGTCCATTTCTGCTCGAGCGCCTGGGGCTGGTTCGGTCGCGAGGCCTCTAGGCGCGTATCCATGACTCGCGTCGTCGTGGGATTGTGCTCGACCCAGTACAGAATCTGTGCGAGGAACCAGAACTCGTAGATGGCAAGACTGATGACCGCCGTCCCGGCGGTATAGCAGAACATCCTCCACAATGAAACGAGCAGCCTCATTCTGCAGGCGCTTCGCGCTACCCGGACCGCTCAGCTCGCGCTGCAAAAAAGGACCCTTCCTTCCTAGTCACTGAAAACCCTATCACCGCGCGCGAAATGCCAGGTGCGTGTGATCACCAAGATGTCGGTTTCCCTGCGAATGTCGGTGGGGAATTTGGCGTAGGGCGCCGCCAGTTGAACGATGCGCTGTGCAGCGGCATCAAGGATTTTGTATCCGGAGGATCGCTCGAGATCCATCGCCGCCAGAGTGCCGTCCGAGTTAATCGACACGGTGAGCCTGAGGCTGCCGTAGATTCTGCCGCGCGCACTCTCGGGATAGTTGAGATTCCCGATGCGCTCGATCTTCTGGCGCCAGTCCTCGACATAGAGTGCGTAGCGAACCTCGGCGGCACGCGCGCCCACGAAGGTCTTGCGCGGACGCTTGTTGTACTCCTCGATCTGACGTGCGATTTGCGCTTCCATCCGAGCAACGATCAGCGCGCTTTCGGCGAGATCCGTTCCGGAGACCTGCGACTTCCTCTCGGCCTGAGGTTCGGGCTCGGCCGATGCGATCTCCTTCTGAGATTGCGCTTGTGCGAGAAGTTGTCTTTGTCGCGCCTCTAGTTCCTGCACGCGACGTGTCGCCTGTTTCAAGTCCGAGCCACGCTCCGTCGGCTGGGTTACCGGAAGCGGGAATTTCGCCCGACGATCGAGATCGGTGTCACCGCCCCCGTCAAGGTTGGACTGGGCGTGGACTTCGGGGCGGGCCGGCGCCGAGCGGGTTTTCGAATTCACCAACACGACTTCGAGCTGGGATGGGCTGAGCTTGCGGAGGGCGTCGGGCAGCCTAAAATGGATCGAGAGCACAATCGCGTGGAGAACGATCGAGATGGAAAGCGCCATCGCCAGCACGCGCGAATCTGGATCCAGCCTGGCAAGCGGCTGCGGCCACGCGAGGGCGTTAGAAACGCTCAACTTTCTGACCCCTAAAAGCTTTGCGAATCATGGCATTCTAGGCTCCTTCTCGAGTTTTGTCTTACGTATGCTGCCCGCCGCGCGACTCGATGTCCTTGCAGCGGCGAAATACGCACTTGAGATCGGCTTCAACGAGGTCGATTTCAGTCACTGCGATTTCGACGCCGGTACCCGGAGCGAGTTCGGGCAGCGACGGCACCCTGGTGTAAAAGGGTAAGCCGTCGAACTTGACCAGATTTTCGCGCACCACTTCGGCCCCCGCAACATCGATCGCCTCCTGAAGCAGCCATCTGAGGCACCAGTAATGCTCCATGCGCCGCTGGAATTCGTCGTAGGAAGCATATGTCGTTTCAAAATCATGCACCGCAGCTAGCATGATGTCCGCATTCCGCGAAAACGGAGGCGCCTGCCCGTCGAGGAGCGCGAGGAGCTGCCACTGGTTTACCAGATCTACGTATCGGCGCAAAGGCGAGCTCGTCCAGGCATAGTGGCTGATTCCCAGGCCCAGATGCGCCATGGCCGAAGTGGTCATCCTGACCTTGCCAGCCGACTGCACCCGGTAGATCGCCGCGACATCGTGATCGTCGAGCATCCTCCCCCACGTGCTGTTTACCGCGATCATCAGCTCGGCCACCAACTTATCGAGCGGCGTACCGCGACGACGCTCGATAATGTCGATGCGCGCGTTTTCGCCGTGACCCTCGACGCGGAAGGTGTAGTCAGGACGTTCAGGCCCCGAAGAGGATTTGCCGCGCCCCCGCTCGAGGACGCCCGCGAACTTCCAGAGCGTGTTCAGTTCACGTGAATAAGGAATGTCCTCCCTCGGCGTCCCAGTAAGAAAGGCCGCATCAAGATCCTCGACCGCCTGATGGCGCAGATTCGCGGCAATTCGCACCCGCTCGGCGCGGGTGTGGTGAGCCTCGATGGCAAAATCATCGGCGCGTATATCGAAATAGAGGGAACATGCGGGGCGCTCGGCGCCTTCAGTGAGGGAGAACCGTTCGATCGCTTCGGGCGGCAGCATGGTGATCTTGCGGCCCGGCATGTACACGGTTGAGAGCCGCTCGCGCGCCACGGCGTCGAGCGGCGATCCCGGTGCGAACCCGAGAGCGGGGGCGGCAATGTGAATGCCGACGCGAAAGCGGCCGCCCGCAAGAGGGGTGAGCGAGAACGCATCGTCGATTTCCGTCGTAGCCGTGTCATCCAGGCTGAACGCATCCACTTCGGCGACTGGCAAGCCGCGCGGCTCGGCAATCTCGACTTTCAAAGGGAAGCCTGTTCCCTTTGGAAAGTATTCGTAGAAAAATCGGTTGAGATGGTAATCATGGCTGGAGGGCAGCGCCCCGCAGCGCTCCATAAGCTTCGCCGGCGACAAGCCGGTCCTTGCGCAGGCCTCCTCGAGCGCTTTGGTCTCTGCGCGGTTGCGATCGGGCTTGTACAGGAGCTGTTCCCGCAGCGGCCGGAACTCTTCCGGAAACGCGCCGTGCTCGAGCTGCTCGGCCCAGGCTGAAACCTGTACCTGCTGTTGTTTCTTCCTTTCGATGCCGACTAGTGCCGCGCGCAGCGTCTCGGGCGGCGCGGCTCTGTAACGCCCCCTGCCCTTCCGGTAAAAGTACATCGGCGCCGAGTGCAGCTTCACCAGAATAGCGGCTGCCTCGACTGCCGAAGGCGCGCGGCCATAGTATTCGTGCGCGAGGTCGGCGAACCCGAATTCCTCCGTGCCACAGCATTGCCACAGAAAATCCGCGTCGATCCCGCCCGCCAGCGCCTCGGCTTGTGCGAGCAGATCCGCTGCGCTGGGCTCCGGAAACCGCAATAGCACGTCCTTCGACTTGATCTTGGCTCGCTTCCCGTGCGGTGCTTCGACCTGAAGCGCGTTGTCGCTGTCGGCGAGCACCGTAGCGACCTTAAACGCACCGCTGTCTTCGTAGAGAACGTTCACGAGATGGAGCCAAACGGGAAAGAGCCGCGTCGCGCCGGCCCGATGAGTGCGATAATTATAGCGCAGCATTGCCTCCGCTTACGCCGACGAAGACGCCAAATCGCTCGCCAATGGCAAAGATCGAATCGATTGCCGTAGCAACCGTCCGGGTCCCGCTGGACAACGTAACGAGCTTCGCCACGCGCACGGTTACGGCGCGCGATTACGGGCTAGTCAAAGTGAGCGCGGGGGGCGTCGAGGGCATCGGATTCTGCTATGCAGGCTCTTCCGGAGGGACGCTCGTTGCACAAGCCGTGGAGCAGCTGCTTGCGCCGGGCCTGCTCGACCGCGAAAGTCTGCTCGTCGAAGGCCTTTGGCAGCGCATGTTCGAGGAAACATTGCTGCACGGACGCGCCGGCAGCGTCATGCGTGCGATCTCGATCCTGGACTGTGCGCTTTGGGACCTGAATTCGCGCGCGTCGAAGCTTCCGCTTTACAAATATCTCGGCGCGGTGGTGGATGAGGCCGTGCCGGCGTACGCAAGCGGCGGCTACTACCTCCCAGGCAAGACGCCGAAAAAGCTCGGCGCGGAAATGGCGGGCTACGCAAAAGCCGGTTTTCGTGCCGTGAAGATGAAAGTGGGGCGGCTTTCGCCCAAGGAGGAGGAAGCGCGCGTAAAAGCGGCGCGCGACGCGATCGGACCCGACGTCGAGCTGATGCTGGATGCGAACAATGCCTGGCACGATTTGCCTACGGCGATGCGTTATATGGAGCGCTTCGAACTCTACGATCCTTATTGGATCGAGGAGCCGTTTTTTCCCGATGACATCGACAACCACGCACGCCTGGCGAAACTCACGCGTGTCACAGTAGCCACGGGCGAGATCGGCACCGGGCGCTGGCATTTCAAGGAAATCCTCGATAAGGGCGCAGCGCAGATCCTGCAGACGGATGCTCTGGTATGCGGCGGGGTTACCGAGTGGAGAAAAATTGCCGCTACCGCCTCGAGCTACGGCGTCACCGTCTGCCCGCACTGGTTTCATGACCTGCACGCGCAGCTTGTAGCGGCAACACCCAACGCGCGCTATGTCGAGTTCTTCCCCGATGACCAAGTGCTCAATTTTCGGCGTCTCATTGACACTCAGCTCAAGATAAGAGAGGGCATGCTGATTCTGCCGAAGACGCCGGGCCTCGGGTTTGGATTCGATGAAAAGGCCGTAGCGCGCTACGGGCTCGAAGACGGAAAGGCAGTCTGGAAGGTGCTAAAGTTGAAGTAGTAGTCAATTCATTCCGGCGAATTCCAGTATCAGAGGGATTTGTTCGGGAAAGCTCGCAAGGCTGTGGTCTCCACCTTGCACCACGACTTGTTTCGCGCCTCTGTATTTTCTCACCGCTGCTCGGTAGTCGAGCACTTCGTCTCCGGTTTCGACGAGCAGCAGATAGCGCTCGGGGCGCACTCGCCTCACGATGAGTTCCTTCCATTGCTGCAGGTGCTTTTCGGTGAGCTCGTAGCCCTCGCCGCCGTGAAAGGCCTGTTGCGGGCCGAGGTAGGTGCGCAGGCCAACGTGCGGGTCGATCGCCGGATTAATCAGCACCGCCCGAACGTTGTGCGTCTCCGCAAGCCAGGTCGCATAGAATCCGCCGAGCGAACTCCCGAGTAGCGTGATTTTCTCCTTGGGCTGTCGCGCCAATTCGGCCTCGACGACCGCCAATGCGAGATCCGGGCGGTGAGGCAACTGCGGGCAGACGAACTCCGTTCCCTTGCCCCGCTCATCGAGGTATCGCTTTAAATACTGGGCTTTTCCCGACTGCGGCGAACTGTTGAGTCCGTGAAGGTAGATGATCACGCCCCGGTCGCCAGGCCAGCCCGTATGGAGAGCGAAGCGAGCAAGCGCTCATGGATACCCCCGAATCCCCCGTTCGACATGACAAGCACCTGATCGCCGGGCTGCGCTTCGGCGACGATCACCCCGACAAGCCGCTCCAGATCGCTCTCGATGCGCGCGCGATCGCCGAGCGGCGCGAGCGCCGCTGCGGCATCCCAGCCGAGGTTCGCGCTAAAGCAAAAAATCCTGTCCGCCTGCTCGAGACTGGCAGGCAGGCGGTCTTTCATTAGACCGGCCTTCATGGTGCTGGATCGCGGCTCCAGGACGGCCAAAATGCGCGCCTTTCCCACCTGGTCCCGCAGGCCTGAAACCGTCGTCGCGATGGCCGTCGGG
>WNGP01004085.1_pt1 | contig 15110 bp, 16 predicted proteins | sample 5407671 | NCBI WGS metagenome assembly WNGP01 (sample SAMN13153381, study PRJNA577476) | soil metagenome | isolation source: 40 cm soil or saprolite under Garry oak tree replicate 2 | place: USA:California | collected 2016-06-15 | reverse complement strand
AGCATAACGATGACTCGAAAGCGACCCCCTGCCGGCTGCGGCGGCTCTCCCCCTTATCAAGGGGGGACTTTACTGGTTCAAAACGTTGACAGTCTTCAACGAAGTATCCTTTTTGGTTTCCGACGAGAGGAGCGCGACTGACACCAGAACCAGCATGCCGCTAAGAAGTAGGGGTGCAGCAGGTCCGAATCGTAGTAACTGTGCACCGGACGCTGCTCCCAAAAGCATCAGGAAAATCGACGCGAGCCGGTATCCGACGCGAGGGTTGTTGCCACCGGCGAGCGATGAGTCGGCGGCGATGCCGGTAACTGTCAACGTCAACACAGTGGTCGTCAAGTCGGGCACCGCCAAACGCCGGACAGTCGCGTTCCGCAAACCCATCGCGATCGCGGTAAGGACAATGATCGAGTAGATGCGCATCGAAGGTGTTGCCCCCGCGATCTTAAATCCTTCTGATGCGAATCCCGCCAGCAGCAAAAGGATCGCCTCACAGAACACTGCGACGCGGACCCATCGCTCCCGAGATTTTTGGGACATCAGTGATCCCAAACGTCCCCCTACGACGGCACCGGCTAAGAATCCAGCTAGCGCGGTTATTGAACGAGGAAGCGAGAATTCCGGTATGCCTGCCATCGCGAACCCGATAACGACGATGTTGCCGGTCATGTTCGCTGTGAAGACCCGACCTAGTGCGAGCACGCTGACGGAATCGACGATACCTGTCACAAATGTCAACAGCAACAAAATGCGAGGCAAAATGGGAGGCAGGGGTGTCGGAGTAATTTGCATGTCTTATCCCTCCAAGATCTAGTAGCTCTCGCTTTCGGAGGGGAACTTCCCGCTCTTCACGTCCCGGTCGTAGGCATCGAGCCCGGTGCGAATGACCTCGAACGCGTTCGCGTAAGTTTTCAGGAACTTCGGCTTGAAGCCCGGATTGAGGCCGAGCAAGTCCTGGTAGACGAGAACCTGTCCGCTCACGTGCGGGCCGGCTCCGATGCCGATCGTCGGAATCTTCAGGAGTTCCGTCACCTTCCGCGCGGCCTCGGATGGAACGCATTCGAGCACGACTGAGAAACATCCTGCTGCCTCGAGCTCACGTGCCTGCGAGATCAGGATCTTGACCGCCGCGTCGCTCTTAGCCTGAACCTTCATTCCCCCGAGCAGGTTGATCGACTGTGGCGTGAGACCGAGATGTCCCATCACGGGCACTCCGGAGTCGACGATGTGCCGGACGATTTCGGCGTGCCCGCGTACTCCCTCGAGCTTGACCGCGTGAGCGCCGGCGCGCATCAGTTCCTCCACCGAATCCATCGCATCTTTCAGGCCCTTGCGATAGGAAAGGAACGGCAAATCCGCCACGATGAACTTGGATGGAGCGCCCCTCGCAACCGCGGCTGTGTGCAGGGTCATCATGGCGGTCGTGGCCGAAAGAGTCGTGGGGTACCCGTGCATGGTCATCGCGACGCTATCACCAACCAGGATGCAGTCGACGCTCGACTCGGCCACCGCGCGCGCGCTCGAGTAGTCATAGCATGTAACCATCGAGATCTTGCAGCCCGCGTCCTTCATTTCCTGGAAGCCGGGCACGTTCATCCCTCTGGCTAATTCTTTTCGAGTCGCTGCAGCTTGAAGAACGGCGGTCATATTCCAACCTTGTCAACTCACGGCCCGTTCTTGATGGGACCAAAAGCGCTCACGCAGAACCCTCTTGAGAATCTTTCCCGAGCCGCTTTTCGGCAGTTCGGTTTCTGAAAACTCGACGCGGCGTGGAATCTTGTAATTGGCTAGATTTCGCCGGCAATAAGTGATCAACTCGTCCGCGCTGAGACTCTTTCCGGGTTTCAACACGATGTAGGCCATCACGAGTTCACCCCACTGCGGATCCGGTATTCCGAATACCGCGGCTTCGCGAACCGCCGGGTGCGCGTAGATAACCGCTTCGACCTCACCGGAGTAAACATTTTCACTACCCGTGACGATCATGTCCTTCAAGCGGTCCAGGATGTAGAAGAACCCTTCGGCATCCCGATAGCCGACGTCTCCCGTACGAAACAGCCCGTCCCGAAACGCGAGAGCCGTCTCCTGCGGATTATTCCAATAACTGCGCATTACATTCGCTCCCCGGGCTGCCAATTCCCCGGTCTTTCCGGCTTCAACTTCTTTTCCCGATTCGTCCACGATTCTCATATCGACCCCTGGGCAACTCCGACCGCAAGACGTGAGCCGGGTCCCGGTGTGCTCATGATCCTTCAGGCCAGTGAGAAAACCCGTTTCGCTCAGTCCGTAGACCTGAATGAGTTTGAGGTGCGGCAGAACTTCTCTCGTCCGGTGAATGACGTTAGGCGCCATAGGAGATCCGCCATACCCCAATACTTCCAGACTGGTTAAGTCATACTTTGTCAGTTCCGGAAATTGGGTCAGCAGATTGATCATCGTCGGCACCAATACTGTGTGCCTGACGCGTTCATGTTCGACCGTCTCGCAGAAACTTCGAGGGCTGAACTTCGGGATCGTCACCTGACAGGCACCGAAAGCCGGCGCTGCAAACATGACCGGAAAGTCCGCGATGTGAAACATGGGCGCCGCGTGAAGATAGACACTCCCTTCTACGTAAGGCATCCAGTAGTTGAGGTGGTGTACGTTCGCCAGTATGTCCGCGTGAGTCAGGACGGCCCCCTTGGGACGTCCAGTTGTGCCGCTAGTGTAGATGAGAGCCAGGATCGCTTCCGGGTCGTAGATGGGTTCGGGGTAGGGATCACTCGGAACATCCAACGGCTCCTCGTCCACGACGATCTGCCACGGAACCTTCACGGTTGGAATGGGCAGTGATGAGTGCCGGACCAGGCCCCGCGGGATTGCATCGGCGAGCACGTGATCGATTTCTGTTGCAGAGAGCCGGATGTTCAATGGAACCGCGATGACTCCCAGCCAGCTGCACGCATACACCAACTCGATGTACTCCGGTTGATTCGGGAGCAGAATGGCCAACCTGTCTCCAACTTCAAAGCCCTGCCTTTTAAGCATCGCGGCAATGCTCCCCACCCGATTGCGAAGCTCCCAAAAAGTTGAGCGCCTCTGGCCGGAAGCAAGGGCAGTCCGTTCCGGATAGTATCGAGCAGCACGGCCCAAAGAGTGTGTGTGCATCATGTCAGGTATCCCGCACTGAAGCGGGCGGCGGAGTGCCGCCCGCTTGATGTCTTTTAAGCAGCGTGCTTCGTACGCAGCGCAAGAAGTCCCACGAGCATCTCGTTCTCTTCATCAGCGAGTTGCTCTACGGAACGATTGTTCGCCTCCTGCAGGACTCCTTCGGTGATCGTTTGTTTCAGGTCGGGACTGATCTGCGGATTTCCGAGGGCTTTAATCATTCCCTCCAACGGTCCCATAAGATGATCCATGAAGTGTTTAATTCCGCCGGCGCCGCCGCCGACGTGCCACTGCAAACTGGGTCCCATGACTCCCCAGCGAAGTCCCGGCCCCCAACTAACGGCAGCGTCCGCATCCGCGACGCTCAGCACACCCTGCTCAATGAGATACATGACCTCTCGGTAAAGAGCCGCCTGGAGCCGGTTACCAACGTGGCCGGGAAGTTCCTTATGCAGGAGGATCGGCTTCTTTCCGATCGACGCATAAAACGTCAGCGCTTGTTGAATGGCTTTGGGCGACGTTTTAGTACCCCCGACAATTTCAACCAGCGGAATGATGTGAGGTGGATTGAAGGGATGCCCAACGACGCAACGTTCGGGATGCTTGCATGCCGATTGCATGACGCTCATCGTAATCCCCGATGAACTCGACGCGATGAGGGAGTCCATAGGGGTGGCATCGTCCATGTCGGCGAACAGTTTGATCTTGAAGTCCGGACGTTCGGGGCCGTTTTCCTGGACGAAATCCGCCTTCGATAGTGCGTCCTTCATACTTGATGTGAAACTCAGACGGTCCTTTGAGGCGCCTGGAGTGAGGCCGATGATTGTAATCTGCTTCCACGCCTCGTCAACATACTTGCGTAAGTTGGCTTCGGCGTTGGGGGCGGGATCCGTTGCCACAACATCGAATCCGCGCGCGAGATACTGGGTCGCCCAGCTGGCGCCGATGACTCCGGTGCCGACGATGGCGATTCGGTGAATAGGTTTATCGTAGGACATAGTCAGTTCTCCTTTGGAAATAGTTCAGCGTATGCGATGCCGGTGAGGTTGCCCTGCGCATAGAGCAACATGCGTTTTTCCGATCCATCGAGCCTGGCGGAATAAATCGAGCCGGCAAAATCAGTCATGAACATGCGATCATTCGGAACATCCAGAGCGATACCGATCCCCTCCATCAAATGCGTAAACACAATCTCGGGCTCTTGCTTTGGATTGGCATCGACAGATGCGCGATTAACGGTATTGCCGCGCGGAGGATCTCCTCGATCGGTCCAGTACATCACACGACTCTCGAGATCGAGTTCCAGATCGATCGGCTCCGGCAAACCGTCGTACCACACCTCGATATCGGTGCGGTTGGCCGCGGTCTCACCCTTAGGGATTTCGATATTCGCGCGGCAGATGCGGCCCAGGCCCGCATTGTCCGGACCTTTTTGCGTCCAGTAGAATTGCCCGCGCTTAGGATCAATGGTGATTCCGACGCACCATCGGGTCAGGTCACGGCGATCGGTGTCGCCTCGCCCGGTTTCGACAAGGGTTTCAATTTTCGAACCGTCGAGATTCGACCGCATGACTCGCATCCCTTCCCGGTCCGACCAATACAATTTGCCGTTTTTCTTATCGAGATGAAGCTGCTTTGGCGTGTACGTGGCGCCCTTTGGAACGATGACCCTGCGATTCTGCCCGTCGAGATCGGCCCGCTCAATGGAACCGTCGTTGAGGTTGGGAACCCCCATGTTGGTCCAGTAAATGTGACCCGCATCAACGTCCACTGCGATGCCATCGGGGAATCGGCAGTCCGTTACTATGATCTTTCTGCCGGAGCCGTCCGGATTCATCGTCACGATACGGTCGCTGCTTAGATCGAGAACGAATAAGCAGCCTGCCGCGGCTTTGCCTCCGGACTCACGGCTTGATTTAAGAGTCTGAACTTCAGCCATACGTTTCTCCTTCATTATTAATTCGTCGCTCGAGTACCGAACTCCCTACACAGACAAACAGGAGCTCATCGCTACGAGCGATTCTTCGTCGTCCAGGTCCAGTCGATACCTCGCCAGCTCGGCGACTGTGATCATCACGAGGTCGTGAGTCTTGCAGAACCGGATGAGATCAGGCACGCGCGCCATCGTGCCGTCGTCGTTGACGATTTCGCAGATAACACCTGCGGGGTACAGGCCTGCGAGGCGAGCGAGATCGACCGCGGCCTCCGTCTGTCCCCGGCGTTCCAGAACTCCACCGACGCGGGAGCGAAGCGGGAAAACATGTCCGGGCCGCCCGAAGTCTTCCGGATGACTGCCTGCATCAATGGCAGCCCTGATCGTTTTCGCCCGATCGTGGGCCGAAATTCCGGTTGTTACGCCGTCGCCCGTCAGATCGATTGAAACCGTGAACGCGGTACCGCCAACCGCCGTGTTGTCCGGCGCCATCGGGGTAAGATCCAACTCATCGAGCCTCTCGCCGGTCATGGCCAGGCAAATCAGGCCTCGTCCGTGAGTTGCCATGAAGTTGATAGCCTCCGGTGTGATCATTTCCGCCGCCATTGTCAGGTCCCCTTCGTTCTCGCGATCTTCGTCATCGACCACGACTATCATGCGTCCTGCTTTAAGCTCGCGAATGGCGGCATCGATGCTTGCAAACTCAAAGTGATCCGGAGTCACCTTGTTCTGTCTGAGACTTAAGGTGTGTCCCATCCTTTCCTTTTTTGCGCGAAGGTAAGCTGCCGAGTGCGGCGTTGGCGGAGCTTCGCATGGGATCTGAGCAACAATCTCAATACCTGCGTGAACCAAGGCGCGATGTTTCTGTGGATTATTCGAAAGAAGACGGACACGACGGATGCCAAGCTCGTTCAAAACCGATGCCGGCAAGCTAAAGTCGCGGCAATCGGTCTCGAGCCCCAACGCATGATTGGCGTCCACGGTGTCCAGGCCGGCGTCCTGGAGCGCATAAGCCTGCAGCTTCGCCATTAAGCCGATGCCACGGCCCTCCTGATGTTCGTAAATCACGAGGCCGCGTCCTTCTTCAGAAATGGCTCGCATTGCCATATCCAACTGCTCGCTGCAGTCACAGCGGAGCGACCCAAGGACCTCGCTGGTGAAACATTGCGAATGAATGCGCACCAGCGGAGGGTCCTCAGTCAAATCACCCAACACAATCGCAAGCGCGGTTTCGACTTGCCCATTGCCGTTCGAGATTTCGCGCTCGAACCCCAGGGTCTGGAACAATCCCCACCTGGTCGGCATTTGCGTTGAGACAACTCGTCGAATTTTTCCAGCTTCTGCAGTTCCTATCATGATTCGCCTAAGTGAGGGCCGGGTTCTCTATTCTCGTGAAGTCCGGCGGACGCTTCTCGAGGAATGCCGTAAACGCTTCCCTTGCCTCCCACGAACGCACCCGCGAGGCAAACTCCTCGTGCTCGACTTGCATGGCCTGCTCGATTAGCGCGCGCGGAAACCGCTTCATGAGTCTCTTGCAGGCCTGCAACGCGCCGGCAGGTTTTTCCGATAAGTTCTGAGCTGTTTATGCTCGACGTCATCGCGTTTTTCTTTGCCGGACGATTTAATGCAACACGAAGGATGCTTCCGGAACGTTCTGAAATAATTTCACTCATCGGCCAGTCCCCGTTTTTGCAGGTTCCAAATCCGAAATGTGCGGGATGGCACCGCTCGTGCGCAAGCCGGCGATTTCGTCCGCATTGAATCCCAGTTCTTTGAGAACCTCTTCGTTGTGTTCTCCAATTTCCGGGGCGCGTTTTGCTGGCACTTTATCGATACCATGCACCTGCATAGGGCTGCTGATCGTGAACTTCAAATTTCCTCCGGCCCCTTCGAGCGGAACGACGATGTCGTTCTCATGCAACTGCGGATCTTTGATGACTTCGCTTGGAGCTCGCACAACGCCGAATGTAAGGCGCCCCTGATCGAAGACTTCGCTCCAGTGCGACATCGGCAGTGAGCCAAACACTTCGTCCAGAATTGCAGTCAACTCCGCCGAATTCGCTGCCTGCTTTGCGGGATTAGCAAATCGTGGGTCCGTCAGCAGGTCCGGCCGGCCAATTCCCATCGCCAGAGCGGGCCACTTGTCCGGTGTAAGGACAATCAGGAACCAGTTATCGTCCGAGGTCCGATACACATTGAACGTCGCGTTCGGCGGCTTCAGCCGATCATGCAGCGGGAAGAACGTAGCGTCGCAAAGCGCAGCCTGAACCGAGACGCCGCAGGCCCAGACTCCTGCTGCTAAGAGCGACGTGGTAACGTACGACCCCTTTCCCGTGCGCTCCCGACGGTAAAGGGCTGTGACGATCGCGGAGAATAAAGTAACTGCTGTCGCGTGATCTCCGCTGCCCGATACCGGGAGAGTCGGTGGAGCGCCTGCATCCCGGGTCAGTGAAAGCAAGCCGCTTCTAGCCCAGTATGAAGTGATATCGAATCCTGGAAGATCGGCGTCGGGTCCCTTGTCCCCATAGCCGGTGAGGTCGGCATAAATCAGACGGGGATTCCACTGGGCAACATCCTCGTACGTCAGTTTGAGCCGCTTGCGTGCAGGATGCGGAGTATTGACGATCAGCACGTCGGCCCACTTGACCAACCGTTCGAGAATTTCGCCCGCATGAGGCGATTTCAAATCGAGAGCCATTCCCCGCTTGTTGCGATTGTTCAAATGCCAGGGATAGTTATCCTTGGCGCGGGGTTGCGGCGGGATCTTGTAACCAAACCTCCATAGGTCGCCCGCCGGCGGTTCAACCTTGATAACGTCAGCACCAAAATCCGACAGGATGACCGCTGCGCCTGGGCCTGCGATGAAACTCGCCAGATCCACAACCTTCAATCCCGAAAAGATATTGTCATTTGTCATTAATGTCTCCTTAGTTAATGCGAAATCTCATGCGACAGAAGGACCTGTGTTCAGCCAACCGTTTTTTTGTACGTCCAGCACCGCGGAGACCCAGCCAAGCAAGTCTGCCCAGACTTCATCGCGGTTGATCTCATTGAGCATTTCGTGTCGCCCGCCGGGGTAGAATTCGTGGCCGACGTCGTAGAGACCCGCGTTTTGATAGCGCAGCATCAGGACTCGGACTCCTTCGAGTTGCTGCCCCACTGGGTCCGCGCTTCCCGAAAAGAGGTAAACGGGCAAGTCATCCCGTATGTTGCGAAGACGGACTGGATCGGACAGCCCATCCGCAGCCGCGAGAAACGATGCGAAGGCTGCGGGCTGAAGTTCCGCAAAGCAGAGCGGGTCATTGATAAACGCGTCGACTACTGCGGTATCGCGGCTCAACCAATCGAACGGGGTCCGCGCCGGCTCAAAGTGGGCATTCAGGATGTCTGTTCCTGCCGGCGCAGAACTCGCGATAGACGCGAGGCCGTCGAGAACGCCCGATCCGGAGAGAATGAGTCCGTCGATTTCCCGGCTGTGGCTCAGCACATACTGTTGCGCCGCGAAGGAACCCATACTGTGTCCCAGCAGCAAGAATGGGCGACCCGGATTTTCTTCCTTGGCGATACCGCTCAGCCGAATCATGTCCTCCACGAGCAAGTCGAAGCCTCCATCACCGAAATCTCCGAAATGTGCAGGGGAGAGCGCGGTCTGGCCGTGCCCGCGGTGATCGTTTCCGTAGACCGTCAACCCGGCTGATGTCAGAGCGTCGATAAAACCCGCATACCGTCCAATATGTTCCCCCATGCCATGAGCAATCTGGACTACCCCATGCACGCGGCCGCGAGCATCCCAGCGGGCGCATGCTACGCGTACCCCATCGGTGCTGGTAAATCGAAACTCGGTCGATGGAATCATTGAAGAACTCACCGGCCCTGGAAATGCGCTTCGCGCTTTTCAAGGAAGGCCGATGTGCCTTCCTTCTTGTCTTCTGTTCCGGCGCAAAGCCCAAAGAAGGAAGCTTCGAGCGACAAACCCTCGTCCTGGCTCGTGTCCAGTCCTTTGTTAACCGCCTCGAGCGAAAACTTAACGGCGGTAGGAGCATTCGCGAAAATTTGTTTCAGAATCGCTTCAGCTCGTGGAATGAGATCAGAAGCTGGAACGACTTCGTTGACCAGCCCGATGCGGTAAGCTTCCTGCGCGTTGATCATCTCTCCGGAAAGAATGAGCTGCAGGGCCCGGCCCCTCCCGACCAGCCGCGGCATGCGCTGCGTTCCGCCGCCGCCGGGAATGAGCCCTAATTTAATTTCGGGTTGGCCAAACTTCGCCTTCTCCGCGGCAACCCTGATGGTGCACGCCATTGCCGTTTCGCAGCCGCCGCCAAGCGCAAAGCCGTTAATTGCGGCTATGACCGGCTTGCCGAGATTTTCGATAAGGTTAAGGACCGCTTGCCCGAACCTGCTGGACTTCTCCGCTTCGACTGCCGTGAGATGAGCGAGTTCGTTGATGTCCGCTCCAGCGATAAAAGCTTTATCGCCTGCTCCAGTCAGGATGACGCCGCGCACTGCGTCATCATCCCGTGCATCTTCGAAAGCCGTTCGCAAGTCCGTCCACGTTGCATGGTTCAGAGCGTTGAGTACCTTCGGGCGATTCAGAGTCACATAAGCGATCGCGCCTTTCTTCTCGTACAAAAGGTTCTCGAGTGTTAGTGCATCTGCTGGTGTACTCATAAAAATTGTCTCCTGCCTTGAACTTGGTTATCTGCTCGCGTTAAATGAAGGCGCTGAAACCCGTGATGGCTTTGCCAACGATCAGGTTTTGCATCTGGTACGTGCCTTCGTAGGAGTAGAGGGCTTCCGCATCCGCGAAGAAACGCCCTACGTTGTAGTCGGCGGCGATGCCATTCCCGCCCAACAGTTCACGGGCCCACGCGACCGTCTCGCGGCACTTGGCCGTGGTGAACGCCTTGGCTAGAGCGGCGTGGGCGTCAGTCAGCTTGCCTTCGGCCTGAAGTTGAGCCATGCGAACCACCATGCACTGCGAAGCAGTGATGTTGGCGAGCATTTTGGCGAGGAGGTCCTGCACGAGCTGGAACGAACCGATCGGCTTTCCGAACTGTAAGCGCTCCTGGGCATACTTGAGCGCATTTTCATAGGCGCCCATCGCGCATCCCGTCGCCTCCCACCCTACGAGATAACGGGTCATGCGCAACACCCTCGCAGTGTCCCGGAACGATTTGTCGAACTGTAGACGGTTTTCCTCCGGTACCCGGCAGTCCTCCATCGTGATCAATCCGTTCTGGACTACCTTGAGCGCGATCTTGTTCTGAATCTTTTCAACCTTGAAGCCGGGTGTTGTCTTGTTCTCGATGATGAAGGCCTTGACCTGGTTGTCGGCGACATCGCGCGCCCAGATGACCGAAATGTCGCACCAGGGTGAGTTTCCGATCCACTTCTTCTGACCGTTGATAATCCAGGTGTCGCCATCCCTTTTTGCCGTCGTCGTCAGGCCGCCGGAAACTCCGGAACCCACGAGCGGTTCGGTCAGGCCGAAGCAGCCGATCTTTTCCCAGCGAGCCATCGGCGGGAGCCACTTAAGTTTTTGCTCTTCCGATCCGCCAAGGTAGATGGAACCCATCGCCAATCCATTGTGGACACCGAAGAATGTCGCGACCGACGCGTCGACGCGTGCCATCTCCATAGCCACCAGGCCAAACAGGAGCGTGCTTCCGCCTCTGCAGCCATAACCCTTCATTCCAATGCCGCCGATGTTGAGCTCTTTAATCGCCGGCAACAGTTCAAATGGAAAGGCATCATCGACCCAGTACTTCGTGATGACGGGTGCGACCTTGGCCTCCATGAATGCTCGCACCTGTTTCATGACCGCAAGTTCCTCGGCGGGCAACGTTTCGGCGAGCTCGTAGAAGTCGCTATTCGGAGCCGGCAGCGATTTCTGTGGTTTGATATCTTTGAGTACTGTTGACATTTAGTTCTCCTTCGCGTGTTTGGTTCCCATTTCGGTTCCGAGTGTCCAGAACGGCGGATCGCTCGCTGGAAAACTGTCTTCCAGCATTGCATCGATTCCCTGCTCGTTCAGACGGGGTTGCGAGATCGAAGCCATGTAAACGATTTTCATTCGTCTCATGGTCTCGGCACATCACCACATAGAGTGTTTTTGTCTTACTTCTGTCGGCGCATCGGTGAATACCACCATCGGGGTATCGAGTAAGGACTCATCCGTGCAACCCTCGCAGTGTTGAACTTGTTAAGGAAAATAACCTCGGGAACAACTGGATGCTTCAACCGCTCTTCTCTGGGCCACGATTGCCGCAATGTTGTTGACTGGATTTCAAGGGTGGCTTGGCGGACGCGTTGTTGCGAGTCAGCTCGCAGCTTGGATCGTAACGGTCCATATGATATTCGCGTTGGTGATCGTGCAGTTGCTCCTCTACGCCACCGTGCGCTCTTTTAGAAGAGAAGGTGGACTGCCGTCACCGTTTTTCATTTCTCTGATTGTGGTGACGACGATCCAGATCGGGCTTGGCACTCAAGTGCGAGGTGCCATTGACGTCGCGATCGATAGCGGTCTCGCCCGCGCCAGCGCATTGTCATCCGTCGGTCCACTGGATCACATCCATCGTACTGCGGCCCTCGTCGTGTTTGTGGGTTCCATTCTGATCCTCATGTGGCTGCGGGCGAGATTCCCGAAGGAAAGGACGCTCGTTTGATGGGCAGCGGTCGTGACCGGGCTGTCCGCTCTCCAGGTCGCATTAGGCGCCTCAATGGCATATGTTTCCCTGGCCCCTGCCACGCAGGTTGGGCATCTTACGGTAGCCAGTTTGTTGCTTGGCGCTGAAACGATTCTGTTGTTGCTTGCCAAAACCGAACCGTCGCAGTCTCCGACACCAGTTCGACACGCCTCGACAGTTGGGTGAGCCAGAATGCCGCATTGACGCGGAAGTACGAGGTCGGGAACGTTTTCTCGAACGTTACGACCAGCCTCTCATTCCGGCACTCGCGTTGCAACTCCAGTTGGCGAGATGAACTGCCAACTGACTCCCGTCATCGCTTCGCGCAACTCTCGAGGCAAAATGCCTCGCATCGTACGTTGGCGATTTGCTCCAGTCTCGCCAACCAGATCAGTCAAAAGGAGAATCGTGCATGCCTTATCAGAGTGTTAATCCTAGGAAATGTGATTTTGCTGAAACACGCTCCGGGAGTCCCGCAATGTGCACTGGCCTTCGAACGAATTCTAATAGAGGCAGGGCTGCCGGCCGGGGCATACACTTGATGAAAAGAGGATCAATCTGCCCAGCACGCGCGGGCCGCGACTCCTCCTCTCGGACATAGTGAAAGGAGCCAACGATGAGTAACGAAAAGACTGAAGCCAGGTGCCCATTCCATCATGCCGCCGGAGGCGGTACCGCAAACCGGGACTGGTGGCCCAACCAATTGCGTCTGGATATCTTGCACCAGCAGTCCTCGCTGTCGGATCCCATGGGCGAGAGTTTCAACTACGCTGAGGAGTTCAAGAGCCTCGATCTGGAGGCTGTGAAGAAGGACCTTCGCGCCTTGATGACCGATTCGCAGGACTGGTGGCCGGCGGATTTCGGACATTACGGTCCCTTGTTCATCCGCATGGCATGGCACAGCGCCGGTACGTATCGTACGGGTGACGGCCGCGGTGGCGCTGGATCAGGACAGCAGCGTTTCGCTCCCCTTAACAGTTGGCCCGACAACGCCAACCTCGATAAGGCGCGCCGGCTGCTCTGGCCGATCAAGCAAAAGTATGGCCGAAAGATTTCGTGGGCCGATCTGATGATTCTCGCCGGCAACGTCGCACTGGAGTCGATGGGCTTCAAGACATTCGGTTTCGGTGGCGGCCGTGCGGACGTCTGGGAGCCGGAACAGGATGTCTACTGGGGCTCCGAGAGCAAATGGCTCGACGACAAGCGCTACTCTGGCGACAGGAATCTGGAGAATCCGCTTGCTGCCGTGCAGATGGGCCTGATCTACGTCAACCCGGAAGGCCCGAACGGCAACCCGGATCCGATCTCGGCAGCTCGGGACATCCGCGAGACTTTTGCTCGAATGGCGATGAATGATGAAGAAACGGTGGCGCTGATTGCAGGCGGTCATACCTTCGGAAAAACTCACGGCGCCGGCCCGGCGTCTCATGTGGGGCCTGAGCCCGAAGCCACCGGTATCGACGAGCAGGGTTTAGGCTGGAAGAGCAGATTTGGCACGGGCAAAGGCAGTGACACGATCACCAGCGGTCTGGAAGTCACCTGGACCACAACGCCGACCAAGTGGAGCAATAACTTCTTCGCGAACCTGTTCGGCTACGAATGGGAACTGACCAGGAGTCCGGCGGGTGCGCATCAGTGGACGCCGAAGAGCGGCGCCGGCGCCGGTACCATCCCGGATGCCTACGACCCCTCGAAGCACCACGCGCCGGCGATGCTGACCACGGACCTTGCCCTAAGGTTAGACCCTGCCTACGAGAAGATCTCGAGGCGCTTCCACCAGAATCCCGATCAGTTCGCGGACGCTTTCGCCCGCGCGTGGTTCAAGCTTCCTTGAAGGCAAAGATTCTGGCCTCCGGACTGCCGGTCTCGCAACTGGTCTCAACCGCGTGGGCCTCGGCATCCACCTTCCGGGGTTCCGACAAGCGCGGCGGCGCGAACGGCGCCCGCCTTCGTCTCGCGCCGCAGAAAGACTGGGAAGTCAACCAGCCGGATCAACTGGCGAAGGTGCTGAAGACTCTGGAGGGCATCCAGAGCGAATTCAACAAGGCGCAGTCTGGCGCCAAGAAGGTCTCGCTGGCCGACCTGATCGTCCTCGGAGGTTGCGCTGGAGTCGAGCAAGCCGCGAAGAAGGCGGGCCACGACGTGAAAGTTCCCTTCACGCCGGGACGCATGGACGCCTCAGCCGGGCAGACTGACGTGGAATCGTTCGCCGTGCTCGAACCGATCGCCGATGGTTTCCGCAATTACCTCAAGGGCAAGTACTCGGTCTCTGCCGAGGAGTTGCTGGTCGACAAGGCGCAATTGCTCACGCTGACCGCGCCCGAGATGACGGTTCTCATCGGCGGAATGCGTGTGTTGGACGCCAACTTCGGGCAGTCCCAGCACGGAATCTTTACGCAACGGCCTCAGAGCCTGACCAACGACTTCTTCGTGAATCTGCTCGACATGAGAACCGAGTGGAAGGCCGTCTCGGGCGACGGCGACATGTTCGAAGGGCGTGACCGTAAGACGGGCCAGGTGAAGTGGACCGGCACTCGCGTCGATCTCGTCTTCGGCTCGAACTCTCGGCTCCGCGCTCTTGCCGAGGTCTACGGAAGCTCTGACTCGCAGTCGAAGTTTGTTCAGGACTTCGTGGCGGCGTGGAGTAAGGTCATGAACCTCGACCGATTTGATGTCGTCTAGGTAGTTCCATTTCAATTTGAAGGCGGCGTTCCATCGCTATCGGGAACGCCGCCTTTTGTTTTGAGCATTGCGCCCTTTGCGTTCGACGAGGAAATACGGTCGAAGTCGGCCTCGGTGACGTCGAGCATCCTCTGGCCAATGACTTCGACGCCGGCGTTAGCAACGACGATGTGCCTTGCCCCCGGCATGTTCGATCGCAGTGACTGTATCGCACACGCGTGCCTGTTCGCTCAGGTAACGATGGCGCGTACCTTATCCGGACGGCTTGGCAAAGTACGCGGCGGCCTTTTTTAGGATGTCCCGCTCCTCGGTCACCCGCCTCAGCTCCGCTCTCAAACGGCGGATCTCTTCCCACCCGCATCGTTTCTTGACCATAAATGACCTGAGGCTCCAGTCAGCATCCGCAATTGCCTGCGCGATCAAGTGGAGTTGTCATATGCCCGCGCGCTCGGACTCGCTCATACTTGTGCGAAGCCGCCATCGACGAACAATTCCGTGCCAGTGACGTAGCTGCTGTCATTGGATACGAGAAACACCACGGCCCGAGCTATCTCTTTAGGTTTTGCGAGCCGACCGAGTGGAACCGCATTTGAAATCATGTTCAAGCGCTGCTGTCCGACTTCCGACGATCCTAACAATTCATTCAGGCCAGGGGTATCCGTCGA
>WNGP01002791.1_pt1 | contig 15112 bp, 11 predicted proteins | sample 5407671 | NCBI WGS metagenome assembly WNGP01 (sample SAMN13153381, study PRJNA577476) | soil metagenome | isolation source: 40 cm soil or saprolite under Garry oak tree replicate 2 | place: USA:California | collected 2016-06-15 | reverse complement strand
TCGGCCAGTAGGTGACGTAGACCCAGCCCGGCCGATCGAGGTTACGGGCCGAGATGTGATACGGATACGCTTCGTTGGTCGGATCGCTGAGCGACGTGATCGCGCCATCGCGTAGCCGCACCATCATCACGCCGCCGATTCGCTGCCCGTTGATCGTGTTGCCGATGTTGCCGCAGTGCTCTTGGCCGATCACCACATCTTCGTTGTTGTCGAACGGATTGAGCGCCACGTCGGGATGGCCGAGGTCCTCGATGTACCCCTGGGCCGCCGTGCCGTGACAGCGATACGAGCCGCTTAGCATGGCGTGCGGACTGAGGGCAAGGGTCGTCGGATCGACGTCGAGCACCTGTTGCCAGTCTCCCTCGAAGTGGACGATCACGTATTTGCCGGAGGCCGACACTTGGGTCCAGTCGAGCGTGCAACCGCTCGAGACGCCACAATTCGAGTAATCGTACACGGGTCCGATGCGCTGATAGGGAGCTTGCGGGTCCATGTCCACCACGAAGACGCGTTGACCGTCCGACAGCGCGATGTAGCGGCCATCGATTGATGCGCCCATCTCGTTATCTGCCGTCGCCGAGAACGGCAGGGTCCAGCTCCGGGTGGTCGCGCACGTCCGCACGTCGTACCAAAAGAGTGTTCCACCCTGATTGGAGAGCCGCTCGTACTTGTGGGCCAATGTCGGAATCCAGCGGCCATAGCCGCCGTCGCTGCACCCGCTCTTGTATGGCGCGTACGTTTCACCGTCGAGCAACACGTCGCCCGGGGAGCCGCTGTTCTGCAACATCAGCAACGTGCCATCCGCGTTCCAGGGCTGGTCGTCCCCATAGTGATGGCGAGCGTCCGATCCCCAACTCCCGCTGCCGCCCGCGCTCATCGTAAACAACGAGCCGGGATCACCGACAATCCGCGTCACTTTCAGGTTGAATGGCGACGGGAAGATCGGCGACAGGGCCGCCGGTTTGGGCAGCGTGGGCTCCGTGAGGACCGCCGCCGCATCGGTGATGGGACCCGAACCGGATGATGCGGTGACGGTCGCGGTGGCCGATCCACTGACAAGGCCACTCGACGCCGTAATGGTGGACGATCCAGCGGCCACGCCGGTCACGAGACCACTGCTGTTGACGGTCGCGATCGACGTCGATCCGCTTGCCCACGTGACGGTCCGCCCGGTCAACGTGTTCCCCGCCGAATCCTTCAGCGTGGCCGTCAGCTGGACGGTGTTCCCCACGCCGATACTCGGCGTCGCTGGCGTGATCGTTACGGACGCCACAGACGCGGGTGGCGTGACCGTCACGGTGGTCGATCCACTGACACTGCCGCTCGTCGCCGTAATGTTGGACGATCCGGCGGCCACGCCGGTCACGAGACCACTGCTGTTGACGGTCGCGATCAACGTCGATCCGCTTGCCCACGTGACGGTCCGTCCCGTCAACGTGTTCCCTGCCGAATCCTTCAGCGTGGCCGTCAACTGGACGGTTTTCGCCACACCGATACTCGGAGTCCCCGGCGTCACGGTGACGGTCGCCACCGGTGCGGGTCCGGTGACGGTCACCGTGGCCGTTCCACTGACACTGCCGCTCGTCGCCGTAATGGTGGCACTTCCGGCGGCGACGCCGGTCACGAGCCCGCTCGAATTCACGCTCGCCACCGGCGCTGAGCCACTGGCCCACGACACGGGCCGGCCGCTCAAGGTGTTCCCTGCGGAGTCTTTCAGCGTAGCCGTCAGCTGGACGGTATTCCCCACACCGATACTCGGGGTCGCTGGCGTGACCGTCACGGACGCCACGGGTGCGGGTGCGGTGACCGTCACGCTGGCCGATCCACTGACACTGCCGCTCGTCGCCGTAATGGTGGCATTGCCGGCAGCCACGCCGGTCACGAGCCCGCTCGAATTCACGCTCGCCACCGACGTCGAGCCACTGGCCCACGTTACGGGCCGGCCGCTCAAGGTGTTCCCTGCGGAGTCTTTCAGCGTGGCCGTCAGCTGGACGGTGTTCCCTACACCGATACTCGGGGTCCCCGGCGTGACGGTGACGGACGCCACCGGTGCCGGTGTGGTTGTGACCGTCACCGTGGCTGAGCCACTGACAGTCCCACTCGTCGCCGTAATGGTGGCACTTCCGGCGGCGACGCCGGTCACGAGCCCGCTCGAATTCACGCTCGCCACCGACGCTGAGCCACTGGACCACGACACGGGCCGGCCGCTCAAGGTGTTCCCTGCGGAGTCTTTCAGCGTAGCCGTCAGCTGGACGGTGTTCCCGACACCGATACTCGGGCTCGCCGGCGCCACCGTTACAGAGGCCACGGACGCCGTCGTCACTGTGATGCTCGCCGTGTCGGCGGGACCGTCCTGTGCGTGCGCCGCGATCGAGTACTGCCCCGGCGTGGCACCGGCCTGATATAGCACGTAATGGCGACCACCAGCGTTGCTTTCGCTGCCCATGGAGCCGCCGGTGACGCTCCAGGTGACGCCTGCCTGCGATGTGTCGCCAACGGATGTCAGGCCGACGGCCATGAACGTGATGGACTGATTCGGGAATAGCGCAACGGATTGTGGCAGCACCACGACCCGGGCCGTCGGGTCGTTGGGGACGCGCGTGGGAAGCTCGCAGCCGATCGCCAGGGTCGCGAGCAGCCACACCCAGGTGCGCTTAATAAGGAAAGGTCGCCCGGAACGAGTCGCTGGAGTGGCCATGGGGATCAATGGCACGTCCCGCTGCCGGAATCGGTGAAGGTTTGACCCCCGATGGGCACGAACTGCCAGGAGTACGTCCCATTCCCCAACGTCAGCTTCAGCACGCCGAACGTGCTGCTGTTGCGAACCTCGCTATTGGGGAGTGGCGTGCTGAAGGAATACAGACCGCCGCCGCCCGTGCCCACGACGAACGCGCGGATACCGCGCTGGGTGTCGAGCTGACCGCTCGGCGTTTGTGGCGCGAAGCGCTCATACTCGTGGTCGTGCCCGGCGATGGCGATCTCCGCGCCATAGTCGTACAACGCCTGCCAGAGGGGTTGAACCTCGTTGTCGCTGCCGTGATTGGCCCCCGAGCTGAACCGGGGGTAGTGCATGTAGGCGATCGTGCACGTCTTGGTGCTCGCCGCTAAATCGGCACGGAGCCACTGCTCCTGCGGCGAGCCGGCGCTCATGTCGATGATGGTGTTGAGCACCACGATGTGCCAGGCGCCGAGATCGTAGCTGTAGTAGTACTTGGCGCTGTCGCCAACGATGGTCCCGTGTTCGCGGTAGAAGTAGCGGTAATAGTCCGTCGCATTCGATGACGTGACGTCGTGGTATTCGTGGTTGCCGGCGGCCGGATGCATCTGCGCCTGGTACTGGCCCCACGACGGACCCCAGCAATTCACGTAGTCCTGGTAGTAGCCGTCCGGATAGGCGTTATCGCCCGCGGTGAAGAACGCGCCACCGATGCGGCCGAGCAGCGCCGCGGTGCTGTCGTCGGTGTCGTCACCGCACTCGCCGATATCACCCGCGCCGGTCAGCGTCACTGTACCGGACGCGGTCGTCACCGTGATCTGGGAACTGCCTTGTTTGGTTTCGCTGGTCGCCGTGATCGTCGCCGATCCTGCCGAGACGCCGGTCACGAACCCGTTGCCGTTGACCGTGGCAACCGCGGGAGTGCCGCTGGACCACGTGATCACGCGGCCGGAGAGCACATTCCCGTTCGCGTCATACGTCGTCGCAGTCAGCTGCACCGTGCCTGTGACTTGCAGGCTCGAGGAGCTCGGACTGACGGACACTGACGCCACGGGCGCCGGGGGTGGTGGCGGCGGCGGCGGCGGCGGCGGCGGTGGCGGCGGCGGCGGCGGTGGTGGCGGCGGCGGCGGAGGAGCCGTCACGGTCACAGCCGACCTGCCGCTTTTTCCTGCGGTCGTTGCGGTGATGTTGGCCGATCCGGCGGCAACGCCGGTAACCGTGCCACTGTTGTCGACGGTAGCAATCGCTGCCGCATCACTTTGCCAGCCGATCGTCGCGGAGACCGTGTGGCCGCTCAAATCCATAGCGAGCGCACTCAAGGACACTGTCTGACCGACTTGAACGCTGGCTGCGTCCGGAGTCACGACGACGACGGCGACAGGGGAGGTACGGGGTTTTAGCGGTAATTCGCACGAAACGACAGCAAGCAGCACAAGGGCGAGGAGGCAACGCGTCGGTGTTTTCAGCCGAGCCAGTCGATTCGCGAGCTTGTGCAGGAACGCCATGGTGTCGCCTCCGCTCCTCCGGGGGATTGTTCCAAAACGACCGGGCCGCCAACGTGACCCGTGTCGAGGTCCGCTGGCGGCCCGGCTGGCATGGCGGCGCACCGCTGTAGCCCCGTAGCTCTGCGTCACCGCCTTTCGACGGCTTTGCTCTGAGCAGCGTGCTCGGGCACCGAGTGCGCAGCGTCGGCGCCCGACGGGTTGGACTTTAGCGAGCGGTTCGCCGAGCTTCTGTGACCTGCGTCATAATCTTTTGTGTCGGAGGTTAATGGGCGTATCGCGAAGCGGCGCTTATTGTTAGGACGGCTGCGCGGCGGGCGCGCTCAGCTTTCATTCATCCGGACGTCTCCGGATGAATCGGGCTGCATCCGCGCCTTCAACCGCGCCCAGAATTCCATCCGCTCTGCGACAGTTTTTTCGTAGCCGGACTCCGACGGCTGGTACCATTTAGCGCCCCGCAGCACTTCCGGCAGGTATTCCTGCGGGACATAGGCATGCTCGTACACGTGCGCGTACTTGTAACCCTCGCCGTAGCCCAGCTCCTTCATTAGCGGTGTAGGCGCCTGCCGAATGTGCAACGGCACAGCCTCGGCAGGATGCTCCTCGGCCGCCGCCTGCGCATTTCCGAATGCCGTGCATACGCGATTGGACTTTGGCGCGGTGGCGAGATATACGGTGGCCTCGGCGAGCGCGAGCTCCCCCTCGGGACTGCCGAGGAAGTGGTAGGCGTCCTTCGCCGCGATGGTGACACTCAATGCACGCGGATCCGCCAGCCCGATGTCTTCGACCGCCATGCGCACGAGCCGGCGCGCGAGGTACAACGGATCCTCACCACCGGCCAGCATCCGCGCCAGCCAATACAGCGCGCCGTCGGCATCCGAGCCGCGCACCGCCTTGTGCAGTGCCGAAATGAGATTGAAGTGTTGCTCGCCCGCCTTGTCGTAAACCGGTAACGGCTTTTCGAGCACCTGGCGAATGACATCAGGGGACGCGGGACGAGGGACGGGGGACGCGTTGATGTGCTTGAGCACTGCTTCCAGCGTATTCAACGCCCGGCGGGCGTCACCCTGCGCGTGTTGTACGAGCAGCGCGATTGCCTCATCGGTGAGCACCCGTCCCTCATCCCCCGTCCCGCTTCCCCCAAGCGCTCTCTCGATCACCGTCCGTATGTGGTCATCATTCAGCGGTTCCAGGACGAAGACGCGACAGCGCGACAAGAGAGCGCTGGTCAGCTCAAAACTCGGGTTCTCCGTGGTGGCGCCGATGAGCGTGATGACGCCGTTCTCGACCCACGGCAGAAACGCGTCCTGTTGCGCTTTGTTGAAGCGGTGGATCTCGTCGCAGAAGAGAATCGTGCCCCGCCCCTGATACTTGAGCCGCTCTTCCGCTTCTTTGATGATTTCGCGCACGCGCCCAACGCCCTCGGTCACGGCGGAAAACGGCTCGAAGTGCCGGTCGGTGTAGTTCGCGATGATCCTGGCGAGGGTGGTCTTGCCGGACCCGGGCGGTCCCCAGAAAATGCACGACCCGACGTCGCCGCGGCGGATGAGATCGCCGAGCGCCTTTCCCGGGCCGAGCAGGTGCTCTTGGCCCAGAAACTGCTCGAGCGTCTTCGGCCGCATTCTGGCCGCTAACGGCTCTGTTGAGCCTTGAAATAACGTCGGCTCGGTCACGACAAAATACCCGGGATACGAGATGCGGGATGCGGGATGCGTAAAAACCGACTGGTGTTGCGCTGATTCAGTCCAAGTGACTCGAATCCGTTCATTAGCATAAGGTATGAGGAAACTCGACAAACTGGATGCCTGGCATGTTGCCCAAGATCTGGCCTTTCGAGCCTATCTGCTCACTCTCGATACGCGGCTTGCGAAACACTTTGCTCTCATCGACCAAATCCGCCGAGCATCGCTTTCAGTTCCGGCGAATATCGCCGAAGGCTATTCGCTGGGTACCACCCCTCAGTTTATTCGAGGGCTGAAGATTGCGCTGGGGTCTAACACCGAACTCTTCAGTCATCTCTGCGTGCTGCGACGCCTGGAGCTCCTCGCTGCCGAGGAAGTGCGTGTGGCGATTGAGCTGTGCTCCCGATCGATAGCAATCATCATTGGTCTCATCCGCAAGCTGAGTGGCCACTCCTCAACCACGGTTCCAGAGTCTCGATCACACCGCAGACGCCAGGAGAACCTTGGTTAAAAAAAATACTAGGGACCCCGCGAAGAATGCGGCCGGCATAGTCCAACCGTGCTTTCCTTGAAGTTCTGGTACGAGATTCGATGCCGCCACATAAATCGCAACCCCCGCCGAGAGGGCCAAGCCATGTTGCACGAGAAACCCCAGTTGATCCGTGAGGATCACCCCGGCGAGCGTCGCAACACCGAGCAGAGCCGCCGCTCCAAGCGCGCCGCCACGGGTCCGCCCACCCGCCATCATGATGCTCGAGATCGTCACTCCTTCGGGAAGCTTGTGCAGAAAGATGGCGACGAAAACCATCAGGCCGAGCCCAGGACCGACTAGAAATGCGCTCGCAATGGCCACGCCGTCGAAGAATGTGTGTAACAAAAGGCCTACCAGCGCGGATGTGCCGGCGATCGAACTGATCGTGTGTGTCTCCTCGCCGAAGTGAAAATGCGGCGTGAGCGTGTGTTGCGTGAAATGCACCGCCAGGTATCCTGCGAGCACCAGAACGGGCGCCGCGGTGGCCCCACTGCGCAGGAACGCCTCCGGCAAGAGCTCGATGATGGCAACCGACAACATGAAACCGGCGCCAAACGCAAGCAGATGTTCGATCACCTTGAGCTCGAGCGCCGCACGTCGGGTTACTGCCAGCGCGCCGAGCACGTTGCCGGCGGCTGCAACGAGCGCGAATAACAGTGCCTTAGACACGGGAGAGCAGATACTCGCGGGTATTGCGGGTTGGATCCTCGAGGACCTCGTCCAGCAACCGTTGCAGGGCGTCCCCAACATCTGGACCGGGACGAACCCCAGCTTCGATAAGGTCATCGCCTCTGACCGCGAGGTCCTTGAGAGTAAGCGGGTCATTGCGAAGCTTTATGACCGCAATCGCCGCGTTCAGTTTCGAATCCTTTCGAATCGCGAGTAGGTCGGGTGCCGCTTCGCCCGTTTGTGCAAGCCAACGGCGAAGTGCCACCGGATCTTTTGAATCGGGATATCGGTCACGCCATTCAGCGATAGCACGCCCTCGCTCGATGTCGCGGCTCGAGCACTTTAGTCGAGTCAACAGGGACGCTGGATCCTTTGCGAGAAACGCCGTAATCAGTACCGGATCCCGCGGCAACTTGTCGATGTCCTTCAAGGCGTCGCGCATCCCGCTTCCCGCATCCCGCATCTCGGGAAGCCAGATTCGACCAGCTCCCACATCTCGCCACAGCGCGACGAGTTTCGACGGGCGCACCGCGGTCTTGAGTCCTTTGAACCATTCATCCCGCACCCGCTCCGCGGAGAGCTGACCAAGCCCCTGCGCGTTGGCCTTGGCGGCCTCGAGCGTACGGGCGTGGATCCGAAACTCGAATCGCGCGCTGAACCGCAGGGCGCGCAGAATCCGCAAATAGTCCTCCTGAAACCGCCAGTTGGCATCGCCGACCGAGCGAATCAGCTTCTTGTCGAGATCCTGCTCCCCCTGAAATGGATCGCGCCACTCGTGCCGGATCGGATGATACGCGATCGCGTTGATCGTAAAATCGCGCCGCGCCAGATCGTCCATCAGCGACACGCCGAACTCGACAACGGCGTGCCGGCCGTCGGTGTGAATGTCCTTGCGAAAGGTCGTGACCTCGTGCGGCTGATTGGTGCTGTCCAGCACCGCGACCGTGCCATGTTCGATGCCCACCGGGACCGTGCGCTTGAAGATCTTCTGCACCTCGGCCGGTGGTGCGGCGGTGGTGAGATCGAAGTCGTGATTCTCGAGGCCGAGGAGATTGTCGCGGATCGCGCCGCCCACACACCACGTCTCGAAGCCCGCGTCTTCGAGCCGCTTGGCGATTTTCAACACTTCATTGGGAATCGGGAGCTGCGCGGGAAAACTCATCCGCAGAGTACTGACCCCCCATTGACGTTGAGAATCTCACCGGTGATGTGTCGCGCGAGACGGGAACAGAGGAAGACAATCGGGCCGGCAACGTCGTCGGCACTCGCGACGCGTCGCAGCGGAATCGTCTGCTCGATCTGTGCGCGACCGCCGCCCGCGTATGGTTTCGCCGACATCTCCGTGTCCACCCATCCGGGAGCGACGCAGTTCACCGTGATCTTGGGGGCAAGCTCCACCGCGAGCGATTTCGTAATCGAGATGACCGCCCCTTTGGTCGCCGCGTAATCGGCGTGAAACGCCTCGCCGCGCTGACCCGCAGTGGAGGCCACGAGCACGATGGTGCTCCCCTCCGACAGGTGTGGAATCGCGGCCCGGCAGACGTAGATCACGGCGTCGAGGTTCGCACGCCGCGTGGACTCCCACTGCTCGTCCGTCATCTTGGCAACGGGCACGTCATCGGGAGGCCACACGCCGTGATTGACGACGAGAAGATCGAGCCCACCCAGCGCGCGGAGCGCTTCCGCCACAGCCTTGGCGGCGCCCGTGGCCGTGCCGAGATCGCCGCGCACCGCAGCGGTGATATGGGACTCCGCGGCCGGTTTGCGCGTGCGGTAGCCGACGGCGACTTTCGCACCCGCCCGCGCGAGCAACACCGCCGTCGCGCGCCCGATGCCCCTGCTGCCACCCGTCACGAACGCGCGCTTTCCGGCGAGGTCGATCATCCCTTGAGCCGGTCCTCCACCAGATCGCAAATCACGTGCTGAATGGCGAGGTGCAGCTCCTGAATCCGCGCCGTGTCGGTGGCGGGCACAATCAGCGCAACATCGGCGAGGTCTTTCACCTGTCCTCCGGTTTTTCCCAACAGCGCCACCACTCCCACACCCCGAGCCTTGGCGGACTGTGCCGCGCGGATCACATTGGGACTTTCGCCCGACGTCGAGTGCAGCACGAGCAGATCGCCCGGCTCGGCCAGCGCGTCGACCTGGCGCGCGAACACCTCGTCGAAGCCCAGGTCATTGGCGCATGCCGTCAGTAAGGAGGTGTCTGTGGTCAATGCGACCGCGCGCATCGCCGGCCGGTTGGTCTGATAGCGGACGACATACTCGGTCGCGATGTGCTGCGCGTCCGCGGCACTGCCGCCATTGCCGGCAAAGAAGAGCGTACCGCCACCACGTAACGTCGTCTCGTACCGTTCCGCGATCGCCGCGATCGCATCCGCCTGCTCTGCGGCGACACGGCCGGCGAGTGCTGCCAGGCCATCGAGCGCCTCGCGAATTTTCCCGACGCTCACCGCACAGCCTCGACGAACGCCTCCAGCTGGTGACCTCCATCGTCCCTGGCGCCCGGCTCCTGCTCCAGCACCGTGCCGATCACAACGAAATCAGCGCCAGCCCGGCGCGCGGCGCGCGCCTGCGCCGGCGTGCGAATCCCGCCACCGACGAACAGGGGCCGCTGGGGGACGGCCGCGCGGCAGGCCCGAATGATCTCGGTCGAGACGGGCCGGTCGGCGCCGCTCCCCGCGTCGAGGTAGATCGCCTGCATGCCGATCAAGCTGGCCGCGGTCGCGTGCGCGGCGGCGAGCTCGGGCTTGTCCGCGGGGAGCGGACGCGTCTGACTCACGGACTCCACGCTCGTCACGCGGCCGCCGTCGATCAGGATGTACGCCGTGGACAATGTCGGGACAGGATGTTGCCGCAGAAACGGCACGGCGCGGACGTGCTCCTCGATCAGGTACTGGGGATTGCGCCCGGAGACGAGCGACAGAAACAGCACGAGATCGACCTGATCCGTGAGCTGCATCGCGGAGCCCGGAAACAGCGCGACGGGCACACCGGGCGCGCTGTCCCGCAACGCGCGGGCGACTTCGTGCGTCTGCGCAGCGCCGTCGAACGACGAGCCGATCAGGAAACCGCGCACGCCCGCCGCTTTCGCCGCCCGGCCGATGCGCGCGGCCGCCGCGCCGTCGGTCCGGACGGGATCCACGAGGACGAGCAATCCCTGACCATCAAGTCTCATGGATGGATTCCTCCTCCGCCTGGGCTTCGAATGCGTACGTCGCGAACGCGTCGGCCGCGAGCAGGTCGAGCGCCAGCTCACGACCGCCTCCTCCCTTTCCCGCGGATCGGGCGGCAACCCTGGCCAGCAACTCATCGCCGAGCTGTGCCAGATGGGCGGGCAGGCGGAGCGGTGTAGCGTGGACTGCGTCACGCAATCGCTGCCGCAGCGCGTCCGGCGGCGCCGGCCGGCGCGCATCGAGCCAGGCCAGGGTCTGCTCCCGCGTCATCGCGCGAAATCTCGCACGATCTCGGCCGTGCGGGCCCGCGCCTCGCCGAGCTTGCCGGGATCGCCCACGCCGGCCGACGCGAAATGCGGGCGGCCCCCACCCTTGCCCCCGGTCGTGGCGGCGATCGCATTCGCGATGTCGCCGGCCTTGATGCCTTTGGACACCAGATCATCCGTGACGGCCACGTGGATCCCCGCCCGCTGCCCTTTCGTGAACAGCACGGAGATAGCGCCTTTGTGCTGCGCGCGGAAGCCGTCCATGAGAACCGCGATCTGATTGCGATCTTCGAGATCGGATTCCGAAATGTGCAATTCGACGTCACCGATTCGCTCGACCCTTCCCTGGTCCCCCGTCCCCCGTCCCCTCAGTAACTCATCGATTCGCTTTTCGAGCTTGCGGTTTTCCTCGAGCATCGCTTCGACGCGCCGGGCCAGGTGCTCGGGCTGTGTCTTCAGTAATCCCGCCGCTTCCGCAAGCCGCTGCTGCAGCTCCAGGGCGTAACGGTAGGCCGCCGGCCCCGTGAGCGCCTCAATCCGACGCACACCAGCCGCCGCTCCCGTTTCATGCGTGAAGCGAAAGAGCGCGATCTGTCCGGTCGCGGCGACATGCGTGCCGCCGCACAGCTCGAGCGACACACCGGGCACATCCACCACGCGCACGACCTCGCCGTACTTCTCGCCGAACAGCGCCATGGCTCCCGCGGCGACGGCGTCCTTATAGGCCATCTGCCGGGTCTCGATGGGCAGGTTTTCCCAGACGTGGGTATTCACCTCGGCCTCGATCGCCGCTAGCTGCTCCCCCTTGATGGGACCGTGATGACTGAAGTCGAACCGTAGCCGCTCGGGCGCGACGACCGATCCGGCCTGGCGCACGTGCGTGCCGAGGATTTTGCGCAACGCCGCGTGCACGAGGTGGGTCGCGGTGTGATTGCGCTCGATATTGCGCCGCCGCGTTTCATTGACCTGGGCAATGGCCACCGTCGGCTCGAACGGCTCGCCGAACGTACCGACGACCGCGCTCTTGCCATCTACTTTCTCGACATCTTCGACCGTGAGCTCCCATCCGTCGCCTTTCACCACACCCGTGTCACTGACCTGACCGCCGGATTCGGCGTAGAACGGATTCTCCTCGAGAATCAGCTCGAGTTGATCACCGGTTTGGCGAAAGGCAATTGGCTCGGTCTCGGCTTTGGTTGCCTCGTATCCAATCCATTTCTGCCGACCCTTTGCCTTAACGTTCACCCATCCACCCAACTTGCCGACGACGCGCTGTACCTTCCCAACTTTTCGCGCAGCTCGTGAGCGATGTCTTTGCTGCCCGAGCGCCTGCTCAAAACCCTCGACGTCAACCGTATGCCCATGTTCCGCAGCGATCATTTGCGTGAGATCCAGCGGAAAGCCGTACGTGTCGTAGAGTTTGAAGGCGTCTTCACCGGAGATGACCGGCTGATGCCGCAGCTCCTCCATCCGCACGAGGCCACCCTCGATCGTCTCGAGAAACCGCTCCTCTTCCGCGCGCGTCACGCGCTCGATGTGCGGCTCCTTCGAGACGAGCTCGGGATAGACCTCGCCCATCACCGTGCTCACCGCGCGGGTCAGCGGTGCGAGAGTCGGCTCGCGGCGCCCCAGCAGCCAGGCGTGGCGTACCGCGCGGCGGAGGATGCGCCGCAACACGTAACCGCGACCTTCGTTGGACGGATAGACGCCGTCGGCCAGAAGGAAGGTGACGGCGCGGGCGTGGTCGGCCAGCACGCGGTAGGGCGCGCCCGCGGGACCGCGGTCGTACGGCCGGCCGACGACCTCGACCGCCTGCGAGATGATGGATTGAAAGAGGTCGGTGTCGAAATTCGAGGCGACATCCTGCATGACCGCAGAGATCCGCTCCAGGCCGGCACCGGTGTCTACGGACGGAGCAGGGAGCACGGAGCGCCTACCGTCCGGCTGTTGATCGTACTGCATGAAGACGAGGTTCCAGATCTCCAGGAGCTGTCCCGCTTCACTGATGCGCAGGAACTCTTCGAGGCTCAGGTCGCTGCTCCGTGCTCCCCGCTCCGTGCTCCGGATGTCGACCAGGATCTCCGAACAGGGACCGCACGGTCCCGTATCGCCCATCTGCCAGAAGTTGTCCTTGTCGCCCAGGCCAAAGATGCGGCTGTCAGCGATCCCCGTGACCTGGCGCCAGAGCTGGCGCGCTTCATCGTCTGAATGGTGCACTGTCACATACAGGCGGTCCGGATCGATGCCGAGCCACTGGCTGCTCGTCACCCATTCCCAGGCGTATTCGATCGCTTCCTTCTTGAAGTAGTCGCCGAACGAGAAGTTGCCGAGCATCTCGAAGAACGTGTGATGACGGGCGGTGTGGCCGACCTGCTCCAGGTCGTTGTGCTTGCCACCCGCCCGGACGCACTTCTGGCAGGTGACAGCACGCGAATAGTCACGTCGCTCCAGACCCTGAAACACGCGCTTGAATTGCACCATGCCGGCATTGGTGAACAGCAGCGTGGGGTCATCCGAGGGGACCAGGCTCGAGCTGGGGACTTCCTGGTGCGAGCGGGCCTTGAAGAAGTCAAGGAATCTGCGGCGAATATCGGGGGACTTCATCCCGAAAATATAGCGTGCCAAGCGGCGCAACTGAAAGGAAGGATTTGAGTTAAGGGCCCTTCAGGAGGCCAGCTCCTCCACCACGTCTCGCACTCCCGCACCCCCAAACCCCCGCCTCACCAAAAAGGCCACCAGCCTCCGCTTCCTCACGGCGGGCGGAAGACCCGCGAGCTGCTTGGCCCGTTTCGCGGCGAGCGCGCGCACGGCCAACGCCGGATCGACGCCTTCGGACGCAAGCGCGCCGCGCACCGCCTCCTCCGCCACGCGACGAGCCACGCCCTGGGCGAGCAGGTCCCCGATGAGCCGCGCGGGACCGCGTCCCCGGTGCGCCTTCGCGGCCGCGTAGTCGCGGGCGAACTGGGTATCGTCCAGCAGGCCAACCGCGCTCAGCCGATCGAGCGCCCCATCGACGGCCGCCGCGGGATGCTGCTTCTGCAGCAAGCGGCGCCGCAAATCGAAGCGCGCATGCGCCCGGCGCGCCAGCGCGCGCAACGCGGCGCGATGCGCCGCCTCGAGATCGGCGAGCTCCTGCAGGCGTGCGAACACGAGCGGATCGATCGCGCGACCGACGACGAGATCGAGTCCCACGAGCGATTCGACCGGGAGGGACGCGAAACGCCCCCGATCCACCTCGACCAGCCTATAGTCTGGCCGGCGTGGATCGGGGGCGAGTCCGGTGAGAATCACTCTTCGCTCGAGGGCGTATCCTCGTCGGCACCTGGGGGACCACCCGTCTCCACGCTATGAACGCCGAGGTGCTCCTTCACGCGTGCCTCGACTTCGGCCGACATCTCGGGGTGGTCCTTCAGATACAACTTCGCGTTTTCACGCCCTTGTCCGATTCGCTCCTTGCCGTACGAGTACCACGCGCCTGACTTCTCGATGATGCCGGCCTCCGCCGCGATGTCCACCAGCAACGACTCGTGGCTGATGCCTTCGTCGAACATGATGTCGAACTCCGCCTGGCGGAACGGCGGCGCCACCTTGTTCTTGACCACCTTCACGCGCACGTGGTTGCCGATGACCACCTCGCGCTCCTTCACCGGCCCGATGCGCCGCATGTCGAGCCGCACCGAGGCGTAAAACTTCAGGGCCCGGCCGCCGCTCGTCGTCTCGGGATTTCCGAACATGATCCCGATCTTCTCGCGCAGCTGATTGATGAAGATGACGGAGGTCCGTGAGCGGTTGATCGCGCCCGCCAGCTTGCGCAACGCCTGGCTCATGAGCCGAGCCTGCAGCCCCGGGAGCGAGTCGCCCATCTCCCCTTCGATTTCCATCTTGGGCACGAGGGCCGCGACGGAATCGATCACTACCACATCCACCGCCCCCGAGCGCACCAGGATCTCACAGATCTCGAGCCCCTGCTCACCCGTGTCGGGCTGGGAGACCAGCAGATTCTCGATATCGACGCCCAGCTTCTTGGCGTACTCGACATCGAGGGCATGCTCGGCATCGATGTACGCGGCGGCACCGCCCTCGCGTTGCGCGTGCGCGACGACGTGGAGTGCGAGGGTCGTTTTGCCGCTCGACTCGGGGCCGAAGATCTCCGTCACCCGGCCGCGCGGAATGCCGCCGATCCCGATCGCCGCGTCGAGATTGATCGCGCCCGTCGATATCCCGGCAATGCGCACCTGCGGGGTGTCGGCGCCCATCCGCATGATGGACCCCTTCCCGCATGTCTTCTCGATCTGGGTGATGGCGAGGTTGAGCGCCTTGCGGCGATCATCGGAGAGTTTGGCCGGCTGGCTCTGTTGCTGTTCTGCCATATGTGACCTCGACATGGGTGGCGAGCCTCCCTATTGGAGACCCGAATATATACCGAAGCTCAGCTCACCGCCATCCAGGACGGAAGGCGTCCTCCAAATGCTCTAACTTATTGTCGACAATACCGATACAGTCAAACCGATACACGTCGCCACGCTGGCCGAAGCGGTCCATCCAAACCCGTGCCGCCTTCACGATTTC
>WNGP01002591.1_pt1 | contig 15119 bp, 15 predicted proteins | sample 5407671 | NCBI WGS metagenome assembly WNGP01 (sample SAMN13153381, study PRJNA577476) | soil metagenome | isolation source: 40 cm soil or saprolite under Garry oak tree replicate 2 | place: USA:California | collected 2016-06-15 | reverse complement strand
GTCGGCGGCGCTGAACTTGCGCGAGAGCGCGGGAAGAGCGAACCGACGCTGCGCCAGGGCGGCCGTATGGATCCAGGCGGCACCAGCAGCACAGGCGGTGCGATGGATGAAATCGCGACGTTTCATGCGGCCTCCTTGTGGCACCGTTTCCGGGGTAGTCTACCTCTTAATGGACGCGCAAAGCCGGCATTGGGTTATCAGGCGCAGCTACAGTGAAGGTCGAGGAACTTCATAGTAGAGGAACTGTACGCCCACGCCCAATTTATCATTGGTAGCCCCGAGCGGTTCGACATGCGCGACGCGGCCGGTGAAGCACCATTCTGTCACGTCGTCCCCAACCACTTCCCGAGGCATTTTCAAATGCACTTGAATCATCACTCCTTTGTGTACCCTCTGATCCGTGGCGAAATAAACGCCATGGTTGCAGATATTCATGGAGGCGGCCTCCCGTTCAGAATCGGTCGAGGCTTGTGTGGGGCGAAACCTCAACGGGACTTTCATGATCATACGGGGTGCAGAACGGCGCTCCGGTGCCGGCATGGTTTTCCTTTTGGACCCGGGAGGGCACCAGGTGGAGATCAGGGGGGCCACAGGTCAGTTTTACGAATTGGAGCGGGCAGGGTCAAGCACTATTTCATCTTTCGAACCATGATCGCGGGGATAAGTGCCGTCGATCCAGTACTAAGCGAGGAGAAGGCCTTTGGGAACATGGAGCCGGTTTTCGCGCCGATCGTGATGTGCCCACCAGTCGCGCCAAGCGCCGGGGTCTTTGCCGAACGAGGCACCGGTGATGGCTTGCAAAGAGGCGCAGACCAAATCTTGCGTCGCGGGGTCGAGGGAATCATCGTCGAGGAGATTCAGGAGCTGGGGAACGGCGGTGAGGCGCTGCTCATCCGTAAGCATGCCGGAACGCGCTAGGCTCGAGGCAGCGCGTTCGCGAACTTGCTCGGCAGGATCGTGGGCCAGAATGGATAGAAGCGGGTCGATGGATTCCGCAGTGCCCAGCATTGCCAATCCTTCGACGGCCCAGAAACGCATCTGCTGATTCGGATCGTGAGAATAGCGAAGGAGCGTGGTCAATACCGTGGCGGGCTCAACGCCGCGATTGCCGAGAGCGCCGAGTCTCCAGAGCGCGAGATAGCGGCCGTCGGGATCGTTATGAATTTGATTGAGAAGCTTTGCGAGACTTTGCGGGGACTTCCTCAGGTCGTTGGCGACGAGATCGATTTCCATGGCGGCGACGCGCACGCGAGGATCGTCGGAGTTGAGAGCTGCAAGCACCAGATGGAAAAGCTGATCCGTTTCTTCTAGATGGCCGCGCCAGGAATCCAGATTCATGTGGATCAAGCCGAGAGACTGGTCGGGCCGGTGGATGACAAGTTCGAGAAGGCGCTCGGCCTGCTGTTGGGGCGCTAGGTGGCTGATGGCCTCGATGTCGGTGTTATTAGCTCGAGGATGGGAGGCGGTGACTAGAGCGGGCGCCTGAACAGCGGCGGATGCCAGTGACGGGGCAGTGTGGAACCATTTCGCCCCGGCAATATCAAGGCGCGCGACTTGATAACCAGCGGCGGTGGAAGTGGCGGCGAGCACCATCAGCAATGAGACGCAACGGGGCAAGCGATTCGGAATTTCCGATTCGCGACGAGCGGCCCGGTCCCCGTGTAGAGCGGGCGGAGGAGCCCCGGAGATGTCTTCCAAAGAATCGTTCATGGGTCACGCGAGGCGTGCCGTCTTCGGCGCACGCTAAGGAGCAAGTTAAGCGGGGGAAAGGTGGGCAACAATGGTACGCGCGGCCAGCGAAACTCTTTATTGGTGGCAAACCCTGTAGCTTCAATACGATTGGAGGGATTGCTGGTACGCGGCGCACCTTCGAAACCCGTACCAAAGAACAGGGCCTGAAAGGAGGTGGCAGCGCCGAGCGATGCGCCAAGTGGTCCCGGAGAACCATCCGGAAGCAAGTGGCGCGTCCCGCAGAACCACAACAGGATGCAAAAAAGGATGCAAAAAAGGCGCACTTTGCCGGAGTTGGAGGGTCTGCTAGAATGAGGAGCTTGGTTTTAGGACAATTCGAGCAGGAAATCCAAGCCCAAATAAAAACTGAAGCAGGAAGAAAAATGGCACTGAAGTGTGAGTTCTGCGGCAAAGCGCCGCATTTTGGAAACGTGATCAGCCATGCGAATAACACGCGGCGGCGCCGGTGGAATCCAAACCTGAAGCGCGTGCGCGCGGTCGTGGCGGGCGTGAGGAAACAAGTCCGCGTTTGTGCGGCGTGCATCCGCGCCGGCAAAGTAAAGAAAGCCGCCTGAGCCTCCAACCTTGAACTTGACCGTTAGGAACCTGCCTTCGGTGGGGCATCCGATGAGACACTCAAGAGGAGTGAAGCGCGCAGCAGCATGGCTGCCTCTGGCGGCAATGGTGTTTGCCGCCGCCGCCGGCTGCAACAAGGAAACGCGGCATGCCCCGGACGTGTGGGCAGTGGTGAACGGGAAAGAGATCAAGAGGGATGAAGTCGATAAGTATTATCGCACGCGGGTAAATCCAGAGGGGCAGGAGCCTTCGCAGGAAGAATCGCTGTCGCAGAAGCTGAACGTGCTCGACGAGCTGATCAACAACGAGATTCTGCTCGAAAAGGCAAAAAAGCTGAACCTCGAGGCCAGCGACGGCGAAGTGGAAGACAAGTTCACCGAGCTGAAGAGCCCGTACACCGAAGACGAATTTCAGCGGCGGCTGAAGGATCAAGCCATGACCGTGGAGGATCTGAAGCTCGAGTTGCGGCGGCAGCTTTCGATCCAGAAATTGCTGAACCGTGAAGTGGTAGCGAAGATTTCGATCACCGACCAGGACGTCACGGATTTTTACAACGCGAACAAAGCGCAGTTCAACGTGGCGGAGCCGCAGTACCACATTGCGCAGATCCTGGTGACGCCCAGGAAAGAACAACAGATCCGCAACCGCAAGAACGACGACGCCACCAACGAAGCCGAGGCCCAGCGGAAGGTGAAGATGCTGATGGACCGGCTAAACAGCGGGGCGGACTTCGCACAGTTGGCGATGGATTATTCCGAAGACGCGAACACCGCGGGAACGGGCGGCGACCTGGGCTACGTTCCGGAGTCGGCGCTGAATCAATCCGACCCGGCGCTGAAAAAGGTTGTGGTTGGATTGAAGGCCGGGCAGGTAAGCCAGCCGATTCAGGTTCAGCCGAAAGATGGCCCGCGCATCCTGATCTTGAAGCTCATTACCCGTGAATCCCCCGGGCTGCGTGGCATAGCCGAACCGCAGGTGCAGCAAACCATCCGTGACACGCTGCGCAATCGCAAGGAACAATTGCTGCGCCTCGCGTATCTGGCGATCGCCCGGGATGGGGCGCGGGTGACGAACTTCCTGGCGGAGCAGGTCATCGAGGCGGCAGGCAAGTTACCGGACGCAGCGAAGACCACCATGCCGCAGCGATCCATCGGGCACTGAAGAAACTTTTCTCCTCTGAAATTCCGGACTTTCCCGTTCCGCCCGGAAAAAATTCGTCAAATCGATTATCAGAGCTTAAGCGACCATACACAGGACTTCGCCGGCGTTCACGGGCTGGCCTTCCCTGGCGAGGACGCGCTCGACGGTGCCGCTCTTGGGTGAGCGGATTTCGTTCTGCATCTTCATGGCTTCGACAACCAGAAGGCCCTGGCCGGCTTCGACGTGGTCTCCCGCTTTGACGAGAAGTCGCACGACCTTACCGGGCATGGGCGCAACGATCTGCTGACGGCCTTGGGCTTCGACGTTGGCGTGGCGGCGGCCGCTCCAGGCGCGAGGATCGATGATTTCGGCAGTGAATTCATGCGTTCCTGTCTGGAGCTTTAGCTTGGCGTCGGGAGATGGCCTCACGCTGATCTCAAAGGATTGACCGTCAAGCAAAATGGAGATGGTGTGGGGAGCGATCTCGACGGCATCGACTGCCACGGACCGGCCATCCAGCATCACGCGCCAGCCGGAAGCATCGCGTTCGAGTTCGATGACGTGGTTTTTTTGCTCGGAGGGGGACGCGAGTTGGACTTCGTATCTCATGGCAGGCGGTCCAGTTGCGCACGACGGCCTTCCTGCTTCCAGCGAGAGGGCTGGTCTGCGGAAGAACAGGACAGACAAGCATGTCTGTCCCACTGGCTTGCCTGCCAGATGGCAGCGGCGATGGCGGCGGCATCAGCAGGGGAGTTTCCGGTCTGATTTTGGTCCGCAGGAGACGCGGCTGAACGCGGACGGCGGAGCAACTCGTCAAGCCACCTGGTGTGGATCTCGCCGCGGAGAAAATCGGGTTCAACAAGGATACGGCGGAAAAGCCCCACATTGGTCTTGATGCCGGTGACGGTGTACTCCTCAAGGGCACGGCGAAGGCGGGCAATGGTTTCCTCACGGCTATTGCCCCAGGCGATGAGTTTTCCGAGAAGCGGATCGTAATCGTTAGGCACGGTCCAGCCCTCGTAGACGCCGTCGTCCAGGCGAACGCCCGGGCCGCTGGGAACCTGGCGCGAAATAATTTTTCCCGGCGAGGGGAAGAAATTATTGTCGGGATCCTCGGCGTAAAGACGCACTTCCATAGCATGGCCGCGGGGGGTGATGGATTCCCAGGCGAAGGGCAGACGGTGGCCGGCGGCGATGGCGATTTGAAGCTTTACGAGATCGAGGCCGGTGACCTGCTCGGTGACAGGATGTTCGACTTGCAAACGCGTGTTCACTTCCAAAAAATAGAAATTGAGGTTGGCGTCGACGAGGAATTCGACAGTGCCGGCGTTGACGTAGCCGCCGGCGCGCGCGAGGCGCACCGCGGCGTCGCCCATTTTCTTGCGCAGGTCGGGCGTGATGATTGGCGAGGGCGCCTCTTCGATCACTTTTTGATGGCGCCGCTGGACGGAGCATTCACGCTCACCGAGAGAGACGACGCGGCCGTGAGCGTCGGCGAAAATCTGGATTTCCACGTGATGGGGCCGGTCGAGATATTTTTCGAGGTAAAGGCGGTCATCGCCAAATGCGTTCATGGCTTCGGAGGAAGCATCTCGAAACGCGGATTCGAACTCGGCGTCGCTGTCGACAACGCGCATGCCCTTGCCGCCGCCACCGGCGACGGCTTTGAGCAGAACGGGATAGCCCATGCTGTGTGCTAGCGACTGAGCTTCCGCGAGCTTTTCGATGGGATCGTTGGTGCCGGGAACGGTGGGAACATCGACGCGACGGGCAAGCTGGCGGCCGGCAGTTTTGGAGCCTAGAGATTCCATGGCGTCGGCTGGCGGCCCGATGAAGGTGAGGCCCGCATCCGTACAGGCACGCGGCAGCGCGGCGTTTTCCGCGAGGAACCCGTAGCCCGGATGCACGGCATCGCAACCGGCGCGACGCGCCACGTCCATGAGCTTGTCAATGCAGAGATAACTTTCGCGCGAGGGCGCCGGGCCGATGGGGTAGGCTTCATCGGCAAGGCGGACGTGCAGGGATTTGCGGTCGACCTCACTGAAGACGGCGGCGGAGCGGATGCCCAGCTCGCGGCAGGCGCGCAGGATGCGCACGGCGATCTCACCGCGATTGGCGATCAGGATTTTCCGGAACATGGCTGGTTTGCGATGCAGCGGGATTTTAGCATGCGTGGCGGCAAGAAGACGCTTGCGGTTCGGCTTGCGTGTCCAATCATTTGCGGTGTAAGAAGATGTGGCCAATTTGTGGGTGGGGGATAGTGATGAGCAAAAAAATGCTTCTGCTCCTGGCAGCGATGCTGCTCGTGGCTGCGGCTGTGCCGGCGCAAGAGCCGGTCATTGCGCCAGCAGACAATTTGATCGCAGATGGCGTGCCCAAGATACCGGCGTCGCTAGCGGAGACGGCGGGGCGATACGGGTCGTATCGTAGCGCCAATCTGGCGGATTGGCATCCCACGAAGCGAGAGATGCTGATCGCGACGCGATTTGGGGATACGCCTCAGCTTCATCTGGTGAAGATGCCCGGCGGGACGCGGCAGCAACTGACTTTTTTCGCGGACTCCGTCGGCGGCGGCCGTTTTCATCCGAATGGCGGCGACTACATACTTTTTGCGAAGGATATTGGCGGCGGGGAGTGGTACCAGCTCTATCGTTACGACGTGGTCACCGGCAACGTGACACTGCTGACGGACGGGAAGTCGCGGAATCTGGCGGGACCGTGGTCGTCGAGCGGCGATCAAGTCGCGTACATGTCCACGCGGCGCACGGGAAAAGATACGGATTTGTGGGTGATGAATCCGAGTGATCCGAAGACGGATCACTTGCTGACGCAACTGGCGGGCGGCGGATGGCAGCCGCTGGATTGGTCGCCGGATGACAAGAAAATTCTGTTGGAGGAAGAGCTTTCCATCAACGAATCCTACCTGTGGCTGGTGGATGCAACGACCGGTGAGAAGACGGAGCTTACGCCGAGGAATATAACCGAAAAAGTTTCTTATGGCGAAGGGCGGTTCAGCAAAGATGGCAAGGGGATTTACGTCACCACGGACGAGGACTCGGAGTTTCACCGGCTGAGCTACATCGATCTGTCAACGAGGCAGCCGCAGTACCTGACGACGAACATTCCGTGGGACGTGGAGTCATGCGACCTGACACATGACGGAAAGATGATCGCGTTCATGACGGATGAAGAGGGCGTAAGCGTCCTGCACGTGATGAACACATCCACGAAGAAGGAGACGCTGCTGCCAAAGCTGCCGGCAGGAGTGACGGGCTCTCTGCGGTGGCATAAGAATGGGCACGAGCTCGGATTCTCGCTGAGCAACGCGCGAGGGCCGGGAGATGTGTATTCGCTGGATGTGGCAACCGGAAAAGTGGAACGGTGGACGGCGAGCGAGACGGCAGTGAAGACAGATGGGTTCCCGGAAGCGGAGCTGGTGCGATGGAAGAGTTTTGACGGGAAGATGATTTCAGGATTTTTGTACAAGCCGCCAGCGAAGTTTACGGGCAAGCGGCCAGTGCTGGTGGTGATTCATGGCGGGCCGGAAGGGCAATCGCAGCCGACATTTCTCGGGCGCAGCAATTACCTGCTGGACGAACTGGGGATCGCATTGATCTATCCGAACGTGCGCGGGTCGACGGGGTACGGGAAGACCTTCTCGCTGATGGACAACGGATTCAAACGCGACGGCACCTACAAGGATATCAACGCGCTGTTCGACTGGATCGCGACGCAACCGGGACTGGATAGCCAGCGGATCGCGGTAACCGGCGGGAGCTACGGCGGGCACATGACGCTGGCAGTGTCGACGTTTTACAGCGACCGGATTCGCTGCTCGGTGGATATCGTGGGCATGTCGAACCTGGTGACGTTCCTCGAGCACACGGAGGCCTACCGGCGAGATCTGCGGCGCGTGGAATACGGCGACGAGCGCGAACCGAAAATGCGGGAGTTCCTCGAAAAAATCGCGCCGATGAACAACATCGAACAAATCAAGAAGCCCATGTTGGTGATTGCCGGAAAGAACGATCCGCGGGTGCCGGTGAGCGAGTCCCAGCAGATCGCCGATGGGCTGAGGAAGCAGGGGACTCCGGTATGGCTCCTCGTCGCCAAGGACGAAGGCCACGGGTACCGAAAGAAGCCGAACCAGGATTTTCAGTTTTATGCGACCGTCGTGTTTTTGCAGGAGTATTTGCTGAAATAAACCCGACTTCATTCTGACTGCGCCTCGACACTGCCGGGGCAGCATGCCGCGCCCCTGCACAAGACTTACAACTACAGAGGGATATTGCCGTGTTTCTTGCGGGGATTGGTGTCTTTCTTGTTTTCGAGGGCGCGGAGAGAGGTGATGATGCGGGCGCGAGTTTCGGCGGGCTCGATGACCGCGTCGATGTAGCCGCGCTCGGCGGCAACGAAGGGATTGGCAAAGCGGTCGCGGAATTCGGCGATTTTTTCCTGGCGAAGCTTTTCGCGCTCGGATTCGGGAACTTTGTCGAGCTCGCGCTTGTTGACGATATTTACGGCGCCTTCCGGACCCATGACGGCGATCTCCGCGGTGGGCCAGGCGAAATTGGCATCGGTTCGAATGTGTTTCGAAGCCATGACGCAATAAGCACCGCCGTAGGCTTTGCGGGTGATGACCGTGATTTTCGGGACGGTGGCCTCGGCGAAGGCGAAGAGCAATTTGGCGCCGTGCTTGATGATTCCGCCGAATTCCTGCTGAGTGCCGGGGAGAAAACCTGGAACATCTTCGAAGGTGATGAGCGGAATGTTGAAGGCGTCGCAGAAACGCACGAAACGCGCGCCCTTCACAGAGGCATTGATATCGAGAACGCCGGCGAGGAAGGCCGGCTGATTGCCAACGATGCCGGCGGGGCGGCCGTCGAGGCGCGCAAATCCGACGACGAGATTTTTCGCATAGTGTTCATGCACTTCGAAGAAGTAGCCGTCGTCAACGATGGAGTGGATAGCATCTTTCATGTCGTAGGGCTTCTGGGGATCGGCGGGAACGAGGGTGTTGAGTGATTCATCGCGGCGAACCGGGGTGTCAGCGGTAGCGCGGCGCGGGGGATCTTCCAGATTGTTCGAAGGGAGAAAGCTTATCAGCTCGCGGATCATGGCCAGACAATCGGCATCGTCGCGCGAAACAAAATGGGCGACACCACTTTTTTCATTGTGGGTCATCGCGCCGCCGAGTTCCTGCTTGGTGACTTCCTCGTGCGTGACGGTCTTGATGACGTCGGGACCAGTGACGAACATGTACGAGGTTTCGCGCGTCATGAAGATGAAATCGGTGATGGCTGGGGAGTAGACCGCGCCGCCGGCACAGGGACCCATAATGGCGCTGATCTGCGGGATGACTCCACTGGCCAGCGTGTTGCGGAGAAAAATATCGGCGTAACCCGCGAGCGAGGCGACGCCTTCCTGAATGCGCGCGCCGCCGGAATCGTTGAGGCCGATGACGGGAGCCCCGGCGCGCATGGCCAGGTCCATGATCTTGCAGATTTTCAGCGCGTTGGTTTCAGAAAGCGAACCGCCGAAAACGGTGAAGTCCTGCGCAAAAACATAAACCAGGCGGCCATCGATGCGGCCGAAGCCGGTAACAAAGCCGTCGCCGGCGGGACGTTGCTCCTGCATGCCGAAATCGACCGAGCGGTGACGAACGAATTTGTCGAGCTCCTCGAAGGTGCCTTCGTCCAACAATAGATGGATGCGCTCTCGCGCGGTGAGCTTGCCGGCTCTGTGTTCGCGCTCCCGACGCTCCGGACCGCCGCCAGCTTCGGCTTCCTCGGAAATGCGGCGAAGTTCTTCCATACGGTCGCGATGTCTGGCTTCGGGAATCAAACTGGGCTTGGGCTCAGACAACGGGTCCTCCCGCGGAAGGGGATTCCTTGGGGGTAAAAATGCGCACGGCAAGATGTGTGGCGAGCCAGACGGTTCCGAGGAGCAGCACGACGCCCAGGAGTAGCTCCGCGCCCATGGCGGCGGCGCGTTGCAGGGGAGATTCGAGCGAAGTCACGTATTCCGTAGCTTGGACGAGAATGAACATGGCACCGAGGGTCATCGCCACGATGAGGAAGGTGGTAAGAACGGAAGCGAGAATCATTTTCATGGGATTGAGTCTGGGCCGCCCGGAAGCGGCATAAAGAAGGATAGCGCAACCGGAGAGAAAGCAGAACGCAGAAGACGGTCAGCCAGCGGGAGAGCAATCAGCGCAGGCCAGACCAATCGTCAGCCACCAGGATGGAATCGCTGGGATTGGAGGCATCGTACTTGATGCTGGCGGGCTGGCCCGCAACGAGCCGTTCCAGGCGAATCTGGCTTTCGAGTCCGGTGATGTCCTGCGCAGTCTGATAGGTGACGCCGGAAATCAAATAACTATAGGAAACGAGATGGCGCGGGCGCATGTCTTGAAGCGGGCGGGCGCCTGCGCCGAACAAACCCTTGCGCGCCTCTTTCGATACGGGCGGGTGCTCGACGAGCTCAACGATCTGCCCTTCGGCAATGCGGCCGATCTGGTTCAGGTGGAGGCGGCGCTGGCGTTCCTCTTCTTCGGGATTCTCGGCGGGACGCAAGAAAGCATAAGCGATCATCGCCAGCGCGGCGATCAGCGCGCCACCCATGGCGAGCACTAGTTTCCAATCGGCAAGCAAAGCATTCAACGAGCAAACTCCGTATTTTCAGATCGGTGGAATTGCGCACGGCGCGCGGAAGATTGCGTCCACGCAATGCGGCGGAAGGACTCCCTGCACGCGCCGATGCCCACTGATGTGTATTCTATCGAAACCTTGAGGCCTACGCGAAACTACGCTTGGGGAGCGTACACCGGATTGCGCAACACGCCAACACCGGCAACACTGACCTCGACCGTGTCTCCGGCTACCAGCGGACCTACCCCGGCAGGTGTACCGGTGGCGATGACGTCGCCGGGCATCAAGGTCATCATGCGGGAGATCCAGCCGACGAGAAACCCGGGCGGATAGGTCATCAGCGAGGTGAGGCCGGACTGGCGGCGCGCGCCGTTGACGTGCGTCTCGACGAGCACGTTGGACGGGTCGAAAGTCGTTTCAATGTGCGGACCGACGGCGCAGAAGGTGTCGAAACCCTTGGCGCGAGTGAATTGAACATCACTCTTCTGAAGGTCGCGCGCGGTGACATCGTTGAGGCAGGTGTAACCCACCACAAAGGACAAAGCATCGTCGGTATCGCGCAACTGCGAGCAGCGGCGGCCGATGACCAGGGCGAGCTCGCCTTCGTGTTCCACGCGCTGGGAATATTTTGTCAAGACGATGGCTTCTTCCGGACCGATGATCGAAGAAGGCGGCTTGAGGAACATCAACGGCTCTTTCGGGACTTCGTTGCCCATCTCCGCGGCATGCGCGGCGTAATTGCGTCCGATGCAAACGATTTTCGAAGGCTCAACCGGAGCCAGCAGCCGAACATCGGCGAGGCGCGAAGAACGCGAGCCACGCAACCAGGGTGCCCAGAGCGGGCCAGAGATTTCGATGACATTTTCTCCTTCGATTAGTCCATAACTGGGCGAAGCAGGGTCCGAAGAGGAAGCGTCGCGCATCAGGTAACGGCAGATTTTCATTGGTGGTCAACTCGCGTGGTGCTTGGGATGAGTATCATGCGCTCCACGGGCTCTCCAGATCGTGGCAACAATCCAGCAGAGCGTGGTGAGAATCATATAGACGACGGCGCCCAGCATGAAAACATGGAAGGTGCTGAGCCGATTACCGAGCCCGCGGAAAATCATGCAGAGAGCGCGATAGCTGAGGCTGAAAATGAGCCAAGCGATAAGACCCGACGCCAGGAGATGCCCCGGAAAGCGCAGAAACCGAAAAATGGGAACCGCAGCGAGGAAGCACAGAATCACGGAGGCGGCGATATTGCGCTCCAACGCAAAGCGCTCCAGGAATGGGGCATGATTGGCAATAACGACCCAGGCGGTGAAAACCAGGGTCAGACAAACACCAACGTAAACACCGGTGCGAATCGCCGCGTCGCGGAAGACATGGAACCAGCGATACCCAGGCAGATGCGAACGGACCAGCATGAAGTGCTCGGCTCCCAAGATGCGAGCAATCGTTTAACCCGGATTTACGGCGATGGTTGCGCGACCTCGACAACCACCGGTGTGCCGGGCTCGCTTTCATTCCCCGCGCGGTCTACGGCGGTCGCGGTGTACCAATAGCGGTGGCCGGGCTGTACAGACCTATCACGAACCGCGGGCGTGGGCAACAATTCCGGGGTGACAAGCTGGCCCCTTTTGCCCTCCTGCTCACTTCTATAGACGCGATAGCCGGCCAAATCGGTTTCAAGGTTGATGGACCACGAGAGGTCAACAAAAACCGTACCCGGTTCCAAGCCGGGGAGCAAGGCGGCGACTAGGCCTTGCGGAGGGGCAGGGGGGAAAGTGTCGCGCGGAGTGACCGTCACGGGCTGAGAGTCGGAGGACTCCAGCTCGTCTCCTTCAACCTGGATGACACTGCGCACGATGTAGACGTAGGTATGCTCGAACACAAAGGATGTGTCGCGGTAGTTGTTGCTTTCAGAAGAGGCGAGCAGCGCAGCGTGTGATTCCGGTTTGCCTTGCGGAAGGTCTATAGGAGACGAAGCGGGAGCGGAAGGATGAATTTCCGAGCGGTAGATTCGATAGCCGGCGATGGCTGGCGCGGGCTCCCCGGCGGCGGTGCGGGCCGGGACCGGCCAGGTCAATTCGACCGCCGACTCGGTTACGCGAGCCTCCAGGGAAGCGATGCGCGCCGGAACAGGAAACATGCGCAGCGTGACAACGTTCGAATCCGTGGAAGCGCGTTTCTGCGAAGCGCGCGTTCGAACGATGTAGGTGACCGCGCCCCCGGGATGCGCTTTGGTTTCCTCGGACGCGATGGGATCGGTGAAGCGCACTTGGCCGTCGGATCGATAACTGTCCACGAGAGCCCCGGGAATGGTGTAAACAACGCGGAATGACTTGGCATCGGCCGAACCGTCGGGTCTGACGGTGCCGCGGAGGATTTCGACCGCAGGCGGTGCTGGCAGTTTTTCTCCGGAGATGGAGTTCGCTGGGAGGGTGAAGGAAAGTTGCGCACCGTCCCCGGCCTGGTGGGCGGTGAGATCCTTGATCGCGGCGGGAACCGGCGGCGAAGGCGGAACGGGATCGCCGGGAGCGCCGCAGCCGGACGTTAGCAGGAGAATGGAAAAAGGAAAATGGAAAAGGGCAAAGATTTGCGCGGGGCGTCTGGCGATGTGAATTCCCGTCCCTTCCTTATTTTCCATTTTCAAGTTTTGAGAATCAGAGAATGTAGCGGCTCAGATCCTGATTCTTGACGATGTCCGCGAGCTGCTTGGTGACGTAGGCGGCGTCAACCTTCACGTTTTTCTTCTTGAGGTCGGGCGCTTCGAACGAGATTTCGTCGAGAACTTTTTCGAGGATGGTGTGCAGGCGGCGGGCGCCGATGTTTTCGGTTTGTTCGTTCACGCTGGTGGCGAAGCGGGCGACGGCGGCGACGGCATCTTCGGTGATGTTGAGCTTGACGCCTTCGGTCTCCAGCAGCGCGACGTACTGCTTGATCAGCGCATTCTTCGGTTCGGTCAGAATGCGAATAAAATCTTCTTCCTTGAGGGAGTGCAGCTCGACGCGAATGGGAAGGCGCCCCTGAAGCTCGGGGATCAGATCGGACGGCTTGGTGACGTGAAACGCGCCGGCAGCGATGAAGAGGATGTGATCGGTACGGATCATGCCGTAGCGCGTGTTGACGGTGGTGCCTTCGATAATGGGCAAAATGTCGCGCTGCACGCCTTCGCGGGAAACGTCCGGGCCGTGGCCGGATTCGCGGCCGGCGACCTTATCGATTTCATCGATGAAGATGATGCCCATCTGCTCGGCGCGCTCCACGGCCACGCGGGTGACCTGGTCCATGTCGAGGAGCTTGTTTTCTTCTTCCTGGATCAAGTATTCGAAAGCGTCGGCGACGCTCATTTTGCGTTTTTTCTTCTGCTGGCCGAACATGCCGGAGAGCATGTCCTTGATATTGACGTCCATCTCTTCGACGCCCTGGTTGGAGATGATTTCGAACGCGGGCATGGCGCGCTCGCGGACTTCGAGGTCGACCATGCGCTGGTCGAGCTTGCCTTCGCGCAGTTGGAGGCGCAGCTTTTCGCGTGTGCGCTGGGTCTGTTCCCGCTGCGCGGCAATTTCGGCGTCCGGAGTGCCGGGCGCGGGAGGAGGTGCCGGCGGAAGCAGCAGGTCGAGCACGCGTTCCTCCGCGGCCTGCTCGGCGCGGTCGGCGACTTCGTCGAGTTTTTCCTCGCGGATCATGTCAATGGAAGTCTCGACGAGATCGCGCACCATGGATTCCACATCGCGGCCGACGTAGCCGACTTCGGTGTATTTCGAAGCTTCGACCTTGACGAACGGGCAGCCCGCGAGGCGCGCCAGCCGGCGGGCAATTTCCGTTTTTCCGACGCCGGTGGGGCCAATCATCAGAATGTTTTTGGGCAGCACGTCTTCGGCGATTTCCGGCGGAAGCTTCTGGCGGCGGACGCGGTTGCGCAAGGCCACGGCGACGGCGCGCTTGGCGGCCGTCTGCCCGACGATATACTTGTCGAGCTCCGCGACGATTTCGCGCGGCGTCATGTCATCGAGGGCGGGGAGAAGTTCCTGCCCCTCGACGGGCTCGGCGCCGTTTCCTCCCGGTGCGTAGATCACTTCTTTTTCGGGCTTAGTGGTCATGAGTTGCTCGGTTCCTTTGATGCGTGAAAACAGCTTGTGGCGTTCTCATGCCTGACCCCTAAAGCTCTTCGACTGTAAAGTTGGCGTTGGTGAAAATGCAAATTTCGCTGGCGATGCGCATGGCCTCCATGGCCAGGTCCTTGGCATTGAGTTTCGAATGCTTCACAAGCGCGCGGGCGGCAGAGAGCGCGAAAGTTCCGCCGGAACCGATGGCCACCAGACCGTCGTCCGGCTCGATGACATCGCCATTGCCGGAAAGAATGAAAGTGCCCTTGGTGTCGGCAACGATAAGCAGGGCTTCCAAATGGCGGAGCGCGCGGTCCTTGCGCCATTCCTTGGCCAACTCGACCGAGGCTTTCTGGAGATTGCCGGAAAATTCCTGAAGCTTGCCTTCGAAGCGCTCAAAAAGGGTAATCGCATCGGCCGTGGAGCCGGCGAAACCGGCAACCACCTTGTCGTTGTAAAGCCGGCGCGTCTTGCGCGCGGTGTGCTTCATGACGTGATCGCCCATGGTCACCTGGCCATCGGCGATGAGCACGACCTTGTTGTCCTTGCGCACGCACAGAACCGTGGTGCCGTGCATCAGTGGGCTTTCCCGGCGATTACGCATCCGCCCATTATAGCGCCGGGGGCGCCAGCTATCAAAAGTCCAGGAACGCCGGGCGTTTCGAGCGCCTGCCGAAGGCACTAAACGAGCTGGACCAGAAAATCCACGCAAGCCCGAAATTGGCCGGAGGGCAAATTCACCGAAGCCTACTGAGCGATTTCGTGGAACGAGAGCACTTTGTAAGTACCCACGGGCTGGGCCTTCTGGACCGAGCAATAGCTATATCGAATGCCGTTTCCCTGCATGGTGGAGTCTAGAAAAGCTACTGAAGCTCCTCCAATTCTTCCGGTCAGCAGATTTCCACTGGCGTCCCGCGTTTTGGCCACA
>WNGP01007865.1_pt1 | contig 15122 bp, 12 predicted proteins | sample 5407671 | NCBI WGS metagenome assembly WNGP01 (sample SAMN13153381, study PRJNA577476) | soil metagenome | isolation source: 40 cm soil or saprolite under Garry oak tree replicate 2 | place: USA:California | collected 2016-06-15 | reverse complement strand
CTAATTCAGGTACTTATACGCAGGCAGCGTCAAAAACTCGACAAATTGCTCTTTGGTAATGATGTCGTCAAGCAACTGAGCAGCTGTGTCGAACTTACGCGTGGCGTACTCTTGCTCTCCAACCATCCCCTTGATCTTATTCAGTTCGTCCGCTAACAGCTGGTGAAACAGCTCAACGGTCACCTTTCCGCCATCAGACAAAATCCCCCTGGGATGGTGAATCCACTGCCAGATCTGGGACCTGGAAATTTCGACCGTAGCGGCATCTTCCATCAGATTATTGATGGGAACACAACCCAGGCCACCTAGCCAGGATGCCAGGTACTGCAAGCCGACGCTGATATTCGTGCGCATCCCGGCCTCGGTAATCGTTCCATCCGGCACCTTCAGGAGGTCTTCCGCCGTCACATGCACGTCTTCGCGCTTCTTATCGATCTGGTTGGGTCCCGGCATGACCTTATCAAATTCCTCCATTGCCACCGCTACCAGGCCAGGATGTGCCACCCAGGTGCCATCATGCCCGTCATTAGCCTCGCGATGTTTATCCGCGCGCACTTTAGACATAGCTTCTTCATTCGCCTTTGGGTCGCTCTTAATGGGAATCTGGGCAGCCATGCCGCCGATGGCATGGGCATTGCGCCGGTGGCACGTCTTGATGGTAAGCAAGGAGTACGAGCGCATAAAGTGGGTTGTCATAGTTACCTGGGCGCGGTCGGGATAAAGGAAGACAGGAATGTTGCGGAACTTTTTGATGGCGCTAAAGATATAGTCCCAGCGGCCACAGTTCAAACCAGAGGAGTGCTCCCGCAGCTCATAGAGGATTTCGTCCATCTCAAAGGACGCCAGGATGGTCTCGATGAGAACCGTCGCTTTAATAGTACCCAGGGGAATGCCCAGCTCATTTTGAGCCAGTACAAACACATCGTTCCACAGCCGGGCTTCCAGGTGGCTTTCAAGCTTAGGCAAGTAAAAGTAAGGGCCGGTTCCCTTCTCGAGCAGCGTTTTGACGTTGTGGAAGAAATACAGGCCAAAATCAAACAGTCCACCGGGAATTTCCTTGCCATCGATCAACACGTGCTTCTCTGGCAGATGCCAGCCGCGAGGACGAACCAGCAGTGTGGCCGTCTTTTCATTTAGTGCGTATTCCTTGCCCTCCGGGCTGGTGAAGCTGATGGTTCGATTGACAGCGTCACGCAGGTTGGCCTGCCCCAGGACGATGTTTTCCCACGTCGGGGAAAGCGAATCCTCAAAGTCGGCCATGAATACATTGGCCCCCGAGTTTAGAGCATTAATGATCATTTTTCGCTCGGAGGGACCTGTAATCTCTACCCGCCTCTCTTGCAGATCAGCAGGAACGGGGGCAATTGTCCAGCTGCCCTGGCGAATATGCTCCGTTTCGGGGAGGAAGTCCGGCATTTTGCCGGCATCGATCTCGGCCTGTCGCTGCGCTCTCTTCTGCAAAAGCTCTTCACGTCTACCGGAAAATGTACGCACTAAGGTCGCTACAAATTTCATAGCATCCGGGGTCAAAACTTGAGCAAATTCAGCAGTTACGGGACCTACAATCTCGATTTCTCCTGTTTTGCTAGATTGGGTTGTCATGGGAAGTATGCTCCTTTCGCCTATGCCCTGACGATCTTAATCCATTCTACAACAGGAAAAGCCAATTAGTGAAACTGTTCCACTTCGGTCGAGCCTGCGAGAGCTGTGGTTGAGGAATCGCCACCGGAGATCGCCTGAGCCACCTCGTCGAAGTAGCTTGTGCCTACTTCACGCTGGTGCCTGGTCGCGGTATAGCCGAACTCTTCCAGCGCAAACTCGGCCTCTTGCAGCCTGGAATATGCCGTCATTCCCTCTTCACGATAGCCCAGGGCAAGTTCGAACATGCTGTAGTTAAGAGCATGGAAGCCAGCCAGGGTGATGAACTGGAACTTGTAGCCCATCTTGCTCAGTTCCTTCTGGAACACGGCAATAGTCTCGGGATCGAGCTTCTTTTTCCAGTTAAATGAAGGGGAGCAGTTGTAGGCCAGCATCTTGCCAGGGAATTGTTCGTGGATGGCATCGGCGAAACGCTGAGCCTCTTTGAGACTTGGCGTAGAAGTTTCGCACCAGATAAGATCGCAGTATGGAGCGTAGGAAAGTCCCCGGGCAATGGCCGTATTGAGGCCACCATGCATTTTGTAGAAACCTTCCGGCGTTCGCTCACGAGTGAGGAATTTGTGGTCAACCGGGTCAATATCGCTGGTGATGAGATGCGCGCCGTTAGCATCGGTACGAGCAACGAGGATAGTGGGAACGCCCATAACATCGGCAGCAAAGCGTGCAGCGACCAGGTGTTTGATTGCAGTCTGCGTTGGTACGAGCACTTTTCCGCCCATATGCCCGCACTTTTTCTCGGATGATAACTGGTCTTCAAAATGGACGCCCGCCGCACCAGCTTCGATCATCGATTTCATTAACTCAAAGACATTCAATGGACCACCAAAACCAGCCTCAGCATCGGCCACGATGGGAGCAAACCAGTAGGTATGGCCACTGCCCTCTGCCGCCTGGATCTGATCCGCTCGCTGCAGAGCCTGGTTAATGCGGCGCACGACATGCGGAACGCTATTGGAAGGGTAGAGACTCTGGTCGGGGTACATGTGCCCAGCAAGATTAGCGTCGGCGGCGACCTGCCAGCCGCTCAGATAAATGGCCTTCAGGCCGGCCTTTACTTGTTGTACAGCCTGGTTACCTGTTAGTGCACCCAGGGCAGCTACATATTCTTCGCTGTGCAAAAGATTCCATAGTCGCTCGGCTCCCAGCCGGGCTAACGTATATTCAATCTGGATAGACCCACGTAAGCGAACAACATCCTCCGCAGTGTACGGCCGTTTAATGCCTTTCCAACGGAGATTACCATTCCAGTTAGTCTCAAGCTCCCCAACATAACGACTTCTACCGTTCAAAGCATGTTTGCCATTTCCATTACCATTGGTACTATGTTTACCGTTTCCATTACTATTAAAATCGCTAAAACCATCTACATCATGTTGATCGCTCATCCTGATCTTTCCTTCCTTTCTCAGGGATAGACGAATAGTTTAGGGTGGACAATGCTGTCTACTTTCACTGTTCACTTTAAGGGTAGCATATATTTGGCCAAAAGTACCAGGAAATAGCTTTCAAGCTTGTGAGGAGATGTATAAGTAAAAGGTTATGGATGGGGAACCCGGTATCCGGGTTCCCCATCCATAACCTTTTACTTTATGAGATGTGACGACTTACGCGCCGTGGCACTTCTTATACTTCTTACCACTGCCGCAGGGACAGGGATCGTTACGGCCAATTCTTCCCGGCATACCAGGACGACTAGTTTGATTGGCAGCGGGGCTACGCCCATTACTACGTCCATTACCACGCGGCCCTGAGGAAGCATTTCTGCGCGCAGTCACCGCTTTAGGACGTTCATCGCCATCACTTTTGGCCTGACCGGTGGCCCTCGCAAGATCATCCACATTCGTGCGCACCTTGCGCGGCATTTTACGCTTTGGTTCTGGCTGCTGTACTCGCAGAGAAATTTCGCCGCGTACGAATTTGAGCAGTTCATCTACAATATAGCGCTGGATGGCTAGCTTCAGTTCCTCAAACATACGGAAGGCTTCATTTTTGAACTCGACAAGCGGATCACGCTGGCCCACTGAGCGGAAGTGAATGCTGGCTCGCATGACATCGAGCGCGTCAATGTGATCCATCCACAAACGATCAACAATCTGCAAGGTAAATGAGCGCTCTATATCGCGGATAGTAGGGACATTGAGGCCTGGATTTTGTTCGGCCAGTTCATCCAGTTTCTCACCTTGCTCCTCATAATGGTCTATTACCAGGTCAATGAGCTTGTTTCTCAATTCTTCGCGGCGAACGGCATGTATGTTCTCCGGCAAGACGTCTTCAGGCACCTGAACCCATGTCTCCACAAGTGTTAAGAGCCTCTCTAACTGCTCCTCCTCTGTGACCATCGAGCCAGGAATACAGGTATCGACTAATCTGTTCATTTCGGCTCGCATCATGCCTAGCACACGCTCATGCATATCGGCGCGCTCAAGCACGGCAAGCCTGTCAGCGTAGATGACCTCGCGCTGCTTGGCGATGACATCGTCGTAATCGACCACGTTTTTACGGATATCGAAGTTGTACCCTTCAACCTTCGTCTGTGCCTGCTCGATGAAACGCGAGACCATGCTGCTCTCCAGCGGCATATCTTCTTCCATGCCGACCATTTCCATGACTTTTCCTACACGGTCGGCAGCGAAACGGCGCATTAGCTCATCATCCAGGGCCAGGAAGAAGCGAGATTGCCCCGGGTCACCCTGGCGTCCTGCACGGCCACGCAGCTGGTTATCAATGCGGCGCGATTCATGCCGCTCGGTACCAATGATATGCAAGCCGCCCAGTTCTACGACATAATTATGATCCTCTTCGCACTCGCGCACCTTCCGCTGGAGCAGCTCATCCTTCTCAGCTTCAGTCATATTGTCGAGATGTTGCTGGATGGCCACTTCTTTTTCCGCACGCTCGTCATCGTCGCTTTCCGGCATCTCACGAATGTAGCTGACCTGCTCGGCATGTTTGCGCAGGATACTATCGAGGTACCCTTCGGGATTTCCACCAAGCACAATGTCGGTACCACGGCCAGCCATGTTGGTAGCTATAGTAACGGTGCCACTACGCCCGGCCTGGGCAACGATTTGTGCTTCACGTGCATGGTGTTTCGCATTGAGCACATTATGAGGGATACCTTGCTTATCCAGCTTCTCGGAAATATACTCCGAGTTCTCCACCGAAGTGGTACCAACCAGCACAGGTATGCCCGTTTCGTGTAACGCCTTGATTTCTTCAACCACAGCATTATATTTTGCTTCGGTTGTGCGATAGATCAGGTCGGGCAAGTCATCGCGAATCATCGGTTTATGTGTAGGAATCGACATAACTTCTAGCTTATAAATTTTATCCAGCTCTTGCGCTTCTGTCATGGCGGTACCCGTCATACCGGCGAGCTTCTTATACAAGCGGAAAAAGTTCTGGTAGGTGATGGTAGCGAGGGTATGGTTCTCGCGCTGTACCTTGACGTTCTCTTTCGCCTCGATAGCCTGGTGGAGACCCTCGCTATAGCGACGCCCGGGCATCTGGCGACCTGTGAACTCATCTACGATGATCACTTCGCCATCTTTCACGATGTAATCTTTGTCGCGCTTAAAGATGATCTGGGCCTTAATGGCGTTCTCCATGTAGCGCGTCAGTTCGATGTTGTTCTCATCATAGATATTTTTGACACCGGCCAGTTGCTCAAGCTTATCGATACCGGCATCGGTCAGTATAACTGTGCGTGTCTTTTCCTCAATGGTATAGTCAACTTCAGGCTTCAGGCGCGGCGCCCAGCGGGCAAACTGGACGTACATATCCGTGGACTCTTGCCCCTGACCAGAAATGATGAGTGGGGTACGGGCTTCGTCGATGAGGATGTTATCAACCTCGTCTACAATGGCGTAGTTTAATTCGCGCATGACGAGCTGATCCAGCGAGACAACCATATTGTCACGCAGGTAGTCGAAGCCAATCTCACTATTCGTACCATACGTGATATCGCAGTTGTAAGCGGCGCGGCGCTCAGGTGTCTGCGGTTCGACGGCATTCACTATGACGCCAACGGTCAGGCCCAGAAACTTGTAGATTTGCCCCATCCACTCGGCGTCACGGCGAGCCAGGTAATCGTTGACCGTGACAAGATGAACGCCTTTGCCGGTCAATGCGTTCAAGTACACCGGCAACGTGGCGACCAGCGTTTTACCTTCACCGGTCTTCATCTCGGCAATTTTGCCCTGGTGGAGGACGACACCACCTATCAGTTGCACGTCGTAGTGGCGCATCTTGATCCTGCGCCAGCCCGCTTCACGAACTATGGCAAACGCCTCGGGCAACAAATCCTCAAGTGTCTTGCCTGTCCTGTAGCGTTTTACCATCTCCGGTACAAGCTTATCCATCGCCTCGGCTTTGATGGCGACTATCTCGGGCTGCAAGTGTTGTAGTATCTCACCCAGCAAGTGCTCGAGCCGTTCGTCCGCACCCTCTTCCTTATCGGGCGCATTGCGGCGTGCCTCTTCAAAGTGAGGCCAGGCAGCCTGGAATGCCTCAGCCAGTTCATCATCCTCAATTTCTTTAAGAGCAGGTTCAATGTCTTTGAGAAGTGACAGTGTAGCGCGCTGTGGGTCTTTGGCTTCATCGGGCCACTTTTGAGTTTCTTCGGCCCTATCCATCGCGGCAGTGGCGCGAAGTGAATTGAGAGCTGGCGACAGGTATTCATAGCCGGTTTCAAAGCACTCCGAGAGAGTATCTTGCAGGTGATCTCTCAGGTATTGTTCCGGATCACGCCGCCTTTCGAGCGTCTGGCGATATTCGGTAATAGCTGCATGCAGTTGCTCATTGGTGCTTTTTTTAGCATAAGGTTCAATAGCATTGAGAGCTTCACGAAACAGTTTGACCAGTTCATCCTCGAGTACCATGCCGCCTTTAAGATGCAGAAAAAGTTGTGAGCGAAACTCGGCTGTTTTTGCCGCTAATTCATCATCGCTCAGTTTTTGCATGGCCGGTTCGAATGCATTTATTTTATCTATAAGTGGCTGGATGGCCTTTAAATCTCTTTTATTTGGATCACCCAAAAGTTTCCCAAGTAGTTGCATAGTAGTATAATCTCCTAATTAGTGCTGGCCTCGGCGCTGGTTGTATAGTATTGGGTGTATTACCTCTTGTGGTCTTGAAAATATACCTATTCATTATATCATACGTGAGCATGCTCACGGGGTTAGAGGAGAACAGAAGTTGGCTAATCTTCGACCATTTCGTTTCGGTGTAATTGTCTACCAGGCAAAATCGAAGGACGAGTGGGTAGCTAAAGCCCAGAGAGCAGAGAACCTTGGCTACTCAACGTTTCTAGTGCCCGATCATTTAGAGGATCAGCTTGCCGCCGTCCCTGCATTAGTGGCGGCAGCCGAAGCAACCTCTTCGATCCGTTTAGGTAGCTCTGTTTTCGACAACGATTTCCGGCATCCAGTCATGCTTGCCAAAGAAGCTGCGACCATCGACCTGCTTTCAAGTGGGCGCTTTGAGTTAGGCATCGGCGCTGGTTGGGCTCACTCGGAGTACGAACGGGCTGGTATTCCATTTGATGCAGGAAGCATCCGTGTTAACCGGCTGGAAGAGGCGCTGCACATCATCAAAGGGCTGTTTGCCGCGGAACCACTGAACTTTTCTGGCAAATATTATACCATTACCAATCTGGCAGGTTTTCCCAAACCAATTCAGCGGCCCCATCCTCCCATCTTCGTTGGCGGCGGTAGTAAGAGAATACTCTCAATTGCCGCACGTGAAGCCAATATTGTTGGCTTCGGCCCCAGGACGCGAACTGACGGGAGTGGACTGGACGTGACTGATGCTACAGCAGAAGCCACGGAGCGGAAAGTTGCGTGGGTTCGACAGGCGGCAGGTGAACGTTTCAACGAACTAGAGTTGAACGCCATCGTCTTTACGGTACTGGTCACTGACCAACGACAGCAAGCATCCGAACAGCTCACCCAACGCTTCCAGATGAGCGCGCAGCAGGTCCTGGAAATGCCCCATTGTCTCATGGGTACAGTAGATCAGATCACCGAAGACCTGCTGTATCAACGTGAAAAGTTTGGCATCTCGTATGTATCCGTCTTCGAAGAGAGTATGGAGGCGTTCGCCCCAGTTGTAGCTCGCCTTGCAGGTAAGTAGATGAATCATCAATTGTTAAGAACAAGTGGGAAAAGGGGCGCCTGCCCTTTTCCCACTTGTTCTTAACAATTCTTATCCAAACACCGTCGTAGGATCATTGGTAGGAATAGCCCCCGTGGGAGTCGTAACTGTTACCGACTCGTTGAACTTGCTCAGATCCACGATAGAGTCGAATTTGGTTGTCACATTGGCCGGCACAATAACAGTAGTGACAGTCGGCGTTATCGACTGGCTCAACGTACCAGTATCCACACCGAGATTGAACTTGAGTTCCGTGCGGTGGACATAGGCTGTCGCCTCATCTATCCACAGGTCAACAGTCGAACTGAAAGTTTTTGTATTATCAATTGCCGCGTTCAGATTCTGCTGACCCAGGATATCAATCAGTTGCTGGTTGTTACTAAGAAACTGCTTCAACGCCTCCTTATCCATGGCTATCGTGATATGTCGCAGGTTCTGGCCATTCAATGACTGTATGCCGTTGTCGGTAATCTGGGTATGCTCTAGCAAACCGATCAGTTCGGTTAAATCGGGCGATTTAACACCCGAGAACGGATTGTCTACGTACCCCTTGAGAGCACTCTTGTCCAGGACGTACCACTGCCCCTTGGTATTTTTAATGTACACTTTATCGCCCTGGACGATCTGCTCAAGGTGCGAAGTCGTAGGGGTAGTCGTAGCGCCGTTTTGCGAGACATCGAATTGCATTGCTTCCACATTGGGCAACGCCTCATCGCCGCTGCCTATCAGGTTAAACGTCACATTATTGACCGCTGTCGTTGTAGTCGTGGGGGTAGCTGTACCGGTCGTGGGTGTGGAGGTCGCATTTCATGGCCTTTGAGCTGTTTTGCAGCAGTTGTAAGACGGTCAGGTTACTGCCACCTGAGCCTCCTCCTATAGGGCTACAAGCACTAATTAGAAGAAGGACCGTCACCAGTGCTACAAGCAGAAGGAAATGTTTCTTATGGATCATCACTAATACTCCTTTAGAACCCTTTAAAGACAAAGATGCATGTAAAAACATAAATGCTCATAAGTGTAGATAGAGTTCTATTAAGGAAACGTTTTAGCGCGGCTTGGAGTTTCTGTAACCAATTGGCCTGAACGGGCCGTCCTGCATCAGTCTGTAGAGCCAGGTTCGCGGGCCTTACTGGTGCTTAATTGCAAAGGCGAGATATCTGGCCTGCAATTCTTTCGCTTGATCCTCTACTTCTGCAAGGGCCATGTGTTCGACTATCTGCTTGATGGCCGTTTCATGGTGCCACTGTTCAGGTACATTTCGCTGGTAAATCGTCACGGCTTCATCAAACCGCTTTTTGCTTTTCAAGGCAAGAGAGCCATCCACTTGATTTCCGACCCTGCCTGTTTGAGATATCCTATAGGAATGTGAGCGGCAAGCAGCAGCGCATGTTCGGCCAATGCTGCCTCCATGAGAACCGAGCGACTTTTGAGATTGCGCTCCTGATCTATCCAATGAACCATCCAGGTTGGTTGCTCAAACTCGACCTCATGATGATAAAGATCTCCCAAGCAATAGAGCGTTTGCCCCTCCGAGTGGACGCGCACGATATAGTGTCCAGGGGTCTCTCCAGGTGCAGCGATCATCTGAACACCAGGTACCAGGTCACGATTTCCCTCAACCAGCTCGAGAAGCCTGTACTGGTGCAGCACTCCCAGCGTACGACTTTCATTGGAACTGGGGTCTTGAAGCGCTTCCTGTACTCTGCGATCTTCCCAGTCAGCTCGTCCTAAAAAACAATGTGCATGAGGAAAACAAGGGAGAACATGACCCTCCTGCTCTTTTGTGACATCTGCATAATGATCAAAGTGTGCATGCGTGATCACGACATGTGTGATAGCCTCCGGCTGCACCCCCTTTTCAGCCAGCTGAGCCATCAAGCGAGGTGGTTGTTGATAATCCGGCATGAGAGAGAGAAAACCTGGGGCAAGATCATGATAACAGGGATCAACGAGGATTGACGCTCCAGGGAGGGCGATGTGAATACCCTGCGTTGGAAAGAGCTGTGGCCGCTCGAAGTATGCTGCATAGTGAGGACGCCAAGCACTTTCTGGTATGTGCATCTTCTCGGTCAGATCCCACATGAAGTCACCGACGTTGATCACCGAAACGATTGCTTTGCCTACAGAAAGCGTCCGCATAGCATCTCCTTTTTCTTCTAATGAAGCAGTTCGCCCAATGCTTTCACCCTGCTCTCATGAGGCCATGCGATCTGCATCTGTTCATACGTCTCGCACACCTCGTTGTAGCGCAGATCACTGCCTAACTCCCTTGCCGATACTGCTGCTACTTCAAAGTAGGAACAGGTTTGTTCGAGATCACCTAGCGCAAAGGAAACAGCGGCCTGGCGACTCGAAAGCTCAACCCTTTTGGGATTTAATGTTACTGGTAATATTTTGTCTACTTGTGCAAGTGCCTCCCATGCCTGCTTCGGCTGGCTCAGGTGTAAGTATGCAAGCGCGGTGTGATTGGCAAGGGTGAAATGGTTGACCGGAACATAGGAAAAATGGGGGTCAAGCTCTGGCTGATCTGGAAAGGTGTCATACGCCAGACCCAGAAAGTGACGTGCTTCCCGCTCTTGCCTGAGACGAGCATGAGACTCAGCGAGGACAATATACAGCCATCCGCGCAAAAGAGACGAGAGATTATCACTATACCGCATGGCTTGTTGATGGAGTTGCATCTGCTGGATGGGGCGCTTGAGGTGAAAGAAGATATGAGCCTCTCGTATGAGTGAGGACGCACGTAAGTTGTTGTCACCGGCTATCTCACTGTATTGAAAAGCTTGCTTGATAGAAGCAAGCGCTTTGCCAAAATTTTGTTGCTGCAAAGCAAGAAGCCAGTCAAGTTGATAGGCTTGCGTAGCAAGGTTCGCTGCCGCAAACTGATGCTTTGAAGGCGCTTGTGCCAGCGCTGAGAGTTGGGTGAGGTAATCGGGAAGCGTTTGTGTGACTTCTTGTATGCCTCCTGCAAAGTAGAGTTGCCAGGCAAGAGGGACATGAGCCGTACAGAGAGAGAGAACCTCCTCTTTATGAAGGAGGGGAACATTGCTTGTTCGTGTGAGGCCAAATGCGGCTGCGACAACACTCATCAACAGGCTGATCATTTGCCGCCTGGAGAGCCTCTCTCCGTTTTGTCGCTGCTCCTCTCCTAAGCCACTTCTTATCGCCGATTCGAACTGTTTCAGAAGCCCTGCAAGTGACCCGATCGTGCCTTCGGGTAGTGGCCTTCTCACCGCGGAGAGTAATAGGGAAGTCTCGATTACTTCAATCGCCGTTCCTGCATCTTCTTCAATGGCTGTCGTCTCGGTCGGTGCCAGACCATCCTTGTGTCTCAAGTTTCTCACGAGTTCAGGAAGGTGGGGCGTATCAGATGCTTTCCGCAGGTGTTCGTAGTACGCTCCCACATGCTTTGCCGGTTGTTTTCCTGTAGCTTCAAGTGCGCGCCTGGTGCGCTCATAGAGCATGCATGCCTGTTCAAAGCACTGCTGTTGCCCTAAGAGCACCAGCAGGCGGTAGAGCGCGTCCTGGTCAGTAGGAAAGCGCGCGATATGCTGTTCGAGCGTCTCTTCCGCCAGGTCTATTTGCCCACGCTGGATGTAGAGGTCGGCCAGGTGCCGGATCATGCGGCAACGTCCCATCCACAACACCTGTCGTCGCTGCTTCACCCAGCGATGACTCGCCCACTCTACATTCTGATCATCGGCCAGCAACTCGCCACGCAACATGACCCTCGCCTGCTGCCAGAGAGCGAGCGCCTCCTCCGGCACCACTGTTCGGCTCGCCTGAGCCACCAGGTCCTCAAAGGCATCGGCATCGACCCACAGGCGGGACTGCTCCGCCAGTTTGAGGATCTCGCCGTTGCTGCGCTGCTCAAGGAGCTCCTCACCATTGGCCGTGCGCACCACCTTGCGCAGGACTTTGCGCGCCGAACGCAGCGATTCCCGTGCTTTCTGCTCGTCGGTCTCCGGCCACAGGATGCCTGCCAGCATGCTCTTGGTCGCTTGTCGCCCGGGCGCACACAGCAGGAGCTTAAAGAGGGCACGTGCTGAGGTGCGACTCTCCCAGGCCGCTTCCCCCATCCCAGAAGGAACCTGCCACGCGAGCTCAAACTCGCCAAAGAGAGACACGCGCAGCAGCGGCAGAGGGCTCTCTTGGCCCTTTCCCACAACTTGCTCCACGCCTTGCGTTTCCCTGCTCATCGGTTCGTTCACGGTGCTCCCCCTGAGAGAGTGAATGGTGTTTCATCGGAGAGATGCCCTCTCGTTCCTGCATTATAGCACAGCCCATGGTGCACTCAAGCGACCACGCCACACGTCCCACTCCCGTCCGTTTGTGTCCCATCGCCGTCCGGTCCTTCCCGTTCCCTCTCCAACGTCGTCCCATGCCTGCCTCACTCGACCTGCTATGTTCAGCATTGGTGAAATACGAGGCAACCTTTCAGAGGGTGATATGAGCACTACTGAGCATTCGAGCGATAATGATCTGGTAGATATGGAACTGCACTGTGTAACTTGCGGGACGCGGTTGTATCTCTCGGTTCCACAAGCCGAGGCAGTAATTGCCTCGCTCGAGCGCACCGGGGCCGCCATCCTGATTTGTATCTGTGGACAAGCGCAGCTCATTCGGCGCAAGCTCTACAAGAGGCATGCCTGAACGCCAGCAGGGCTCGTGCGTGGACGATCCCCCCTGGGGAAGGGCACGCGCCACCATGGAGAGGGCCCTCCAGGCAACATGAAAGGAGTGGGTATGACGACAGTTGAACAGAACGAGCTAGACAAGCACAGAGTGCTTCCCAAGATCAATACGCCCCCCGCGGCACCACCCATCCTGATCGCCGAGGAGCAGGCGGCGATCCAGGAGTTGCTCAGCACAGCATTGGCCCTGGCAGGCTATCGCACCACGAGCTGTGCCGGGAGGCAAGCTGCTCTCACCTGGATAGACCAGCTTACGCCATGTGGCGATTGTCCGCCATTGCTGCTCCTCGATCTGAGCCTGCCAGGCACTCATGCGGCGAACTTCCTCTCCCACCTGCGCATCCGCTGGCATGACGCCTGCGGGGTGCTTCCACACATCATCGTGCTGACGACGAGCAAGCAAGTGCAAAAAGACCTGGCAGCCCAGGAACGCGTCGTTCTGAAGCCGTTCCACATCCACGAGCTTCTCGCGCTGATTGAGCTCAGTCTTCGACAAAAGCTCGCATAACGACAATGAGCCACTAGAGCCATCTCACCTTCTAAGTGGGACTCTAGGACTAGTAAATGATATTGATCGCCTTGAGCATAGCGGTAAGATCGTAGACGAATTGCTGGTAAGCGGGAACGTCATTGAGTCGGCTCACTTGCCTGCTCCAATTGATTGAGGGCCTCATCGATAAACCCGCTCTCAAGCTATTTTCTCACCATATCAATGGTGTAGATATCGACAACTCGATCTTCAGGATCACTGCTCAGTTGAAAGTGGTTTCTCAGCGTCGGAGAGTACCTGCGGGGGTTGAATATGCTCATCAACTGTTTCGACGACTATTTCGTAGTCACCACATGCATCATTTATGCAAAGATGGAGAAGAGATTATTCGTAGGAATGGCATTGCCCGGAGCGCTGATCGTCACGGGAACATTGAATTTGCTGTAATCGACCGTCATATCAACGTTAATCGTAGAACTTGTAACGCTTGTCCCGAACGAACTCGTGTTAACGTTCATATCGAATATCAACTCCATATGGTGGACGTAGGACGTAGACTCATCGACCCAAACGTCCAGCGTCGGATTGACCAGCTTAGCATTGTTCAGCAGGGTGTTAGCCCTCTGTTGCTGCAGGGTTGATAAATTGGTGGAGTTAAGCAGATCTTTCAATACATCTTTGCTAAAAGTTACGGTGATATGCCGCAAGCTTTCTCCATTTAATGTCTGAACGCCATGGTCCGTGTACATAGCTTTTTGCGCTATTGCGAGCAGCTTATTATAAGTGGAGGAATTCATTGATGTGAAAGGATTATTGGCAGATCCTTTGTATTTGCTTGTATCCAGGACATACCACTGCCCCTTTGAGTTCTGGACATAAAGCTGTTTCCCCAGTGTGATCTCCGCTACATTGTAACCCTGCCCGACACTTAGATGGAGCATGGACTTATCGGGCCTGACCTCGTCACCACTGGCCGTTGCACTGACGCTGAACGGCTGAGCTGTGCTGGATTTGCTCGACCGGCCCCAGTCCCCGTACGTGCTTCCTGTTTGTCATTACACACGCTCCTTCAAGGTTGTGGCAAAGCTACTGACCTATTATACGTTTTCTAGCATGGAAAGTTAAGGGGTATGCATGGTTCTTCTCAGCCATGTTATAATGCGCCTGAACTGACTATTTCCACTTTCTTCTGTAAGGGTGAGAATAGCGAAATGGGAGAAACGCGATTTTCTTTGCGGAATTATTTGTTGGGAAGGCTGCACTTGTATGCTTATCACACGCATTGAGCTGGAGAATATCAAAAGCTACAGTCAAATTATCATTGATTTCCGGCGGGGCACCACCGCTATCAGTGGAGCCAATGGAGCGGGCAAAACCACCATCGTAGAAGCTATTGGTTTTGCCCTCTTCGACTTTCTGCCCTATAGCCAGGCGCAATTTGTACGAGAAGGCGAGAAGTATGGGCATATCGTTGTTCACCTCATTGGCAGCGATGATCGCCCTTACGTAGTCGATCGACGTTGTGGGGCCGGAGCTTTTTGGTCTGTCTATGATTGTGAGGCTGACTCTCGTATTGAGCAGCGAACCGATGTGCAAGATAAGCTGCACGAACTTTTTGGCATTGATCGCGAACGTTCCCTTAAATCTCTCTTTAGAGATGCCCTTGGTGTACCTCAAGGCTCCTTCACCTCTATTTTTCTGGAAGCAGGAAGTGAGCGCAAACAAAAATTTGATGCACTGCTCCAAATCGAAGACTACAAGAATGCCGCCGATTATCTTTTGGAAGCGCAAAAACAGTATAAAGAGCAGGTGCAAACACAGCAGAGCGAGATACAGCGCCTCGAATTCGAGACCCGCGATCTAGAACAATGGCGCGTGGACCTGAAAGAAGAGCGCCAGCGCGATCAACAGCAGACGCAGCAGTTTACCCAGTGGACACAACAGCGTGAACAGCTCGAAGCACGTTTCGACGTGCTGATAAAACAACGCGATGAAGTGACTCGCTTAAACAATCTATACGAACGCAGTAAGGATAATTACGACTCATTGCAGCATCGACTCCAGGATCGCCAGGAAGAGCTAAACATTGCTCGTACAGCGCAGGAGGCGGTCGAGGCCAGCCGTGC
>WNGP01002921.1_pt1 | contig 15124 bp, 13 predicted proteins | sample 5407671 | NCBI WGS metagenome assembly WNGP01 (sample SAMN13153381, study PRJNA577476) | soil metagenome | isolation source: 40 cm soil or saprolite under Garry oak tree replicate 2 | place: USA:California | collected 2016-06-15 | reverse complement strand
ATGACCGAGATCATGTTCGAGCTGCCGAGCCGCGATGACGTGCGCGAGGTGGCCATTACCGCCGAATGCGTCACATCCGGCCGCGCGCCGCTGCTCGTCACCGAGCGTCCCCGCCAGAAGAAAGAAGCCTGACCGACCCTCGCTACATCGGCTCTTTTCCACGCGCTGATGTGCTGCTCGATCCCCCACTTCCCGAAGTCGTGTTCGTCGGCCGGTCCAATGTCGGGAAATCCACCCTGCTGAACGCACTCGTTGGACGACGCATTGCCAAGACATCCGGCACACCGGGAAAGACTCGTGCGCTCAATGTCTTCCTCATTGACGAGTCGCACTACTTTCTCGACTTACCCGGGTATGGCTATGCGCGCGTGGGCAAAGCGCAACGAGCCGCATTCCGGGGATTGGTGAAGCACACCTTGCGACGCGACCGGTTGCGGGGCGTGGTGTGGCTGCTCGACATCCGTCATCCGCTGTCCGCGGAGGACCAGGCGATGCAGGACGCCCTTGCAGAGGATGAAAAGACGCGGGTGCTCGCGGCTCTCACGAAAGGGGACAAGCTTTCCTCAGGGAAGCGTAGCACGCGAGAGCGCGAACTGCGCGAAGAGCTGGGACTGCCGGAAGAGCAGGTGGTGGTCACGAGCGCGAAAACTGGGGAAGGGATCGTCGACTTGAAGGAAGCGATTGCGGCATTGGTGAGAGGAGCAGCATGACGAGAATGGCGGTTGGGCGGTTTGGCGGTTTGGCGGTTAGAACGGCTGCGTTAGTCTCGCTGCTAACCGCTCAACCGCCGAACCGCTTACTCCGTCGCGACGACGTCGCCGTACGCCTGGCCACCGGCACGATCGAGATCCAGGTGCTGCCGCTGGACGAACAGGTCATCCGGCTGCTCGCGCCCGACACCTATCGCTCCCTCGCCGAGCTCGTGCGCAGTCGCGCGGCCGAGATCGCGGATGCCGCGGCGCGGGGTGGGACGGAGAACCCCACGCTCGTGATGGTGACGTTTCTCGGAGTCGTGCCGCAGGCGCGCTTCAATCCGGACGAGCTGAACGTCACGAGCCGCGGCCGGCTGTTTCGTCCCATCGGGATCGTACCGCTCTCGCCCGCGTGGAGCTCATTTCAGCTCGACGCGCGGCAGCAGGCCGCGGCGCTCTATCTCTTCGAGCCGGGCATCAGCTTCGCCGAACAGCTCACCGTCAGCTACCAGGGGCTGTCCAGCGACGCCTGGAGCCGCTCGGTGCGCCTGTTCGAGCAGGAGCGTGCGCGGGTCAAGGCCCGCGCGCAGCTGGAAGCGAAACGCGATTCTGGAGCTCGCTAGTCCACCGCACGCCCGCAGAATCGGCACACACCACACTCAGTCCCTCGCGGTTCGTCAGGGCACGGTCGCAACCCAGCGCGAGAAACGTCGCGGCCCAGGCGTTCGCCGTCAGCGCGTCGGGAGCCAGCACCGTGACCGAGCGTGCGCCGCCGCGCGGCGCGTTGCGCTGCGACTGCGTCCGCACTGACCCACCGTGTAGCTCGACGGACGCCAGCAGGCGCAGCGTATTGTCGGGATCCGGAATGCCGACCGTGCGATGCGTCGGACGCGCGGCGGCTGCCACCCAGCGATATTGGCCGCCCAGATCCAGCAGCGCGCTGTCCACGTCATGGCCGAGCGCCAACGCGGCGCGCTCGAGCGCATAGCCGGGCGCGATGCTGTCGCCTGCGAGTGCGACACCGGTGCCGCGACGGATCTCCCGCCGCACGGAATCGAGTGCGGCGATTCCGACACGCCGTTGGACCAACGAATCGATGTGATCCACGGAATCGTGCGCGGCTTCCAGGGCAAGGGCAACGCGTGTGCTGTCCGTTCCCCACGCGGCGGCGGACATCATCGTCCCCATCTCGGGCCATACGCGCGTCACGCTGGGGCGGTGCGCGTCGGCGCCGCACGCCGCGATGGTCAGGCACAACAGAAGATTGATTCTCAAGATGTATAGTTGAATATAGATGTCCATGGACCAGCTGCGACAACACGCACTCGAGTTCGCGACGATCGCGATCGCGCTGACTGTCGTCGCCGCGGGTCTCGTGGTGTGGCGGTTCCGGCAGCGGTTGCTGCGCTCCGAGCACGAGCGCCGTCGCGCCGCCGAGGAGCTCAATCGCCGTCTGTCCGAGCTCTTTTCCCTCCAGGAGCTGTCGTACGTCCTCTCGGACTCGCTCGAGCTGGACCGGATCGTCGAGCAGGTGGTGCGCTACGCCGTCCGCTTTCTCGACGCGCAGGGCGCCCTGCTGGCGCTGCTCGGGGATGCGTCGCACGATCCCCTGCAGGTCGCCGCTGCCGAAGGCACGCTGGCCCCGCTGCGCGGCCAGAAGATCAAAGGCGACGACGCCGGTCTGGTCGCGCGCTCCACGGGCCGCGAGCACCTCGAGCTGATCCGGAACTCGGGGTCGCAGCCGACCGTGATCGTACAAGGGTTCGAGGCTGCCGCCGCGGCCGCGGTGCCGCTCCGGTCGCACGGCATCGTTATCGGCACGCTCATCATCACCGACCCGAAAGAAGGCGTGTTCGTTCCCGAAGACATCCGGCTGCTGTCCACGCTGGCGACCCACGCCGCGGTCGTCATCGCGAACGCGCGGTTCTTCGAGATGGTGCGGCGCGCCAAGGAACAGTGGGAGACGGCCTTTGACGCCTTGAGCGAAGGCATCGCGGTCGTGGACGACGAGGGACGCGTGAAGCGTTCGAATCGCGCGCTCGCCGACCTGCTCAACACACCGCTGCACAACGTCGTTGGCACGCCGCTCGGCGAGGCGCTGCTGGGCAAGCCGAACGCGCTGCAGGAGCTGCTTACGGCAATCCGCCGTGGCGAGCGCCCCGCCCCGCTGGTGGCGCGCTCGGAGCGGCTGAAGCGCGCGGTCCGCGTCAACGCTGCCCGCATCCCGGGCGCCGCAACCGAGCAGAGCGTGGTCGTCATGGTCGAAGACGTCACCGAGCAGCAGGCGCTCGAAACGCAGCTCGTACAGAGCGAGAAACTCGCCGCCGTGGGTCAGCTCGTCTCCGGCGTCGCCCACGAGCTCAACAACCCCCTGACGTCGATCGCGGGGCTGTCGGAATTCCTGCTCGAGCAGAAGGAGCTCGGCAAGAAGGATCGCGGCCATCTCCAGGTGATTCAGGAACAGGCGGAGCGCGCCGGCCGCATCGTGCGCAATCTGCTCACCTTCGCGCGCAAGGGTGCTGCGGAACGCGTGCCGGTGGACCTGAACGACGTGATTCGCCGGACGCTGTCGCTGACGTCGTACGACCTGAAGCTCAAAGACATCCAGGTGGAGCGTGAGCTGAGCGGCGCGCTGCCCGACGTGTTCGGCGACCGGCACGGCTTACAGCAGGTCGTGCTCAACCTCGTGACCAACGCGGCGCACGCGGTCGCCGAGAATCCCCGCGAGCGCCCCCGCGAGATCACGGTCTCGACCTGGTTCGACGGGCAGGTCCATCTGCGCGTCGCGGACACGGGGCCCGGGATTCCCGACGAAATCGCCCAGAGCGTGTTCACGCCGTTCTTCACCACGAAAGAGCCCGGTAAGGGCACCGGGCTTGGCCTCTCGATCACGTATTCGATCGTCGAAAGTCACGGCGGGCAGATCACACTCGAGCCCCGCGGCACACGCGGCGGCGCGGCGTTCCGGGTGGACCTGCCCCCGGCGCCGGCGGACGCCGTGCGGCCGGCGCTGACGCCGGTCCACGGCACGCCAGCCGTCAACGCCGCCTCGACGGTGAAGCGCACCATTCTGCTCGTGGACGCGGATCCCGCGGTGCAGCGGACGATCAAGGCGCTGTTCGCGCGCGACGGCCATGACGTGGAAGTGGCGGGCGATCCGCAGCACGCGCTCGATCTGGCACAGCGCGGCGCCTTCGACCTCGTCATCACCGACGCGCGCGCGATGGCGCCGGGTAAACGCGGGACGCTGTTGGCGGAGGAATTGGTGACGCGGATGCCGGCGCTGCGGGATCGAATCATCGTCGCGACGGGCGACGTGCGCCCGACGACGGAAGAGACGCTCGCGCGTCTCGGCGTGCGTTACGTGCGCAAGCCTTTCAACCTGCGCGATCTCCGCGTCGAGGCGGCGCGCTTGTGGGAGGCGACGGCGCTGTCGTAGGCTTCCGACGGCCAGCCATACGTCCCCAGGTTCACCGCCCCCCCTCCACCCGGCGCGAACCGCACGCCTTCACGCAACAACAACGCGCGCTGCAGCACCGCGCTGTGATCCTGCCCCGAAAAAGAAATACGCCCGGCCGCGTTGATGACGCGCCACCACGGTACGTCGTTGTCTTCGGGGAGTGCGGAGAGTGCCCAGCCGACTGTGCGCGCGGCGCCGGGCCGACCCGCGAGGCGCGCGATGATACCGTACGTCGCCACCCGTCCCTTGGGGATGTGACGGACCACGCGGTAGATCCGATGATAGAATGGATTCACAAGGGAGCCTGCGTACTAGCTTACTCGCAGGACGTCTTCGAGCAAGCCCGCGTCCCCACCCCCCACTATTGACAAAATGTCGTCCATTGCTCTCCGCTCTCGCGGCCAGGCAAACCGCGCCGCGGCCTCTCGGGCCTTCAGCCACTCCGCCCGATCGTGCTCCGCCGAGAGTTTTACGCTCGCGCCGGGCGCGACGAAGGCGGCGAACACCGGAATCAGCGCCAGCTCGTCGGTCTTGTGCTGATAAAACGCTTCCGTGCGGCTGAGATTGTAGAGTTTTTCCGGCACGAGGCCGGTTTCTTCGCGCAGCTCACGCAGCGACGCTTGCACCGGCGTCTCGCCGGGCTCGATCGTGCCGTGCACCGTCTCCCACGACCCGATGTTGCGGCCGTGCGGGCCGCGCCGGAGCGCCAGCACCTGGAGCTGCTCACCGGCACCCCGTAAGGCATATGTATCGACGAACCGAACTCGAATTTCAGTCACGAGACTGAGGGGCTAAGGGCGAAGAGACTATCGGCGGCGGCCGAGCACCGCTTCGAGACGAGCAGAGAGAGCGCGCGCGCGGAATGGCTTGGTGAGAAAGTCGTCGGCGCCGAGCTCGAAGACGCGCACTTCATTGTCCTCGTCGCCCTTCGCGGTCAACACGATCACGGGAATATTCGCGGTGGCCGGACGCGAGCGCAGGTGCGACAGCACGCCGTAACCGTCCAGGCCTGGAAGATTCAGATCGAGCACGATGATGTCGGGTCCCACGCGATCGACCTGATCGAGCGCTTGCACGCCGTCTCGGGCCTCGGTCACGACGTAGCCGTCGCGCTCCAGCAGATCGCGCATCACCTTGCGCAGGCTGTCTTCGTCGTCCACGAGCAGCACCTTCGACGCCGGTTGACCGTGCGCGCCGGAGCGGCGTGCCGGCGGTGCCTGCTCCTCAAGCAAATCGAAGACGGTGGAGACGGGCGCGGCCGGCTCGGGTGGGACAGTGAACGTTCCCGGTGCGGGCGTACGCCACACCCCAGCGCTGCCGCGTGAGGCCCGCGTTTCCGGCGGTGGCGGAGCCTCAGGTTCGTCAGGAATATCCACCACGCGGGTGAGCTCTTCGAGCGTGGACTCGCCGCGCGTTACGTGGGCAAGCCCCGAATCCCACAGCGATTTCATCCCGCCACGTTGCGCGGCTTCCGCGATCCGGTCGGCGACTTCGCCCGCGGCAATCAGCCGCTCGAGCTCGGGTGTCATCGTGAGAATTTCGAGAATGGAGAACCGGCCGCGATAACCCGTCATCGCGCAATCCGGGCAACCCGCGGCGCGATACAGCGGCGTCCCCTTGGGAATCCAGCGCCGCAGGCGCTCGGGCGGCGCTTCTATCCAGACTTCCTTGCACGTGAGGCACAACTTGCGCATCAAGCGTTGCGCCACGACGCCCCGCAGCGAGGCCGCGATCTTGTAGGACTCGACGCCGATGTCCACGAGTCGCGTGACCGCGTTGGCGGCATCGTTCGTGTGCAGTGTGGAGAGCACGAGGTGTCCGGTCAGCGACGCCTGGACGGCGATCTGTGCCGTCTCCTTGTCGCGGATCTCGCCGACCAGGACGACGTTCGGGTCCTGCCGCAGGATTGACCGCAACGCCGCGGCAAACGTGAGGCCCGCTTTCTCCTGCACCTGAACCTGGACGATTCCCTGCATCCGGTACTCGACCGGGTCCTCGACCGTGACGATGTTGACGCCTTCGCTCTTGATCTGATTGATCGCCGAGTAAAGCGTCGTCGTTTTGCCGGAGCCAGTGGGACCGGTGACGAGGAGGATGCCCTCGTGATTCTCGAGCAGCCGCTTGATCGCTTCGGCCTCCCCGGGATTGAGTCCGAGAGAGTCGAGCGACTTGACCGTGGCGCGCGAGTCGAGAATGCGGATGACGACTTTTTCGCCGAGCTGCGCCGGCAGCGTCGAGACGCGGAGGTCGATCGGCTGGCCGTTCACCGCCACCCGTGCGCGGCCGTCCTGCGGCCGCAGCCGGTCGGCGATGTCGAGGGATGACATGATCTTGATGCGGGAGATGAGCGGCAACCCCGCCTGGCGGGGAATCTTCATGACCTGCCGCAGCACACCGTCGATGCGGTAGCGCACCGCCACACCGCCCTCTTCGGGCTCGACGTGGATATCGCTCGCGCGGGACAGAATCCCTTCGGAAATGATCATGTCAACCAGACGTACGACCGGCTTCTGGCTGGCGTCGGCCTCGGAGATGTTGAGCTCTTCGGGATGCGCATCCGCCAGGGTCGTAACCTCCTGATCGCCCATCCCCTCGAGCAGCTTGTCGATCGCCTTGTCCGACCGGTACATCTCGTCCAGCTTCTCGCTGATTTTCGAAGGCGCCACCAGGAACAGCCGGATCTCGCGCGCGGTCGCGAATGCCAGAGCTTTCTCAGCGTCGAGATCGAAGGGATTTGCTGTTCCCAGCTCGAGGTAGGAATCGGTGAGCCGAAGCGGGAGCACGCGGTAGCGGCGCGCGAGCTGTTCGGGGACGCCGTCACGCGCCGTGACATCGATCTTGGAAGCGTCCCCGACCTTCAGCCGGAAGCGGTGCGACAGCTTGTCGATGATTTCGGCGTCGGTCGCGATCTTCGCAGCGACCAGGCATTCCCACAGCGTCCGGCCTGCGTCCGCCTTCCCCCGCAGCTCCTGGATGCGCTCGGGCGTCAGGCCCTCAAGCGATTGGGCCAACCACTCGTCTGGGAATGCGGTTACCGGCATGAGGTAGCCTCCAAGCTAGTCCCGAAGGCCAATCAGTCCAGTATCCGACATCACAAAATGTCCCAAAAATCGCGCGTGACGTCGAAGGCGACGTGTAACTGGCGTGTCTGCACCCCGTAGCCCGCTTCGAGCCGGAGCAGCCCGAGCCATTCCGCGCCGAGCCCCAGGGTCACCCGCGTCCCGGGCGTCACCCGCCACGGCGTGAGCGCGATCGGCTGGGCCGTCCATCCCAACGCCGCGTACGGTGCGAGGGTGATCGTTCCCGGCGTGCGCGCCGGTCCCGCACTCAGACGAATGAACGGAACCGGAGTGCGCCACTCGAAGTGCACGAGCGCCGCGCGGCGGCCGCCCCACTCCCGGAACTCATCGCCCAACAGCGTCCCCCGGCCCCCGAGGACGAACGCGCGGTGCGGCGGCAGGTAGCGGGTTGCGACACCGAATTGCACTCGCGTCAACAGCCGGCTCGCCCCGGCGCCGAGCGGCACGAGCCAATGCGCCGCCCCACTGAGCCGCGTGTAGCGCTCGCCGAATTCCAGCGTCGTCTCTCCCGCGACATCGCGACGCACGGCAAAGCCTTCGCTGCGGCGCCGCAGTGTCAGCGAAGCGGTGGAATAGTCCCCATCGCTGATCGCGGGATTCGGGCGATAGCGTCCGGTTGCCGGAGTCGCGTGCACGGCGAGGGATGCGACATGCTCGCGCGCGGCAGCAAAACGCCACTCGCCGCGCGCACCGATGCCGGCGCGCACGCTGAACCGCGCACCCGTCGCGCGGTAATAGTCGCCGTAGTCGTCGCCAAATTCCTGCGACGCAATCGAGTTGAGCAGCGGTGCGATCACCGGCGCGTCTCCGATGTCTCGCACTTGGGCGTACGCCGTCAGCTCGAGCCCGTCCGCGGACGTGAGGGCGAGGAGGCCTTTCCCCTCACGGTCGCCGAACCCATAACTCCCCAGGCCGCGAAGCTCGAAGCCATCATCGGACGTACGCCACACGAAGCCGGCCCCCGCCGCCAGACCTTCGACGCGATTGACGTGGACCAGCTCGCTCAGCGCACGCGCGCCGAGACGATGGCGCTTGAGGCCGGTGAGCGCGCGGCGGCCGGCGATGCGACTGACTTCGGCGCGGACGTGTTGGAGATCGTTTTCGCGGACCGGTTCGGCGACGTCCTGGATCGCCGCGCTGAGGGGACCAGGCCAGGGGAACGAATCGCGCTGCGCCTTGGGTAGCGCCGTGATCTCCTCGCCGCGGAAAAAGCTCGTCTCGAGGCCGAGGTTGAACACGTAGCTGTCGATCTCCCAGCGCCCGCGGATGATGCCGCGCGCCGGGATGTCGAGCCAGGTGGCGCGCCGGCGGATCTCGATCTCCTGACGGTAGGGGAGCCAGAAGCCTTCCCAGAGCGCGTTGTCCAGCACGATGCTGACGTCTTCGAGCTGCGGATCGAGATAGGCTGTGGGCGTGAAGTTGAACGCCATGCGCACCAGCTCGGCGGATCCGACGTCCACGAACAGCGTGCCGACGATCGCGGCGGTGCCGAAGTTCTTGGGCCGCACCCGCAACGCGACGACGCGCACCGCACGCTGCGACAGCACGATGGCCGTTGTGTCGCCCAGCGCGAAGTCGTACAGGTCGGTGCCGCCGGGCGCCAACGGGTGCGGCACGTCGCGCACTTCATCACCCTCGCCCAACCGGATCGCGGTTCCGAAGTTGTTCTGCACGATGCCGAGGTGATCGCGATGGTAGTTGATGTCGGTGGGGAGCTCGGCGCGATCGCGCCAGCCGATGATGCGCTGCTTGCTGAGCTGCGGCGCCTTCCAGTACACTTCCAGCTCCAGCTGATCCGCCTTGACGAGCCGCGGCGGCTCGGTGAGCCCTTCGCCGAACTGCCCGAGGAAGAAGAGAAACCCGTGAGCTTTGGCCTTGTAGTCACGCAGCGCCGTATCGACCGCGGTCTGCGCGCGGCGCTCGATGGCGCGCCGCGCCAGCGCCAGGGCGGAATCGCTGTTCCAGGCTTGAGCCGGCGCACGGGTGGGCGTTGCAAGGGCGAACAGCAGCACGGCAGACCAGCGCATGGCGGAGAAATTTAGGCCATGGACCCACGCGACGCATTTCTGGAGCGCGCCAAGGGCGGCGGGATCGTGCCGGTGATTCGCGAGGTGGTCACCGACGCCGACACGCCCGTGGCTGCTTTCGCGAAGATCGCGCGGCCGCCGTTCGCGTTTCTCCTCGAATCACTGGTCGGCGGGGAGCGCTGGGCCCGCTACACGTTCCTCGGCACCGAGCCCCGGGAAGCATGGCGTTATCGCGGGCAACAGGTGGACCGCTGGACTCCGGCGGCGGGGTGGGAAAAGGCGGGCGAGACCGCAGATCCGGTCGCGCACCTCGCTGACCGCATGCGGGCTCTTCCCAGCGTCGCGCTGCCGGGCTTGCCGCGCTTCATGGGCGGCGCCGTCGGGTTTCTCGGTTACGACGTCGTGCGCAGCATCGAGCGCCTGCCCAGGGGCCCGACCGATACGCTCGGCGTGCCGGACGCGGTCGTGATGATCGCGGACTCGCTCGTGATTCTCGACAACGTGTTCGGGCGCGCGATCGTCGTGGCAAACGTCGAGGTGCCGGCGAAATCGTCGCCCGCACAACGGCTGCGGCTGTACGACGTCGCCCAGGAGCGACTCGACACGTTGATTGGGCGCCTCAGCGGGCCGCACCAGCTGGCGCCGCTGGCCCTCGACGACGACGGTCTGGCGCTGCGGCCGCCGCCGCAATCCAAGTATCCGCGCGCCGCCTTCGAACGCGATGTCGCGAAGATCCGCGAGTACATCGCCGCGGGCGACGTCTTCCAGGCGGTGCTGTCGCGCCGCCAGGTCGTGCCCGGCGCGGTCGAGCCGCTGCGACTGTACCGGTACCTGCGCGCCCTGAACCCGGCGCCGTATCTCTTCTATCTCACTCTCGATGATGTGACGCTCGTCGGGAGCTCGCCGGAGGTGTTGGTCCGCGTCGAGGGCAACGAAGTGACGGTGCGGCCGATCGCCGGGACGCGCCCCCGTGGCGCGAGCCCCGAGGAAGATGAGGCACTCGCGACGTCGCTGCGCGGCGACGCGAAGGAGCTCGCCGAGCACCGCATGCTCGTAGATCTGGGACGCAACGATGTCGGACGGGTGGCAGAGTACGGCACCGTGCGCGTGACCGAATCGCTGCAGATCGAGCGCTACTCGCACGTGCAACACCTCGTGAGCGAAGTACGGGGCCGGCTGAAGGATGGGTACGATGCGCTCGACGTGTTGCGCGCCTGCTTCCCCGCCGGGACGGTCAGCGGTGCGCCCAAGGTGCGCGCCATGGAGATCATCGACGAGCTGGAGCCGGAGCGACGCGGCCCGTATGCGGGGGCGGTGGGCTACGTCGGCTGGGGCGCGACGAGTATGGATACGGCCATCGCGATTCGCTCCGCGGTCGTGCTCAAGGATCAGGTTGTCGTGCAGGCGGGCGCGGGGATCGTCGCCGACTCCGACCCGGCGCGCGAGTTCGCGGAAACCGAAGCGAAGGCACAGGCTGTGCTACGGGCGCTCGCGCTGGCCAAAGCAGGCGATTAGCTTCGGGGCCTGTGTTCAAGCTGCTGAGCACTTCGGGCGAACAATCGATCGACCTCCAGCTCGGGCGGAAACTCGTGGTGGGGCGCGCGGTCACGAGCGACGTCCCCATCTACGATCCCACGATCTCCCGCCGCCACGCCGAAGTCGTGCTGACCGAAAGCGGCGTCCGGGTCACCGACCTCGGCTCCTCGAACGGCACGTTCCTGAACGGGGCCAAGATCACCGAGGCGGAGGCTGGGGCCAACGACGTCGTGACCTTCGGCAAGGTGGCGTTTCGGGTGAAGGAAGTGACGGCGCCGATGCCGCGGCCTCAGGTCGTGGCGCCGCCCGACTTCCGGAGTCCCAAACCCGGTGCCAAAGGCGGCGCCGGCGGCGGGACGATCGTGCGGCAGCTGCCGGTCAGCGGCGGCGTCCCAGCGATCGTCATCGACCAGCCGCAAGGCTCCTCCCACCTCAAGGTCCATGCGCAGACTCAGGAAGAGCGGCGCGAGAAGAAGCTGTCGCTGCTGCTCGAGGTATCGAAGGAGCTGTCGAAGCAGCAGGAGCTCGACCGCCTGCTCGACAAGGTCGTGGACTTCACGTTCCAGATCATGAACGTGGACCGCGTCTCGATCCTGCTGCTGGACGGCAAGTCGGACGAGCTGATTCCGCGCATTTCCAAGAGCCGGACGGGCGACGCGAGCGCCGCCAAGCACGTCCCGCAGTCGATCGCCCGGAAAGCCGTGGAGGAGCGGGTCGCGATCTTGTCGGACAACGCGGCCGCCGACGAGCGCTTCAAGGGAAAATCGATTCTCATCCAGAGTGTCCGGAGCGCCATGTGCACGCCGCTCATGGGCTCGGACCAGAAGGTCCTGGGCATCCTCTACGTGGACAACCTCACGGCGACGCATTCATTCGCCGATGAGGATCTCGAGTTTCTCATTGCGTTCGGCGGTCTCACCGCGATCGCCATCGAGAACTCGCAGCTGTCGGAGCGGATCCGCCGCGAGGCGCTCGTGCGCTCGAACTTCGAGCGCTACTTCTCGCCCAACATCGCGTCGGTCATCGCCGAGCAGCAGGACGCCGGGAAATTGCCCAGTCAGAAACAGCCGGTGGTCGTGTTCTTTTCGGATATTCGCGGCTTCACCCCGATGTCGGAAACGATGAACCCCGACGAGATCGCGGGACTGCTCACCGATTACTTCACCGAGATGGTCGACATCGTGTTCGAGCATTCCGGCACGCTCGACAAGTTCATGGGCGACGCGATCATGGCGCTGTGGGGCGCGCCGATCGGCCACGCCGACGATGCGGACCGCGCGATGCAATGCGCGATCGATCAGCTCGAGACGCTGGAGAAGATGAACGCCAAGTGGAAGGAAGCGGGCCGCCAGCCGCTCGCCGTCGGCATCGGCATCAACTTCGGCGAGGTCTTTGCCGGCAACGTCGGCTCGAACCGGCGGCTCGAGTATACGGTCATCGGCGATGCCGTGAACACCGCCAGCCGCCTGTGCTCATCAGCCGGTGGCAACGAGATTCTGATTTCGGAGCCGTTCTACAAGGCACTCAAGAACCCTCCCAAGGTGGAGGCGCTCGAGCCGATTCAGGTCAAGGGAAAGACGAAGAAGGTGCCGGTCTATCGCGTGAAGCGGTAAGGCCGCCCGAACTTCGCCAGCAGGTCCAACGCCAGCCGCAGCGGCAGCCCCATCACGCCAAAGAAGTCTCCCTCGACGCGCTCGATCAGCGGCGCGCCGAGTCCCTGGATCGCGTAGGCACCCGCCTTGTCGAGCGGTTCGCCAGTCGCCACGTATGCCTCGAGCGTCTGCCGATTGTTGGGCCGGAACGTCACGCGCGAGACATCGAGCGCCTGCTCCAGCCGCCCGTTCTCGGCGACCGCGATCGCCGTGAGCACTTCGTGGGTTTTGCCCTGGAGCTGCTCCAGCATCTCAACCGCGTTGGCCGGTGACGTCGGCTTCTCGAAGATCTTGCCGTGGAGCACGACTGTCGTGTCCGCGGCGAGGATCACGTCACCCGGAGCCCGCGCGACAACCGCCTCCGCTTTGGCGCGCGACAGTCGCGTGACATAGGCATCGGGCTTTTCCCCCGGCAACACGTGCTCATCCACGTCGGGCGGGACGACGCGAAAGGGAATACGCAGCATTTCGAGGAGCTGCTTGCGGCGCGGCGAGCCGGAGGCGAGGACGATGGGACGGTCATTCATCGTCCTCACCCCTTGATCCCCCTCGGTCAGGTGCCGTTGGGCTCACCAGTGGTGGTGCCGGCGGCCTGTACGCGGTCGATGTGCCACACGCCCTGCTCGTCCACGAGGACCGACAGCTCGACCACGGTCGAGGTCAGCGTCAGCGTGCAGTCGCCGGATGGGAACGTGTAGCAGAAGTCCGGCGCTGCCGAATTCGCGGAGATGCTCGTCCAATCCGTCGCCGGTGACCCGCTCACGTGCGCCGCGCAGCCGTAGAAAGCGACCCCGTTTGCCTGGCCGTCGCCGTCCGTGTCGTAGTACAGATTGAACCGCGGCGAGCCGGCGCCGCAGCTGCCGCTCACCGAGAAGCCGATGTCGCCGAGCTCGGCGATCGTCGTCCCTTCGACCCCGGTCACGATCACCGCCGCAAACGCCGCGCACCCGTTCTGCGGGGTTGCCGTGTTGCAGGACGCAAAGTCGACCGACTTCTCCAGCAGCACCGAGAACTTGCCGTCCAGCGCCACCCTGTTCGTCCACCGGGCCTGCGAGTACGGCCCGTTGCCGGTCTCCTTGGCGAAGTCGGGCGGCGGAAAGTTGCCCGCGGTCGGGTCCAGCCTTAGCGACACCGGATCGGCTGCGAGGAGCCTCGCCGCGAGAGGCCGAGATCCCGTCCCGGCGGCGGTCGGTTCATTGATGCAGGCACTGACCAGGAACGGCAGTGCGACCATTGCGGGCGGGAGCAGCGTCCACCGGATCGTCATGAGAACCCCCTCTGTTAGGGTGACGCCCTTGAAGTACCGCGGAGTGGGTCGTTCGGCAAGAACGCCCCCCCTCCCGCCCTAGCTCGGGCTAAGTTTGGGCGTGCTCTGGATCGCGCTGTGCATTGCGCAAGCCGCACCTGCCGCTCCCGCCGGGCCGCCTGCGACTGACATCTACCTGGCCGACCTGCGCGTCGCCCAGGGTCGCGTCAGCGTAGGCGTGCCTGTCAACGTCACCGCCAGGACGGGCTACGACAACCAGCCGTTTTTTCTGCCGGATGGTCGCGCGTTCCTCTATACGTCGATCCGCGAGGACAGTCAGGCGGACATCTACCGGTACGACATCGAAACGAAGACGAGCGTCCGGCTCACCGCGACGCGCGAGAGCGAGTATTCGCCCACACCGCTGCCGGACGGCAGCGGCTTCTCCGTGGTGCGCGTCGAAGCCGATTCGACGCAGCGCCTGTGGGCGTTCGACCTCGCCGGGTCGCAACCACGCCTAGTGCTCGATTCCATCAAACCGGTGGGCTACCACGCCTGGGGCGACGCCCACACGCTGGTCCTCTTCGTCCTCGGCTCGCCTTCGACATTGCAGATCGCGGATGCCGGTTTCCCGACCGCCCGCGGCGAGGTGATGGCCAAAGACATCGGTCGTTCATTGCAGCGGATCCCGGGGCGCGCGTCGGTCAGCTTCGTACAGCGCGACTCGGTTGCTGGTAACACGCTCGAGGAGCTGGACATCCGCAGGCGTCGCGTGAAGGAGCTCGCGAAGATTCCACCGGGCGCTGATTTCTTCGCCTGGACGCCTGCTGGAATCGTGTTGACCGCGAGCGGAACGACCTTGTATCAGTGGGATTCGCGACGCGGCGGAGCGTGGGAGAAGGTGGCGGATCTTGCCGCTGCTGGTCTGAGCAGCGTGACGCGCCTAGCGGTGAGCCCACGCGGGGACCGCCTGGCGATCGTGGCCGTGCCGGTGACCCGCTAGCGCTCCAGAATCAGCGTCACCGGCCCGTCGTTGACCAATTCGACATCCATCATCGCGCCGAACTCGCCGGTCTCGACGGGGATGCCATTGGACTTTTCCCGCAACAAGGCAACAAACCGTTCGTATAAGGGGACTGCGATGTCCGGCTGGGCGGCACCGATGAAACTCGGTCGCCGTCCCTTGCTGGTATCGCCATAGAGTGTGAATTGAGAAACCACGAGCACGCCGCCGCCCGCCTCGGCGAGGTCCCGGTTCATCTTCCCCTCGGCATCACCAAAAACCCGCAGACCGAGGATCTTCTCCGCCATCCAGGTCAGCTGCACGTCCGTATCAGTCGGAGCGAAACCAGCAAGCACAAGAAAGCCGGGCCCGATCTTCCCGGTAACCCGGCCTTCCACTCGAACCTCAGCCCGTTTGACGCGCTGAAG
>WNGP01002590.1_pt1 | contig 15133 bp, 12 predicted proteins | sample 5407671 | NCBI WGS metagenome assembly WNGP01 (sample SAMN13153381, study PRJNA577476) | soil metagenome | isolation source: 40 cm soil or saprolite under Garry oak tree replicate 2 | place: USA:California | collected 2016-06-15 | reverse complement strand
ATGGTGGAGTCCGCGGTCGCGCTGGCCGAACTCGAGGCGACGCTGGCCGTGCCCGGCGTCGACGGCATTTACGTCGGGCCGCGGGACCTATCGTACTCGCTCGGCTGCGAGCCGAGCCCCGATGACCCGGTGCTCCGGCCGGCGCTTGAACGGGTCTGGGCCGCATGCCGAGCGGCCGGAAAGCCGGTCGGGGTGCACTCGATCGACGGAGCCACCGCGAAGCTGTACCGGGAGAACGGCTGCCGCCTGGTCAATGTGGCCTTCGACGTGCAGGCCATTGCTCGGGCCGCGAGTTCGGAACTCGCCGTCGCGTTGCGGTAACCGGCAACCGCGTCCTTCCGCCAGCATAATGGTGCGCGCTGTGAGTTATGAGGATCGGGAGGCAGCGGGTGCATCGCGGGGCACAAGTCATCGGCAGGGGCGCGCTGTTCATCGCGGCGTCAGCGGGTCTCGCTCTGAGCGCGGCGAGCGGCGCATCGGCCGCAACGGCGGGCGACTGGCCGGCCTACCTTGACGGGCCGCAGCACACGTCGTTCAACGTCGGCGAGACCGCGATCAGCCCGGTGACCGCCGGGAAACTGGCCTCCAGGTGGCGCTTCCTGGGTATCAAGCCGACCAGGCCGGGCCAGCCGGATCGCGGGTTCCTGGCCAGCCCGACCGTCGTCGGCGGCAACGTGTACATCGGCGCCGATACCGGCTGGTTCTACAAGCTGAACGCCCTGACCGGGCATGTCCTGGCCAAGCGGTTCATCGGCTTCCAGCGCGCCACCACCTGCCACCCGGGGCGCGGCTTCGTCGACACCGCTACCGTCGAGCCTGACCCGAGCGGCAAGCTCACGGTGTACGTCGGGGGAGCCGACGGCTACCTGTACGCGCTCCGGGCGTCGAACCTGTCGGTCAAGTGGCGCTCGGTGATCGCCATTCCGTCGACCAAGGTCAACGACTACTTCCAGTGGTCGTCGCCGACGGTGGCTCGCGGGCGGGTCTACATCGGCGTGGCGTCGAACTGCGACGATCCGCTGGTACGGGCCGCGTTGATCAGCTACAGCCAGGCGAACGGCAGGCGCCGGTCGGTGTTCCGGCCGATGCCCGGCCAGCTCCTCGGCGCCTCGATCTGGTCGAGCGCCGCGATCGACTCCAGCGGCGACGTCTACGTCACCACGGGCAACGCGGGCAAGGGCGCGGTCGCGCCGGGCCACTCGGACTCGATCATCAAGCTCACCCCGGACACCCTCCGGCCGATCAGTTCGTTCAAGGTGCCGTCGGGCCAGCTCATCGGCGACGGTGACTTCGGCGCCTCGCCGACGGTCTTCGGGCCGTATGTCGGCGCCTGCAACAAGAACGGGGTCTTCTACGCGCTCCACCGGTCGACGATGAAGCTGGCCTGGTCACGGCGGATCGGTGCCCCGGCGCCGCGCCACGGCATCAGCAACTGCTCGGCCTCGGCCATCTCTAACGGCACGACCCTGTTCGTCGCGGGACCCCGGCACCTGATCAACGGCACGGCATACCCCGGTTCCGTTCAGGCGCTCAACCCGAACACCGGCGCGCTGCTGTGGCAGACCGGCCTGGCGAACGGCGTGATCGGCAGCCCGTCAATGGACGGCGGCGGCGTACTCGCGGTCGGCACCTACGACTTCACGAATACGCCGAACGAGGTGTACCTGCTTGACGCGACGACCGGGCAGATCGTGCGCCGCCTGGCCCGCGGCAGCGCCGACTTCGCGCAGAGCGTCTTCGCCGAGGACCGCCTGTACACGGCGAACGGCGACGGCCTGGTTTCGTGGGTGGTGGGCTAGTCTCGGGCTAGTCTTGGCTGACGGACGAGGCCTGGGTCTTTGTTGTCTCCTGACTCTGAAGTCCCCCAGGTCACAGACGTGGAGGTAACTAAGCATGGGACTGATGGACAGGGTCAAGCAGCAGGCGTCGACGCTTGCGCAGCAGGCCAATCAGGGAATGGCCAAGCTGGACAACTTGCCGGCGCAGCGCCGAGCGGACGCGATGTTGCGCAGCCTCGGCCTCGCCGTCCTGGCCGAGCGGACCGGCCGGGCGACTGGCGACACCGAGGCGCAGATCACACAGATTCTGGCCGACATCGCCCAGCACGAGCAGCAGTACAACGTCGACCTGGTGCAGCAGGCCGCCCAGGCTCAGGCCCAGCAGCTACAGCAGCAGCAATGGCAGGGGCAGCAGGCGCAGATGCAGGGTCCCGGCGAGTTCCTGACCAGCGCTCCGCCGGCCGACCCGAACGCGCCCGCGATGCCGGCCGCCCCCGGCGGGTTCCCGCAGCAGGGCGGTCAGCCAGGTTTCCCCGGTGCCGCGCAGCCCGGCGGGTTCCCGCAGCAGGGCGGCCCGGCCGGGTTCCCGCCCGCAACCTCCTTCCCCGATGCCAGCCCGATCGCCCCCGCCGAGCCGGGCGACGAGCCTGACCAGCAGGGGCAGTCCGGCTTCTTCCCGCCCGCCTCCGGCGTCTGACCGGCCCGCCCGCCGCCCGCCGCGCCGCGGCGGCGCTGCGGGCGGGCTCAGCGGCAGGCGGCCTGCGCGGCCGTCTTCGGCTTGGCTCGCAATACGCTCGGCTGCCCGGCCGACCCGGACGGCCGGCGGCTGGCGTGCCGCGGCCGCGCGGTCGTCCGGTCGGCCCTGACCCGCGCGAACAGTGCCCGGGCCGCGGTCGCGTTCCACAGCACGGCCGACTCGCCGTTGGGAGCCTGGTAGTTGGCGCTGGCCAGCGGCACGGTGGTGAACGAGACGTCGCCTGGCCTGATGTAGCGGAGCTGGTCGGCCAGGCCGGTGACGTTCAGTCGCTGGTCGACCGTGGTCGCCGACGTCGCCGCGGCCAGGAACCTGGAGAACTTGACCGGGTTGGTCAGCGTGCCCGAGCCGATCGCCTCGGACAGCACCGAGGAGAGCAACTGCTGCTGGTTGGAGATCCTGGCCAGGTCGGACAGCGCGAACGAGTGCCTGTCCCGGGCGAACTGCAGCGCCCGGATGCCGCCGACGTGATGCCGGCCCGCCGACATGCGCAGCCCGGTGTAGGGGTCGTTCACCGCGTACGGCAGGCAGACGCCGACGCCGCCGAGCGCGTCGACGATCTTCACGAAGCCGAGGAAGTTCACCTCGACGAAGTCGTTGATCGTCAGGCCCGTCGCCTGCTCTACGGTTCTGACCATCAGCGGCGGGCCGCCCAGGCCGATTGCGGCGTTGATTTTGTTCATCCCGAAGCCTGGGATCTTGACCCACGAGTCCCTGGGCAGGCTGATCACGAAAATGTGCCGGTGGGTGGCCGTGATGTGGACCACCATCAGCGTGTCGGAGTTATGGCCGGTGGAGTGGCCGACGTGCAGCACGCGCTGCTGGCGCCTGGTCAGTCCCGCCCTGACGTCCACGCCGGCGAGCAGGATGTTGAGCGGGCCGGCCGGCGCCGCTGCCGACGTGCCGGCGTTGACCCGGCCGAGATGGCTGCTGATGTAGCCGGCCAGCAGCCAGCCGCTTCCCGAGGCCAGCAGCACGAGCAGCGAGAGCGCGCTCGTGACCAGCGCCAGGGTCCGCTGCGATCTGGCGTGCCTGGTCGCCGCGATGTGGGCCGCGAGCCTGCGCCGCGCCGCCTGCGCGTACGGGCCGGGTGGCCGGCGGGCGCGGCCTGAGCCGGTCCCGCCGCTCGCGTGCATGCCGCCGCGTTTCATCAACCCCCCATGCATGCTCGCCATGAAAGGTTAGCCGCACCAGCAGCACATGGCCGGTAGCTGCCGCTTTGACTCGCCCGCGAGGCGTCAATTCCGCGTCCGCCGGACGGGCTCGGACCGGGCGGGCGGCTCGGGGTCGCGCGGCAGGCCGAGCATCCGCTCGGCGATGATGTTGAGCTGAATGTCGGTCGCGCCACTGGACCGACGGGCCGAGCAGCGCACGCAGCGACAGCGCCCGGCGGTAGTACAGGTGGGCGTCGTGCTCCCAGGTGTAGCCGATGCCGCCCAGCGTCTGGATGCAGTCGTTTACCGCGTCGACCGCCGCGTCGACCGCGACCACCGCGGCCACGGCGGCGGCGAACTCGCGCTCGCTGCCCGACGGGGTCCGCGCGGCATCCCACACCGCTGCGGTGGCCTGTTCGGCGCCGGTCAGCATCCGGGCGCAGCGGTGCTTGACCGCCTGGAACTGCCCGATCGGGCGGCCGAACTGGTGCCTGATCTTGGCGTACTCGGCGGCGGTCTGCACCGCCCAGTCGGCGATGCCGCAGGCCTCGGCGCCGAACAGGACCGCGGCCAGCTCGGTAACCGCGGCCCGGTCCAGGCTGGGCAGCACCCGGCCGGCCGGCACGGTGATCGCGTCGGCGCGCAGCGTGGCCAGCGGCCTGGTGAGGTCCAGGGCGGCGACGTCCGTCACGGCCAGGTCGGCCCGCGTCGAGCGCGACCCACGCCTCGCCGTCGGCGGTGCCGACCCCCGCGATGATCAGGTCGGCCATGGGCGCGGCGAGCACCGAGGACGGTTGGCAGGGAGGCGCCGGGCAGCAGCGCCCGGCCGGTCTCCTCCAGCACGACCGCGAGCTCGGGCAGGCCGTAACCCTGGCCGCCAGCGTCCTCTGGCAGGTGCAGGCCAAACAGGCCCCGCTCGGCCCAGGCTCGGGGCGAGATCCGCCCGGTAACGCGCCCCGCCGCCGTCTTCGCCGTCGGCGGCCGCCCGCACCACCCCCGCCGGGCAGTGCCGCTGCGACCAGCCGCGTACCGCCGCGGCCAGTTCCAGGTGCTCAGGGGTGAGGCCAAGCGCCATCGAGTTCCGCCTCGCTCGTCGGGTAATTCCGGCCGATGCGGACACTGTAGATCGACACGCTCGATTCCGGAACGATGGCTCGCGGGAGCGCGACTTCCCCAAAGTCAGGGCCATTTTCGCTGGTCACTTCCCGTGGGTTACCAGTGAGTAGTATACTAAGTTACTTACGGGTAACCGGAGTCCGTGCCGGTATGGGACGGGGAGCTGGCGGGAGACCACATGGCGCACTTCAAGAGCAACCTGCGCGACATCGAGTTCAACCTCTTCGAGGTCCTGAACAGGCAGGAACTGCTGGGCTCCGCCCCGCACGCAAACCTCGACACCGAGACCGCGCGCGGCGTGCTCGACGAGGTCAACCGCCTGGCCACCGGACCGCTGGCGGAGTCGTTCGCCGACGGGGACAGGCACCCGCCGGTGTTCGACCCCGCGACGCACTCGGTGACGATGCCCGAGTCGTTCGCGAGGTCGTTCCGCGCCTTCGTAGACGCGGAATGGTTCAGGCTGGAGCTGCCGCCCGAACTCGGCGGCCTGGACGCGCCGCGGTCGCTGTGCTGGAGCGTCGCCGAGCTCGTGCTCGGCGCGAACCCGGCCATCTGGATGTACGCGAGCGGCGCCGCGTTCGCCAAGGCGCTCTACCTGCTCGGCACCGACGAGCAGAAGCGGTTCGCCGGGCAGGCCGTGGAGCGCAAGTGGACGGCGACGATGGCGCTGACCGAGGCCGACGCCGGCTCCGACGTCGGCGCCGGCCGCACGAAGGCGATCAGGCAGCCCGACGGGACCTGGCACATCGAGGGCGTCAAGCGGTTCATCACCAGCGGCGAGCATGACCTGGCGGAGAACATCTTCCACCTGGTGCTGGCCCGGCCCGAGGGAGCGGGCCAGGGCACCAAGGGGCTGTCGATGTTCCTGGTTCCCAAGTACCTGGTCAACGCCGGCGGCTCGCTCGGCGAGCGCAACGGCGTCTACGCCACCAACGTCGAGCACAAGATGGGCCTGAAGGTCTCGGCGACCTGCGAGCTTACGTTCGGTGCGGACCGCCCGGCGATCGGCACGCTGGTCGGGGACGTGCACGACGGCATCAGGCAGATGTTCCTGATCATCGAGCACGCCCGGATGATGGTCGGGACCAAGGCGATCGCCACGCTGTCCACCGGCTACCTGAACGCGCTCGAGTACGCCAAGACCCGGGTCCAGGGCGCCGAGCTGTCGAAGCTGGCCGACAAGACGGCGCCGCGGGTCACGATCATGCACCACCCGGACGTCCGGCGGATCCTGATGCTGCAGAAGGCCTATGCCGAGGGGATGCGGGCGCTCGTTCTGTACACGGCCACGTTCCAGGACACCGTCCAGCTCGCCGCGGCGGCCGGCACCAATGACGATCGGGCGGCGGCCGTGAACGACCTGCTGCTGCCGGTGGTCAAGGGGCTGGGTTCGGAGCGGGCGTACGAGATGCTGACGCTGTCGCTGCAAACCTTCGGCGGCTCCGGCTACCTGCGTGACTACCCGGTCGAGCAGTACCTCAGGGATGCGAAGATCGACAGCCTGTACGAGGGCACCACCGCGATCCAGGGCATGGACCTGTACTTCCGCAAGATGGTCAGGAACCAGGGCGTGGCGCTGGCGTTCCTGCTGAAGGAGATCAGGCAGACGGCGCGGGCCGAGCAGGGCAACGGGCGGCTGAAGAACGAACGGGCCGCGCTCGGCCGGGCGGCGGACAACGTCGAGGCGATGGTGACCGCCATGCACGGCTACCTCGCCGACAGCATGGAGCTCCCGGCCGAGATCGACCGGGTCGGCCTGAACACGACCAGGCTGCTGCTCGCCCTCGGCGACCTGACCGTGGGCTGGCTGCTCGTGCGCCAGTCCGAGATCGCCACCAGCGCGCTCGACGCCGGCTCGGCCAGCGACGAGGACGCCGCGTTCTACCAGGGCAAGATCGCGGCCGCGCGGTTCTTTGCCGAGACGGTCCTGCCGCGGCTGGCCGCCGAGCGCGAGATCGTCGAGACCACGACAACCGACCTGATGGACCTCCCAGAAGCCGCCTTCTAGCCACATGAACATCGTTGCCACATCGATGTTCGCTTGGGCACTTCAGCGGTGACATCGATGTGGCAACGCTGTTCGCCGGCGAACATCGGAGCCACATCGATGTTCGCGGCGGAGGGCTGAGACGAACATCGTTGCCACATCGATGTTCCGGTGGGCCGACTAGCCCGCCGGGCTGCGGCGGGCGGGGCGGGCGCGGCTAGGACCAGGCGAGCATCCGGAGCGGGTCGGTGAGCATGGCACCGATGTCCCGCAGCACGGCCGAACCCAGTTCGCCGTCGATGATCCGGTGGTCGAACGAGAGCGCCAGCGTGCATACCTTGCGCACAGCGACTTGCCCGTCAACGACCCACGGCGCGTCCTTGATCTGCCCGAAGGCCAGGATCGCCGCCTCACCCGGGGTGATGATCGGCGTCCCGGTGTCCACGCCGAACACCCCGACGTTGGTGATCGTGACCGTGCCGCCGCGAAGGTCACCGGGCGTGGACTTGCCTGCCCGCGCGGTCTCGGTGAGGTCGCCGATCGCCCGCGCCAGGCCGGGCAGCGAGAGCGCGTGCGCATCCTTCACGCTCGGCACCAGCAGGCCCCGGTCGGTCGCGGCCGCGACTCCCAGGTTCACGTAGTGCTTGACGACGATCTCCTGCGCGGCCTCGTCCCACGAGGAGTTGACCATCGGGTGCCGGCCCGCTGCGACCAGCAGGGCCTTGGCCACGAGCACGAGCGGCGAGACCCTGACCCCCTCGAACTCGGGCAGCGGCCTCAGCCGTGCCGTAGCGGCGATCGTCTCCGTGATGTCGATCTGGAGGAACTCGGTGACGTGCGGCGCCGTGAACGCGCTGGCTGTCATCGCCGCCGCCATGTGCTTGCGCACGCCGCGGATCGCGATCCGCTCCTCGCGCGGCAGCGAGGCGAGGCGGATCGCGGTAGCCTGGGCCGGCCCCGCGGGCGCCGCGGGCGCGGCGGCTTCGGTCCCGGTTCCGGCGCCCGGTGCCGCAGCCTCGACAGCGACCGCAGCCGCCTGGATGTCGTCTCTGGTGATCGAGCCTGATGGCCCGGTCCCGGTCAGTCCGGCCAGGTCCACGCCGAGGTCCTTAGCCAGCTTGCGTACCGGCGGCTTGGCGAGAACGGCAGTCCGCCCGCCGCCGGTCGCGGCCTCGGCAGCCGGACGAATAGGACTGACAGCACTAGCAGCACTGAGGGTGGTAGACGCACCGGCCGTACGGGTGGCACTGGCGGCACCGGCGGGACTAGCCGCGGATCTGGCGGGACTGGCGGGACTGTCGCCGGCCGGCTTTCTCGCCCGTCGCGTGGTCGCCCCGAGCTTGACGCCGTAACCGACCAGAACCGCCTGCCGCTCCACCTTGGGCGCCGGGCTGCCGTGGATGCCGGGCTCGACCGCCCCCTCGGCGGGCGGCGCGCTGATGTCGGCGGGCGGCGCCGGGGCGCCGGCGGGCGGCGCCGGGGCGTCAGCGGGCGGCGCGGGCGCGTGGACTCCGGCGTCGCCGACCTGCACCGAGATGATCGGCGTGCCGACGTCGGCGGTCGTTCCCTCCGGCACGAGCAGGTTCTCGACCACGCCCTCGTACGGGCTCGGCAACTCGACGACCGCCTTGGCGGTCTCGATCTCCACGATGATCTGGTTGATGCTGATCTTGTCGCCGGGCTGCACCAGCCACCTGACGATGTCCGCCTCGGTCAGGCCCTCGCCGACGTCGGGGAGCTTGAACTGCTTCAGCTCAGACATGACGACCTCTCAGTAGGCGAACGCGCGGTCGACGGCGTCGAGCACCCGGTCCAGGTCGGGCAGGTAGTGATCCTCGATCCTGGACGGGGGGTACGGCGTCGAGTAGCCGCCGACCCGCAGCACGGGGGACTCCAGATAGTAGAAGCACTCCTGCGAGACCCGGGCGGCCACCTGGGCCCCGAGCCCGCCCGTGACCGGAGCCTCGTGCACCACCACGCACCGGCCGGTCCTGCGCACCGACGCGAAGATCGTCTCTGCGTCAAGCGGCGCCAGCGAGCGCAGGTCGATGACCTCGATCGACCTGCCTTCCGACGCGGCGGCGGCCGCTGCCTCGACGCAGGTTCTGACCATCGGGCCGTAACACAGCACGGTCACGTCGGTGCCGGTGACCACCGTTCGCGCCCTGTCGAGCGGGAGGGCGGCGGCCAGGCCGCCGGCCAGGTCGACGTCGGTCTTGTCCCAGTACCGCCGCTTGGGCTCGAAGAAGATGACCGGGTCGTCGCAGTTGATGGCCTGCTGGATCATGGCGTAGGCGTCGGCGGGGTCGCCGCAGGCGACCACGCGCAGGCCGGCCACGTGGGCGAATAGCGCCTCGGGCGACTCGCTGTGGTGCTCGACCGCGCCGATGCCGCCGCCGAACGGGATCCGCACCACCACGGGCAGCCTGAGCTTCCCGGCCGACCGGTACGCCATCTTCGCGAGCTGGGAGACGATCTGGTCGAACGCCGGGAACACGAACCCGTCGAACTGGATCTCGCAGACCGGCCGGTAGCCGCGCAGCGCCAGGCCGATCGCGGTGCCGACGATGCCGGACTCCGCCAGCGGGGTGTCGAGCACGCGGTCTTCGCCGAAGTCCTTCTGAAGGCCATCGGAGACTCGGAAGACACCGCCCAGCTTGCCGACGTCCTCGCCCATGATGAGCACCTTGGGGTCGTTCTCCATGGCCTTGCGCAGGCCCTCGTTCAGTGCCCTGCTGAGCGTCAGCCTGGCCGGGGTGTCCGTCATCGCCCGACCTCCTCGCTGGCGAAGGAGCTGAGATACGCGTCGAGCTGCGCGCGCTCCTCGGCCAGCAGCGCGCTCGGCTCGGCGTAGATGTTGTCGAACATCGACAGCGGATCGGGGTCGGGCATCTCCAGGCAGGCCTTCCTGGTCCTGGTGCCCACCTCGTCGGCCTCGGCGGCAATGCCGGCGAAGAAGTCCTCCTGCGCCATCGCCGAGCGGATCAGGTACTGCTTGACCCGCTCGATCGGGTCCTTCAGCTTCCACGACTCGAGCTCGGCCGAGAGCCTGTACCTCGTCGGGTCGTCGGTGGTGGTGTGCGCGCCCATCCGGTAGGTGAATGCCTCGATGAGCGTCGGCCCCTGCCCCTCGCGGGCGGCCTGCATGGCCTGCCTGGTGACCGCGAGGCAGGCGAACACGTCGTTGCCGTCCACGCGCACGCCGGGGAAGCCGAACCCGCGCGCCCGCTGATAGAGCGGGATCCTGGTCTGCCGCTCCAGCGGCTCAGAGATCGCCCACTGGTTGTTCTGGCAGAAGAACACCACGGGCGCGTTGTAGACCGATGCCCAGATGAAGGCCTCGTTCACGTCGCCCTGGCTGGTCGCGCCGTCCCCGAAGTACACGATCGCGGCCTCGCCGTCTTCGCCGACCGCCCCGTCGCGCTGGATGCCCATGGCGTAGCCGGTCGCGTGCAGGGTCTGCGCGCCGATCACGATCGTGTACAGGTGGAAGTTGTGCTCCTTGGGGTCCCAGCCGCCATGGCTGACGCCGCGGTACAACTCGAGCAGCTTGGCCGGGTCCAGGCCTCGGCACCATGCGACCCCGTGCTCACGGTAGGTCGGGAAGGCCATGTCACGCGGTGCGAGCGCGCGACCCGAGCCCACCTGGGCCGCCTCCTGGCCGAGCAGCGAGGCCCAGATACCGAGCTCACCCTGGCGCTGCAGCGCGATTGCCTCGAAGTCGATCCGGCGGACCAGCACGAGATCGCGGTAGAGCGCCTTGATCTCGTCTGGCGTCAGCTCGAGCGGGTAGTCGGGATGCTCGGTGCGCTCGCCCTCGGGCGTCAGTAGCTGGATCAGTTCCGGCTTGGCGGTCGGTTTGTCGTGCGTTCGGGATCGGGAGGCAGCTCGCCCGGCAGCTTTGACGGCCACGTGCCACTCCTTGCCTACTCAGGGATCGAGGTCCCGCCCGTCCTGGCTCGAATGGGCGGTCTCCGGTTATCGTGTTTCGCTGTGACAGTACTCGGCGCTCCTCCAGCCTGGTCAAGTGGAACATTCGCGTACGCTGCGTGACGTGGCCAAGATAGTTGTCGACGTCATGCTCAAACCAGAGATCCACGACCCGCAGGGGGAGGCGATCGCCGGAGCGTGCCACCGGCTCGGCTTCACCGAGGTGGTCTCGGTCCGCCAGGGCAAGCGTTTCGAGGTCGAGGTCGAGGTCACGGAGTCCAGCGCGGTCGGCGGCGCTCCGGTCGGCGGCGCTCCGGATGCGCTGGCGATCCGGGTTGCCGAACTGGCCGCCGAACTGCTGGCGAATCCGATCATCGAGGAATTCGCAGTCCACGGCCCCTGAGCAGGGCGGCGATTCCGGTCCAGCGCTTCCCGCCGGGCCGGAGATTCCGGGCGTCGACCTGGGCCGCGCCCTGCGCGGCCCGGGTTCACCGGTGCCGATTCACCTGTGCCGAACGCGGTTCCGCCTCCTGCATCGCCGCTCGTATTCCGATGTTGACCTGGAAGAACGATACTGTTCGTCCGAAGATCGCCCGAGTTTATGATTACCGCACCCCGGCTGTGGAAACTCTCACAATGTGATGAGAGCGAGAGAGTAAGCGAGAAACAGAGGAGCGAATGCGAACTCGGGTGCTGCACTCGCAAGAACTGGCCAGAGATGTCCGGTTCTGCCTGGTGCTTCCCCGTGAGACGCTCAGCATTCCGGTCATGCGCCGCGTACTCGGTGACACGCTGGCCAGGCTGGGCCTGGACGAGGCCTGCATCTCCGACCTGCTGCTGGCCGCCACCGAGGCCTGCACCAACGTGCTGCGCCACGCCGGCCCAGGGTACAAGTACGAGCTGATCGCACGGGTGGGCCGCAGTCGCGTGCTGCTCCAGGTGCTCGACAATGGCCGCGGCTTCGAGCGAGCCCGGATCAGGGCGCTGCGCCGCCCGCATCTGCGCCGCCCGTATCTGCGCAGGCCGCCGGTCCGCTCGGTCGCGCTGCTCCGCCGCAGGCCCAAAGCCGGTGATATCGCGCACCTGGCCGAGTCTGGCCGGGGGATGGAGATCATGCGCGCCTGCGTCGACGACGTCAGCCTGCGCACCGGTCCCGGCCGGGGCACCGTCGTGCAGCTTCGCAAGCGGCCGCAGTGGCGGGACGACGCCCCGCTCCCTGACCTGGAAGGCTGGCCGCTCAAGGACGCGGGCTAGGGCCGGCGTAGTCGTCCTAGCCAGATAACCTGCCTGCATGCTAGAGCACGGGCATCGGGGACGGCGTTGACGCTGAAGATCGGGATCGTCACCTTCCCCGGATCGCTGGACGACGCCGACGCGAGCCGGGCGGTCGCCCGGGCCGGCGGCAAGCCGGTCACGCTCTGGCACGGCGACCGCGACCTGCGCGGCGTCGACGCGGTGATCCTTCCCGGCGGGTTCTCCTACGGTGACTACCTGCGCTGCGGTGCCATTGCGCGGTTCGCGCCGGTGATGGCCGAGCTGATCCCCGCGGTCGCGGCCGGCCTGCCGGTGCTTGGCATCTGCAACGGCTTCCAGGTCCTCTGCGAGGCCCACCTGCTGCCCGGCGCGCTGACCCGCAACGCGGGCCTGCACTTCGTGAACCGGGACGTGCGGGTCAGGATCGAGAACGCCGCCACGAGGTGGACGAGCGGCTACGCGGCCGGCCAGGTGATCACGGTCGTGCTGAAGAGCGGCGTCGGCGCGTACGTCGCCGATCCGGCGACGCTGGCCGGCCTGGAGGCCGCCGGGCTGGTCGTCGCCCGCTACGCGGACGGCAGCCCGAACGGCTCGGTTGCCGACATCGCCGGGATCGCCTCTCCCGACGGCAACGTCGTGGGCCTCATGCCGCACCCCGAGCACGCGATCGACCCGCTCACCGGTCCCGGCACCGACGGGCTGGCAATGTTCGGCTCCATCCTCACCTCGGCCGTCACGACATGAGCCGTCCCGACACGGTGGCCGACGCCGCCGCCACGCCGGGCCGCGGGCAGCCGTACGCCGCGCTCGGGCTGACCGACGCGGAGTACGCGGCCATCGCCGCGCAGCTCGGCCGCCGGCCCACCGACTCCGAGCTCGCGATCTACTCGGTGATGTGGAGCGAGCACTGCTCGTACAAGTCGTCGCGGGCGCACCTGCGGCAGTTCGCCGACAAGGCGCCGCCGACGACCGCGCTGCTGGCCGGGATCGGCCAGAACGCCGGGGTCGTCGACGTCGGCCAGGGGTACGCGGTCACCTTCAAGATCGAGTCCCACAACCACCCCTCGTACGTGGAGCCGTTCCAGGGCGCCGCCACGGGCGTGGGCGGCATCGTCAGGGACATCCTCGCGATGGGAGCCAGGCCCGTCGCGGTGATGGACGCCCTGCGCTTCGGGCCCGCCGCCGCGCCGGATACCAGGCGGGTGCTGCCCGGCGTCGTGGGCGGCATCTCCTTCTACGGCAACTGCCTTGGTTTGCCCAACATTGGCGGGGAGCTGGTGTTCGACCCGTGCTACTCGGGCAACCCGCTGGTCAACGCCCTGTGCCTGGGCGTCATGCGGCACGCCGACCTCAGGCTGGCGCGCGCGAGCGGCCCGGGCAACAAGGTGATCCTGTTCGGCTCGCCCACCGGCCCGGACGGGATCGGCGGCGCGTCGGTACTGGCCAGCGCCTCGTTCGGGAGCGGTGACGCGGACGGCCAGCGGGCCAAGCGGCCGAGCGTGCAGGTCGGCGACCCGTTCATGGAGAAGCTGCTGATCGAGTGCTGCCTGGAGCTGTACGCGGCGGGCCTGGTGGTCGCGATCCAGGACCTCGGCGCGGCCGGCATCGCGTGCGCGACCACGGAACTGGCCGCCGCCGGGGGAGTCGGCATGGCGGTGACGCTGGACGCGGTGCCGCTTCGTGATGCGGGGCTGACCCCGCCCGAGATCCTGATGAGCGAGTCGCAGGAACGGATGATGGCCGTCACCGCGCCCGCCGACCTGGACCGGTTCCTGGAGGTCTGCGCGCGCTGGGACGTCCCGGCGACGGTGCTCGGCGAGGTGACGCGGAGCGGGCGGCTCGCGGTGACCTGGCGCGGCGAGCTGGTTGTGGACATCCCGCCGGGCAGTGCCGCCGCCGGGCCGCTGTACCGGCGCCCGGCCCGGCGCCCGGCCGGCCAGGACCTGCTGCGCGGGGACGACCCCGCGCGGCTGCCCCGCCCGGCGACCGGCGAGCAGCTTCGCGCCGACCTGCTCGCACTGCTCGGGTCGCCGGCCGGCGCGGACAAGAGCTGGGTGACCGAGCAGTACGACCGTGACGTGCGCGGCAACACGGTCCTCGCGGCGCCGCACGACGCCGGCGTGCTGCGGATCGACGAGGAGTCGTTCCTCGGGGTCGCGATGGCCACGGACGGCAACGGGAGGTACTGCCAGCTCGACCCGTACCGCGGCACGCAGCTCGCGCTGGCCGAGGCGTACCGGAACGTGGCCGCCGCTGGCGCCCGGCCGCTCGCGGTGACCAACTGCCTCAACTTCGGCTCGCCGGAGGATCCGTCGGTGATGTGGCAGTTCGCGGAGTCCGTGCGCGGGCTCGCCGACGGCTGCCTGACCCTGGGCATCCCGGTGACCGGCGGGAACGTGAGCTTCTACAACCAGACCGGGACCGAGGCGATCCAGCCGACGCCGGTGGTCGGCGTGCTCGGCGTGCTCGACGACGTGCGACGCCGGCTGCCGGGCGGGTTCGGCGCACCGGGCGAGTCGGTCGTGCTGCTCGGCCGCACCGCGGCGGAGTTCGGCGGGTCGCTGTGGGCGCAGGTGACTCGCGGTCATCTCGGCGGCGAGCCGCCCGCCGTCGACCTGGCCGCCGAGCAGAAGCTGGCCGCGGTGCTCGCGGCCGGAGCCGACGACGGGCTGCTGTCCGCGGCGCACGACCTGTCCGACGGCGGCCTGGCGCTCGCGCTGGCCGAGTGCTGCCTGACCGGCGGGAACCGGGCGCGCCCGCCGGGCTCGGACGGCGGCACCGGCTGCGTGGTGACGCTGCCCGGCGAGCCGGCGGATCCCTTCACGTTCCTGTTCAGCGAGTCGGCCGCGCGCGCGGTCGCCGTGCCGCGGCCCGGCGCCGGCGCGCAGTTCGCCGCGCTGTGCGCCGCGCACGGCGTGCCGGCGACCGCGCTTGGCGTGACCGGGGGACCGGCGCTCGAGGTCACCGGGCTGTTCTCCGTGCCGCTAACCGAGCTCGCCGCGGTCAGCCGGAGTACCCTGCCCGCCCTGTTCGGCTGACGTCCCCCTGGTCAGGCGTTCCACCAGAACGCGATCTCCTGGTCCTTCAGCCGCGGCGGACCGCATCGTTGCAGCGTCGCCGGGCCGGGGTGCTTGCTCGGCGCGGTCAGGCACAAGCCGGT
>WNGP01005435.1_pt1 | contig 15143 bp, 12 predicted proteins | sample 5407671 | NCBI WGS metagenome assembly WNGP01 (sample SAMN13153381, study PRJNA577476) | soil metagenome | isolation source: 40 cm soil or saprolite under Garry oak tree replicate 2 | place: USA:California | collected 2016-06-15 | reverse complement strand
CCATTGTTACTCCCTTCAGTTGCGCTTACGTTGCGCACGTTAATAGAGGAAGGTGCCCAGTCCCCATTGACTAGCTCTATCTACAAGTGTAGCATACTTGTAAGAGCCATAACAAGCGGAACCCGGACTCTTGCTGAAATAAGAACGTTTCACGTGAAACATTCAAGTATAGGACGGTCTACATGTTCCAGAATAAAAATGTCGTCATTACCGGTGCGGGTCGGGGCATTGGACGCGCCCTTGCCCTTGGATTTGCGAAGCAGGGTGCAGTGGTGCTGGTCCATTATGGTCACGCACAAGAGGAGGCGCGGGCCGTTGTACGAGAGATCGAAGCATCCGGAGGACGAGCGATACTGGCGCAAGCTGATCTCTCTATTGCAGAAGAGGCGAAGCAATTGGTGAATAAGGCCCACACGATGCTAGGTGAGATCGACGTGTGGATCAACAACGCAGGAGCCAGCGCGAATACTTCTGAAAACCAGGGGCTAGGTGAACAGGCCAGGTTTGAGCGGGTCATGGCGGTCGATGTGATGGGAACTTGGTATTGCTGCCAGGCCGTGGCTGATTACATGCGCGAGGGCGGCTGTATTCTCAATATCGGTTGGAACCACGCCCTCGATGGAGCGCCAGGATCGGTCAGCCAGTTGTACGCCACCAGCAAAGGGGCCGTGATCGCTATGAGTCACAGCCTGGCTCGTTCTCTTGCGCCACTTGTGCGTGTGAACTGCATCGCACCGGGCTGGATTGAAAACGATTGGGCGAAGAGCCGTTCGCAAGCATTTCGCGAAAAAGTCACGCAGCAGATACCGATGAAACGCTGGGGAACACCCGACGATATTGTCTCCGCCGCGCTTTTCCTGGCCTCTCCCGCCGCTTCGTTTATTACCGGCCAGACTCTGATCGTCGATGGCGGCGAGGTCATGAAATAGATGTTTCACGTGAAACATTCTCAAACTCTTGAACGTGTTGAACGTTTCACGTGAAACATTTACCCTACCACTTCAAACGCTCCCTCTTTTACCATCCTTGTCAGAGCGGCGATATCGGGTGCCAACACGCGATCATGTTCTAGCTTCATTACAGAAGAGCGCACAAGATCATATGCGCGCTGCACACCGAGGCCGGGATTCAAGGGTTTGCGAAATTCCAGCATTTGCGCGGCGCACAGCAATTCGATGGCAACGACTTGCTGCGCCTGCTCAAGAATGCGCAGGAGTTTATGCGCGCTGGTTGCGCCCATACTATTAAAATCTTCCATGCCCGCTGAAGTAGGAATGGAGTCGATGCTTGCAGGATGAGCAAGTACTTTGATTTCGTTGACCAGCGCAGCCGCCACGTATTGCACAATCATAAAGCCGGAGTTCAGCCCGGGATTGGGTGTCAGGAAAAGTGGTGCACCGCCATCGTCCCAATCGTGCGGCCCCATCAAATTATAAATGCGGCGTTCGGAGAAACTCGCCAGTTGCGCAAGCGCCATGCCCAGGAAATCCAGCGCCAGAGCCAGAGGTTGTCCATGAAAATTGCCGCCGCTCAGCACATCGCCATCCTCTGGGAAGATCAGTGGATTATCGGTGACCGCACCCAGTTCACGCTCGAAAATGGCGGAACAATAGTCCAGGGCATCGCGAACCGCACCCAGTACCTGTGGAGCGCAGCGCATGGAATACGGGTCCTGCACCCTGGGACAATCGGCGTGGCTGGGATTGATCTGGCTACCCACCACCAGGTTGCGCAAATGCGCCGCGCTGATCTGCTGACCATGCTGTCCCCTGCGTTTGTGAATGCGCTCATCCAGGGGAATATGGCTGCCCATCAACGCTTCAATACTCATAGCGCACGCGACTTCCGCCGTTTGTAGGAGTGTCTGCGCATCGTGAAGAGCAAGGACAGCAATGGCTTCCATCATGTGCGTGCCGTTAATAAGCGCAAGACCTTCTTTGGCTTGCAGCGAAATGGAGGTCAATCCTGCGCGCTGCAGGGCTGCCAGTCCGGTATAACGCTGACCCTCGAAGAAAACCTCGCCTTCCCCGATAAGTGTCAGAGCCAGGTGTGCTAGCGGAGCAAGATCGCCACTTGCCCCGACGGAACCACGTGAGGGCACGTGGGGATAGAGTGAAGCATTGAGCATAGCGAGCAATAATTGCACCACTTCAACGCGCACCCCAGAATTGCCACGCGCCAGGCTTGCCGCCAGGAGCAGCATCATTGCACGCGTCACTTCCTCGCTCAGAGGTTCGCCTACTCCCGCAGAGTGGCTGCGCAGCAAGTTATGCTGTAGCTCGGTCAACTGATCGTGTTTGATGCGCACGCGGCTCAGGTGTCCAAAGCCGGTGGTAACGCCATAGACCTTACGTTCCTCGGCAGCAATCGTTTCAATCACAGCACGCGCCGCCGTGATACTTTTCATTGAATCATTGCCCAGGGTAACAGACGCGTAATGACGGGCAACCGCTACCACCTCCGGGAGGGTTAGCGCCTGTCCATTTATGGTGACATGCGAAGGAAGTTCATGAGTATATTCTGTCTTCATCGGAGAAGTATCCTTTCTGGCTACGATGCCTCCTGTAAGCATTGTAGCAGATGGGAAGTAGCTGCGTAAATGGCGCTGTATCACACACCAGAGCCAGATACAGCAAATCACGCCCATTCGCTTATCCGGCGCCTGACCCAATACATTTTGCGCAGTCATTGCTATGATTATTACGATGCAATACATGGTATACTATCAGGGAAGCAATTTGTACTCAGCGGAGGAGGCATTTCGATGGCATACCAGATTACGTTGAATGACCAGGAATACGCAGCGCTGGCCGCAGCTGCAGCTAAAAGTGGCACAGACCCTGAGCAACTCTTGCATGAAATGATCCAGCGTTTGCAAACATCTTCGCAAAGAAAACGTCCTTTGACAGCTCAAGAGATAGTCGAGAAGCAATATTACGAGGGAAAAATCAGCCATATTCCGACAGGGCAACAGCTTACGCAAGAAGAACGCGAAGCGCGCGAACGACGCGCGAGAGATTATGCTGGGGGAAAGCTTGCATCTGAGATGGTCATAGAAGACCGGGGGCCATACTAATGACCCTGTACTTTCTCGACTCTTCAGCTCTTGTGAAGCGGTACTTTCAAGAACAAGGTCACGAGTGGATAGAAACGCTTCATGACCCGCATCAGAATCATGTACTCTACATTGCCCAAACAGCCCTCGTCGAGGTGGTAGCAAGCATTTGTCGGAAAGCACGTGAGCAAGATATGGCTCTTGAGGAACGTAATACTATCATTGATGATTTCCGACGAGATGTTCGTAGTTCCTACAGTGTGTGGGTAGTTGATAACGCATTATACATTCCCGCTGGCGACCTGTGTCGCACTCATCGATTACGAGCTTATGATGCCATCCAGTTAGCCTGCGCCGTGGCAGTGCGCGAAGATGCGTTAGGGGTTCAGCCACCAGAAGTTGAGTGGCCTGATGTTATTTTCATTTCCGCAGATCGTGGATTGCTCACAGTTGCACTTGCCGAGGGGTTCAATATCGAAAACCCGAACAACTACGCTTAAACACCGGTCAGGGCCAGGTACAGCAAATCACACCCATTCACTAGACTTGTACCTGGCCTTGATCATGCATATACTTCTTTCATATTGGTCACTATCTGGGCAACAGGTGCCGCGACCAGGAGAGCAAGCGTTACAATCAACAACGGCGCATTCAACCAATTTGCCAGGAACACCAACTGAGTGGGAACAAGCAACACGAAGAAGTAGAGGCTTTGCGCCAGCCCTGCATATTTCCCCCAGATAGTCGAACCGAAACGAACAGGATGGGCAAAGAGGAAATAACTGGCCAGCGCCGCAAGTAATGGAATGAGAAAACGCAGCAGCATAACGATGCCCAACCACGACGGTAAGACACCATGCTGCAGCAAGATAATGGTGAGTGCGAGGTACAGGCAAAAGTCGGCTTCACTATCGGTGATCTGGCCCAATTTGCTCTGGGCACAGGTGCACCGGGCAATCTGTCCATCCAGGATATCAGTAACGATACCGCCCAGAAAAATCAGCAAGGCCACTTCTGTTGGCGTTGTCACTCCACCAATCAGCCTACCGAACAAGAAGCAAGCTCCTAATCCCCTTAATTGTGTGCAGATGTTAGCTGTACCAATAACTGGAAAGAGTTTGCCAGTCAGCTGCGACCGCCGATTTAATCCCAGATGCCAGAAGAGGTCGCTTTGCTGCCATACGACACAACACAATAACCCGGGAAGGATATGCAGCGCAACCGGGAGACCCTCAAAAACAGCGCAGGCTATCAACAGAGCGATTGCCAACAAGCTCATGAAGAGAGAGACACGCATCCACGAACGTTTCAGCGTTGGATTATCATGAGCGGTACGACACGACATTTCCCACGAACGACCAAGAAAACGCATCCATGCCCGTAGGCTAAACTTTTCGCTGCGCAGCGTTGTCAACAAATCGACAACGAACTGGTTTTCATCGGAAAGCGTCGAAGCCAACGTGTGCATTCCTTTAGAAACGTTGATGTTTCACGTGAAACATCAGGCCGGGGAAGATGGAACGTTTCACGTGAAACATTTAACTCAAAACAATAGTACGCAGACACGACCTGGAAAGATCATGTTTATGATACAAGATCGTTAAGATATCAGTACCGATTGTACCAGGTTGACGCCGAAATGATAGCCGATTTCGTGATAGTCCGAAATAGACCAGAAAGCGAGTTCGCAGCGTTTGCCCACTTCGATACTGCCAACCTGTTCGTGCAGGGCCAGCGCGCGTGCACCGTTGATGGTGGATGCTGCCAATGCTTCTTCCAGGGTCATACCCATCGAGGACATGGCAAGACCAAGTATCATCTGCATATTTTCACAGTAGGAGGTGCCCGGGTTAAAATCGGTTGCCAGCGCGACAGATAAGCCGCGATCCAGCAAACGCCGCGCTGATGGATACGGACTTCTTAATGTATACGAACAGCCGGGTAACAGGGTGGCCACCACGCCAGCTTCACGCATGGCATCCAGGTCCGCATCACTTGCAAAATCGAGGTGGTCGGCAGACGTCGCGCCCAGTTCTGCGGCAAGTTGCGCACCGCCCGACGCGCTCAGCTGATCGGCATGAATTTTCAGCTTATAGCCCAGTTCTTTGGCGCGGGTAAGTATACGGCGACTCTCTTCCAGCGTGAAAGCCTCGCGCTCACAGAAGACATCACAGAAGTGGGCCAGCCCGACGAACGATGGCAGCATCTCTTCGACGATCAAATCTATATAAGCGCCGCGATTGCTCCTGTACTCAGGCGGTATACTGTGCGCTCCCAGAAATGTCGGTACCACGCGCACACGGCTGCGCTGGTTTGCGGGGATGGCTTCCATGGCATTCAAGTTGTTAATAATACGCAAGCAAGTCTCTTCCGTGATCTTGTCCAGGCCATAACCTGTTTTCACTTCTACCGTTGTCGTACCATGCAGACGCATCGAATTTAAGCGGGTGGTTGCAAGCTCCGTCAGAGTTTCAGTATCCGCGCTGCGCGTTGCCTGCATAGTTGTTAGAATGCCGCGGCCCTGCGCAAGCAATTCACCATAGCTCACTCCACTGCGGCGCAGGTGAAACTCCTCGGCCCGGTCGCCAGCAAATATCAGGTGAGTGTGTGAATCTACTAACCCTGGAGTAACAACTGCGCCCTGGGCATCAATAATGATAATTTCACGTGGTTTGCCGGTTGTATCATGTTGGAACATTGGTTCTGCTTCATCATCGTGGCCAATCCAGACGATTTCACCGTGATGGACCGCAATAGCGGCATCAGAAATGATCTGTAATTGACCAGCCGCCTCTGTTATAGGCTGCTGTGCGATAGTAACGAGCTGACGAATATTGCGTATGACCGTATCGGCTTGAATACGCGGTTGGGATGGATCGGGCATCATGACTATGCCTCCTTCCTGGTGTAAGGGCGGCCATCTTGCGCCCTGCATTTCTCCCCTGTTATAACACACATGGAGCCTGCCCGTCGATAGGCACTGCTTGCTCATTACAGGCAGATTTGATACACTGTCATTGGTAAAACATAGGGACAAGGGGAAGTGGGGCAGATGGGTGGGGGCCTTGTGCTTGTCCTCCTGGAAGAAGCGATCAGGTACGCAGGACAAGCACAAGGCCCCACTCCACACCACACCGCCCCTTGTCCCTACACCAGAGGTTGGTAAAACGTAGGGACAAGGGGATGTAGGGTAGATGGGCGGGGGCCTTGTGCTTGTCCTCCTGGAAGAAGCGACCAGGTACGCAGGACAAGCACAAGGCCTCCACTCCACACCACTCCACACCTTGTCCCTACACCAGAGGCGAGCAAGGTGCGGGGAACGCACTGAGATTCTTTGAAGTGAGGAAGGCGTTTATGCGAGCAGTTGATGATAGCAACCCCAAGTATGCGGCGGTCATACGTGAATTGCTGATTTGGAAACAATTGCCGGAAAGCGACCTTTCACGCCTGGTCCACCACTACTTTCTGATCACCGATGACTTTCGGGATATGGAAGACCAGGGCTTGCTTACGATGAACTTTATTGGTGACGAGTATGTGTTGAGCCTGACCACCTATGGCCGTCTCTGGCTAGAACAATACGATGCAGAACACAAGCAAAACGAGGAGAATGAACATGCGCAACCATGATGAAGAAGAGGCATTTCCATACACTACGATTGGTACAGATGAAGCGAAACAAATGATCGAATCCGGTGCGCGTGTGATCGACGTTCGACAGCCGGATGAGTGGCATCGAGGTCATATTCCTGAAGCAACGCTGGTTCCTATCAACGGCATCTACTCATTCGGCAAAGCGCTCAAAGATTTGAACCTTCCGGAGGAGGAGGAGGTCATCTTTGTGTGCGCGAGCGGGCAGCGCAGCGCGTCTGCTTCAGAGATCGCCCTGGTTGCCGGTCTGAAAAGGGTGTACAACCTGGCAAATGGTATGAATGGCTGGATGATGAGGCGTTACCCGGTAGAGCGATAACGATACCGGTGCAAATATCGTACAATTATTTCGAAGAGACGCGCCATGGCGGACCTTTTGATAGCCAGCCTGCCAACGGACTGCGTCTTCAGCTTGAAAGCATCACTGCAACGAGACTGCGTCCTAGCCTATGGCTCAGGCAGGCTGCAAGGAAGACACTGCGTGTCAGCAGTGATGATAGGAAGCACCCTATGGCTCAGGCAGGCTGCAAGGAACGTATAGCGTCCTCTTGAGAGGAGTAAACGTATGCCCTTATTAGAAGGAAAAAAAGCGCTGATTGCCGGTATTGCCAACCACCGGTCAATTGGCTGGGCAATTGCGCAAGCCCTTGCCCGTGAAGGTGCGCAGTTGGCTTTTACCTACCAGGACCGCATGGAAAAATATGTAAAAGAGCTGGCCGAGAAAATTCCCACCACCCCTACAATTCTCTGCGATGTGCAAAGCGACGAACAAATTGATTCTGCTTTCGCACAGGTCGGTGAACTCTTCGACGGCAAACTCGACATCTTCATCCACTCGGTAGCGTTCGCTCCTCCCCAGGAGTTAGAGAATCCTTTTTACCAGACCACGCGCGCCGGTTTTCATACCGCGCTGGATATCAGCGCCTATTCGTTAGTCGCCACAGCACGCCGCGCCGCGCCTTTGATGCAAGCCAACGGCGGCGGCAGCATGCTAACGTTGACCTATATGGCAAGCGAGCGAGTAATGCCCAAGTATAACGTGATGGCCGTCGCCAAAGCCGCGTTGGAGTGCAGTGTGCGCTACCTGGCCTATGAATTGGGTGAATTCAATATCCGCGTCAACGCTATTTCCGCCGGGCCGCTCAATACACTGGCGGCGCGCGGCGTTTCCGGCTTCACCAGCTTCCGTGGACACGTTGAAGCGGCATCACCCCTGCGCCGCAATATCGAACAGAGCGACGTTGGCGACGCCGCGCTCTTCCTGAGCAGTTCCCTGGCTCGCTCCATCACGGGGGAAATTCTTTTTGTGGACGCTGGGTACAACATTATGGGGGCGTAAAAATCTTGCCGTCTTCTCGTGGGAAGATCGTGCCATGTGAGACTTTTCGTATCATATCGCGCGCCTTCTATTGTTCGTACCGGCGTATTGTCGGCGGCTGTGGCGCTGGCTCGCCGCATACGCTGCAAAAACGCGCTATCGGGCGATTCATGTGACCGCAGGGCCAGGGCACCAGGTTACCTGAGTTATTCGAAGGCCTCGTTGGGAACGCCTCCGACGGCCTGGGCGTCGGTGATGCTGGTGGCGCGGAACGAGGCGCGGGTGGCGAAGGCCAGGTCGATGATGGCGCCCCAAAGGCCGTTAATGCATCGTTCGGCGGCGGTTGATTGTTCGATTGTGATTGGGATACAACAGGTCTCTGGCTATATGATGACGTAAGTGGAGTGGGTGTACTGTAGGGGCGACCCTGGCGGTCGCCCTGCTCCTGCTGAGCTGGCGACGACGAATAGACTCGCCCGTTCCCTATCCCTCCTGCCGCTGCAGGCTTCGGGCTTCGTCGCCGGAACACCAGCGCTCCAAAGAGAACTACTCCCAGGATAACTACCAGTCCACCTATTAATAGCGGCCAGCTATTAGAGAGGAACGAGGACGATGCTCCCGCCGGTTGTGTTGTTGGTGTAGCTGTGGGGCCCGTGGACACACGCTCGTTTTGCGCCTGCTTCTGCGCATAGTTCAGGAATGGTGTGATAGCCTTAAAGAGCGGATAGCGGGTTGCAAGCTGCTGGAACTCCTGCGCAGCCTTATGCCAGTGACCCTGGGTTGTGGCGCCATAATCGTTAAAGGCCTGGCTCCAACCTTTCTGGAATGACCCAGGTGCCGTATTCAATCCTATCGATTGTACCAGCATACGCGCACTATTGCTGGCCTGCAAGAAACTGGTACTGCCCGGCCCATTAGAACCGAAGCTCACAATCCCAACTACGTTTCCACCGCTATCCAGCGCGGGTCCGCCGCTATCACCATGCTCAACATTGCCTCCCACCTGGATAACGGGCGCCCCTGTATCGGTGGTTTTGATCGAGCTGACAAAAATCTGGTTAATCGATGAAGTAAGCAGGTTGGTTGGCTTAACGCTTACGTCTCCATTACCAGGAAAACCAATAATCTTTAACGTATCTTGCGCCTGCACACCAGAGGAATCTCCCAACTGCACCATCGCCATATCATCCATATTGCTGACATGGATGATCGCCACATCTTGATTAGTAAAGGAACTCTGTGCCTCGATCCGATCAACATTGGCGAACAAGTTTGAGGGGATACTCTTGAAATCCGGCGCACTTAGAGGACCGGTGTACTCGGTACTCAAGTAAACTCTGCTTTGCGGCGGATTGTAGTGGCTCGTAGAGGGAGGTTGTCCATTGGCCAGACTCTGTGCCACCTGGGTGGCTGTAACCTGTGGATTGGCATGCAGCGTCGTATTCATGTAATTCGCCACATCCTGGGCTGCCACCTGTTGCAGGAAAGAATCCAGGTCCGACGTAGGAGGATTCACCACGTGATCGGCGGTCAGAAGATCACCATGCGCGCTAATAAAGGTGCCGGAACCGGATAATATCAGTTGATATGCGGCACTGCCACCTTGAGGGAACGTGGCATCACCAGACGAAAAATGCACCGTCAACGTTGAGTTGATAAAGGTAATGATGCGCACAACCGCGGGCTGGGCAATATCGACAGCGCGCACACCGGGATCGGTGATATTGCCGCCTGGTATCTCGTCCGCGTAGGCCGATGGCACACCGGGCGCCATAATAAAGCTAAGAAGAGTGATAATCCCTACCACAAACGCTATACGCAGTAACCTCAATCGTTTATCTCCTGTAAGGGATAACATAGCCTTTTTATTCATAACATCTGTCCTGCTCTCCGGAGGGACAATTTCTGAGCATTGGCCCATAGAAACAACCTATTATTAGCTGCATTATACATCATATCGCACGCAATCGATATGAGTTATCGCACTGTTTGGACTGTCAATTCCTCACAAAACATGAAATAGGTGACCAATGTCCTACAGGCATCATCATTTCCCGCACATGCCGCTCTTCAAAGAGACGTAAGTCCGTATCATCGTTAATGCTTATACATAAAGGACGCTGCTTAACCATCTTTTTCTGTTCTCGATGAAAATAGTCCGTCTCCTTGAAGGAGATGCACGAGGTTCAAGGTATGTGATTGTTTATTATCCAGGGCGCGATAAATCGCGCCTCTACATTGTCACCACGTATGTAACAGTATAAATGACGCATGTGCGATGTTACACTTCTACCTTGATGCTTCGCCAGAAAGGGAAAAAACCAATCTCGACCGTTCGTCTCTATTTTACCACTTTTTGACTGCCAGGGCGACCGCGAGGGTCGCCCGTACAATACCAAGTTGCCCGCTTTACACGTAAAAGTGTGCCCTGGCACTAATTCACAGACCCTGAGCCATGGGGAGTCGTCACAGTATGTTATAAGTATGCGATGTGTTACAAATGCCTTCGTTATAACCTTGACACTCAAGCAGAGCATATGTTAGCATCTACACATGAGCAATGACATTGTATGCCAGGTTGGGCAAGACAAAATCGCCCATCTGCTGGCCTATCATTATCCATATAAACACATTACGCATGTTTCTGCCGCATAAGCTGGGCACATTTGCTTATGCGGCGGAAAGTGGTGCCGATGTATGAACGCCCGTAAAAGGGGGCCGCTACTTCTTTATACGAAGTAGGGGTAATCCTTTCCGGTTGCTCTGCTCACCCGAACTACTCTCCCCGGTACTCACGCTAGTCATCCCGCCATTCTCTGTTCTGCATTGCATTTGTTGCCAGGTTCTACCCGCTGCTTTCTATTCCGTCATGCTTAACTACAGGAGTACCTGATAACCAGTCAAGTGACCCCATCGCTAAAGCGAGGGACTTGTCCCTGACTCCGAAGAGTCGAGACGATAGGCCGCTTGACGGGGCGACCCGCTCTCCAAGGATGTACCGAGGGGAGCAAGAGCAGCAAGATACTTCTCCCGAATATTGATAGCAGCATTATAGTCTGCGTTCAGACAGTACTTACACGCGCGGTTGCGACAAAGGAAGAGACTTTGAGACCGACGATTAGAGCGATGCTGAAAGCCACACTTACTACACTGCTGGCTCGTGTGGCGGGGGTCTACCTTGACCACTCGCATCCCACGAGCTTCAGCCTTATATGCCAGGAAAGTGTGGAACTGAGCAAAGCTCCAACTGTGAAAGCGGCGCTTGGTGTCAACATGCTGATGCTTTTTGCCGCGCCCGATCTTGGAGGTCTCCCTGATATTCGCCAGATTCTCAACAACGATGGTACTGCCTGGGGTAGCTTGCTGGACAATGCGCTTAGAAAGAACATGGTCGTGGTCGCGTCTCTGCCGAAACAGTTTGCCCGAAAGTTTCTTCAGGTGCCTTTTAGCAGATTTGCTTCCCTTTTTCTGGAGTTGGCGACGAAGGCGAAAGATGCGGCGTTCCTGCTCCTTCCACCGTCTCTCACCCAGGAAGTGACCAGAAGAGGTCACAGCTGGGCGGTTCAAGCCCAGGTCAACCCCGATCACCTCATCGGTGGGAGTGATAGCGGGTGCAGGAACGGAGACAACGATATGGAGGAAGTAGCGCCCCTTGCGAAAACAGAGATCAGCAGAGCAGGTCTTGTAGCCAACATACTTAGCAGCATATGCCGGAACGCTAAAAGGCAGTTCAACCCGCCCTTGGACTGTGGCCAGGCTAGCGATCGATGTGTCCCACTTGACCCAATAGGAACGCTGGTCATAGCGGATAGGACAGCGTTGCACCTGTGGACAGGTGACAGGCTTGAACCGAGGTGGCTCCTTGCCCTTCTTCTTGGCTTTCTCAACCTTCTTGGGATAGTCCTTCTTGTGCTTCTTTTGCCATGTCAAGGCCGATTTGACGGTCTCCGTGGCCTTCACACGAGCGGCGCACACCAATTGGGCGGGAAGATCAGGGTACTGAGCACGCAAGGGGTAATAAGTCTGCTTATGCAGTTCGACGCCGTTGGTTACCTGGGTCGTCCAACCCTCATGCACGACCGTATTGAAGCAAGCGGTGTACTCTTGCAACGTGCGCTGCAAGAGTGCGGCTTGTTCCCCCGTGGGTTTCAGTTGTACGACGATCGTTCGGTCCATACAGAAAGCATATCATATATAACGAGAAATTGTCCAGTGGAACAGAGAACCACCAATCCCCCGCCCCAAACAAGGAACGCTTGCTTCCTCTCCTGTTTGAAAAGAGGGGTATCCGCAAGCGGAGGTTCAGATGAAGATACTCAAACACTTTCAAAAAGGAGGGAACTAATCATGTTGTTGGTGAATTTTTCAAAGGTGAGTAAAGATTTTGGTGGAAACTCTGTCTTCCGGGACATCGATCTAGAAATTATGGAGGGCGAGCGCATCGGGCTTGTCGGCGAAAACGGCGGCGGCAAATCCACGCTCTTCAAGCTGCTGGCAGGTAAAGAGGACCCGACAAGCGGGGTGATCTCGCGCCGCCGCAACCTGACCACCGGCTACCTCTTCCAGGAGGCCGATCCGGATCAAAGTTCCAAAACCATCTTCGAGGCCGTTTCGGAGGTCACGCAAGAACTGGTTGACCTGCCCGGTATTCTCGGCGAGCTTGAGGCGCGCATGGCTGATCCAGCCGTTGCAGCAGACCCGGACGAATTGACGCGCGTACTCGCGGAATACGGCAGAGCGCAGGAGCGTTTCGAGGCGCTGGGCGGATATACCAATGAACACAAGGTAGAGGCGGTGCTGCACGGCCTGGGCTTCGGGCCTGCCTGGTACGATGTCGAGGTAGGCTCGCTCAGCGGTGGCGAAAAGAAGCTGGTGAACCTGGCGCGCATCTTGATTCGGATGCCCGACCTGCTACTGCTCGACGAGCCGGACAATCACCTTGATCTTGAAGCCAAAGCCTGGCTGGAACAATACATCCAGAGCTACCCTGGCACCGTGCTCATCATTTCGCATGATCGCCAGTTGTTGGACCGCGCCGTCAAGAAAATCTTTGAACTGGAGGATGGGCGCATCTCGTCCTACGCGGGCAACTACAGCTATTACTTCGAGGAACGCCAGCGAAGACTGCAAAAGCAATACGAACTCTACACCCTGCAACAGGACGAAATCAAACGCCTGGAGGGAGTCTGGCGGCAGTACCAGGGATGGTCGAAAGTGAACGATAAGTTCGCCACCAAAGCGGAAGACACACTCAAGCGCATCGAGCGCATTAAAAGGGACGCTGTGAATAAACCCATCTTGATGCGCGACAAGATCAAGGTCAACCTGGATGCCGACCGCAGCGGGAAGAAGGTGCTGGAAATTCAAGGCTTGAGCAAAGCCTACGATGGACGCGTGCTGTTCCAGCCCTTTGACTTCACCATGCTTTATAGTGAACGGGTCGGCATTGTGGGCGCGAACGGCAGCGGCAAAACTACCCTGCTCAAAACTATGCTGGACATACTCCCGGCAGATAGCGGCACGGTCAAGATCGGGGCCAGCGTCGTCGCCGGCTACTACGCCCAGGAGCAGGAAACGCTGCCCTTTGACAGCACGCCGCTGGACTTCATTCGCAGGATCAAGCCCATGAACGAGCCGCAGACCATCAGCTTCTTGAGCGGCCTGCTCTTCTCCTACGATGATATCCGCACCCCCATCCACCGCCTGAGTGGTGGCGAGAAGAGCCGCCTGCAAATCGCGCGCCTGATGCTCACCGACGCCAACTTCCTATTGTTGGACGAACCAACCAACAACCTGGATATTGCTTCGGTTGAGGTGCTGGAAGCTGCGCTGCAGGAATTTGAGGGGACGGTGCTGACCGTTTCGCATGACCGCTACTTCCTCGATAAGATCGTCACGAAGATTCTCGCGATTGAAGAGGATGGAACGGTAAGGATGTATCCGGGGAATTTCTCTTATTACTACGAAAAGCGGCATGCGTATCCTACCTGAGATCTTGCGGTGATCTTACTACATCACCCAAAATTCAAGCGTTGTAGTCGCAAGCAATTGCTACAGGTAGGATATCACTGACTCATACAAAGGGGATCAGGGATATGTTAACCCTGATCCGGCTGCTTCATGTCATTGCTGTTGTTGTTATTATTAGCAGTCTTCGTGGGGTTGGCATTGTTCATACAAACAGCCATATCCACTTTATTGCCCATGCTATCGAAACATTGGGTTTGACCGTTCACGGTAATGGTAGCCGAGATTGCCACACCATTTGCATCTTTCTGCGCCTGAACAGGGCCCTGGTTCGCTGCGGTACACTGCAGGCCGGTACCAAGTGGCCCTTCAAAAGTGGTCTGGAAACGCTGCGCCAGGAAAGTGAAGAGGGTATTGCCTGCTGCCGGGTCGGGTGAATTAGCCGCCCCTGTCAGTAGAGCGTCTGTCACCAGGCGTGGTGGTGCAACATTGAAGAGATGATTGCAATATGCAGTTGTATTGCCATTATCTGAGCCTGCTACCAGTGGCTGATCCACTCCCATACGGTAGACATCAGTCTTCGCTGTGCTAGGCTCATTGTTCACCAGTGTCATCGGATCACCTCTGGGCACAAGAGCTAGAGGAGCTGCTTGATGCGCTGCTGCCTGTAGCTCATTGAGTGGCAATGCCGTGGTCATCTGCCCAGGGTGAGCCAGGTCAGGCGCCTTGAGCGGCGTACAGCCAAGCGCTCCATCCAGGGCCACAGCCAGCAGGCGGTTATCACTGCCATTGGCCTGCTGCGCGCCATTGATCATATAGGTGGTTGTCACATTATCACTCTGGTCCTGGTCTACCACCCCAAAATCACGGACGCTCGGGCAAGTAAGTCCATCTTTCCCCACCCCTAATGCTGCCTTAGCAGGATTGGGATTAATCTTGCCTGCGGCCATTGCTGCATTGGCCGCCTGGAAGAAGGCCGACGCATTACAGTAAGCGAATTGGCCGAAAATAGAGCCATCGCTACCATTGACGCAGTTGCCTTGCCGCAAGCTACCATCCATACCCCGGAGGGTGAGGTTGTTACCATTGAACCCAAACCAGAGACCCACGGTAGACCCAGGGGGAATATTGGGTACTACCGGGGCCACTGCT
>WNGP01009298.1_pt1 | contig 15155 bp, 9 predicted proteins | sample 5407671 | NCBI WGS metagenome assembly WNGP01 (sample SAMN13153381, study PRJNA577476) | soil metagenome | isolation source: 40 cm soil or saprolite under Garry oak tree replicate 2 | place: USA:California | collected 2016-06-15 | reverse complement strand
GGTCCAGAGGAAATGTTCGAGCCGAATATTGTTCAGACGCGCTTTTGCCTCTTCGCTACGACTGCCTCCGGCGGCGACGAGCTTGTCATAGATCGCAACAGCGGATTCCCACTTTGAATCTTCCTCAAGCAAGCGCGCAGCATTGAATCCAGCCTTGTAATACCAAAACAGCTCGCGACGCTCAACCGGTCTGGATTCATCTTCGAGAATTTTATAGAATGTAGCAAGCGCGCCCGCTCGATCGCCTTTTTTCTCGAGGCATAATCCTTTTTTAAACAGCGCCTGGTTACGCCAATGAATCGACCCCTCCTTATCGGCAGCCAATTGGTCGTAGGCCTCAATGGCACGTTGATAACCGCTCGGATCGGTTGCGCCAGCCTCGAGGAAAATGTCGCCCTTCCCGCAAAGCGCCTCGCGTTTTTCGGATGCGCCCGCGTCACTCTTCAACACCTCATCATACAAGGCGAGAGCGTCCTTTGGTTTCCCAAGCTTACGCTCGATCACCGCTTGCTCGTTGCGCGCGGCCCAGCGCATCGCGCCGTTCTTCTGCACGATTTGATCGAATAAAACGAGTGCGCGATCCAGGGTATGCTCGCTCATGCTAGACATGGCTGATTCTGCCGCGAAAAAGAGCGCTTTTTCCGCGAGCGGGTCATTCGGATTCTGTTGCGCGATAATTTCAAACTGCGTCTGCGCATTTGCGAAATCCTGGCGACGATAGTAAAGCTCCGCCAATTTCATTCGAACTTCCCGAGCGAATTGCGACTCGCCATACTGCTCGAGAAATCGCTTTCCGAGCTCAATGACTTTCGATTCGTTTCCGCCGCCTGCTTCTTCTACCCAGATACGGAGATAATCGGCGCGTTCAGCGGCAGCAGCGGTGGGTCTGGACTCAACTGCGTGGTCCAGATCTTTTCGCGCTTCATCCAAGCGTGGCGGTGAGGAATGAAACGCCAACTCGGCCAAGCCCACCCAAGCCTCCGACACCCGCGGATTCTTTGGAAAATCGTGAATGAATCGCTGCAACGATGGCGCGGCTTTTTTTTCGCCCTTGGCAGCCTGCATTAAACCTTCCTCCAATTGCAAATCGGCGCGCGATTGTTCGTCGCCGCCCTGTTTTTCCAGTTGGTTATAGTCAGCGATGAAACGATTGTGATTACCGACCTGCAACCAGCCGCTGGATGCGTTAAACAGCGCGGCTTTCGCCCAACGCGAATCGCGCTGCGCGATTTGTTCGAAGGCAGCCGTTGCCGTATCGAATCTCCTCCCCAAATACTGCGCTTGCGCAGATAAAAAATCGATCCGGGTCAACAAGGCCGGGTCGGGCCGCAGCAGGCGTGCATCGTCCAGGATGGCTATCGCTTCATCGAAGCGGCCGTCGTCAATTTCAAATTGGGCAAACTCGAAGAGAGCAGGGGCAATGGCCGGCGTCTTGATTTCTGTCTGTCGCAGATCCGTAAACAATTGGCGTGCCCGCTCTCTGTGGCCTGCGCGAATCTCCAGGCGCGCAAGATACCAGCGCGCGAATGTTCGCCGCGGCTGTTCCGGCCTGCGCACCCACTTTTCCAGTTCATTGCGCGACGGTCTGTGTTCGGTGCGATACAGCTCGTCGAGCTTTGCGAATATCAGCTCGAGATCAGGGTCTGCGTTGTTACTATCGATGAAACGCTCGAGTACGTCGTCTCCGGTCTCTGGAGTTTTGAGCTGCAAATGCGCTTCAGCGATGCCGAAGAGCGCAGCAAGCAGAATGGGATGGGGCGTTCCCTCCGGCCTTTTCAGAATCGCCTGGAACATTCCGATCGCTCGTTCAGGCCGGTGCGAAATCAGTTCGAGGCGCCCGCGTAACACACGCCGCTCGCGCCGTTCTGCAACGGAAACTGGTTGCAACTGCTCCAAAAGCCGGCGTGCCTCGGGAGCGTTGCCGAATTCAATGTACAGCTCACCCGCTCGCAGCTGCGCTCGTGTGCCCCATTCCTTATCATGCGCCAGCAGAATGAACTTTTTCAAAGCCTCCTGGCGTTTTCCTAGCCCGCGTAACGCGTCTCCCGCCCCAAAAACAGCTGCTGTCTGAAACGGTGACAGGTCGTTACTCAATTCCTCGTAAAGCGGTAGTGCGTCGGTCCACCGGTTCAAACTGGCCAGCGCCTGAGCGCGCCAGAATTTCGCCCATGCCAAGTCGCGTAACCTGGCGTCGGTTAAGAGAACCAGAGTGGCCTCCGGTTCGTTTGCGGCCACCTGCGCTTCCGCAAGTTTTTCCGCGACTGCGCGCCATTGTGGTTCTGGCAGATCTTTGTTTAGCAACGACTGCAACCGCACGACCGCCACCTCCGGCACGCCTTCTGAAAGCGGCGTGCTGGCCTGGGCCATTTCAGCGGAGATATCCGCGTGCGCGACTGGGCTGAGTACCCCGATCAGACATGTGAGGGCGAAGCGTCCGATATGTCTCATCTTCTCTCCAGCATTGCCCGTAAATATTGCCCTGTATGGCTGGCCGGAATAGTGGAGACCCTCTCAGGCAGACCCGATCCGACCACCTCGCCGCCATGTTCGCCGCCTTCAGGACCCAAATCGATGATCCAGTCGGCGCACTTAATCATCTCAAGGTTGTGTTCAATTACCACGATGGTGTTGCCCGCGTTGCGGAGCTTCATCAACACCTCCAGTAATTTTTCAATATCGGCGAAATGCAACCCGGTCGTCGGTTCATCGAGTATGTAAACAGTGCGACCCGTCGCTTTTTTGGCAAGCTCTGTGGCAAGTTTCACGCGCTGCGCTTCGCCGCCGGAAAGAGTAGTTCCTGCCTGGCCGAGTCGCAGATAGCCCAAGCCAACGTCGAGCAGCGAATTGAGCTTTTCCGCGATGGTCGGCACATTGCGGAAGAATCGCGCAGCTTCGTCCACGGTTAGATCGAGCACGTCTGCGATATTCTTGCCTTTGTAGGTGATCTCGAGAGTCTCGCGGTTGTAGCGTTTGCCCCGGCAAACCTCGCATTCGACGTAAACGTCGGGCAAGAAGTGCATCTCGATTTTTATCAAGCCTCCGCCCTCGCAATTCTCGCAACGACCGCCTTTGACATTAAAACTGAATCGACCTGCGTCGTAACCGCGAACCCGGGCAGCGGATAATTGCGCGAACAGTTCGCGTATCGGAGTGAACGCGCCGGTGTATGTGACCGGATTTGACCGCGGCGTCCGGCCGATCGGGCTTTGGTCGATCACAACTACCTTGTCGATCTGTTCTAGGCCGCGAATCGCTTTGTGAGCGCCCGGTTTATCTTTCGAGTTATAGAAATGCCGGAAAAGGGCGCGCCGCAAAATGTCATCCACCAAAGTCGATTTGCCGCTGCCGGAAACACCAGTCACACACGTTAGGCAGCCGAGAGGAAATGAGACATCGATTGTTTTCAGGTTGTTTTCACCTGCGCCAACGACAGTAAGCCATTCATCGGGCCGCGGCTGGACACGTTGTTTTGGGATGGCAATGCGCGCGCGTCCCGAAAGATAATCGCCAGTCAAAGAATTTTTCACGCGCACGATGTCGTCGAGAGTTCCCTCTGCCACAATCTCGCCGCCACGCGGCCCTGCGCCCGGACCAAGATCAAGAATATGGTCGGCAGCCCGAATCGTTTCTTCATCGTGCTCGACTACGATGACGGAATTCCCGAGGTCGCGCAGTTTTCGTAACGTTCCCAGTAAACGGGAGTTGTCGCGTTGATGCAGCCCGATGCTCGGTTCATCGAGAATGTAGAGAACGCCAGCCAGACCGGAGCCGATCTGTGTCGCGAGCCGGATCCGTTGTGCTTCGCCGCCGGAAAGTGTACCGCTCTCGCGATTCAATGTGAGATAGCCTAGCCCGACTTCGGCGAGAAATTGCAAACGCGACTGAATCTCGCGGACAACGTCAGTTACGATCGTCTGCTGCTGTCCGGTCAGGGCGAGATCGGCAATGAATTGCAGCGCGTCTTCCACGGTTTGCTGGCTGAACTGATGGATGTTCAATTCACGGCTCTGCCGGTCCTTGATTGTGACGGCAAGGATTTCCGGTTTGAGTCTTGCGCCGCCGCAGACCTTGCATGTCTCGCGTGTCATGAATGCTCGAATACGATTTCGCGTGAACTCGCTCTCGGTCTGCTCATAAAGCCGCTGCATTTGGGGCACGAGTCCCTCGAACGGTTTTGTGATTTTCTTGTCGTCGTTGCCGCCAAACTGCATTTCAACCGGCTTACCATTCGTGCCGAAGTAAAGCGCGGCTTTGAATGTGTCAGGCAAATCGGCGAACGGCACGTCTTCGTTTATGTTGAAGTGTTTGATCAGCGCATCCTGCAGATGCCGATAGTAGACTCGCATGCGTTTTGTGCCGCGACGCCAGGGTGTGATTGCTCCTTCGGCCAAGGTTTTGGTTTGGTCGGAGATCATCAACTCCGGGTCAACGACCAATTGTGTTCCCAGACCGTGGCAAGCCGGGCAAGCGCCGAGGTGGCTGTTGAAGGAAAAATGTCTCGGCGTCAGCTCGCCTAAATTGAAGCCGGTCTCAGCATTCCCGTAATCCGTGGAATAGCGGCATTCTGCCCAATTGTCACCTGCAGTGGGTGTTTGGCACAAAGCGACAATGCGATTGCCGCCCCATTTGAGAGCCGTTTCGATTGAGTCTGTCAGCCGCACCCGAATGCCATCGCGGACGACCAACCGATCGACCACCGCTTCAATCATGTGCCGCTCACCTTTCTTCAGCCGGATCGGCTCAGTGCGATCCAGTTCGATCATCTGTCCATCGATGCGCGCACGAACGAATCCTTCACGCCGGAGTTTTTCGAGCACATCCCGGAACTCACCGGGTTGATTCTCAATCAACGGAGCCAGCACAATGATTTTGGTGCCCGGTTCGAACGCCAGGACCTGATCGACGATTTGCTGAGGTGTTTGGCGGCTGAGCGGCCGGCCGGTGAGGGGATCGTGCGGTTGACCCACCGCGGAAAAGAGGACCCGCAGGTAATCGTAGATCTCAGTCGTAGTTGCGATTGTCGATCGTGGGTTCGCGCCGGCGCTGCGTTGTTCGATGGCGATGGCAGGCGACAAGCCTTCAATGAAATCGACATCCGGCTTTTCCATTCGATCGAGGAACTGCCGCGCGTAAGCGGAAAGGCTCTCGACATAACGGCGTTGCCCTTCCGCATAAAGCGTGTCGAAAGCCAGCGAGGATTTCCCCGAGCCGCTTAAACCAGTGATGACCACCAGCTTCTCCCGCGGAATCTCGACGTGGAGGTTCTTGAGATTGTGCTGGCGGGCACCGCTAATCTTGATAACTTGCGCAGGCATTCTGACGAGGAATGTCGAACCTATTAGTCAAGCACAGCCGTTTCATTTCTCCAGCGAAATTGCGTTATCGAGAGTACGACCGAGTGGCTGCCCCGGTGAAATTCCGCCTGGGTTGTAAAGATGAAAGTCTCAATCGTAATCCCCTGTTACAATGAAAAGAACACAATCGAGAAGATCATTGAGGCAGTTCGCAACGCACCGTTGAAAAGCAAGGAGATTATTGTGGTGGATGATTGCTCAGAGGATGGGACGCAGACTTTGCTCCGGGAGAGGCTTTCGTCGACGGTTGATCGGATTATTTATCATCCGGTGAATCAGGGTAAGGGAGCGGCCCTGCGCAGCGGGTTCGCGGCTGCGACTGGAGATTTCATTCTAGTGCAGGATGCAGATCTCGAATATAATCCCGAAGATTATCCTCTGCTTCTTGAGCCTCTTATGTCAGGCAAGGCGGACGCGGTTTTTGGCTCCCGTTTCATGGGCGGGCGACCACATCGCGTCCTTTTCTTTTGGCACATGGTCGGCAACAAATTTCTGACGCTGCTCTCAAACATGCTCACGAATATTAATCTCACCGATGTGGAAACAGGCTACAAAGCTTTCAAAGCACCACTTATCAAATCGATTCGAATAGAAGAAGATGGTTTCGGAGTTGAGCCGGAAATTATTGCGAAGCTCGCCCGCACGGGGTGCAGAATTTACGAAGTGGGGATTTCATACAGCGGACGCACTTACGCGGAGGGCAAGAAGATCAACTGGAAAGATGGCCTGAGGGCGATTTATGCGATCTTCAAATATAACCTTGAGCGCCGCAGAGTATGAAGGAGGCTGCTGTGCGAAACTCTGCCGCGGGTTTGCCGGCAGTCAATTCGCCATTAAATGATAGCGGCCGCGTGAACGCTCCTTCAACCCAGCGCGAACCGAATACAGAGACGTGGGGACCAGCTGCGCTCGAGGAAAGGCGCGAGCGAACACATAATCATCTGGCTAAAATTGCTGCTCGGCGCGAGAGCTGGATTAACCGCAACAAGTACTATTATGAACTGCTAAACCGTCTGTTCCGATTCCTGGTAGAACCGGAGAAAAAGGTTCTATCGGTTCGCTGCGGCACCGGCAATCTCTTGGCGGTTGTCCGGCCAAGTAATGGCAAAGGCATTGAGATCTGCCATGAGATCGTGGATATCGCACAGCAACGAAATCCATCTTTTGAATTCGCGATCGCCTTTCCAGACAAGCAGGAGTTCCAGCAGGCTTTCAAGCCAGACGAGAAATTCGATTACATCCTCTTTAACGATATCGGCGATACGGTGGATGTGCTTCAAGCTCTGCGCAATTTGACGCCGCTTTGCCAGAGACATACTCGTGTGCTGGTTACAACTTACAACCATCTTTGGGAGCCGCTCGTTACCTTTGCCGAATGGGTCGGGATGAAGGTGCCGCGCACCGAGCAGAACTGGCTTTCTACCGCTGATATCCGAAATCTGTTGAAGCTCGTCGGTTTTGAAGCTCTCGAGACACATCGAATCGTCCTTTTACCGAAATATCTGCCGTTGCTATCCGGTTTCTTTAATCGTTTTTGTGCGCGCCTGCCGTTTCTGAGCAAACTTTGCATGACGCAGGTGGTCGTGGCACGAATGATGCCACCGCCCGTTTTGCCGGAGAGGCTTTCGGTATCAGTCGTCATTCCATGCAAGAATGAGAAAGGGAATGTGGAGGACGCCGTTCGCCGCATTCCGCCTTTAGCGGGCCGGACAGAGATAATTTTCTGTGACGATCAATCGACCGATGGCACGGCTGAAGAAGGGGAGTTTGCAAGTCGCGAAACGTCTGGACAGGTTTCAACGCTGCCACAGGCGATATTTTGATGATCCTCGATGCCGATCTTACGACGATTCCCGAGGAGCTGCCTTACTTCATCGATGTTATCGTTTCGGGGCAAGCGGAGTTTGTCAACGGATCGCGTCTGGTCTATCCCGTGCCAAAAGGAGCAATGAACGGAGCAAACATGCTGGGCAACAAATTTTTCAGCCTCGCCTTTACCTATCTGCTCGGGCAACGAGTAAAGGACACTCTGTGTGGCACAAAAGTCCTCTGGAGAAGCGACTGGGAGCGGATTAAGCCAATGCTCGGTACCTGGGGAACCGAAGATCGTTGGGGAGACTATGAACTGTTATTTGGCGCGGCAAAATTGAACCTTAAAATCCTGGACTTGCCGGTCCATTACCAGGAACGCATTTATGGTTCGACGAAGATGACCAAGGTCTTTCGGAACGGGCTTGTGATGCTGAAGATGTGCTGGCATGGGTTTCTGAAACTAAAACTCGGCTACTAACTCGGTACCTCAAATTTTCAGGTTGGCGACTAACGCATGGGCGTTTCAAAATCGCGGTCATCGGAAAATCTTCCAATGCAAGGGCGCATTGCCAAAGAAATTCAACACGGCCGCTTCCTGGCCGAACATGGAGCGGGCGAGATTTGGAATTGGGAGAGTCCAGCTGGTAAACTGCGCTGGGCGCGCCGGGTCAAGATGCTCGGCAGCCATCTCGGGCCGGGAATGAGCGTGCTCGAGTTGGGATGTGGTACTGGCTATTTCACTCGGGAACTGGCGCGCTCCGGGGCGGACGTTGTTGCGATTGACGTCTCACCTGAGCTTCTGGAAATCGCGACGGCGAATTGTTCTGCGCCAAATATTCGTTATGAAATCCAGAACGCCTACGCACTGAGCTATCCTGATGGCGTATTTGATTCCGTTGTGGGCAGCTCCGTTTTACATCACCTCGAAATCGAAGAGGCACTACGCGAGATTTACCGGGTGTTGCAAGCTGGCGGTGCGATTTACTTTACAGAGCCAAACATGCTGAATCCACAGATCGCCATACAAAAGAATGTGCCGTGGGTGAAGCGGAGGCTGGGCGATTCACCGGATGAGACCGCATTCTTCCGGTGGCCGCTCCGGCGCCTGCTCGAACAAACAGGCTATCGTGACGTTCGAATCGATCCTTTTGATTTCCTACACCCCAAAACGCCGGCTTCTCTAGTCGATCGATTGGACGCCCTTGGCCGATTTCTCGAAAACGTGCCGGTCATCTCGGAGTTTGCTGGCTCGCTGTATATCCGTGCAATCAAATGAGCAACGCAACAACGGTCTTGGAGAGTGAACAGGCGAAAGATCGGGCCGCAACATTGTGTAACCGCGCTCGGCTCGCTGCCAACCAAAACCTTCTTTTTTGGTATCGTGAGCTTTACCGTGATCAGTTCAAGGACTTTTCCAACCCAGCGGCGCTCTCGATACTAGAGATAGGGAGCGGCACGTCGCCTCTGAAACAATTTCTCTCAAACGTCGTCACGAGCGACGTGCTTGATCTGAGGTATCTGGACCTTGTTTTTGACTGCCACGAAATCGACAAACTGGACGCGATCAAAGACAATAGTCTTGATGTTATTACGCTCACGAATGTGTTGCATCATCTGAAGAGCCCCATTGCGTTTCTCAAACGCGCAGCCAAGAAGTTGAAATCAGGCGGCAAAGTGATTGCGACTGAGCCTTTTTTTTCCGTGCTATCGACTGTCATCTTCAAGTATCTCCATCACGAACCCGTCGATTTCCAGATTTCCCAGCCTGAGTTGGGCGAAGTGCAGGGACCACTGGCATCGGCCAACATCGCCTTGCCATGGCTGATTTTCTTCAGGAGGCGGGAATGGCTGCAACGCTTAAATGATAACTTCGATCTTGCGACTCTTTCAGTTCGGCCGTTTAGCGCTCTATCGTACATGGTTACCGGCGGAATATCGCACAGGCTGCCAGTTCCAGGTTTTCTGTATCGCATGCTATTTCGCGTGGACCTCGCCCTCAGTCGTCGCTTTCCGAGCTTCTGCGCATCTTTCTTTACCGTAACGCTGACGCCACGCTGATGGCCGCGATCTCGCTTTTTCGTGGAGTAGGGAACAGGGTTTACGAACACGCCTTTCCTATCTACCGCTTGTGTTATCGCACTTTCAAAGCTTATGCTGATCGTGCAGAGCGGCAGCTGTTGAAAAGGATTTTGTCAGCGGGGGATGTCGTCGTGGACGCGGGTGCGAATATCGGTGTTTATTCGCAGTTTCTCTCCAGTTGTGTTGGTCCGACCGGCGTTGTTCATTCCTTCGAACCTTCGCCGGAAAATTTCAGGCGCTTGCAGTCTGCTACCCGTAAGCTCGCAAACGTCCGCTTATCTCAGGCTGCGGTGGGAGAATGCAGCGGAAGGTCCAAGCTGTATGTTTCGGATCAACTAAATGTGGATCACCGCACATACGAGACCGAGGGAGATTCGCGCCCCGCTGTCCAAATCGATGTCATAGCGCTCGACGATTACTTCAAACCCGGCCAACGCGTTGATCTGATCAAAATGGATATTCAAGGATATGAGCTTCATGCCTTGCGCGGGGCTAATCGCGTCCTGGCAGACAATCCCTCTGCAAAGTTACTCCTTGAATTTTGGCCATACGGCCTGAAACAGGCGGGAACGAACTGGATTGAACTTATCGACACTCTGGAAAGGAAAAACATGGCCGTATGTCAGATAACAAAGCATGGTCTTGTACCCTTCCGCTCAGAGTCGGCAAGCGAGAGCCCGGACTGGTATATGAATTTGTTCGCATCATCGAGGTAACATTTCACTGGTTACCGGCGTATGCCATTGTCTTCGCTTTTGATTCTAGCCTCTGGTTCGGCATTACTTGGCAACATCAAGACCAGCCTGCCGGCTTCCACAACGCGATGCCATCCGGGGTTTATTGATTCGAGCGTCGCCAATACTCTCTGACTCTCAGACTCAGGAACGGCAATGGCATTTGCGCGATCGGTTTCTATCACCTGGCGAAATTTCGCTTCTAACGATTGAAGCCGTTTGGGATTCTCGGAGCGGTCTCCCTCGACAAAAACCTGTGCCTGTCGACGGAGAATGCCCTCCTGCGGATTGCCAGCATTGGTAAAATAATGAGTGACGAGTCGGGGAGACACAACTTTCATTTCGGGGAAGAGTAGCGCTAACTCGCAACCGGCCGTCCAGGTTGGAGCGAGTAGCTTACTATGTTCAATGTACTTGCCGGCGGCTTGACCAAAATCCGTGTTCTCTTTAACAAGCTGGTATTCGAACGGCATTTTCCATCCTGCCTGTGCGCTAATCGGCGTGATCGACAGTGCACGATAACTGTAAAAGAAGCTGATAATGACCACTAGGAGCGCGCCTGCAAGAAGAAGCCGATCTCCGGGAGAATCGGCCGGCTGCTTCCCTAGCAACCGGGGAACTGCTGCTGGCAGCAGGGCACAGAGCAATGGTAATGGCACGAGATAATTCAAGCGAAAGTGACACAAGGCCAAAATATGTCGCATCCACCAGGGGCCAAGCAGAGGGTTCAAACAAAAAAGCCAGACCGCGCAACTATAAAAGAATAGAAAGAGTCCGGTCTTCCCCCGGATAGTGACGAATGGAACAGCGATCATAAGCACAATGTTGCGAGCGTAACCTGCTGGTCCCCCTACGAAAAACGTCATGCTTTCGACCCATGGCATGTATGTTGGCCCATACATGCGTATGTCGCTTGGTTTTGGTATTATGTTAACTATCAGCAAAACCAATATTCCGATCGGATAGAGGAGCGGTATTATTAAGAACAGCCCCCGCCGAATTTGCCTCCCTAGGTCTTTAGATTCCTTATGTTCGAATACCTGGGTCGCGAAGAAAGCCAGCCCGGAACACCCAATCACTGCTGGGATCAAGTAAAGCGCCGTGTTAGCCAGACCAACGCTGGCGATACCCAAAAGGGTAAGCCACACCAAATCGCGGCTGTTGCCTTGATTTAGAAATCGATAACTGAGCGCAAGAGCCAGTGGCAATGTCAAGATGAACACGACCGATCTGCCCTGCCACAGATAGCCTGCAGCCATCCCAAATGACCAATAGCGGGAAACAGTGCCGATTACTGCCGGCCCGGGATTGTCCACAAGCAAAAATCCCACTGCGAGCAATGCTCCGACCGCGGCTTGCCACCGGGGCAACCCAAATTGTCGCACGCACCAATAAAAGATGAATGGGGTCGCAAAGGCGGCTAGTGCGTGACCGATTATTTGATAAAAGTAGAGAGGATCGATTCGAAGGTAATGCCCCAAAAATGCCATGAGCATTTCATGGCTGGTCGCCAAGTGAACTGGAGAAAAGGCCGCAGCGTCCATATCGACACTTGTTTGCCGAAGGAATATCGGCTGGTTCAATGCCGAGAGTTGGCTCAGAGCTCTGTGAAAATAAACTACATCATCCTGGTTCGGTCGTCGGACGAACAGAACGGTAATTGCAGAGAGCAAGCCCAGAACTACTAGAAGGACTTGGGAAGGATGAAACCGATATGCCTCGCCAGGCGTTACCTTGGTTTTCTTCCACAGCCGCCATAACAACAAGAAACCGGCAATAGCGATGGCCAGAAAACACCAGATGATCGTCTTCGCTGGCCATCGGAGAATAAGAATGAACTGATACGCGAGAGTCCAAAATGCGCCTGCGGCCACCGGTAGTAGGAGAAAGTCACCGGCGCGGGATTCGGATGGTCTGTCGGACATCAGCACGGTCTGCGGCATCGAATTTTTTGGAATCCCGACTCTTTTGCAATGATCTGCTGGGAAGCCGACGTGGAGAGACGTTTCAAATCAACCGGCGATCAGTCTCACACTGGCCCTCTTGCCCGAAAAAGCAAAATGGTCGGGAAGGGATAGGTCATATCTGGCGGAAAGCGCCCAAGGTTGAATTTGTATCCAAAGATCGCTAGGGGAATCCTATAGCTTCTCTCGAATTTAAATTGTCCTTGTGCCTCAACCGCCCTGATAGTTGCCTCCATGTACGGCGGGTTCATCTGCCTTGGAAATCCTAGCACAAAGAAATCAGCTTTTTCGCCGGGATCCTGTAGCTGAACACTTATCCGGTCGCTTTTCAAAGCCTCCGCAGCCGGCATGGCGGTGTAGAAATAAGATCCAACGCGCGAGATGCCAATGGTCGCTGGCACCTCACCAATCAAGTTCCGGAGATCTTCTCGAAGAACCTCGCGGGCGTCCTTTTGCTGCATGGCGCGACCGTACGCAATATCAAACGCTATCGATGGCCCAACGATGAGCAGGAGCGCGCCAGTCGATATCACGACCAATATCCGTTTGTTTTTCAGCTCTAACTGTAGATCGCCCCAAGCCATGCCAACGAGAACACAAAATCCGGGCATCAGGAGCATGGTTATCCGAGCGAAATAAGGCCCAAGGTAGCCCTTTCCCATCAAATACAGATACAAGAGGGAAAAAATCAGTATTGGGACCGAAAGGCGGTAAACGCTGCGCCTGAAAAGAAGGTACAAAATTGCGCAGTAAGGAACCAACCAGAGCAAGGGATACATCGCAAATGGAATCAGATATGTGACATACCTCAATAGAACTGACAAATTAACCAACTGACTCCTGCTGAACTGGTGTAACGACGCGTATTTGAGCGTTTCTCCGGTGATTGCTTTTGTGACATTCGACGTGTCAAAAAACAGCATCGGATGACCCAAGAGTAGCCCAATTCCAAATCCCAAGGCAATCAACCAAAGTTGGCCCGCGGCGAAGTTTTTCGCGCGCTCCAAAAGCTCGACTTTCCTACATGGCAAGTATTCACCGCTATCAAATAGCAAATAGAGGCACGGAATCACTACTATGATCCCAACCGGATAGCGGGTTGCTGCTCCCAAACCAGAAATTATACCCACGGTAAAAAGGAGTTGCCAGCGTTGGGATTTCCGGAGCTTCAGAGACAGCCAAATAACCAGGGCGCACAATAAATTGCTCAAGATGTGAGTCCTCATAAAATGTGCGTAGATCACCTGCATTGGGAGAACAGCATAGCAGAGCGCGCCGAGAAGAGACGCATAGAAAGTCTGACTCGCTTCTCTAATCGCAAGAAATACGATAGCAACGGTACAGAGATCGAATAGCACCGACATCCATCGACAAATATACAAAAGATCCGACCGATCTTTCGTGTTCATCGAGTCGGCAGTGTGCACTTGCTTCTTACCCGAAATCTTAAGTACTGCTTGAGGCACGGCCCAAAGGTAATAATTGAAGGTGCCTTCAAAGTATGCACCAGGTGCCTTAATACGGCCCGCTAATAAATCTAGCTGGAGGACGCCTCTAAGACTGACGAATTCGTCCGGCTGAAAATTCAGATCATGGCCATATCCACTACTGACGCCCCAGCTTAATCCAGTTAGTCGAAGGTAGGCTGCTAACAAAAGCAGGCCTGAGAATACGGCGGGTCGAAGAGCTTCTTGCACAAGTCAACCTCCGGGTGCGACACTTCGGAAAAGGGCTGTGAACGGCATTAGTGTGGTGGCCATGGTTCGTCAAACCCGACGGGAGTAAGCTTTAGAATTGCCGCCTTGCCGCGGGAATTGTCTAGAGGGTGCCACTCGTATCCAGGAACAGTCGGCAGGCGCGATTGCTTGGTGCTCATTTCGTCATGTGAAAGGAATAGCGCGTAAACTGGAAGCGACTGCTCCAAGCCGTGTTCGACCAGGGCCAATGCCTGCGGCCGATCATAGCGCCACGTATAGCTCCATTTGTAATGATGATTTCCGTCAATCGGGGCTGCGACGAATGAGCGTGGCAAAAGAGCGTTCAAGTAAACAGGATCAATATCGGAGAGAACGATTCCAGGTTGCCGCTTCAACAGTCTGGCAAAATGCCTTTGCGCGACAAACTGGATGGATTGGCGAGGTGGAGTGGTAAAATGAAGAGCGTCCCACGCCTGCGACCGGTCGATGCCGCGTGTGTTATAGCCGGAACGCGAAGGATAACCGAGACAGGCCCCGGCAAACAAGATAAAGACGGCCACCGCAGCAAGAACTCGTTTTCTGGCAACACGGTTGTTTGCGGCCCAAGCGACAGGCAGGACCGCGACCGCGACTAAGAGAATCAAAACCGGCAGGTAAAAGCGTCCGTCTCTGCCAAACAAATAGCATAACGATGCCGTAAAAGAGCTCAACGCCGCTAAGAACGCGCAACCAATGAACCAGCTGAGCCGGATAAAGAACAATCCGGCGCAAGTTAGAAGGACGAAGGCTGGCACAAAGGAGGTACCAGTGCCGAAGATATTTGCAGCGTCATATCCGTGTGGCTGCACCGTGGCTTGGTTCCAAAGCATCAGAGCGTTTCGCGGAATATAGCGAAGACAAAAAAGAAGATGTTTCATGCCAAAATAAGGCGCCCAGAAGTCGTAGCCTGTTTTAAGCGGTGAATGAAACTGGAGGGTATTGAACGCGAGCGCGGGGCTGGCCGCGAGCACGAAAACAACCGGAAGTGCAGCGCAATGGAGCAGCCAGCGCAGTCGCATCCCTCGCTTTGGGAACACAGCCATCGCCAGCAATACCGGTGCAAAAAAGAGCGACTGAAGTCGGACGTTTAATGAAAGACCAAGAAGAACGGCCGATAAATAGATTTTCCAGCGGCGTTCTTCCTTAACTCCCAGATAGGCAAACATAAAGGCGAGGACAATTAACAACGAGGCACTCACTTCGCTCAGTGACGAGCGACAAAAAGTGAAGAAGCCGGGAAGTGTCGCGAGTAAAAGCACGGCAAACCCGCCCGTTAACGGCATCGCCAAGTACGCGTAAAAAGCAAAAACGGCCAAAAGCAACAGGAGCCCTATCGTTTGATTCGTCCGAAACGGTGCCAGCACGCTATCTGCTCCTGGCAGAACCCTCAGCCAGGGAAGCATCAGCACCGGATAGCCAACGGGATATCTCGATGGAAGCTTGTCATATCCGATCTGTATGGAGGGCCACCCTTCC
>WNGP01002583.1_pt1 | contig 15157 bp, 15 predicted proteins | sample 5407671 | NCBI WGS metagenome assembly WNGP01 (sample SAMN13153381, study PRJNA577476) | soil metagenome | isolation source: 40 cm soil or saprolite under Garry oak tree replicate 2 | place: USA:California | collected 2016-06-15 | reverse complement strand
AGTTGAGCTGCGGGAAGAGTGGCTGGTACTCCTGCTCCAGGGTAGAGAGGATGTCACGAACTTCTTCTAACGTGTGGGAAGCTACGCGGCAGAACGGGGCGAGTTTATCGAAACGGCGACGAAATTGCAGCCACGTTGGGGTCCCAACATTTTTCCCTCCCAAAATCCCCGCTAAGCTATTCCTTTCTGGGGGCAGAAGTGGGAAAAGGAGCAATTCAAGCAAGGCCATGAGCGAAAAAAGGCTCTCTGTTCCATATCGAAGAGCCTTTCACAGGCAAGACACCTTCTTTGCTAGTTCCATAGGCCAGAGTCCTCACCGTAAGAGCATCTTTTTCCTTTCAGGAAGCTCTTGCATCCCTGAAAACGCGTTTCTTAGCGGGGATTTTGGGAGGGAAAAATGTTGGGACCCCGGATGCCCAACTCTCGAAGCTGCTGGCGGACCCGCATCACGTCCTCTCTGTCCTGATAATCGTAGGTATAGACGCAGATCACAAAACGAGTATCGCCGCGCTCCTCTTTCTTGCGCCTCACCTCGGGAGGCATCGAGCCCGGGCTTCGTGTGCTCACTTTTGCCTGCTCGCCCAGTTGTCCCTGCTCAACAGCCTCCTTGATCTTCGCCCAGTAACGATCTATCGACTGTGCTGAAAGGAAGATCAACCATTTGCCGTTGCGTTCTGTTGGCTCTGGATAGCTTCCCTGCTTGCGCTGTGCATAGATCCAGGCGTGATATATGACCAGGGACTCAGGCCACTCGCCGCCTCTGTACATCTAGAATGGAACGGGACTACCCCCCATCTTCTTAAGACTGCGGTCCAGTGCCTCCCTGAGTGCCTTTTCACGTGGGTCATTCCACGGGTGGAAACCCATTTTATTGGGGGCATAGGCAAAGCCAATCTGTGCATCCGGATCAGCATAGGCAAAAGCTCCTCCGGCACCAGGGATGCCGAAAGCCCTTATGCTACTGCCAAAGTCGAATGTAGAGGATGGCTTAAAGAAGCCAAGTGAGAAGCGCATATTGACCTGCATCACCTCGTCATGCAAGCCTACAGGGGGCGTAGTCGAAGGCTGAGTCAAAGCTTCAAATGTTTCCTGGGTCAGACCGAGTTCCTTGCCACCCAGCGCAAAGACACTATAGGCTTTGGCTATGCTTCTCGCCTGACCGATACCGCCACCAGCGGCTATCTCGACTGCACGGTACCCTGGCTGATCGAGTTCCGCCGGGCTGGAGAATTTCGGATTGCCGAGTGTTCGCCTGGTGAGCGAGTTCGGGTTCATGTACGCCATGACCATCTTCAATGGCATAGCATCCATATGGAATACCATCTCAAGTGCGTGAAAGCCCTTGATGGAGGCAACTCGTGAAGTGGGTACCTCTGCTGGGAGACCGATATAGAACTCGAGTCCAAGCGGCTGAGCAATTTCGTTCTGAAAGAAGTGTCCCAGGCTTCTGTGTTTCGGATCAACACGGCGGATAAGTTCGCCTTCATACAGGCCCAGGCTGAGGTAGTGGTACCCTTGTTTTGTGCCTGGCTCCCACACAGGTTTCTGCCGAGCAAGAAGAGCCGCGACAGCATCGAGGTCTGCCAGTATCCTGGCATGCAATGGCTCGTCGACGATACAGAGACCAGCCTGGTGAGACAGCAACTGCCTGATAGTAATGTGCTCTTTGCCCCGCTGTGCAAATTCCGGCCAGTAGGTAGCGACAGGTTCGTCGTAGTCGAAGAGCCCCTGGGAATGGGCCAGCGCCATCGTCATCGCGGCCATCCCTTTGGTCACAGAAAAGACAAGCACCAGGGTATCTTCCTCCCAGGGGGCCTGACTTTTCGCATCCCGGTACCCACCCCAGAGATCCACCACTTTTTTGCCCTGATGATAGACGGCGCAGGCCGCTCCTAGCTCACCACGCTCGCTAAAATTCTTTGTAAACGCTCGTTCTACTTCTTCAAAACCTGATGCAACTGAACCGCGAATGAGTGATGTGCCCATTTTCGTCTGAAACATGGGTGACCTCCTGTATGGTGTGGCTCTATGAGTAAGTTGTTGTATTGTTTTTACAAAGGTGTCGTACATACACTGGCCGCTAGCAATGAATGAGTTATGCGTGGCGTGTCAACCCACTGACGACGAGGTTGATCAGCAAATCCCTGACACCAGGATAGGCATCTTGAAGGATGGTTCCTTTGTGAAAGGTCAGTAACCTGATGACTGCGAGCAGGACGCCAACGATAGTCTCAGGGCTACTCTCAATAATTTGCCCGCTCTCCTGTCCACGCTGGATGAATGGCCTGATCTTCACAAGCGAGTCCTGGATATGGGCAGCAAGCTGTTGAGATGAACCCCGCCGCGTGAGCAATTCAAACTCTTCGGGATGGGTCATGAGGCGGCGCGTCAACTCACTTCTTTCCATCTCATGAACGACCACATGCATAAAACGGGTGAGAGCCTCGCACATATCCACGGTGGTATCAAAGGAGGCTGCCATCACCTGCTGTTCCAAGCGTGCTCGCTCTTGCATCAGCAGCTCTAAGTAGAGGTCCTCTTTCGACTCGAAGAAGAGATAGAAGGTGCTTTTGGCAATCCCCAGGGGCTGCGTCAAATCCTCAAGGCTGGTTTTCTTCATGCCTTGGCTGAGAAACAGCGTTCGCCCCATCTCTAACAGGCGCAGCTGAATATGTGCTTTCTCCTCTTCTGTAAAGGCACGTGCCATAACATATACCTCTATGAATAATATGTATTTTTGTTTTTACCTGTTGAGCATACAGTCAAAAATGGTCAATGTCAAGAGGACAGTGAATAGGGTCTTACGCCACTGCCCGTTCCTGCATAAAGGCCTACTTCCTGGAAAGAAAGAGGTAGTAGAGATCTGTCCCGTTTTGGATGTGCAATGCTGTGACTGGCCTGACGCGCTGCTAAAATGGGACGGCCCACAGCATTGATTGCAAAGTGCAAGCGACGCCCATCAGGTAATTGTAGGAAAGCAGCATTGACCCGCTCACAAAGCACCTCCAGATCCTGGTTGTACTGCTTGTCATTGAAAGGTCGAAGCAAAATCTCCACGGTGTCCTGCTCCTGTTTTACCAACCCTGGCAGATGGAAAAAAGGAGCCAGTCGCTTCCAGGTAGCATGCTTGTAGGACGCCGGAAAATAGTGATCGCGCGTCCACATCACCAGATTCACCAAAGCCACTTTAAAGACCGTCATCACCTGATCTTTGCTGTTGTCTAGCTCATACATCGTTCTCTCACTCGCTGTGAGGTCTTCCAAGGCACGTAACAGCTCTCGTTGTTCCTGGCAATATCGCTCACACTTGCGGTGTTCACGATTGCTGGTCTCGTAGGCTTTCCATTGTCGCTGCTGATACTCCTCGATTTCAGCATCAGCGACAGCTTTTTCCTCTTTAATCGTTTTCCGCAGCAGCCAGTGCTCCACTCCTTGTTGCTCCAACTCGATCTGATGATTGTTGAGAATGCGGTACAGCTCTGTGGCCCGCTCTTTTGTCAGTTTACAGCGCTTCGTGTACAGTTTACTGGCATTGCTGCAACGCTTGCGTGCGCCTTCCGCCCAGCGTTGCACATTTGCTAGCCGTTTTTCCATGGTTGCCCGGCGCTTTCCTACCTCAGAATTCTCTACTGGCCTTTTGCCATAGCCATGGTTCGTATCTAGCCCCAACGGGAGCAAGAAATCGCGAATGACGTTTTCTTGTAATGGCCAGCGTCGGGTGTAAGTTTGGGCAAGTTCAACAGCATCAATACTCCCGGCTGTCGTCACAATGGGAATGAGTTTGGGAACAGTAGGAGATGTAGGCGATGGTGTGGCCTGCCATCCTGGTTCCCACCATCGGCGCTCTTCCCAACTCAAATCCGCATCCCATCGCCTGGGAGAGTCCACCTCTTCTTCCGTAGGGGGCAAGGGAATCTGACGACGCAGATCGCGAATTAAAGCAACGCGCAGCTGAAGGTATTGCCCTTTGTGTTCGGGCAAAGGAAGGGCGATGGATGCAGGCGCTACCTCGCGGAGAACCTCTCCCTGCTTCGAGACGTGCAATGGAACAAAACTTCCGATGTCGGAGAACGAGTCGAGTCCAGTATATTGGTCGGTTCGCAAGACGGAGATCACGGCTCGTCCCTCTTTGATCAGTTTGGCAAGAAATTCGGCAGCCATCCCTTCGCGGTCCACAATGATCTGTTGGATGGCACCAGTGCCCATTTGCTCCTCAGAGCGTTTCACGATGGCTGGCAGTCCAATGGTCAAATGCTGATCCCCACGATGGGTAGTAGCGAGCAGAGGATGACCGTGTTCGTCGTGCAGCAGGACAAGTGCTCGACAGCCAAGAATCGTCGAGAGACGACCCACCAGTCCTCGGGGGATCAGCGTCCCGGTGTAGACTGGCTTGCGATGCCCATCGATGTAAAATGCGGCGGACTGATCAGATTGTGCTGGTCCTGGTGCATGCCACAGATGAACTGTCCAGGCTGCCAGAGCATCGGTCAATGCTTCATCCCTTTTCGCTTGAGCCAGTTGTGACAGCATCCGCTCGGTGTAGAAGTAGCCGTAGGCTTGCCTCCTGCCACTAAGCAACGCGAGTGCATCGCCAGCGTAGCTACGTAAATCCCAGGTCCGATGGAGTCCGACGACCCCAAGAAACAGCAAGGTCAGCACCACCATCCGGCGAGAAGCGCAAGAGAGGTGGGCTAAACGCGAAGGGATCTCTCCAGGACACGAAGAGCAAGCAGTTTCCAAAGCGGCAAGCAAGCCGGTTTCCTGCGCCGCGGCTACAAGCAGGAGCCCTCCTGCTCCATCAAGCCAAGCAGGATCCTCTGATGAGCCAGGGAACTGGAGTTTTTTTCCCGATGAACCGCACGGCTGCCTCCAGCCTGTTTGGCACGCAGACGATTGAGATGCCCGATGCTGATCACTACCCCGAAGCGCTCTGTAAGCTTTGCCTGGATTTCTCGGCTCGAATGCTGAGGAACTTGACGGCAGGTCGTTTCGAGAAACTCATGCACTGGTCCACGCACCTTTGTGGGATGTCCATGCCTTCCATCTGTCAAACTGGCTTCTCCTGCTGCCTTGACGCGTTGGAGCCAGCGGTAGGCGGTGGATCGGCTTACCTGAATGCCAGCTTGCGCTGCAGCTTCCTGCCAAGAATGGCCCGTCTGCATGAGTGCGACGAGGTGCCGTTTGGAGGCATTCCGCGTTTCATCCCCCATTGTCTGCTCCTTGCTGGTCTTGCTTTCGTGAGAAGAAGGAGGCATCGCGGAGATGCTTGACGCCTGCCAGCTGTTCTAACGTATATTCCTCTTCTTCCAAACGCACGACCGTAATTGAACATTCAGGAATCAATCGGCTCTGGTCGATCAAAAAAGTAGGATGCCAGCGCTCTAACTGCTCGAGAGGAAGTGCTCTCACGAGAAAATCTGTGATCAGCCCGCCGTGGGTGACCATGACCATCTGCTCACTGGGGGCACGTTCTGCCCTCTCTCGGAGCAATTGATCCATCCGTATCCCCGCTTGTCTGGCCGAGTCTCCAAGCGGGGGAACGTAGGCAGGATCGCGCGTACTGCGTTCCCACATCTCGACGAACTCAGCTAAAGACTGTCCAGGCAAGTCACCCCAATTGGCTCGTTCCCGTAAGCGCGCCTCCTCGGTCACCGCCAGGCCATGGATGGCGGCAATGGGGATCGCCGTTTCTTTGGCTCGGTGCAAAGGACTCGTGTAGATGTGTCGGATGGGAACCGCTGTAAGAGCGCGAGCAGTGGCATGCGCCTCTATGAGCCCCTGCTGCGATAAGGGAGCATCTCCACTGACCGCTTCTTTTTTCCCATGGCGGACTAGGTAGAAGACTGTCATGCGTCAAGCACTCTTCTCTTTTCTTCTCTCGAAATGACTGCCCTGAGTTTAACAGAAGAACCTGTCGCAGTCTAGATGTGTAGCGAAACTTTGGCCTGAAGCCCTGCTTACATGGCTCCAGACGAGCTTGAGGTGTATTTTGAGGAACAGTGGCGATGTACAGCCTTTGCACTTGATTCGGCAAAGGGCCAGGCTCTCCCACGCTCGGTGGTCACCGGAGCTCAGCACCACCAGCGAGCTGAAGCTCGTCGTCGCATTGCCAAAGCTCAGGAAACGGTGCAAAAAGCGGTGAAGGAAGTTCCATCGTCCCAACCAGAACACCGTCCTCCTCGACGGCGAGCGGCTCCCACCTCTGATCTTTCTGCTCCTCCATCACTGCCTGCTCGTCCCCCGGATCTCTTCGATTTTCTTGTAGCGCAACAGATGAGAAAGGACCCCGCTCATGATTCCTGAATATGCCGATGACCTCGATTTTGAAAACCGTCTGCCCGTCGGCCAGGCACCGATTATGACTACGAGCGTCAAACGGTTTCATGCCTACATGCAGTTCATCATGCAGTCACGTGAAGAAACCGGCTATGCCACGATGGGAGTGATTACTGGAGATGCAGGAGTCGGGAAAACCATCGCGCTCCAGACCTATCTCCAATCACTCACTCCACGTGCATATACTGGCTTCCCTGCGTGTGTCAGCATCAAAGTCAGTCCACGTTCGACGGCCAAGGCCGTTGCGAAAACATTGATTGCCACGCTCAACGGAGAGCAGGCAGGCCACAACGTCTATGATATGGAAGCCGTTTCGGCTGAGGCGATCCGACGCAACGACCTTGACCTGATCCTGGTAGACGAAGGCGACTGGCTCAACGTCGAAAGCTTTGAATTGCTGCGCCACATTTTTGACCGGACAGGCTGCCCTATTGTGATCATTGGGCTGCCACGGATTATGCGCGTGATCAATCGCCATGAGAAATTTGTCAGTCGTGTTGGACTCCATATGGAGTTTCTTCCTTTAACACAAGAGGAGGTGTTAACAACAGTCCTGCCAGCATTGACCTTGCCGTACTGGCACTATCACATTGACGATCCGGCAGATCGTGAGATGGGAACAGCGCTCTGGCAGCGGGTGTGCCCCTCTTTTCGGAAATTACGCGTCGTGCTGCAATACGCCAGCCAAATCGCACGGGCACGGCAAGCTGAGCGCATTACTCCGGCTATTTTGACCGAAACCTTCCGCTTAACACTCATTCCCCAGGTTCCGACCCCACGAAAGATGCCTGCTCCCGCACCAGAGAGTGGTCCCTATGAAGCCGCTTCTGAGCAGAAACCCCCTCGTTCATGAGAACCAATCCCTTCTGCATGACAGATGCTTCACCCTGGCTGGAGCCTTCCCAGATACCACATATTCTTGATAGCATCCTGAAGGAAGCTGAACGGGTGCCACAGATCTACGACATCCTCCCATGGCTCAGACAGATGGATGTGCTCATTTTGTGCTTTGAACGTACTGAAGTATTTACTCCCTCTGATCTCTCATTATCGCAAGAAGCGATCTTCACGGCCTTTTTCGCTGCCGCGACCCGACCCATTGCTGAGATGGTCGAGGCTCTCTACACGAAACCACTCCTGCGTTCGATGACGACGGTTGGGGAAATTCTCCGTCGTATGGCGCTGGCTGTTGGGATAGCTCCACTCTCACAAGCTGTCGTCACAGGAGTCTGCGCCTCCTTCATTCGCCAACGCGTCAATTACTTTCGGGACAGCATCCAACCCCAAATGGTCACCTGGAGACTCACCTGGCATCAGAGTACCGTGCGTGTGCGTCGTGTGGCAGCAATGACCATGCCTATCGTCATTCTGGTCACCGACGAAGCAACCGGAAAAGTGCTCACCTTTCGTTGCACCGATGACACACCAAGTGCGACTGATCTCAATTTGACGCTCTATGATGCCCTGGTGTATCCGAGTATGAGCCCGAGTTCCTTTTTGGGGCAACTCCATCCACCAACGTGTTTGCGTGTGCAAAACGCGCTTCCTCCAGAAATGGTTTACATCGCAAAAGAATGGAAGATAGAGGTGGAAGAGATACGACAAGAAGCATGTCCCTTCCTTCGACAGTGGGAATGCGAGGTAGCAGATCGTGCGCTCGATCCCGTCCACTATCTGCGTCTTCTGGACCGGGCCTGTGAACGAGCCTTTGGCTATGCGCCGTTTCTGGCAAAACATCAAGCAATCGTTGGAGAGGATGGAACCCTGGAGTGGAGAGGATGGCATTATCGTGATGCGGAGGAGGATGTATTACGGTACTGGGCACACGAAGTCGTGACCATCCAGCCTTCCCCCTCGACTGAAGCGACGATCTGGGTGTATTGGAATGAAACCATGCTTTGTTATGCGACAGCCGACGAGTTACGGCATGAGGATGGCAGCTATCGTCCTTACTGGTTTCCCTATCCTCGGCTTGGCGAATAACCCCCTTCTGTTGTGACTTTCGTCTGCATTTGTTCAGTGCAGACGAAAGTCACAATAGAGCAGACGAAATGTTTATGCAGTGCAGACGAAAGTCACAACCAGTGCAGGCGAAATATTGAAGTGACAATTCTCCACTGGATGGCTGGCAAAAACAGCGGGCTTGACAGGTCATTTTGCGTCTGGTAGAATCCCACATAAACAAGTATTATGTGGGATTGGATCGTCGCCGCCCGGCTGGGTCGCGGCCACCACGACCGCCGCTTTGACACACCCGGTGCTAGCCAAGAGACGGGGAACAAGACGTATGACGGCCAGACGGGACCCGCTTCCCATCCAGTACCTGGGTGAATCTGGCACCACGAATCCCTGCGTTCAGGCCATGGTGACCATACTGACCAGCCCATACCGGTGTCGCGAGATTACGGTGGTGTTTCAGAAGAAACAGCCTGGAGAAGACTCGTATGCAGTGTGCTTTGTCATTTGGGACTGGCTGGGCTGCGAGATGACCATTGTGCCCGATGGCTTTGGAACCCATGCGTGAACTGGCGGATGGGGATTGGCTGTGGTCCTGAGTCTCATCCAGTTCTACCAGATTCCCCTCAAAGAAAAATGGGTCAAGAGAGAGCAGTTCGAGCGCATCGCGAGCGGACACCCCACAGCCCGTGATCGTGAGCAACTGCATCATGCGGATTTCGGCGCCCCAAGCTGGCCATACTTCCAGCAAGACTTCGGGGCGGAACTGTGGGCACAGGCGGGATATGAAAGCGCGCAGTTTCCATTCTGGCTTATGGAGCCTGAACTTCTTCAAGATATCAAAGGCCCTGAACACAATCCCGGCAGTGCAGTCTTTCAGGCGGTACGACGGCTGGAGATTATTGTACGCACGATAGGGGAATATCCGGCTAAACTTATTGGGAAGTCATTGATCGAAGAAGCTATGGGCGAGAGCGAGAGAGGACGTCTTAAACCTCTTGGAGCCACAGAGGACGAGAGGCAGGCGTGGTTCAGTCTTTTCCGAGGAGTGATTGGAGCGTTCAAAAATCCTGAGAGTCATCGCGATCAGCAACTGAAGCTTGAAGACGCAATTGGGCAAATCCTCATCATCAATACACTGCTTCGGAAACTGAAACAGGATTTCCCGGACAAGTTTCGAAAAGAAGAGCACACAAGCAGCGAGGAAGACGAAGAAGCGCTTCCTCAGCCGTAGAAAGGCCGAGTACCATGGAAACCGAACAAGCCCTCACGCGCATCGATGACACCGCGATCCCTGCCATCGAGGTGATCCCTGGCTCCTACGGCAACGACCTGGCGCTGGCTGGCCTGGCTGCCAATCACGCCAGCCGAACCGACACCTTCGCCGAGTACCACGCCGAGCAGACCGATAACACCCGCGCCGCTCAGTTCGATGCGCTTAAGTGTTTCTCGACCTACCTGGCCGCAGCCGGTATCCAGAGGCGGGCCGAGGACCTCTACCAGGATGCCGAGGCCTGGCGGGGCATGTCTGCCGGGCTGCTCAAGGGCTTCCGCAAGTGGCTGCTGGAGCAGGGCTTCGCCATCGGCACGCTCAACCACCGCCTCTCGATCATCCGCCAGTACTGCCGCCTCGCGCACGCTGCCGGAGTCCTCTCGGAAGAGGTGCTGGAACTGGTGCTGGCCGTCAAGGGGTATGGCGGGAAAAGCGGGCGCAACCTAGATGTGGATCGCACACGCCGCAGTGTCCCGACGCGTAGGAGCACCAAGAAGGCCACACCGACACAGGTGAGCAAGGCGCAGGCGCTGCGCCTCAAAACCGAGACCACGAGGCCAAAGACGCCGCGCCGCCGCATGCATGATCTGCTCCTGGGGGCCAGAGACGCGCTGCTGATGGGCCTGTTCATCGAACACGCCTTCCGTGTGAGCGAGGTCGCGGGCCTAGACGTCGAAGACTTCGACCTGGAGCAGGGCCTCGTCACCATTTATCGCGAGAAGACCGATGAGACGCAGACCCACAAGCTCAAGAAGCACACACTGCTGGCTGCCTCGCGCTATCTGGCGGAGTGTGGGGCCACCACTGGTCCGCTCTTCCTCGGCTACCAGGACCGCCGCATTACCCGCTACGGCCTCTACGACCGCGTGCGTGTGCTGGGCCAGCTGGTGGGCCTGCCGAAGCTCTCGCCGCACGACCTGCGGCATTTCTGGACCTACGATGCGCTCGGCAATGCGACGCCGGTGGATCGCGTGCAGTCCGGGGGCAACTGGAAGTCGCCGACGATGGTCTTGAAATACGCCCGGCGCACCGGGATCGCCAACGAGGGCGTGATCATCACCGAATAATCAAGAGACGAGAAAGTGAGGAACACCATGGATGGAAGCACGCCAGGACACCGGTCTTCTCCCGCTGCAACGCTCGGCGAGGGGGAACTCCTCCGCCTGGGCGAATGGGTCCGGGATGTCTCGCTCACCCTGGGAGCTGGCTACCTGACCGATCCGCTGGAGGCGATGCTCTTCCACGAAGCACTCTCCGATGCGATCGACACGCTCTCTGCCCGCCAATCCATGCGGGAAGCGATGCAGAAGCACAGCGGATACGAGGATATCTCTGCCCCTGCCCTGCCCATCAGCCTGGAAGACTCTGCCCAACAGATCATCGACCGTGCCTTCGCAGATGACTTCTCCGGCCCGCCTCCCCAGGCTGAACAGGCCGCTCGTATCCACTTCGCCCTCTCGCTCGACCCCCGCTGTTCTGACGCCTACGTGATCCAGGGCTGCCTGGATGAACGAGCAGGACGGTATCAACAAGCACAGGCCGCCTACGAACGAGCGATGGAGCTGGCAGCAGAGAAACTTGGCCCTGATGCCTTTACGGAAGCGAGCAGGAAAGCAGAACGCATTCACTTCTGGTATAGTAGCGGCACCCGGGAGTATATGCGCCCACGAGCAGCATTGGCCTATCTCCTCTGGCAAAAAATGGGCCGGCTCAAGCAGGCCATCGCGCATTTCCAGGCCATGCTGGACCTCAACCCTGGCGACAATCAGGGCAATCGTGATGCGCTGCTGTGCTGTTTGCTGGAAGCAGGTGATGACGAGGCGCTCGGAAAGGCGCTGGCCGACTGGCATTTTGATGCTCGCGAGACGATCGAGCCACAAGATATTGCCGGAACGGTCTGGCACTACACGCATGCCTGCTGGTTGTTCCGAACACGCCCGCCCACTCCTGGTGATGAGGGAAGCCAGAAAGCAACCGCTGCCTTGAGGAAAGCGTTCCGGCATAACCAATACGTCCCGCGCTTTTTACTCGCTCCACAGGGGCTGCCAGGATTGGATGAGTTGGCTCCATATGCGCTCGGGGATACGACAGAGGCCGTCATGTATGTGAATCTGGCGCTGAAAGGCTGGCAACAGACCCGAGGTGCGCTCACCTGGCTTGAAACAACGGCAAGGCAGGCCCGGCTCCTGCCCACCGGACAGCGAAGGGGAAAGGCACAGCCACTCACAATCTCGGTGATCGCGCCGGGACGTGGATGGGAGAGATAACTCACCGGCACATCAACGCGCGCCACGATCCCCGAGAGTAAAAACCACCTGAGCCCCACTGGTGGGGGAGCTGGTCGGCAACGCACGCGCTCATTGCGTCAACCTCGGAGGACTCTGAGTGCTCAGATACGACATGGACGTGCCAGGATGGCCGAGCATACCTCTCTCTCGCTGTGGGTGGCGTGATTTACCCGGCTGTGAAATGTGGCGTTATAAATAAACATAACGTTTCTCAGTCTCCACCACAGGCCGAATAAAAGCAATCATCCTGGCATTTCCCACGAAGAAAAGGGTTATGTGATACAATCATACAGAATGAAGTGTGGTGGTATATTTGAAACAGCGGAGAGCAATGGCGCTTGTTGTTTATTCTAATTCATGGCGCATTTCTCCCAGATAATGCGTATGGAAGATGAGGAGCAAATACCTGAAATGTCTCTCACGCCACTTTGCCAATGGTGTTCCGTGTAACGTGCTTTCATATGTTCAGCTAAGAGAAATCTTCCGCCTCCATCGGCGAAGAGCCAGTAATCTTCACCATCGCTTTCAACATGTCCAGCGATCCATGTCCGATTGAGCCACACTTCCAGTCGGCATCCTGATGTGCAAGTCAGCATCTTGTACGGAGGCGACGCCCGGCTCATGCAAGCAGTAGCGCTTGTGCGCGTCTTGATAGAGGATTCCTTCATGAACACGTCGTTCCATACGCGCCTCCTGTGCGGGATCACAAGTGGAGCAGAGCGGTCAAGGTCAAGCAAGCGTGCCCTCTCCCCTCTCTCCACCACCTGCACGACCTTGACTCGCTCTGCTCTGTAGAGAAGGAACCCGCCCGGAGGGGACGCGGAGCGGGCTGGCGGCAGACGGCAGAGAGGAACGCATCGCCTTCGGGCATCTTTCACCGTCGGCAAAGAGGAGGTTGTGGGGACCGCCTGGGCAACTCCAGCAGAGAGGGCCTTCTTCCCCCCACATACAGGCCCTCAAGACTGAACTTGTACGATCCGGTTCTCTGGCAGGCTTTTTCTGAGCGGTTGGTAGTGACCGGTGCGATGGTGCCTGTGCAGTTCTGGATCATAGAGGACTGGCTCTGGTGGCTGTGCTCCAGGAGCAAGATGGCTGAGCGTTTCGTCATCTTGCGGTGCCGCAAGGCATAGATGAGCGTGATTAAGCGTCCAATCACATGACCAACAGCCTTTCCTCTTCCTCTGTAGGTTTGCGTTCTCTCATCGTAGGTACAAAGCCGAGGGACTAAACGCTTGTACAGCTTCGCCCATTCTGTCTCGTCCTTGATCGCGTGCCATGCCACCAGGTACATAATCTTTTTCATCTCGCGAGAGCCTCCTTTCGTGAGGCTCGTGTGATCGAATGAAACACCTGTTTGTGCCCTCTTTGGTGCCCATCCGAAGTAGGATTTGAGGTGACCCGCATCTTCAAAATTGGCAATATGACCGATAGCTGCAAGGATGGTCGCAGCAGCAAGAGGACTGATCGGGGGGATCGAGAGCAGAATTTTTCCTTCCCGACAGTGTTCCACGATTTGGCAGATTTCCTCTTCAAGCCGTTCCAGATGCTCCTGGATAAGTCGCAGCTCTTTGATTAACAGCGTTTGCTCTAGGATCAGGCCACGTTGTCGTGCGACATCTTTGGTCCCAATACTTTGGAGCGCCAGCTGTTGTAACAGAGCGAACTCTGCCTCGGAGGGGCGATTTCTTTTCCGTACTTCACGAAGCTCCATGAGGCTTGCAGTCGCGACTGCCTGGGGAGTGGGAAATTTCTCGCGCAATTCCAAGGCAACGGTGAGGTTGGGGTTTTTGAAGACTTGGGTTAATTCTGGGAAAACCTCGTCGCAGATGGCCGTGAGCTTGTTTTTCCTCTGTGTGGCCTCATTGACCAATTCATACCGATGACGCATGAAACTTTTGAGCGGAGCCGCGGCCCCTGATGGGGGAATAGCCCGATGCACAACCTGCAATTTGTCGGTCACTTGCACACCTAACTCAAGTTGGTTGTACAACTGGTTCGCCAGCCCCAAAGCATCACGCTTATCTGTTTTGATCATCCCGCACTCACGACGTTGCACATGCATGACATACACAGGAAGGTCGAGTTCTAACAAATACTGCTGAAGAGCTTTGTGATAGTGGCCCGTTTGCTCCATCAGAATGAGGCATTGTTCTAAAGGGCAATAGGCACCAATGCGCTCGACGAAAGCTCGGAAGCCTTCTCGCGATTGCTCGAAGGTAAACGCAGGACAATGCTCAAAGTGCTGGTGACGTTCCAGAAGGGTTTTCGAGACAAAGCCAGCGACATGCTTAAACTTGCCGATGTCCACCCCAATGTGCACAGACTCATTGGGCAACATTGGGAGAGCCTTGAGATCCGAGGGTGATGGTGTTCTTTTTGCCATAGGGTGATCCCTTCTCACATGGCTTCCCTACCAGATGAGCATCCCGTGGTGGGTGGAGAGGTCAGGACTCGTGGATGTGGCCTGCCCAGTTACACACGAAAAGTTGAACTGGCCTTCATTCAAACGCGTATGAAGGATTTCACGCACATCCCCCAATTATCTGGTAAAGATTTACTCATAACTTGCCCAAGGTTCTGCGAATCCTTTTCTGAAGAGAGCTAATCTTCAGTACCTCTCCACCGGTAACACGTTTAGGAATGGTTTCAGGATTCAAGCTCTGCTACTCTCATCTTTCGTGTGTAACTTGTCCATATCGGCCTGGGAAGCGCTTTCAGCAAATGGACCTCTCGTATAAACTGGCGTGGCATCTTACCTCATGTATTCATCGCTGGCTAGAAGAGATAAAACGATCACTGTTTTGCTCATAAACTGGCGCGCCTCTCTCGGAAGCCCCTTCTGAGGCTGCATGATTTTATGCAAGCATAAATTGGCGCAATGCTGAATTTCTGGTTATTTTCAACTCCGCTGTTTGTGTCACTTACTCATCTCCTGGTGTAAATCCCAACATTAAACTGGTCGCTCTGGTATAATTATCCTGATGACCCATACGGATTACCCGAAAGTCTGGCCGCAACCTACTCTGCCGCTGAAGTGGCCTCACAAGCCAGAGCGACCAGTTTAATGTTGGGATTTACAGGCGATACAGCTAAACAATCCCAATTACAATGAATAAGTTGCCAGGGTGGAGACAGGCTCCGCGCCTCTCGCCTTCACTTGAGAAAGTCCATGGCTGCGCGGGCTAACACCTCGACGGCGATGGGCATGGCATCTTCATCGATGTTAAAGCGCGGGTGATGGTGGGGATAGGTGGCTCCTTTCTGTTCGTTGTGCGCACCAACGATGAAGTAGCAGCCGGGAACG
>WNGP01002581.1_pt1 | contig 15158 bp, 18 predicted proteins | sample 5407671 | NCBI WGS metagenome assembly WNGP01 (sample SAMN13153381, study PRJNA577476) | soil metagenome | isolation source: 40 cm soil or saprolite under Garry oak tree replicate 2 | place: USA:California | collected 2016-06-15 | reverse complement strand
GGTCAAGCGCCCGTTCCAGATCCTCGCGGGCGGCTACATGAGCGTGTTCAAGAACGGGAAATGGACGCAAGTGTTCGGCTCGCGCGCCAAGCTGCGCCGCTTCCGTCAGGAAGATCGGCGGGGCCACCGCAGCACGTACCGCGGGCGGACGCATCGCATGCGGCCGTCGCGTCCCCGGGGCGTTAGGGTCTCGTGAGCGTGAATGCCACCACGTAGTCGCCCGCTCCCCACGCCCCGCCGCCGCCCACCGCGATCACGACGTACTGCCGGCCGGACGCCAGGCGATAACTCATGGGCGTGGCCTTGCCGCTCTCGGGCAGCGGGCCCCGCCACAGCTCGCGCCCCGTCTCGATGTCGTAGGCGTGGAGCCAGCGGTCGAGCGCCGCACCGATGAACACGACGCCGCCCGCGGTCACGATCGGCCCGCCCAGACTGGGAGATCCCCACTCCGCCGGGATCTTCGCGGCCTGGTCCGGGGGAAGCAGTCGGGTGGGGGAGCCGAGCGGAACTTCCCAGAGCCGGCCGCCCGCCTTCAGGTCGATGGCGACGAGCGTGCCGAAGGGCGGTGGCGTGCACGGCAGTCCCGACGGACTCAAGAGTATGCGCCGCCGCATCACGTAGGGCGTCCCCCACATACCGTTGTACTCGTAGTCGCGACCCAGCCGCTTGTCTTCGGCCATAGCACCCTCGTGGTCGAAGCCCTCGCGCGAGATCAGCTGCACCACCGCCGCGACCCGGTTCACCGGCACCACGGCGATCTGGCGTATCGGGTCCACGGCGACCCCGCCCCAGTGCGCGCCGCCGATGTTCGAAGGCATCACCAAGGTCCCCTGGGTGCTCGGGGGCGTGAAGACACCCTCGTTGCGGAGTCCATCGATGGCGGCGTGACAAGCGGCGCGGTCCGCGTCGGTCGTGCCCCAGATGCTGTCCGCCGAGAAGCGATGGGGGCTGAGCGGCGGCGTCACCGCGGTGAACGGCTGCGTCCCGGCAGCCTGCTCGCCGGGGATGTCACTCGCGGGGACCGGACGCTCTTCCACCGGAAAGATCGGCCGGCCCGTCTCCCGATTCAGCACGAACAGCATGCCGGTCTTCGTGGCCTGGACGACGGCGGCGACCGGGGCGTCGTGAGCGGTGATGGTTACCAGCGCCGGCGGCGAGGCGTTGTCGTAATCCCAGAGGTCGTGGTGCACGGTCTGAAACGCCCAGACCAGCTTCCCGGTCGACGCGCGCAAGGCGACGATCGAGTTCGCATAGCGGTTGTTCCCAAGGCGGAGCACGCCGTAGTAGTCGGGAGCGGCGCTTCCAGTCGGGACGAACACCAAATCCCGCTCGCGGTCCGCCGCCAGCACCGACCAGGCGTTAGCGGCGCCGCTCTTCTGGGCCATCGCACCGCGCCACTCGCCGTAGGCCGGGTCGTTCGGGTCCTGCGGAATCGGATCCCAGGTCCACTTGAGGGTGCCGGTGCGGCCATCGTAGCCACGTACCTCGCCGCTCGCCGGGTTGGGCCGGCTGTTGTCGGCGACCGAGGAGCCGGTGATCACCACGCCGTTCACGACCAGCGGCGGCGATGTCATGGAATAGGCGTCCGGCTCGAAGGGCGGAATCCGCAGGCCGGCCTTGAGATCCACCATCCCGTTTCGGCCGAAGCCGGCGCAGGGTCGCCCGTTCCGGGCATCCAGGGCAAACAGTTGCGACTGCGCCGTGGCGACGAATATCCGCCGGCGACAGACAGCGCCGGCGGGTGCGGACTCGTCGAGCCAGGTGGAGACTCCACGACTCGCGAAGTCCCCGTACCTCACGGCGCGCTCGATTCTCGGGTCGAACACCCAGCGCTCGCGCCCCGTGGCGGGGTCCAGCGCGATCACCCGCCCCAGCGGGGTGCCAAGGTACATCGTCTCGTCCACCACGAGGGGAGTTGCCTCGAAGGCGGTCGGCTTCGCGGTCTTGAAGCGGGCGTCGGTCTCGCCGGTGCGGTAGGTCCACGCCACGGCGAGGCGGCTGACGTTTTGCCGGGTGATCTCCGCCGCGGGGCTGTAGCGGGTTCCTTGCAGGTCGCGCCCGTTGGCGCTCCAGTCCACTTCCTGACCCGGCAGCACAGCGGGCGCCATCCCGAGCAGCAGGGCCGTCACCTGTACACGCATGCCTCACCCTCCCCAAGCGAACGGCAGTATAATGTATGAGCGTGGCTCATGACTACGAGCGTCAAGCATGATTCTCGAAACCCGCCATCTCCGCCTCGTTGCGGCCGTCGCCGAGCACGGGACGCTCACCAAGGCCGGGCGTGTGCTCCACCTCACCCAGTCGGGCCTGTCGCGCCAGCTGCTCGATCTCGAGACGAAGCTCGGGCTGCCGCTGTTTCACCGGCTCGGCAAGCGTATGGTGCCTACGCCCGCTGGTGAGCGCCTCGTGGTGGCCGCGCGGCGCGCGTTGCCCCAGCTCACCGATGTCGAAGAAGAGCTCCGGCGGCTCGCCGCCGGCCGCGCAGCGATTCTGCGGGTGAGCACCGAATGTTACACCTGCTATCACTGGCTGCCGGGCGTGTTGCCGCGGTTTGCCCGAAGCTTCCCCCGGGTGGACGTGCAGATCGTCGCAGAGGTCACGCACCACCCCGTGCCGGCGCTGCTCGACGGCCGCATCGATCTCGCCATCGTGTCCAACGACGATCACGACGACCGGCTCGCGTACATCCCCCTCTTTACCGACGAGCTGGTCGCGCTACTCCGCCCCGACCATCCGCTCAGCGCCAAGCCGTTCCTCACGGCTGCCGACTTCGCGGATCAGCACCTGTTCGTGTACCTGCTGCCGCCGGGCGAGAACGACGTCTTCACGAAGCTGTTGACGCCCGCTGGCGTCATGCCGCGCCGTGTCTCGGGCGTTCAGCTCACGGAGGCGATGCTGGAGCTCGTCAAAGGCGGCGCGGGGATCGCCGTTCTGGCACGCTGGGCAGTGGCACCCTACCTGAAGACCGGCGAGCTCACGGCGGTGCCGCTCACGCGCCGCGGACTGGAGCGCCGCTGGCGCGCCGCCATGCTGCGGCAAACGCCGGTGCCGCTCCACCTGCGCGAGTTCGCGGGCCTGCTCGCGGCGGGGCCGAGCGTGCTGTCGCGGCGGGTGGCAAAAGCGTAGGCAGCCAGATCCGGTCTGTGACTGCATCTCGTGTCCTCGGAAGTGCGCGAGTGAACTCGCGGCTCGGCTCTTGTCAGTGAACTGACGGGGTACTGCCGCTTCAGCGGTAAGCGCCGAGCCGCGGCTTCAGCCGCGAACCCGGCGCCGCGGGGTCGATATGCGCGCCCCGCATCGGCATCACCAACGGCGCATTTGACCGGGCGCGGATCCCCCGGGACATTGCAGTGAACCCCGTCAGGAGCCGACCCGTGAGCGCAACCGTCACCCACTCCTTCGTCCTCGAGCACCCCCCGGCCGAGCCCGCGGCAGCCGAGCGACACTTCCTCTCGAAGCTCGCGGTGGAGACCGATCCCGCGGATGTGCACCTGGATCTGGAGCGCGGCCACCCGGGGATCGTGGTCGTGGACACGCGCAGCCCGGACGCCTACGCGCGCTGCCACATCCCGGGCGCCATCAATCTGCCGACCCGCACCATCAGCGCCGAGACCACGGCGTCCCTGCCCCGCGACAAGGTGATAGTGGCGTACTGCTGGGGACCCGGGTGCAACGGCTCCACCAGAGCGGCGGCGAAGCTCGCCGCCCTCGGCTTCCGCGTCAAGGAAATGATCGGTGGGATCGGCTACTGGAGAAAGGAAGGGTTGCCGGTCGAAGGGTCGTCCCCAGCCGACGCTCCGCTGTACGCCTGACGATCCCTCGCAGCACCCGTCGCATCGGTAGAGCGTCGGCGCGGCGCAACATGCCCGGGTTCACGCTCCGGCGCACGCCCCTCGATCCCCGACGGCCTGCGCCCGGGGTTTGCAGGGCTGCCGAGGTCCGGAGCAACCTCGGTCATGGCTCGATCCGTCGAACACCAGCCGCGGGCCTGGGCCCGCCTGCGCGTCGATGTCAACTGCGCACTGCGACGCGGCGCCTGGTACCGTGTCGTCAGACTGACTCGAGACAAGCTCGTGCTTGCTGTGACGGATGAGCAGATTCCGGTGCCCCGACGCCTGTTGAAAACGGTGTTCGCCCAGCCGTCCCGCTGGACCGTGGTCCCGCGTCCGTCCGATGCCGTCAACCTGCCGAGCGACTGGGGCACGCGCTACGCGGTGTGCCCCGCGTGTCAGGGTCGGGCGCCGATCAGCGGTTTTTCGCTCGAGCTGGCGTGCCCGCATTGTCGTGGGGTATTCGCCGTAGCGTGGGATGAGCGCTACTTGAAACGGCGCTGATGCGTTGCCGGCCGAACGATCGAGGTCGTGTTTTTCCGCCCGCTCACCATATTGTGTAGGAACCCGAGCGGCCGAGACGACCGATGCCCGAGGCACCACAGTGGGCCCGCGTACGTGGCGAGGTGAATTGCCACGTCCGTCGCGGGGCGTGGTATGAAGTGCTTCGGGTGACACCCGAGGACGTGATCCTCGACGTGAACCGGCAGCCCGTCCGCCTCGAGCGGGCCTCGCTGGAGATCGTCCCGCTGCGGCCGCGGCAGTGGTCCGTCGTGGCCCGTCCTCGAGACTCGGTCGACATGCCAATGGGTTGGGGCTCGCGCTACGCGGTCTGTCCCCGCTGCTGCCATCGCCAGGCACTGCCGGGACAGCCGGCGGAGTTGCAGTGCGTGATGTGCGCCAGCGTGTTCGCGATCGCGTGGGACGAGCCGTACTGAGGCTGATTGAGGCGTCGCGACCTTCGGTCGTTACGTCGCTGCAGCGGCGGGCGCAGGGCCGGCGTCCACCAACCGTTTCGTGACGGGTTCGACGCGGTAGTTGAGCCCCTCCAGCGTGCGCGAGCCGAGTAAGACGAGATCGCCCGGCTGCCCGAATACGACTTCGTCCCCGACCCGTCTCCCGCCGACACCGACGACCACCGTGCCGGTCCATCGCTCGAGGACGCTCCCGTCAGCCTGGCGGAAGAGCCACTTGTTGTTTCGCTCGACCCCCAGTGATTCGAGAACGGGGACCGGAACCCACGACAGCTCCGCGCCGGTGTCCACGAGCACGGCATCCAGCGTCCGCGTCTCACCCGGGCGGGCGGGGTTCTCGATCTCGACGTCGACGCGAAAGGTGCCCATGTCTTGACGCATATTACCTCCCGAGGCCTTGCCGAGTAGTAGCATATCGTTGCCTCAGGTGTCAATCCATCGCGCGCTGCGAGCTCTTGCTGAACGGTTTTTGCCCCACGTCTGACGATCCACGTGCTCGACCAAGAGATTCCTTGGCGGGTTTTGAGACCCCACGCGTATACGCCCCCTCGGACGTATAGCCACCCTGTTCGTGGACCGTGTGGGTGAGCACGAAATGCGCTTTTCCGTACTCACCCGCCGGGACCTCCCTGTCTCTAGTCGCAAGCACGCACGTACAGGTCGCTCGCAGCGGCGAGGACCGCGGACGAAGCGCGCTACTGGAGCGCGGTGGGTGCTGCCCTCTCCCGCGCTCCCGGTATCCAACTCATGGGGGCGTGCCCGACACGAGCACGGTGACTGAACCAACGACAATACCGCCAGGGGCGTTGTTAGTCACCGAAAGCGTGTAGATCGTGCTGGCCATCAAGGGACCGGTGGACACGCCGATACCGCTGTTCACGGCGCGTACGCCGCTTCCAAAGTTGTCGGTGATGAAGCCACTGCCTCCGCTGAAGACACCAGTGAGGGTAGCCGCTCCCCCCGGGAGAACGGTCGTTGGCACCGCCGTGAAGGACACGATGGTGGGGGCGGGCACAACCGTCACCGTCACCGTAGCAGTGACCGTACTGCCAGCGTCGTTGGTCACCGTGAGCGTGAAGGTGGTCGCAGTACGCAGGATCCCGGTAGAGATTGGCGTACCGCTGGTCGGGGCTCCGACACCGTTGTCGATCGTGGCGGCGCCGCCACCAAACACCGCAGTGAGCGTCGTACTGGTCCCGGCGGTGATAATGTTGGCTGCCGCAGAAAAGGCGGTGATGGTGGGCGGAGGTACGACGGTCAGATCGGCGAAGGCAACGGTCGTGCCACCCTCAGCGTTCGTCACCGCGAGTGTGCACGTGTAAGTGCCCGCGGTCGTCGGGGCGATAGCCAAAATGGGGACACCACTGAATACGGGCACGTTGATGAGCCCGAAGGCGTTGATGATCCCAACCCCTCCGGTGAACACCCCCGTGAGCCGTATCACCCCCCCAGTGGTAACAACTCTCGGCTCCACAGCAAACGACGATATCGTGGGAAACGGCACGACCGTCACAGTCGCCGTGGCAGTGGTGGTAACACCTGCAGCGTTCATCACTGTAAGCGTATAGGTGGTTGTGGTGGTCGGGACGACACCGACGGGGTTGCCACTGGTCACCGTCCCCACGCCGTGATCAATGGTACCCGCGCCTCCGCCGAACACCGCGGTAAGGCTCGCGCCGGTTCCGTTGTTAATGCTCGTGGGCGCGGCTGTGAACGATGAGATGGTGGGAGGCACCGACGCGACGTTGACTGTCTGGCTTCCGGTGATCGAGCCCGTCACGACGTCCGTAGCGGTCACGGTCTGGATTCCCGCAGTCTTAAGGATCACCGTGGCGTTGAAACTCCCCATGTCCGCCGCTACGAACGTGTGGTTTACGGGCAGCACGGCGAGCGGGTCAGTCGAAACAAAGTGAACCGTCCCCCGGTAGTCGATGGTGGTGTTCCCGAACGCATCCTGGGCGGTGGCGCTGATCGGCGAGGATACTCCAGCGGTCAACGCGCCTGGGAGCCCCGAAACTGCGAGCCGGGTCGTGGCGCCCGGGCGGGCCACGGCAGTGAACGTCGCGAAGACCTGCGCGGTCCCGGTCACGGGATCCACCGCTCGCACTTCCACCTTCTGCGGATCGCCCGCCTTCGTGCCGAGGGTCCAGAGCTCTTGCGCGATGCCCCGCACATCTGTTAGCTCGGTGCCGCCAAAGACGCTGCCGTTGCCTTGACCCACGCGGAAATTGAGCACTTGGAGCGGCCGCGGATACCCGTTCACCGTGACCTTGACGATCAGCGGTTGGGCGAGCTGCGTGCCGGCGACCCCGGATTGGCCATCCCCCGAGACGACCGACAGCGAGATCGGGCCGACGTCCGCAGGTGCGATCGCTTCTTTGCTGCAACCAATGGAGAGAAGCAACGCACCCAAACTGAGCACTCGCGTCGCGGGCAGGAGTACCGGTCGCATAGACCCTCCAGGGTAGGGTGAGGGCCATCCGCCCGGACTGCTTGAAAAACGAGAACCGGCCGCGTGGGTAGCCCACTCAGCCGGTTTCGCGATTTGCTCCCCTCGAGGCATTGGCGACCCGCACGTCAGCGCGCCTCGGGGTTCATAGCTTCTGAGTTGCGTTCCAATATGCGCCCGGGACGGCGGGCTGCAAGGGCGCCGGCAACGTGCGGCGAATCGCCTGCCCAGCAAGGCCGGTCAGGCTATGCCTGGGTGGGTACCCCGGTTTCTAGGCTGTAGCCGTGCACGCGCACTAGCGCCGGAATAGCAACTGGCGCCCGTACATGTCTGAGCGGGAGATCATGAACCTGTGCGGCTGGAGGAGTCGGGCCACGTTCGAGCGCTACGATATTCAGGACCGGAAAGACGTGGCGGCGGGGATTCATCGGCGCTACGGCACAACTCCGGCACAATCAGACGCTCCCGCGCCCAGTGAGGAGCACGTAAGTTGAAGCAGGACAATCACGCGACCGTGGCGGAACTGGTAGACGCGCAGGACTTAGGATCCTGTGGGGCAACCCGTGGGGGTTCGAGTCCCTCCGGTCGCATCCGTACCTGTCGCATCCGCACCCGTCGGTGCCGCAAAAACGCCCTAGCACCGCTACGACGGACGAGGCAGCTTGAGGGCGAGCCGATGGATGAAGCGTTCCAGGAACTCCGGTTGGCGTGGGCGCGGTTACGCGTCGAAGTGGACTGCGGACTGCGTCGCGGCACGTGGTATCGCGTCACGCGCTTCACGCCCGCGGAGATTTTCCTCGACGTGCAGCACTGCCCGGTGGCCGTATCCCGGCACCTGCTCGACCTGTGCGTCGGCCTGCCCCACCGCTGGTCCGTCGTGCCACGGCCGCGCGATGCCGCGAAACTGCCCCCCGAGCTCGGCGCACCCTATGCCGTCTGCCCCGCGTGTCGCGCCCGCTCTCCCCTAAACGGGAGCCCCGCAACGTTGGCCTGCCCCCGCTGCCGGGGCGTCTTCGTGGTGGCGTGGGATGAGCGCTATTTGACGGAGCAGGTTGCAGCAGGTGCGGTCACGCCAACAGGGTCGTGAGGACGTCGGCAATCTCCTCGCCTTCCCGGAGCGTCAACGCATCCCACACGCCCACGCGCCCATCGGAGCGCAACACCTCGAAGATCGCCCGAGTTGACGGGCGCCCCCCGTTGATCCAGCGGGGACGCGCGATCCAAAACCCGGACGCGCCGTCGGCCGCGTTCAGATAGGCATCCGCGATCCGCCGGGCAGCCGCGTGACAGTCAAAGCCACGGCCCAGCAGATGCTCACGCTCGGCGAGGCCCGCCTGGACTCGTTCGACCAGTCCGTCCGCGTGATCGGTCTGCTTGGATGCCTCGCGGGCCGTCACGGCAACTTCTTCAACAGATAATCGATCACCATCTGCTCGTGCTTCAGGAAGCGTTCGTCCCCGTATACGAGCAGCGTAGCCGGACCCCATTCGGGGTCGGTCGGATGGCCGATGTCGCGGGGGCTGATCCCGAGCTCGATGCCCAGCGCCTGCAGGTTGCGGAGGACCCGTTCGTAGTGCTCGGCAACGGTGGCGAACCCGGCCCGCAGCGCCGCGAGCTCTCGGGCCAAGCGCACACGCTCCCGCAGGCAGCGCCGGAACTCCTCGGGCGCGTCGTGTGGTACCACGGGTCTGCTCGCACTAACCATCGTCGTTGTGCCCCGGATCGGAGCTGATCCCGCCGCACTACGGGTTGGTGCCTGGCCATATATGCACACCGGTACCAAACTGCACAAGATGCACACTGCACAAGATGCACACGGCGGCGATCGGCCGTCAGATACTGTGCCATCTGGCGACACCCCGCGCCGGGCGCACCCAGCGCCGCGGGCGCGCGACGTCGCTGGTCATCCACTGGTGTGTCGTCGTACCGACAAACGAACGTCCCCCTTACGCTCGGCTCCCGCACGGGCGCCAGTCGGCCGCACGGCCCCGGTTTTGAAGCGTTGCCGGCTACGAATCTGTCCTCAGGAGTTGGAGTTGGATCTGGTAGGAAGCGAGATGGTCAAGTTGCCCGGAGTCGCGACACGCCACTACGGGCCGGGTGAGCGTTTAGGGGGGGACACGACCGAGCGACTCAAGAAACTGTACGTCTACGTCCGCGACGGTGCGATCGGGCTTCGGGTGGCTGCCGGGCGGTCGCTGTCCGCGCTGGTCGACGTGTTCGGCCCCGGCCGACTGCTGCCCCCCCAGCTGTGGGAGACCAAACCGGGATTGGAGAGCCGGTACGCCACCGCGCTCGTCGCCACGACCACTTTGGAGCTGCCCGCCGCCGTGTTCGAGGGCCGGGTCGCCGCGCATCCGCCCCTCGCGCTCGCCGCCTGGGACGCCTGCCAGCCCGCGGCATCCCTCGACCGCCTCGCGATGCTCGCGCTGCGCGACCCCCTCCGTCGCGTGGCCCATACCCTCTTGTTGCTGCTCGAGCGGCTGTCCGGTGCGCCCGGCCCGGCGCCGTCCACCCACCTCGAAGTCGGGCAAGAGCTCATCGCTGGGTTCGCCAGCCTGAGCCGCCAAACCACCAACCGGCAGCTGCGCCGACTCGCGCGGGCCGGCGTCGCGGGATTGCGGCGACGCGCCGTGGATGTGCGGGACCTCGCGGCGCTGCGCAGCGTGGCCGCGGGGCACCGCCCCCTCGGTCGCTAACCGTCCGCTTGTCGCCGGCGCGACTGACCACGCCCCGGGGGGCGTCTTGACGCGTTGCGTGACCCACATCACATTTTAGCCAGCGGGGATGGGGTCACGAATGTGCAGCGGAGACGCAACGGCGGAGGCGCAACGATGGCAACGCAACCTCTCGACACATTGTCCGCAGAGCGGTGGGCCCGGCTACGGGAAGACTTGCGGCGCTGCGAGCTGCGCCGCGGCGCGTGGTACCCCGTGTTGAGCGTCGCCCCGGACGAAGCGGTCCTCGTCGTGCGCCGCCGCGGCGTGATCATCCCGCTCGCCTACCTCGAAATCACCAACACGCGCCCGGACCGCTGGACGTTCCTTGCCCGCGAGCGCTACGCCGTCTGCCCCAATTGCGCCGAACGGGTCGCGGTCGGGCAACCGCCCACGCGGATGCGGTGCGGCAAGTGTCGTGGCGTTTTTGCGATGGAGCCCGTTCGAGAAGCCGTCGCGACGGCCTAGCGCGCGGCGGGCGCCGTTCGCACGATCGCCCACCCCAGTCCCGCAATCCGTCGAATCACCGCTTCGAGGCGCGCAAAGTCCACGGGCTTGGTGAGGAAGCCATCGGCGGCGAGCGCGGCGAGTTGCTCGTGCTCGGCGTCCGACGCGGTGAGCACCACGACCGGAAGCCGCTGCCAGCGCGGCTCCTCGCGAATCCGCATCAGGACGTCACGGCCGTCCAGGTTAGGCAGCTTCAAGTCCAAGAGGACGAGGTCGGGCCGGGGCACCCCGCGGTGCGGCCCCTCGCGCCGCAGAAACGCGAGCGCCTCGACACCATCCCCCACCATCCAGACGCGGTTCTGCAGCTTGGCCCGCTGCAGCGCGCGTCGCGTCAGCTCGACGTCGCTCGGGTCGTCTTCGACGAGAAGAATGTTGATTGGCGTCGGGCCCCGGACCATGGGGCGCATCTTAAGGGGGTGGCCCCACCGCGCTCAAGGGGCGGAGCTCGTCCTGAGGTAGCGCTCGTCCCACGCGACCGCAAACGACTGCTCGCAGCGCGTGCACCGCTTCTCGCCGGACGGCCGCCCCACCGGGGCACGCGCCGCGCAGTTGGGGCATACGACGTAGAAGTAGCCCCAACTCTCGGGCAGCTTGTCCGCATCGCGCGGGCGCGGCACGATGGTCCATCGGTTCGGCCGCGTCTCGGTGATCTCCAGTGCGTCCCTGGGAATACGCACCGCCGCGTTGTCCACCTCGAGCACGGCTTCTTCCGGCCCGAGGCTCCGCACCAGATACCACGCACCGCGACGCAGCACGCTCTGCACGTCTTGGCGCAGGCGGGCCCAACGCTGGGTGGCGGCTGCGGGCGCGGACACTCAACTCACCCGCGGCGCAGGAGCCACCACGCCCCCAGAGCACCGACCGCGATCCAAAAAGGAATGCGCCACAGCCCGCCGCCCTGCGCCTCCGCGTCGTCACTGGTCGGCGGCGGCCGGACCACTCGAGCGGCCGGGGCGACGGGCGGCCGTCCCGCCGCACCGCTCGGAGCGAGCCGCGCGATCGCCTGCTCGTAGGTTCGCCGGACGTCGGGCGGCATCGCGTCGACGCTGTCGTATTTCGTGCCGTTCACGACGATCTCCCGGACCGTGGTCTTGATGTGCGCGCCCGTGACTCCCATGTCGCGCTGCAGCAGCGACAGGATCTCCTCGCCCCCGGATTTCCTGAGCGTCTCGAGCGCCACCTCGTAGTCCTTGCGGACATCGGGCGGCATCGCGTCGACGCTGTCGTACTCGTTGCCGTTGAAGACGATCTTCAGGCTCACGGGCCCAAGGTATGGCGGCTGCCGCCGGGAGCAAGAGGGCGAGCTCTAGTGAACCCGCAGCTCGAGCAGCAGGGTCAACGCCGACAGCTGCTCCAGCCGGCGCACCCCCGCTGCTGGGGGGAAATCGTAGCGCTCCCGGGAGTACTCCACCCCCAGGGTCGCCGTGCGGACGCGGTACTCGAGGCCCGCCGCCGCGCGGAACGCCACGTCCGGATCCTGCAGTCCACTCACGGACACTACGGGCAGGAGCGTCACGCGCCACACGCCGTGGATCGCGTCCCCGGCGAACGCCGCCCGGGCCGTGGCGCCGAGGCCCACCATGTTCCAGGTCTGACGCCCGAGCTTCGTCGAATAGGCCCGGCGTACCGCTCGAGCCTGGAAGGCAAGCCACGGGGCCGTGACGACGCTCGCCTCGACGCCGAGCTCTCCCACGTCGCGGTCGAGCACACCGGTCGAGCCGAACAGCGAGCCGCCCAGCGCGCGCCCCGCGACCGTGAGCCGGGAGCCGAAACGAAGGGTAGCCACGCCACCGAGGATCGGACCGAGTGAGCGCTCGATCCCGAAGCCCGCGTCGACCCGGTGTTCGGCGAGAGACACGAGCGGCGCGACGACCAGGGAGCGTTGCGCAGCCACGGGCAGGGCGCCCCCCAAGATCGCGGCGCCCACGATCATACCGGCGGTCCTCACGGACCCGTGCCCTCACCCGCCGCAGGGGATACGAGCAGCAGGGTCGCCGCGATCCGGTCGGCGTTGCGCCCCCGGACGCTTGCGTTCGCCGAATCCCGCTCGACGCGGCGGCGTGCGTTCGCCGCGACGTTCTCCGGAATCGCGCCGTGCCGTCGGTGGACCAGGAACGCGACGACCCCGGTGACCGCGGCGGTCGCCGCGACGACGTCCGCCTCTGCCCGCCCACCACCACCGAGGTCCCCGGTGGCCGCGCCTGCGATGAGCAGCGCGGCCGCCGCCACGCCCAGTCCCCTGGCGACGTCGCGCCGCGCCGCCTCGGGCGAAATCCGCTCCGGGAGCAGCGCACGCCGATCGAGCGCGGGCAGCGTGTCCTCGAGCGCCGCGACCTCGTGCCGAAGGTCGAAGTACACCCGGGCCGAATCCGACGCGCCCGTCACCCGGCTGCGCCCGACGACCGCCAGCGTGTAACGCCCCGCCGGAGCGAGTCGCCGGTCGGCGAGCAGGCCGTCCCAGGCAATCTCGCGCACGCCGTCCATCGTGCCCTGGAAGAGCGAGAGCAGCGGGCCAACGCCGATGGCTGACAATTTCACGTCAACGAGCGCGGCATGCGTGGCGACGACGGTGAAGGTGACTCGGGCCGTGCGCGGGTCAACTCGGGCTGCCTGGACGGGGCGCACGGCGACGGCCAGCGTGCGCCGTCGGGCTTCGCCAAAGGTCGCCAGCTGGGCGGGCGTGAACAGGCTCGGATCGAGGTCGGTGAACGGATCCCGCTCGATCGCCGCGCGGAAGTACAGCACGGCGGAATCGCGTTTCCCGGAGACGGCAAGGCAGGCACCGAGGTACTTGTACGCGTCGACTCGCTGGTCCGGTGTCACCTCGAACGGCCAGTTGGGCGAGACGATCTGGCGCAGCAGCGGCAGCGCTCGCTCCACTTCGAGGCGCTCGTAGAACTGGTGCGCCTGCCCCAGCAGCTCCGCCGTGCTGCCTTGCGCGGCGAGTCGAGGAGCGACACCGGCCGCCAGGACCACCGCCCACGCGAGTCGCCTCATCCCGTGCCGCGGCTGCGGAGCGTGACGCGCTTGAGCGATAGCGTGACGCCGGGCTCCACCACCACCGTTGTATCGAACGTCTCGTAGCCCCGCGCACGGACCTCGAGGTGCCGCAGCCCCGGCGCAATCGGCTGATCGAACACGGTGCCGACGCCGACCGGACGGCCGTCGATCACGATCTCGGCATCGGGAGGGATCGTCGACAGGCGCAGCTTGCCGGTCGGGGGCGCCGCGCGGCGGACCACGGGGCGCGACGGCGGCGCCGAGGCTGCACGGCCTGAAGCCGAATCGAACGGCGCGCCGACGGCGGGGGCGGGTGCGCGGGAGGGTCGGCCGAGCACCCACACCGCGCCGACCGCTACCAGGCCGACCGCCGTGAGTCCGGCGAGCCGCACGCTCCGTGACAGGCGCCGGGACCGGGTGGGGATCGCCGGAAGGCCCTGCAGCGCGAGGGTCGGCATCTCCGCGAGCGGGGGCAGCCCGCGCGTCGCGATTCGCCTGACGGCGCGACCCTGCACGAGGTATTGGAGGGTCCGCTCGCTCTTCTGGCGGTCCCGCTCGCTGAACGCCGTCCCCTCAATCGCCATCAGCATCTCGCGCGTCGTCTTGAACCGTCGGTCGGGGTCCTTGTTCAGGGCCCGCCGCACCACGTCCAGCAGTGGTGCGGGCACGTCATCGCGGGCCAGCGCCAGGTCGGGCACCGCGGTGAAGAAATGATGGTGCATCACGCCGGCGAGCGTGTCCGCGTGGAACGGCACCGAGCCGGCGAGCATCTGGAAGGCGACGATGCCGAGTGAGTACTGGTCGCTCTGCGGCCCGGCACGCCGGCCGGCACACTGCTCGGGGCTCATGAACGGCGGCGTCCCGATCACCGTGCCGTCGGCGGTGAGGGTGACGTCCGCCGAGCGCAGCGCGACGCCGAAGTCGGACACCATCACGCGCCCATCCGAGTCCAAGAGGATGTTCGCGCCCTTGACGTCGCGGTGCACGATGCCGCACGCGTGGGCGTAGGCGAGCGCGCGCGCCGCGGCGCGCAGCACGTTCAGGGTCACGGGCACCGAGAGCGCGCCCTGCGCCTGGAGAATGGCGTCGAGCGACTTCCCCTCGACGAACTTCATCACGAAGAAGAGGATGCCACCGATCTGGCCGACCCGGTACACCGGGATGATGTTCGGGTGATCGATCTCCGCCACCATGCGCGCCTCGCGCTTGAAACGCTCGGCGGCGCGGGCCGTGAGGCCGAGCTCCGGCGGCAGCACCTTGAGGGCCACCACGCGCCGCAGCCCAACCTCTGTCGCCTTGAACACGACCGCCATCCCGCCGCGCGCTAGCTCGTGCTCCACCTCGTATTCGCCGGCGAGCACCATCCGCAGGCGCTGCAGCAGGTCGTCGCCGCTTTCGGGTGGCACCATGAGCGTCGCTTCGTGTGGATCGCCCACGAGCGTGCCGCAGAGCCCGCAGAACCGGGCCGGCGGCGGGACGTCCGCACCGCACTGGAAGCATTTCACGGTAGAACCCTGATGGACTGGGCCAGGGTGGGCCCGCTGTCCGGCAGGATGGAGTTCTCGAGCCGAATCGTGAGGGTCGCCGTGCCGTTCCTCGACTTGGCGACGAGCGAGTCCTGCCCCGCGGTCAGATCGAAGACGCTGGTGTCCGACGACGTCATGCGGAGGCGGGGCGCCTG
>WNGP01004998.1_pt1 | contig 15166 bp, 15 predicted proteins | sample 5407671 | NCBI WGS metagenome assembly WNGP01 (sample SAMN13153381, study PRJNA577476) | soil metagenome | isolation source: 40 cm soil or saprolite under Garry oak tree replicate 2 | place: USA:California | collected 2016-06-15 | reverse complement strand
CAAGTCGATTCCGGCAGTTCGAAACTCAGGCCGACGTGACTTTGCCCGGCCAAATGATAAAGCTCGCCCGGCCCAACCTCGCGAAAAATGCGGCGCAACGTCGTCGTATCCGACAAATCGCCGTAATGGAGGAACAAATTTTTCCCATAAATCTTTGCGTCCCGCCGCAAATGCTCGATCCGCGAACGGAGCAGGTTGCTCGTCCGCCGCACGATCCCGTGAACAGCGTAGCCTTTTTGCAAAAGCAGCTCGGTCAGATACGAGCCGTCCTGTCCGGTGATGCCGGTGATCAGCGCGGTCTTACTGTTACTCACGGCGATGAGTTAACCACGGAACCGCAAGTTGAAAAGTTGAGACGTTGAGATGTTGAGTAGTTAAGCGATTGAGCACAGACTCCCCGGGTCAACCTCGCCGCTCAGTGATTGTTCCGAGAATTTTTCGAAAAGCCGTTCGGTCGATTCAGCGTCGCGCCGTTAAACTCGTCCTTCCGAATCCGCGCCCTGGTCATGGCGAATATTCCATGATCTACGACACGCTCAATACTTGGGGCGGGCCAAGCGATTACTTGATCGATCTTGCTTTACATTCCGCACAAGAAGCCTGGCATACCGAGTTGCCGGACCTCAGTCGTCGGGTCGATTCCGACAGCAATGATTTCACCAGGATTTGGCCAGGCGAACACTATCGATTGCTGGCCGCTTTGGTAAAATTGTTGCAACCCAAACGCGTCGTTGAAGTCGGGACATTTCGCGGACTGTCGGCGCTCGCCCTCAAAAAATTTCTGCCGGTCGCCGGAAAAATCACCACCTTCGACATTGTTCCCTGGGAGTCAGTGTCAGATACTTTTCTGCGGCCGGAGGATTTCGAGGATGATCGGCTACAACAGCAAATTGGTGATCTGTCCGACGCAGCGGTGTTCGATTTGCACCGCAGCTTGATTCAAGAAACGGAACTGCTGTTCGTGGACGGACCGAAAGACGGCGGCTTCGAACGCAAATTGCTCCGGCAACTGGAGACGGTTGATTTTCATAAACCGCTTCTCCTCGTCATGGATGACATTCGCTTTTGGAACATGCTTGCCATCTGGCATGAGATCGCGCGGCCGAAACTTGATCTGACTTCGTTCGGCCACTGGTCGGGAACGGGTTTGGTTGAATGGCACGCGCCGCGCGGATGAGTTGCCGAGGTCCGAATCGGACTGAATATTATGACCACTGTTTTGGTCACCTGCCCAGCACTGGTCAAGATTTGAAACCGGAAACGCTTTCCCAGGAATATTTTCAACCGGCTCTATGAAACGCGTTGCAGCGTTTTCGCGCTGGCCATTTGATCGTAGATCCAGCGATAAGTGCGCTCCAAGCCATCGCGCAAACGCGTCGATGGTTCCCAGTCAAAAATTTTCCGGATCAACGTGTTATCGCTATTGCGCCCGTTCACACCTTTCGGAGCTAAGAGATTGTACCGCCGCTTCAGTTTCAAGCCCGCAATGTCTTCCACCAGATCGACAAGCTGATTGATCGTGACCAGCTCGCTGCTGCCAAGATTGAGCGGCTCGGCGTAATCGCCGTTCATGATCATTTGCGTGCCTTTCACGCAATCGTCGATCCATTGGAAGCTGCGCGTTTGTTTTCCGTCGCCCCAAATTTCGATTTCATGTTTCCCGGAAAGCTTTGCCTCAATCACTTTGCGGCAAATGGCGGCCGGCGCTTTTTCCCGTCCGCCATCGTAGGTGCCGTGCGGTCCATAGACGTTGTGATAACGCGCTACCCGGGTCGTTAGGCCAAAATCTTCCTGAAAATGACGACACATCCGTTCGGAAAAGAGTTTTTCCCAGCCATAACCATCTTCCGGCATCGCCGGGTAGGCGTCGTCCTCTTTCAGCGCGGTGACATCCGGATCGGTCTGCTTGTCCGCGGCATAAACGCACGCTGACGACGCATAGAAAAAACGCCTCGCGCCCGCGTCTTTTGCCGCCATCAGCAAATGGGTGTTGATCAGCACGCTCAACATGCAAAGCGCTTTGTTGTTTTCGATGAAACCCATCCCGCCCATGTCGGCGGCGAGGTTGTAAACAAGATCGATATCGGCGACGGCGCGTTCGCAACTTTCCTCTTCCCGAAGATCGAGCTGCAAATTTTCCGATTCCGGAAACATTTGAAACCACTCCTCAAACGGTTTCACGTCGACCACGCGCACTTCCGCGCCCTGTTTGAGCAGATCGGCGACAAGATGACCGCCAATGAAGCCGCCCCCGCCGCAGACCACCATCTTCCCGGATGCCATTCTATTAATAAGAGCGGGTAACGTGCCCAGTCTTAACTAGGGTCGCAACTACTTTCGAAGGCCGAGCATCTGCCCGGCTGCACGCACAACAAAAAGCGGGTTGTTAATGAGATACCGCCACAGTCGCGTCGGCTCCTGAAAGAGCCGGAAAAGCCATTCCAAACCAAGATGCATCATCCATCGTCGCGCTGGGCTTCGCTCACACTGTGCACATTCGTGATCGTCACATATCCGCGTTTCCCATTTCGCACCGCATCGAAGAGAAATTCCAGCTAGGGGAAAGTTGAGTATTCCTAGACTTTGCGGCCGAATTTCTTTTCCAGCTCCGCGTTTGAAATTTGGATCATGGTCGGCCGGCCGTGGGGACAGCAGTAAGGCAAGTCGCACTCGAGCAAATCCTGAATCAGTTTCGCCACTTCGAGATAACGCAACGGGTCGTTGGCTTTCACCGCGTGACGACAAACACTTTTCGCGATCATGTCTTCGCCTAAACGCAGCGGCGAACTGCGTTCACTGGCGCTTTTGAGATCATCGATCACTTTCCGCATGAATTGCGCGCCATCGGTCACGTTTAGAAATCCCGGCAAACTGTCGATCTTAAATGTGTTCGGCCCGAAGCTCTCGATCCCGATTCCCAGATCGACAGGTTCTGCTCGATCCAATCGGCATCGCGTGGCGGAAGCTCGAACGTCTGCGTGATCAGTAATTTTTGCGCTGGGACGCCCTGCTCTTCCATTCGCCGTCGAAGTTCCTCGAACAAAATGCGCTCATGGGCGGCGTGTTGATCGACCAAGACCAGCCCGTCCGCGTTTTCCATTAAAACATAAAGCTTATTGAGCACGCCGATGATCTGGAATTGCTGCTGCGCGTGAGGCTTCGCTTTTTCATCTCGATGCGCTTCCTGGGAGAGGCGATTGACGTCAATCGGTCCGAGCCGGACCGGCGTCTCCGAGCGGTTCGGCGAACCGCTCCTACCTGAGTCAAACTGGGGGAACGCGCGATGCGATTCTTCCGGAACAATGACTTGCGGCCGGAGCGTTAGGCCTGTCCTGAGCCCGGTCGAAGGATCGACAGGCGGTTGAGTTGGAGCGGGTGCCGGTGGGCGAAATTTTTCCTGCCAATCGGCGCGACCACGAGCGAGCGTTTCCTGAATACAACGCGCAATGGCTTCGCGAACTCCATTCGGATCCCGGAAACGCACTTCGCGCTTGGCCGGATGGACGTTCACGTCCACCGCACCCGGATCGAGTTCGAGAAAAAGGAAAGTCACCGGATATTGTCCTTTCATCAGCGTGGTGTGATAACCTTCGCGCACCGCCGCCGTGATGAGCGGACTTTCAATCGCGCGGCCGTTCACGAAAGCCAGTTGCTGGGCGCGCGTTTGCCGGCTCAAGCCGGCTTGCCCGATTAATCCGCTGATTCGGATTTGCGGTGAATGCGAACCATTGAGCGCAACCAATTGTTGTAGCAATTCGTTTCCGTAAAGGTCACGAATTCGATCGGTCAGCGTCGCGGTCGCGGGGAGTTGAAACGCGACGCGATCGTCGCGCGCGAACGTGAAAGCGATTTGAGCGTGGCCGATCGCCTGCAAATGGAGCTGGTGCTCGATGTTCCGGCTCTCGGTATTTTCCGCGCGCAGAAATTTGCGGCGCGCCGGCACGTTGTAAAAAAGCGACCGCACTTCCACTTGCGTCCCGGGCGCTTCGCCGCCGTCGCGCACAATGTCGATTTTGCCGCCATTGACGACGATCTCAGTCCCCGCAACCGCATCCGGTTCGCGAGTCGTCAGGCGGAAACGCGACACGCTGGCGATGCTCGGCAACGCTTCGCCACGAAAACCGAGAGTGCCGATCGCTTCCAAGTCCGACACCGATCGGATTTTGCTGGTCGCATGCCGTTCGAGTGAAAGCAAAGCGTCGTCGCGATCCATCCCGGAGCCGTCGTCGATCACTCGCATCAGAGAAATTCCCCCGCGCCGGATGAGGATGTCGACCTTCCGCGCGCCGGCATCGATGCTGTTCTCGACCAGCTCTTTCACGACGGAGCCAGGCCGTTCGACTACTTCGCCGGCGGCAACCTGACTGGCCACGGTTTCGGGAAGGAGGCGGATCCGACTCATCTTATTGCTGATTGTAGATTTCTGATTGCTGATTGCGAAGAAAAACGCCTTTCAACCGCCGTGCCATTTTTGACTTGAGGGGGCTCAGATCGTAATTTGCCGGACGATGATTACCGTGACCCAGAACGCAGCTCAGCAGCTCCGACATCTCCTTGATGCGCAGAAGCAAACCGCCGGAAAAGGTCTGCGGGTGCAGATTAGCAAAGGTGGTTGTTCCGGTCTCCACTACGAGATGACGCTGGATGAAAAAAAAGCCGGAGACGCGGTCGTCGAGCGCGACGGGGTCGAGTTTTTCATCGACAACGAGAGCGCGTCGTATCTGCGCGGCGCAACCCTGGATTTTCGCGACGGCCTCACCGGCACCGGTTTTCAGATCGTGAATCCGAACGCAAGTCGGACTTGTGGATGCGGGACGTCATTCGAAGTGACGCCGTCAGCTTGAACGCGCAAATCGGAATCCCCTCGCCCGTTTAGATGGACTACGGACTCTATCAGTACGACGAACCGTACGCGCGCCCCGTTCGGCGCCGGATCAATTACTTTGCCTGGACGGTCGCGATCCTGCTGCTGACCGGATTCGCGTTCGCGGCCTGGCTCGGCAGTTTTTATATCTTCAGCCAACCCGAACGGCCGGACAGTTATCGCATTCTGCAAAAACTGCATAAGATCGAGCCGCCGAAGCGATTCGAATTAACAGCGGCGCCGGCTGGCGAATTTTTAAGTGCGAAACAAATCTACGATCGTTACAACGCGATGGGCTCGGCCGAGCTGACTAAAAGCAACGCGGAGTTGGCGCGAAATTATATTCGCAATTTTCAACAGGTGCGCGGGCTCGTCCCCTACGTGGTCGGCCGCTATGTGATCATGGACGCGCGCGAGCTCAGCTCGAGCGATGTGTTCACTTCCGGAATGGTCGCGTTGACGGATTCGATCGAGAACCCGGAGCTGTTGATGGAACATCTTTATCCAGCCGAGCCGCCAACGGTGCCTTTGATCAAGCAAACCCTCACTACCGGTCTGGAACTCAAACTCGATCGCGCCCACGATCTGTCCGCGGTCATTCATGTCGAACGCTTTGCCGACGGGCGGATCATGCTGACTTCGGTCCCGCTGCTTTATGGAACTTACACGGTGATGCGCGGTACCGGCACTTTCAGTCTCGAACCGCCGTTGTCCCTGAATCTCGAAGGGGGCTGGCCGTTGTTTAAGGAACAAGCACGGTTGCGCGGGGAGATGCATTACACGCAATTCCGACAGGGAGCGCCGCGCCCTCAAGCACAGGCTCAAGTCGCAATCCCGGGTTTCGCTCCGAGCGGAACGCCGCCACCTGCGGAAAATCAACTTGTGCGCGTCGAGGCTGCCAAAGCGGTCACGCCACCGCCAATTGTCCAAGTCCAACCCAAAAAAGGAAAAGCCGGCGCAAAAGCAACGCCAACTCCAAAAGGCAAGTTGGCTAAAGGCAAACCGACCCCGCAACCTTCAGCGTCGGCGACACCAATAGTGGTCGCGGAAAAATCGACCCCTGCACCGGGGCCGCCAGCGCCAGCGCCGATCGCCCAAACATCGCCGCCTCCTGCGCCGGCGAGAAAGCCAGCTCCAGCTCCGCCAGCCGCAACCCAGTCAGCACCCGAGATCGCGCTCGCTCAACCGGTTGAAACCCCAGTGCGCGCCCAACCGGTGCAGCCAGGCGCTCCTGACATGGGCACATTGGCGTCGACCACGGGTGGCGGAAGTTGGAAAACTTTTCCGCCGGGGAAAATGCCACTCGGCCGTCTGATTGCGACGGGCGATCTCAAAGAAATCGCCGATCACGGAACAGCGGGCGAACGCATTTACTTGAAAGGACAATTCGTTGTGAACTTTTCCGACGCGAATCGCGCCGTGCTTCGACCGCGTGGAAAACTCACCGATTCGGTTCTGCATTTCGGCGCGGCACCCACGCGCATCATCGTCGAGTTCCCAACAGGTTACACTCCGCCGCAACCGGGATCGACGGTCAGCCGCGACGAATTGCGGCCACTCGAGATCACCGAAGTCCGGAAACAGGAAGACGGACAACTCAACGTCTTCGCCCGCGAGATCATGCAGTAGTTTCGTGCGGCGTTAGAGCGCCTGCTCGCTGCCGTTTGTTTCCAAAATTATTTTTTCGTCGGAAATCTCGAAGGTCTTGAGATTGGTCCGGCCGGTCCAGTCTAACATGTAACGTTTGAACGACCACGAGCCGTACTCCCAGCTCAGGATTTCTTCTCCGACCGGGCGACCGTTCACGACGATGCTGGTAATGCGCGCGTCTTCCGGTTTGCCAGTCGGCGCGGATTGGACCGAGCATTGTGCATTGAGGTAACGCCCGTTCAACCACCGCGTTCTGCCGATCGGCATGCTCACCTGCAAGTGCGCGGTGCTGTCTTCGATCGTCACGTAAACGTTGCCATGGAGCTTCGGCTCGGATGCAATCAGCGCATTGAGATCGTCGGCAGTGAGCTCGATTCGAACGGATTCATGAGCATGAGCGGCTTTTTCGAACGCGTCCCATCGCGCTCGCACGGCCTGTTCCTCTTCTACCGTTGCCTGACTGATGGGCATGCGCTCGTGATGGATTGAGAAATATTCGGTTCGCAAATATTTCGCCGCGAAATAAGTGCCGGCGACAAATGCCAGCGCGAGAAGAATGAAAAAGACCACCAGAATCAAGCAACCTTTCGCGAAACAACCGAGGCCGCGCTGCGCCGGCGGCGGTTCGATCCACGACGAGGGGCCGTTCATCGCCGGCGCTCCTTTTCCATTTTTGCCTGTGCCTCAATCAGCTTGTCGTACAAAGCGCGCAGTCCTTCCGAAATCGTTTTCGTCCCGGCGAGCACCGGCATGAAGTTGGTGTCGCCCTTCCAGCGTGGCACGATGTGAATATGCAAATGATCGGTCACGCCCGCGCCGGCGGATTCACCGAGATTTAAGCCGACATTGAAACCTTGTGCCCGCGTGGCTGCGCGGAGCAGCGCTTGCGCGTGCGTCACTAAATTCCAAAGCTCGACGATTTCATTTTCGCCTAACGACGAAAGCTCGGCTGTTTTTCGATAAGGCACCGCCATTAAATGACCGACCGAGTAGGGATAACGGTTCATCATTAGGAACGCGGTCTTACGCCGCGCGATCACCAGGTGCGCGGCGTCATCGCTCGCTTGCGCCGCGGCCGTGAGAAATTCCATGTCCCGCGGTTCCTTCTCGAAATATTCCACCCGCCACGGCGCCCACAGCGTTTCGATTTCTTTCTTGGGGAATTGCTCCATCGAGATCTAGCGATTGTCGCGCGAGACTAAAATGCCGCCCGGGAAAGTCGAGCATTTTGCTCTGCTAACGCGTCAACAACACGTAGTTCGGGCGGCGAAGAGTTTTTCGTGGAACTGATTCGAATCGGCGAGTCGAGTGGTGTAGTTCGCGGATGAAATCGAGCGTCTGGTTTGAGGGAACGGCGAGAGCATCGATTTCCCGGTTGTTCCATTTCGCCACCGCCACCTCGGGTTTGAGGAAATGCGGCCGCATTAAGTAAAGTGGCAATCCTTCATCGGTCGATCCGACCGCTTCGTATCGCCAATGATTCCTGGCCGCTTCTTCGCGTACTCTGCGGCCGAAGATCGATAATGCATCGCGATGATCGCGGTAGCCACTGACAACTCGGCTCGCCGCATAACCGCCGCTGAAGAGAACGGCGAGCGCCAATATCGCGGTTGCCCATCGAAAATTTCGCGCACGCTGTTTTTCGCCATTCAAGAAACCCGCGGCTTGCCTAGCGACCAACAAACAGAGCGGTGGAATGACTGGAAAAATTCGGTCGACTCTTTTCGAGGGAATTATCGACATCAAGATGAGCCCGCCGATGCTCCAACAGATCAGCCAAAACGTTCCGGATGACATTTCGCGGAATGCCGCGCGAATGTTCCAGCGGCGGGCGCGAAGATCGGCAATCGCCAATCCGAGCATGATCGCGCTCCACGGGAAAAATTTATGAAGCAGATGCGGCAGATAAAAGAAGAACGATTGGGCGCGGTGGACATGAGTCCCGACTTCACCGAAGCGCGCGAGAAACTCGCGGACGATAACCAGTTCATAAAAGCGCGGGACCCAGAGCCATCCGGCCATCACCCAAATTAAGAATATCGCGAACGACCCGACCCACGGCCACCAACCGAACCATCCGCTGCCTCCGCTGGTTTTTCGGGAACGCCATTGATAAAGGATCAGGCCGGGAAGCAAGAATGCGTAAACGATCGGGCCTTTGATCAACATCCCCGCCGTCAGCAAACTAAACATGATCCATCGATCCTGTCTCCGCCACAGTTCGCCGGTTCTAATTTTTTCCCAGATCAAAAGTCCGATCAAACAAATGACGAGCGCGAGCGGCATGTCAGAACGAACAAACGTGGCCAGGCGCGGACTCAACAAATTGAAACCGAACGCAGCGAAGGCGATCAGACCGGCAACGTTTCCGTAGGCGCGCGCTGCGTATCGAAACAAAGCGAAAGCGATCAGCGCGGCGCCCAGGAGCGAAGGCAATCGCCACGCCACGTCCCACGATCGGGTGATCGTAAATATCGCCGCAGAAATCCAGCCGGTCAGCGGCGGCTTCGTCGCTAACCCCTGATCATCAGACGTGCGCTGGTAAAACCAGTGTCCTTCGGTCACCATTTCGTACGACGTCCAGGCTTGTTTGGCCTGGTCGTAATCGTCGAGTTGCCATGGAAGGTTCGTGATCGAAAACAAAACGAGCATGAGCGCGGCGAGCGCCCAGAATGTCCGTTTATTGCCCAGCACGCCTTCTGTCATGTCAGGCCCTTCGACTTGCGCTCAGGACAAGCTCCGTCGAGGAATGGAGCGAGTGGGCCGAGCGACATGGACGGTTGTGCCGCGAGGTAGCGGCGAGTGAGTTGGGAAAGGAACGAGTTCAATCTCTCACTGTTTCCGTCATGAAGAAATCTCGGATAAAATCGCTTTTGCCGCGCGCGCGCTCGCGCCCAATTCGCCGAGCTGCACTGCAATCTTGTCGAATTCGGAAATCATTCGCTCACGCGCCATTGGATTATCGAGCAATTGAGCGAGGGCTTTGGCCAGATCTTTTGGTCTCGCGCGATGCTGAATGAACTCACGAACAACTTGTTTATCGGCGAGCACGTTCGGCATGCCGAGATATTTCACTTTCACCAGAAGCCGCCCGGCCAAATATGTCGGCCAGGCAACTTTGTAGATCAGCGCGAACGGCATCCGAAAATACGCGGCTTCCAGCGTTGCGCTTCCCGAAGCAACAATTCCGGCCACCGCGCGCTGCATGATTTCGGCAGTCTGGCCGACTTTGATCCCGAATAAATGTCGATCCGGTGGAGCTAACATTTCTTCCATTCCGGTTGCGAGCTCGTCAGAAGCGGCCGCAACTTCGAAACGTAACTTTGGTTTCGATTGCCGGAGCTCTCGCGCCGTCTGAATTAGAATCGGAAAGATTTTCCTCACTTCACGTCCGCGGCTTCCGGGAAATAAACCAACGAGATTCGAATCGCGTTGAATGTCGATCTTACCCGAGCCGTAGCCCGGCGAAGGCTGGCGGTCGCGTAATTGCTCGATCATCGGGTGGCCGACGAAAATTGTGCGCAATCCGCTTTGATTGTAGAGGTCGGCTTCAAACGGGAAGATGCAGAGCATCAAATCGAGCCAGCGCGCCATCTTCTTGATCCGGCCGCGGTTCCAGGCCCACACTTGCGGACTGATGTAGTAGATGATCTTGGGTTTATCCGCCGTAGCCTTGGCGGAGGCGGACAACGCACGGGCGAGTCGCAAATTGAATCCGGGATAATCGATCAACACAACCGCGTTCGGCTTGCTCGCCTCAATTTCGTGCAGAGTCTCGTGAAATTGTCTTCGAAAGTAGCCGTAATGTTTGATCACTTCCCACAGCCCGAGGACACCGGATTTGTCGATCCAATTTTGAAAGCCCGCACCCGCGACCGCTTTCATTTGCGGTCCGCCGCGACCGATGAAGCGAAGATCAACCCCGGCATTACGCAATGCGCGCATCAACGCTGCTCCGTGATTGTCCGCGCTCGCCTCCCCCGCGACGAAATAGATCGTCTTAGCGCTCATTAATTTTCAGCGACGGTCGACATCTTCGACGACACATTCGGAGATTGGCCTAACGGGACGACCCCTTACCTTTATCCTTTCCCCTGCCAGGGGACGGGGCAGGGTGAGGAGTGTTCGATCCGACTCGCTTTGTGATTTCGACCGCGAGCTCGAGCGCCGCGGTTGCTTGAAATCCGGAGACCCGCGGTTGGCGTCCGGTGCTTGCGCATTCAATGAACGAGACCAGCTGCTGCTTCAACGGTTCCTCGCGTTCGATCGGAACTTTGTCGCGGGTAATTTTTCCCGACTCTCGGCGATAAATCTCGCCGCTTTGTTTTTCGTAATCGAGCGAGAGATAAGCGTCTTCCTGAAAAACGCGGATCTTGCGCATCCGCTCAGGGCTGATCCGGCTTGAAGTCACATTCGCCACGCAGCCGTTTTCAAAACGAATCCGCGCGTTGGCGATGTCTTCGCCGCGGCTCAAGACCGGCACGCCGACGGCGTCGATGTTCTGCACCGGCGAGCGCACCAGATGCAAAATGATTTCGAGATCATGAATCATGAGATCGAGCACGACACCGATGTCGGTGCTGCGATTTGGATAAGACGAGAGACGATGCGCTTCGATAAAACGCGGGTGCGTTAATCGCGCTTCGAGCGCGCTCAGCACCGGATTGAATCGCTCGACGTGGCCGACTTGAAGAATCAATTGATTACGCGCTGCCAATTCTGCCAGCTCGGTCGCGTGCTGCGGATTTTCCGCGATCGGCTTCTCAATCAACAAATGTTTGCCGCGACGCAAGAGCGCAAGCGCAATTTGGTGGTGCGAGCTTGTCGGCGTCGAGACCGACGCCGCGTCCACCAGTTCGGCGAATTCCTCAAGCGACTTGGCCGCAGAGACGCCGTATTTTTTTGCAATCGCACTCGCTCGCGCAAGATCGACATCGTAAACGGCGGTAAAGTCCGCGGCCGGAATCTTGGCATAGAGCCGCGCATGATTGCTCCCGATATGGCCGACACCAACGACGCCAACGCGAGGTCTTTTCATTTGGCGACGTTTTTCAAAAACCACTCGTAGGTTTTGGCGATGCCGTCTCGAAGGGGGATCGTCGGCGTCCAACCAAGCCCCCGCAGCTTGGAAAGATCGAGAAGCTTGCGTGGCGTGCCGTCCGGCTTCGTTTTGTCCCAGCTCAATTCGCCGTCGAAACCGACGACGTCGCAAATCAATTCGGCCAGTTCGTGAATCGAAATGTCCTCACCGCAACCGACGTTAATGATTTCGGGCGAATCATATTTCTCGAGAAGAAACAGACAGGCCGATGCGCAGTCGTCCACGTGTAAAAATTCGCGACGCGGCGTGCCGGTTCCCCAAACCACCAGCTCGCGCGCGCTGCTTTTCTTTGCTTCGTACGCTTTGCGTAAAAGTGCCGCCAGCACATGCGAGGTCTCCAAATCAAAATTGTCGTTTGGCCCGTAAAGATTTGTCGGCATCGCCGAAATGAAATTCGCGCCATACTCGCGAGAAAATGCCTGGCAAAGTTTCACGCCGGCGATTTTCGCAATCGCATAGGCTTCATTCGTCGCCTCGAGTGGTCCACTCAGCAATGCGCTCTCCGGAATCGGTTGCGGCGCGAGTTTGGGATAGATGCAGGAACTCCCAAGAAAAAGAAGCTTGCGCACGCCGCTCTCGTGCGCGGCGGCGATGACGTTGTTTTGGACGCGGAGATTCTCGAGCAGGAATTCCACGGGTTGTTCGTTGTTCGCCTTGATTCCTCCTACTTTCGCAGCCGCGAAAATCACGACCTCCGGTTTTTCGTTGCAGAAGAATTTCGTCACCGCTTCGGAATCGCCGAGATCAAGCTCGCTCCGGTCGCGCTTGAGCAGCTTGTTGAAGCCCGCCGTTTCAAGGCCGCGAATGAGCGCGCTGCCGACCATCCCACGGTGACCCGCGACAAAGATCTTTTCTGATTTCTGCATCGACACGATTAGCATTTTCTTTTTTCGCGGTTTACGCAATCCTCACTTCCGTGCCACGAAAGCAGGCACGACCCCGATCCAAAAGAGCTAGAAACTCTTTCATCGGCGGTAAACTTGTCCCAGGCGAGAACGGGCGCGTTTTACCGACGCTCCCGCTGCGATCTTTCGGACGCAATGGGGCGCGGCGCCGAGGCGGAAAACGCCTACTGGATCCTCGACACCGTGGAGATGAAACAGCCTGGTATCCAATTGGTCTTTGAGTCCGAGCTCGCCACGGACGAGTCCGTCCGATTGGCGGACCGGACTGGCCCTTTCGCGGGGCCCGCGGCTTGCTCTCATTTCTTCCCTAGATCATGCATTTCCCATCGCTCATTGAAAAGAAACGGGACGGCCAGGCGTTGACGACCAAGGAAATCAACAACCTGGTCGAGGATTTCGTGGTCGGCGACCTTCCCGATTACCAAATGAGCGCGTTGGCCATGGCGGTGTTCTTCCGCGGGATGACGTCGACTGAAACGCATCATTTGACCGAAGCGATGATGCAGAGCGGGCGGGTCCTCAGATATCCAGAAGGTTCGCCGCCGAAGATCGACAAACATTCCACCGGCGGCGTGGGCGACAAGGTTTCGCTCGTGCTCGCGCCGTTGCTGGCGTGCGATGAAGTCTGGGTGCCGATGATTTCCGACCGCGGCCTCGGAATTACCGGCGGCACGCTCGATAAACTGGAAAGCATTCCGGGTTTCAACGTGAACCTGGACGAAAAACGCGCGCTCAAGCAACTTGAGAAAATCGGCGTGTTTATGATCGGCCAAACGGAAGACATTTGTCCGGCCGACAAGAAACTTTACGCGTTGCGCGACGTGACTGGCACGGTGCCGTCGCAACCGCTCATCGTCGCGAGCATCATGAGCAAGAAGCTCGCGGAAAATCTCGACCGGCTTGTGCTCGATGTGAAATTCGGCAGCGGCGCGTTCATGAAAACGAAAGAGGAAGCCGAGCAACTGGCCAAAGCGATGACGAGCGTTGGCGAATCGATGAAAGTAAAAACGTCGTCCCTACTCAGCCCGATGGATGAGCCGCTCGGGCGCAATGTAGGAAATGCGCTCGAGGTCGCCGAGTGCGTAGAAATTTTACAGGGCGGCGGCCCGCCCGATCTAATCAAGTTGATTATCGATCTTGCCGAGAAAGTTTCCGAGACTCCGCGCGCGAAATTGCAAAAGCGTCTCCAGGACGGAAGCGCCTGGAAGAAATTCGTTTCGTTGGTTTACGCGCAAGATGGGGACGCGACCATGCTAGAAAAAATTCTGGATCAACATCGGGCGCTGATCGTTCAGCCCTGGCCGGCCAAATGCCGGCGTTGTGAAAAAGATCGACGCCGAATTGATTGGGCGCGCGTCCGTGTCACTCGGCGCCGGCCGGCAAAAAGCGGACGATGCGATTGATTTCGCGGTTGGCTTTTCCAAAATCAAAAAAGTCGGCGAACAGGTCGCTGTTGATGAACCGCTGTTCATGGTTCACGCGCGGAACGAACGCTCGATCGTCAACATCACCCCGCTCCTCCAAAAAGCAGTCGAGATCGGCTGAGGACAAAAGGTAGGGGAGGTTCACCGAACCGCCCGCGGGCGATTGAGGTCAATCGCCCCTACCCAGATCGCGTCGGTTGCCGGCAAGCTTCACTGCTTACGCGCGCCGAGGTGGAAATCTTGAACGAATCAACGTCTCAATTTCTCCTACTCGGTAATGATTCTATCCGCCCACTCAACCAACGACACAAAGATTTTTGGATTACCGAATTTTGCGCCGTATTCGCTCAGATCGGCTTCTGTGACTCCGCGGGCGCGAGAACAAGCTCCGCACGCGTAGATCGGTATTTTCTTACCGACGAGCTTCCGAAGGACCTCGGCAAGAGGGGGCCAGCCAACCGGAACCACCGCGTTTGCGACCGACTTACGCATCAACGATACAGCTTCCCCCAAGAGGAAAATCTGGAAATCGTGGCCCGCATCAGAAAGCGCATCACCGTGAAGAAAAGGGAATGCGGCTTTTGTCGGATCGTCTGATCCCCAGGCACTCTTCATCAGGATTTTCAGTTTAAGCTCGGTTGCCGCCGGGACGGCGGAAGTCGCAGCGACAAGCGGCAACGCGACAAGCTTTTTGAGGAATAGGACTAACGAGAACAAGCTCAGCCACCGCTGATGAAAGCGAGCTGTGCGGCGATTTTTAATTTGGAAGCTCTCATAAGTAAATTTATGCGCCGATCAGCGGTTGGCTGGAGCGCTTGGTTAGATGTAACGCGTCGCATACAGAGCAAGTGCCGAAAGTGCGAGCAGAATCAACCCAGTGACTGCGCACACGATGACCTGCGATCTGCTCGCGCGATGCTTCCGCGCTGCAAATGCGGCGCCAATGATCGTGAGCAGTGCTAACAGCAACCCGGCATCGAGAGCTAAACTGGCCAATCTATACACGAACGGCGTAAGCGGCAGTATCCCGGCTACGACGGCGAAGTAGTAGCCAAACGCGATAACCGCGAGTGCGCCGAATGCGAACATGCTACCTCGTGAGGTCATTACATCTAACGAGACACAAGATCAGCGACCGCGCGAGTTAGAAATGATGTTCGCATAACACTAAGAGCTAGGCACAAGGACGGTCCGCGGTTCGCTGCATCGCCTGGTTAGGCAT
>WNGP01003363.1_pt1 | contig 15173 bp, 10 predicted proteins | sample 5407671 | NCBI WGS metagenome assembly WNGP01 (sample SAMN13153381, study PRJNA577476) | soil metagenome | isolation source: 40 cm soil or saprolite under Garry oak tree replicate 2 | place: USA:California | collected 2016-06-15 | reverse complement strand
AGTCACTGAGCGTCGCCGTCCTGCCGATCCCCCGCACCCGCAAGCCACGGCTCACCGGCACCTCTACGATCCCCCCCAGCTCGGTCCGCACCACGCCGTTCTCGACCAGCGTGGGCGTGGCGTCGAGCAGCCAGCGCCGCGCCCTCAGGTCGATCGCGGGTCCGCCGCCGGGCGCCCGCCAGCGCGCGCGCAGGTGACCTGTAGCGATCGGGCTGGGAGACCGGGAGCGAGCGGGGCCGGACGGGGGGAAAGAGGGTCGCTGCGGCGCGGCATCGCGGCGCGTGACCCCCGCGCCCGCATCGAGCTTCAGCGCCGCCTGCGGCTGCGCAGCCAGCTGCACCTCGACCTCCTCGAGGCCGCGCGTAGCGCTGTCCCGTACCGTCTCGCGGGTTGCCTGCACGCCGAGGCGTGTGGATCCGCGGACCGCGAGCTCCGCTCCGCCTCCGAAACGAAACGTGCTGTTGCCATCCGAGTCCCAGCTGCCGCCGGTAAGAGGAATGAACGAGGGGGCCGCGGCTGCGCGCGCCTGCGCGAGACGCAGCGCCGCGCCCTCGTCAGGGGCGAGGGCCTGGGCGCGCTCGAGAGCTCGGGCGGCGCTGCCCGGCCGGCCGGCGCGCAGCTCCTGGCGCGCGAGGTCGCGCCAGCTCGTCGCGTCGGCGGGATGCAGGGCGAGCCACGCCTCATAGGCGGCGATCGCGGCGTCGGTCCGGCCCGCCCGCACTAGGAGACGAGCCCGCCCGACGACTGCGTCCCGCTCCGCGGGCGCGAGACGCAGGGCGGCGTCGTACCACTGCAGCGCGTCGCGATACCGGCCGAGCTTCCCCAGCAGATCGCCCACGGCCATGTATCCCCAGGGGTCCGACGGCTCGAGGTCCACGTAGCGGCGGAACAGCCGCAGCGCCTCGGCGGGGTCGTCGCGGCGCAGCTGGGCGAGGCAATACACGGCGCGGGAATTCCTCGGGTCCGTCGCGACGACAGCGGCGTACTCCCGCGCTGCAGCGGCGGCGTTCCCCGCGCTCAGCGCCGAATCCGCCTGGGCGAGGCGCTGGCCGGCGGCTGGGCGTGGGTCCGCCGCCACGCCGACACACGCGAGCCACAGGCCCGCCGCGACCGCACGGCGTCGCCGCGGCCGTACTCCGCGGTGGCTCCGGCGCGGGCTGGCGCGGCGCGGGACGAGCCACAGCCGCAACAGCTCAACACCCGCCAGGACGCCGGCAAGCGTTCCGAACGTGAGCACGAACGTGGCGATCCGCAGGACGTTCCCGGCATGGCCCGGACCGACCAGCGGAATGACGGGCCGCGCGGCTGCCAGCGCGGCCCCGAGAAACCAGCCCGTGGCCCAGAGGCCCGCGATGATGCCGCCTGCGATCGTCATCTGACCCGCGACGACTCGCCACCCTCCCGCCGTTCCACGACCGTCCCCCTGGGCGCGGCGCCGTGCCTCGCGGAACGGCATGGCGAGCGCGCTCAGCAGATAGAACATCCCGCCGATACCGGTGCCCGGCAGCCCCACGGTCACCGTCAGTGCCCCTTCTGGTAGACGTGGAACGAGCGGCCGAGCAGCAGCTCGGCGCAGGCGGCGCGCAGAAAGAACACCGCGTTCACCGTTCGCAGGACGAAGAAAGCGGGCACACTCGCGATCGCCCGGCCGACCTCGCGGCGGCGCGAGGCACCCGCGATGACGGGCACGAGCACAGCGGGGGCGTCGATCACGTAGCCCAGCAGGATCCATGGCCGGGCGAGCAGGATCGCCAGGATCGGGAGAAGCACGCGCAGGTACGGCACGCGCAGCAGGCCACGCCAGTGCAGGCGCACGTTCTGCACGAAGCCATGTGACCAGCGGCGCAGCTGCGTGCGCATGAGGGCGAAGCTGCGGGGCTCGATCGGGTAGCACACCGCTTCAGGGATGTAGCGCACCTCGCGGCCCGCCTGGTACAGGGTCCACGTCAGGTCCATGTCTTCGGCGAGGGTCCGGTCGGACCAGCCCCCGTGCGCCCGCAGCTCGCTGGTGCGGTACATCGAAAAACAGCCGGACGAAATGAGCGGCTTCCCGTAGTAGTCTTGCAGCCGCTTATAAAAGGTGAACGCGAACAGGTACTCGACGTAGCGTCCGCGCTCCCACATGGTGCGCACCCGCTGTGGCAGAACGAAGCCGCACGCCGCCGCGACGGCGGGCCGGTCGAACGCCGGGAGCAGGCGCTCGAGCGCGTCCGGCGCGAGCACGGTATCGGCGTCGATCGCGACCGTCAGCGAAGTGCGCACAAAGCGGAGTCCGAAGGTCTGGGCGCCTGCCTTCGAGCCGGTGTTGGCGGCCGGGCGGACGACCCTGACGTCCAGGGCGCGGGCCACGTCGCCGGTTCCGTCGGTGGAGCAGTCGTCCACCACGATGATCTCGCGCGGCGGCGCGGTCTGGAGCTGGAGGCTCCGGATCGTGTCGGCAATACTCTGCGACTCGTTGTACGCCGGGACGAGGACTGTCACGGGCGCCCCGAGGCTGACATGACGCATGGGTTCCGTTTGGAAACGGGTGTACCGAACGACGGGGCGCGGATATCCGGAATAAAGACGCCCCCCGGGTGGGGGGCGTCACGATGGCGGACTGCCCATGGCCTCAGCGGGAGATGACGACGCCCTCGCCCAAAGCGCTGCCGGGCATGGCGGTACCGCCCACGTCCCCTGCGAAATACGCCTCCTCCCCGTGCTCGCTCAGGTCGAGCCCGGTGAGCTGCTCGCGCACGCCTGCCTTCGCGCCGAAGATCAGGTTGACGAGCGTCATGAAGACGACGGTTCCGATCACGGAGATGGCGACCGCGGCGAGCACTGCGATCACCTGCGTGCCCATCTGGGCAAAGTTGCCGGCCAGCCAGCCATCGCCGCCCGCCGGGTTCACGATCTTGGTGGCGAACACCCCCGTGAGGAGCGCCCCGACCGTGCCTCCGAGGCCGTGGCAGGAGAAGACATCGAGCGAGTCGTCGAGTCGGGTCTTGGCGCGGATCTGAATGGCGGTGTAGCTGACGATGGCGCCAACCGCGCCGATCACGATCGACGCGAGCGGCGTGACGTACCCTGAGGCAGGCGTGATGGCCACGAGTCCGACCACGAGGCCCGTTGCCGCGCCCACCGCTGTCGCCTTGCCGTTGCGAATCCAGTCAAGACAAGTCCAGGTGACCATGGCCATCGCGGCGGCGGTATTGGTGGCCGTGAAGGCTTGGGCGGCGAGGCCGTTGGCGGCGAGCGCCGACCCGGCGTTGAAGCCGAACCAGCCGAACCAGAGGATGCCGGCGCCGAGCAGGACGAGCGGCACGTTGTGGGGCACGATCGGCACGCGCTTGAAGTCGCGCCGTGGCCCGAGCATCCGCGCGGCAACCAGCGCCGAAACGCCGGAGCTGATGTGCACCACGGTTCCGCCGGCAAAGTCGAGCGCGCCGAGCTTCTGGAGCCAGCCGCCCGCGCCCCAGACCCAGTGCGCGAGCGGGTCGTACACGAAGGTGGCCCACAGGACCAGGAACACGACGTAGGCGGGAAACCGCATGCGCTCGACAATCGCGCCCGAGATCAGCGCCGGCGTGATGATCGCGAACATCAGCTGGAACATGGCGTGCGCCTGGAGCGGAATCGTCGCGGCGTACGCGGGGTCGGCATCCGCTCCCACGCCATGGAACCCGAGCCAGCCCAGGCCGCCCCAGAACGGCGTACCGTGTCCGAAGGCGATCGAATAGCCGAACAGGACCCACTGCACGCTGATCACCCCGAGGGCGACCATGCTCATCATCATCGTATTGAGAGCGTTCTTGGGACGGACCAGCCCACCGTAGAAGAACGCGAGACCGACGGTCATGAACATGACCAGCGCGCAGGATGCGAGCACCCACGCGGTGTCGCCCGCGGAGATCGCGTTCATTTCCCCTCCCGACGGCCGCCGGTCTGCTGCGCATGCTCCAGCGCGTGGCGCTGCACCTCGTCGGCGTTGACGGCCGTGAGCGCGGCGTTGTTCTCCTCGCCCGTCCTGATCCGGATCACGCGCTCGATCGGCTGGACGAAAATCTTCCCGTCGCCCACTTCGCCGGTCCGCGCGGCCGACAGGATCGCTTTGACGGTCGGCTCCACGAACGGCTCCGAGCACACCATCTCGATCTTCACCTTCTCATGGAACTCCATCACGACCGTGGTCCCGCGATACTGTCCGACCACTTCCTGCTCGCCTCCGTGGCCACTCACGCGGCTCACGGTGATCCCGGTGACGCCGGCCCGGAACAGCGCTTCCTTGACCTCCGGCAGGCGCTCGGGACGTACGATGGTGGTGATGAGTTTCATGTCATTGACCGTGGAATGGGGGTGTCGATCCGCACGGCCGCAGAAGCTAACGCGCGGCGGACGCGAGTGTCAAACGTATCGCTCGCGAGCGTTATCTTGGTCCCACCACTCATGGCCACGAGCCGCAGGGCTCTGCTCGCGCTTGCCGCCGCAGTCGTCGCCGCGGGGCCCCTCGCCGCCCAGCTACCGGAGGCGGACTCGGCCTTTCAACGGGGGGACTACCGGGCGGCGCGCGCCGCGTACGAGCGCGTGCTCGCGGCCGACTCGACCAGCCTGCGCGCGCTCCACCAGCTGGCGCTGCTCGACAGCTGGAACGGGAAGCTCAGGCGCTCGCTCGAGCGCCTCGGCCGGCTGCGGCAGCTCGCGCCGGGCGACGCCGACGTCATGGTGGACCAGGCAAGAGTGTACGCATGGGCAGGTCGCACTCAAGCCTCGGAAGCGTTGTACGACTCGGTCCTGACGCGATTCGCTGATCGCACGGACGCCCTTGCCGGACGCGCGCGCGCGGTGGCGTGGAGCGGGGACCTGGATCGGGCGGAGCACCTCTGGCGCGACGCGCTGGCAGCGCATCCTGACGCGGCCGAGCTGCTGATCGGCCTGGCGCAGACGCTCTACTGGAAGGGGGAGCCGGGCCTGGCGGAAGCGTACGCCACCCGCGCGCGTGCGCTCGCGCCGGGCGATCGTAGCGCGCTCGAGCTCGAGCGGGCGCTGCGGGCGGCGCTCCGACCCGAGGTGGTGACGTCGAGCAACGGCGCCGGGGACTCGGACCACAACGATTTCGTCGCCTGGGACGGTTCCTACACGACGTCGGCCGGGTCGCGCGTGCGAGCCACAGTGGCAGCAGGCTGGCGTCACGCGACGGATCGGGCTCGCACGGCCACGAGCTACGGGGCTCGCGGGTATGGAGTCGCCGCGCTGGGACGAGGCGCCGTGCTCCGCGCCGGAGCCGGTGTGAGGCGTCTCGCGCCCGAGCTGGGCGCTGCGACCACGCCCCTCACGGCCGAGCTCGGTCTGGGGATCCGGCCGGGGCGCTACGCGGCCGCTAGCATAGGGTACAGCCGCGCCCCATTCGACGAGACGGCCCTCTTGATCGACAAAGGCTTCGTGATCGACGCGGTGGACGCGAGCCTGGACCTTGCTCCGTCTCCGCGCGTGTCCGTGTCCGCCGGGGGCGGGGCGGCGTGGCTGTCGGACGGCAACCGGCGCACGTCGGCGGTGCTCGCTGTGCTCGCGCGCGCGCTACCGGGGCTGCAGCTCGGTCCGTTCGCGCGGGTGCTGAGCTACGACACGACTCCGGGGCACGGCTACTTTGCTCCGAATCGCTTCACGGTGTTGGAAGGGCGGGCGATCTACGATTGGCGGCGCGCGCGCTGGGGAGTGCGGGCCGACGTCGGTGCGGGGTCGCAGCAGGTCTCGGACAGCGCGCCACGCCAATTCGAGTGGCATTTGGGGTTGTCGGTGACGCGAGGCTGGGGAGCGGACAACGAACTCGCGCTGGTCGGCGCGGTGACCAACAGCGCCGCGGCCACGGCGCCGAGCAGCACGCCGACGGAGGGGTTCCGGTACCGGACGCTGATGCTCCGATTCCGGCAAGGGCTCTAGGCGACCGCGCCCCCGCAGGAGCTTCCGGCGCCTGCCGTGCAGCCGAAGCAGTGGGGACCGACGGCGATCGCGCGCCCTTCGAGCGCCCGGCGGTCCGCCTCGAAGATCGTGCGCGGGGCGGCGGGGCCGACGGGCAGGTCGAGCATCTGGTTGAAGTCACAGTCGTACAGCGTCCCGTCCCATCCCACCGACAGCGTGTTCCGGCACATGACCCCCGCCGCCGCGGCGGGATTGTAGGCGTCGGCCAGCCTGGTCACGTATGCGTCGGTCCGGCCGCGCTGCTCGAGGAAGTCGAGGAACCGGCTGATCGGCATGTTGGTGAGCGTGTACAGGCGATCGAAGTCCACGTCGTAGCGCTGTTTCAGCTCGCGCTTCCAATCGCGCTCCAGCGCGGCCTGGTTGCCCGGCAGGTAGGTGCCGACGGGGTTGGTCACGAGGTCGAGGATGAGACCCGTGCCTCGTCCATAGCCGAGGGCGTTGAGGCGCCGCAGGCCGACGAGCGAGTCCTGGAACACGCCTTCCCCGCGCTGGGCGTCCGTCTCCCGCGCTTGAAAGTAGGGCAGCGAGGCGACGACCTCGACGCCATGCGCGGCGAGCAGCTCGGGGATGTCGGCGTAGTTGGGCAGCAGGATGGCGGTGAGGTTGCAGCGGTGCAGCACGTGTGCGTCGAGCGCCCTCGCGCGTGTCACGATCTCGCGGAAGTCCGGGTGCAGCTCCGGCGCGCCCCCGGTGATATCGAGGGTGGGGATGCCCGCACGCGCGAGGAACGACAAGCAAGCCTCGATCACGGTGCGCGGCATGACCTCGGAGCGGTCGGGCCCCGCGTCCACGTGGCAGTGCCGGCAGGTCTGATTGCAGCGTTTCCCCACGTTGATCTGGAGGATCTCGAGGTGGGTCGGCCGGAGCGGCAGCAGCCCGCTTGCCGCGAGCGCGTCGGGGAAGCCGCGCCGCAGCGGGACGCGGGCGAGGCGGGCGCGTTGCGCCGCCCCGCCGGCGAGCGGCGAGCCCCGCTGGTGCAGCGTCGGGAGCACGCGTGGCACTCGATTACATCCCGAGGTCGTCGGCGTGGTTCAGCATCTGGATGCCGTGCACCAACGAGGCGCCTCCGCGGATCGCCGCCGCGACGTGCACGGCCTCGGTCATCTGATCGACGTTCGAGCCCTTTTCCAGGGCGTCCTTGGAATAGGCGTCGATGCAGTAGGGGCATTGCACGGCGTGCGCCACGGCGAGGGCGACGAGCGATTTCTCGCGCGCCGTGAGTGCGCCCTCGGCGAACACCGCGTCGTACCAGTCGAAGAACTTCTGGGCCAGCTCGGGCGCGCCGCGTGCGATCTCCCGGAAGCGCGGCAGGTCGTGGCGGTGGTAGTACTCGCTGCGGTCGGCCATGGCGGAATCCTAATCGTGAGTGTCGAGTGATGTGAGCCGTCGCGCCGCGGCGAGGCCGAGGGTGCGCAGCAGGCGCGCGGCCTGCGCCTGCTCCCGTGCGGAGAGCGCGCCGACGGCGCGGCGCACGACGGCCGCGTGCTGCGGGAAGATGCGTTTCATCAGGCGGCGCCCACGGGGCGTGAGCTGGAGCAGGATCACCCGCCGGTCCGTGTCGCTGGGGCGGCGCCGCACCAGCTCCCGGTCCACGAGCTTGTCCACCACGTAGGTGGCGCTGCTGCTCTCGACGAGGATCTTCCGTTGCACCTCGCACACCGGCAGCTCGCCCTTGTGATACAGCGCCTCCAGCACGCCGAACTCGGTGGTGCCGAGGCCGAAACGTGCGATGCTTGCCCGGGCGTGTCGCTCGACCGCATCAAACGCCCGCGCGAGCACCACCCACAGGTTCAACGCCGAGTCCTCCATGCCCTGGGAACCTCCCCGGGGAGCAATGTGTTCCGAGATTGGTAGAAGTCAAGTATCTCGATTTCGAGACATTTTGGAGGTGTGACGATGTTGACCAATCTCGGATTACTGGCGCTCCGGCTGGTCCTGGGCGTGGTGTTCCTCGGGCACGGCGCGCAGAAGGCTGTGGGAGCGTTCGGGGGACCCGGCTTCGCGGCCGCAAGCGGATTCATCGGCAGTCTCGGTTTCCGGCCCGCGCGGCTGTGGACCGGGATTGCCGTGGGTGGAGAGCTTGTGGCGGGAGCGTTGTTCGTGCTCGGGCTATGGACCCCCGTCGCGGGGCTCTTGGCGATCGCCACGATGCTGGTGGCTATCTTCAAGGTGCACGCGCCCAAGGGCTTCTTCGTGCAGAACGGCGGCTACGAGTACAATCTCGTGCTCGCGGTCGCGGCCCTCGCCGTCGCGGCGATTGGGCCCGGCGCCCTGTCCGTCGACCACCTGCTGCACATCGCCCGCTAAGCTGTGCCGGCCAGCCGGGCGGCGGCCCGGCTGGCGGCTTGTGGAATCTCTCCCCGCCGCCGCTATTTTGTCTGCCCGTGCTCGTCCCCAAGCTCGTCACCACGCTCCGGGGCTACACCCGCGAGCAGTTCTACGCCGACGCCACGGCCGGCGTGATCGTCGGCATCGTAGCGCTGCCGCTCGCGATCGCCTTCGCCATCGCGAGCGGGGTGACGCCGGAGCGCGGGCTCTATACGGCGATCGTCGCCGGGTTCCTGATCTCGGCGCTGGGCGGCTCGCGCGTGCAGATCGGCGGCCCGACGGGCGCCTTCGTGGTGATCGTGTACGCGATCGTCCAGAAGTACGGGCTGGACGGGCTTACGGTGGCCACGCTCATGGCAGGCCTGATCCTCGTGGCGTTCGGCCTCATGCGGCTGGGCGGCGCGATCAAGTTCATCCCCTACCCGGTCACCCTCGGATTCACGAGCGGCATCGCCCTCATCATCTTCTCGGGCGAGGTCAAGGACTTCCTGGGGCTGCCCATGGGCTCGGTCCCCGTCGATTTCCTGGGGAAGTGGCGGGCGTTCGCCGCGCACGTGGACGCGCTGAACCCGGCCGCGGTGCTGGTCGCCGTGTCGAGCCTGGCCATCATCCTGCTGTGGCCCCGCGTGAATCGGCGTATCCCGGGACCGTTCGTCGCACTCGTGGTCTCGACCGCGATCGTGCAGCTGTTCCACCTGCCCGTGGAAACGATCGGCACGCGGTTTGGCGCGATCCATGCCTCGCTCCCCGCGCCAGCGCTCCCGGTGGTGACGCTCACCCGCGTCGCGGGGTTGATCGGGCCGGCCTTCACCATCGCCCTGCTGGGCGGGGTCGAGTCACTCCTGTCGGCGGTCGTGTCCGACGGCATGATCGGCGGGCGCCACCGGTCCAACATGGAGCTCGTGGCCCAGGGGATCGCGAACCTCGCGTCACCGATCTTCGGGGGCATTCCGGCCACGGGCGCGATCGCCAGGACGGCGACGAACGTGAAGAACGGCGGTCGCACGCCGGTCGCCGGGATCATGCACGCGATCACCCTGTTCCTGATCATGGTCTTCTTCGGCCGCTGGGCCGGCCTCATCCCGATGGCGGCCCTGGCCGCGATTCTGGTGGTGGTGGCGTATCACATGAGCGAGTGGCGCACGTTCCGGGCCGAACTGCGCGCGCCCAAGAGCGACGTGGCGGTCCTGCTCGTCACCTTCCTGCTGACGGTCCTGGTGGACCTGACGTTCGCGATCGAGGTGGGAATGGTGCTCGCGGTGTTCCTGTTCATGCGCCGCATGGCCGACGTGACCAGCATCAGCGTGCTGACGCACGAGCTGCGGGACCCGGTGGACGACTACGAACGGGATCCCAACTGGGTGGGGCGCCGGTCGGTGCCGGCGGGGGTGGAGGTGTACGAGATCACCGGGCCGTTCTTCTTCGGCGCGGCCGAGATGTTCAAGGATCGGCTGGCAGCGATCGCCGGCAAGCCGCGGGTGCTCATCCTGCGGATGCGGCACGTGCTCACGATCGACTCGACCGGCTTGCACGCCCTGCGCGACGTCGTCCAGCGCAGCCGGCGCGACGGCACGTTGGTGGTTTTGTCCGACGTGCACGCGCAGCCGGTGGTAGCCCTGGTGCAGTCCGGGGCGCAGGAGGAGATCGGCGAAGTGAACATTCACGGCAACCTGGACGACGCGCTCAATCGCGCCCGGGACTATCTCGGGCTTCCCCAGGTTCCTCGGCCGGCCTTCGCCACACCCACGGTGGCGCGCGAGGCGGAGACGTAGCCGGGTCTGGGGAGGGGGCGTGCGCGCCGCCTTGCGCGCGCGCACCTCCAGGCGTCATTTGTAGCCGCCTCGCCTCATGATCGCCCACGATCCGCAGCTTCGCCTCTGCCGCGCGTGCCTGCTCATCGCATGCGCTGTGATCACGCCCGGCGCAGCCTGCGCGCAGGACGTGTTGGGTGGCATCGAGGGCACTGCGGCCGATTCGAGCGGCACGCCACTCGCGGGCGTGCGCGTGAGCGTCGTCGGGACGGTCTTCGCCGCGACCGTCGATTCCGCCGGTCGATACGTCATAGACCACGTTCCGGCCGGCGAGTACACGATCCGCGCGGAGCTGTCCGGTCAGCGCCCGACGACGGTCCCGGCGGTACTCGTGCCAGCGGGGGGCACGGTCCAAGTCAACTTCGCACCCCCCGCGCGCGCCACTGTCGCGCCACCACAGCTCGCGACGTCGGGGATGGTGTTTTCGGGTGGGCTGCTCGGTGACCTTCCCATAGACGACGCGCGGCAGGCCCTGGTGCTCGTGCCCGGCGTCGTGATGCGCGGCGGACAGATCGGCATCGCCGACGCCGCCGATCTGTCCGTGCGCGGTGCGGATCTGGGCAGCGCGAGCGTCTACATTGACGGCGCCCCGGTCCGATTCGAAACGCTCGGCACCGACCTGCTCGCCGTCGGCACGAACGCGATCAGCCAGGCGTCCGTCGTCACCGGCATTCCGTCGCCGCTCGCGAGCGACGCGCGGGGCGGCGTAATCTCCTACGTCACCCGCGCCGGCGGCGCTCGGTTCGCGGGAACGTTCCGCGCAACAGGTGACGGCGCCTCCCCCGACGGCTCGTCCGTCGGCTACAATCGCTTCGAGGGCGCCATCGGCGGACCGCTGCCCGTCATGCCGCATCTCACATGGTTCGTCTCGGGAACGCTGTACGGGCAGCGCTCCGCGTACCGTGGGCTCGGCGCTGCGGACCAGCCTAGCTACGTGATGGGTGGAGTGGACACGATCGTTACCGTCAACAAGGCGGACGGGAGCGGCTTGCAATCGGTAGCGATTCCCCAGTTCGTGCAGTACAGCGGGGAGTGCGCGAACAGTTCGAACTACGGCTTCGACTGTCAGGGCCTGCGCCGTCCGATGGATTGGTCCACCTCACGCCGGGAGCAGGCGAGGCTTCTCTACACCTACGGCGCTGGGTCGAGTCTGTCTCTCACGGGGCTCGCGAGCGAACTGCAGCAGCGGTTCTCGCCCGGCCCCTACGTTGGCGACCCTGCGCTCTACGCTGGTGCGCGGGCGACGTCTCGCCTCGCGGTCGTGAACTGGACTCACAGGCTGCGCCAACTGTCGAACGGTCCGCTCACCCTCGACGTGAACATGTCGGTGGCTGCGGACGAGCAGCTGAGCGGCGTGCTCGATCCCGCGTCCGAGTTCGGCTCCCGCGACCCGGCCCTCGGCATCGAGCTCTCGACGCTCCATTTCACAGCGGCCGACATCCTCCCGTTTCCTCTCACTGATCAAGTCATTCGCAACGTGCGCAGCAACCAGGGGCTGCGCGTGCCCTATCTGGGCCGGTCCGATCTGCTCGCGTCCCAGCCGTACCGCATGAACCCGTATGGCCTCTCGTCGTTCGAGGGCTGGTACACGACCGGGGTTGATGCCGGCCAGGCGTTGACGGACATATGGGAGCGACGCTGGAACGGCCGCGCGTTCGTCGAGTGGCGGCCGGGCCGCGCACAGCAGCTGAGCGTGGGTCTGGACCTGGAGCGAACCGACCTCTCATCCTACACCACGGGGCTGACCGACGAAGTGGGTCTCGACGCGTTTCTTGAGCATCCGCGCCGCTTGGGCCTGTTCGCAGACTACAAGGTTCAGACCGGTGCCTTGCTGATCGACGCGGGCGCCCGGTACGACCGGTTCGACCCGGGCGCCGAGTTCGCGAACATTCCGGGACGTATCTCGACCAATCCGGCCTGGAGTCCCAGATCATTCACCAGCGACACCGCGTACGCCGGGTCGCTGGCGCGCGTGTTCACGGCGGGAGCGGTGAAGAACGCCATCTCTCCCAGAGTGCGCCTCACATACGCAGTCTCAGCGCGCACGAGCGCGAGGCTCGCATACGCGCTGCAGGTGGAGCCGCCGGCCTTTGGTCCGCTGTTCGCTAATGTGAACAGCGACCTTGCATTCACGAACGTCACCACGGCGTTTTTCGGCAGAGATGTGGACTACGTGAAATCCACCTTGCTTGAAGCGGGAGCGCGAATGGCGCTTGGCCACTTCGGCGCGGACGTTTCGGTCTATCGCAAGGGGAACGTGGATCCGTATGTGTATCACATCGAGACCTACCCCGATCCATCGAACCCAGGCGCCATCCTCCAGCTCCTGCTGTTGACCGCCAATCGTGGGGAGGTAGGTACCGGGGTCGATGCGCAGCTGGAATGGCGCCATGGGACCTCGGCGGCGGTCTCGCTGGCTGGTTCGGCCTTTCGCCAGCCAAGCCCGGGCGCCGGAGTGCCTGGGTACACGACGAGTGCCGTGACGGGGTCGGCCGTGGTCCGCATCCCGGACACCTGGCGCGCCGGCACAGCGTTGGGCGCCGCGCTCGCGAAGCTGAGTGCCGTCGCGATGTTCCGAGCAACGACAGGTCTGCCCTACACTCGGCTCGCCAACGCCGGCATCGGCATCATCGCACCAGCCTTCGACGGCGGGACAGGCGTCGAGCCGATCAACAGCTCGCGGCTGCCGGTCACAAAGACGCTCGACGTCAAGCTCACGAAAGCGTTCCGGGTGCGTGGTATGGAGTGGAGCGTCTATGCCGACGTTCGGAACGTGCTCAACAGCGGCAACATGGTGGGCGCGTACGCCGAGACGGGCACGGGGACGAACGACAGGTACAGAGCGAACGTGGAGAACGCGGAGCTCGCTGCGATCGCGTCTGAGGCAACCCAGAATGGAGCGCGCCTGTCAGACGGATCAGTCGACCTGCATGGGTGCGCGAGTTGGACAGGTGACGCTGGGCCGGTCGACTGCGTGGCGCTACAGCGGGTCGAGGCACGGTTCGGCGATGGCAACGGGATCTACTCGCCCGCCGAGCAACACAAGGCGCTCGATAGCTATTTCGACTCCTTTTTCGGGGCCTGGCGCTTCTTCGCTCCGGGCGGAACCGCCCGCCTGGGGGTGGAGCTCGCATTCTGAGGTGACCCCGCGAGCTGCCGCAGCACGTACTCGAGGATCCCGCCGTGCCGGTAATACTGCAGCTCCTGCGGCGTGTCGATCCGGACCGTGGCGCGGAACTCGACCACCTTCCCGTCCGCCCGCGTCGCCCGCACGCTGACCTCTTTGCCGCGCGGGAACCCGTCGGCCAGAATCCCCGCCAGTCCCGCGACGTCGTAACGCTCGGTGCCCCCAAGTCCCAGCGACTCGGGCGTCTGGCCGGCGAGGAATTGCAGCGGCAGAATCCCCATCCCCACGAGGTTCGAGCGATGGATCCGCTCGTAGCTCTGGGCGATCACGGCGCGCACGCCGAGCAGGCGCGGGCCCTTCGCGGCCCAGTCGCGTGACGATCCGGACCCGTACTCCTTGCCCGCGATGACGAGGAGCGGAGTGCCTGCCTCCCGGTACTTCACCGACGCGTCGTAGATCGTCATCTGCTCCCCGTCGGGGAGGTGGAGCGTGAACGGTCCCTCCGTGCCCGGGGCGAGGAGGTTCTTCAGGCGGACGTTCGCGAACGTGCCGCGTACCATCACGTCGTGGTTCCCGCGGCGGGCACCGTACGAATTGAAGTCGGCAGGCTGGACGCCGAGCGCGATGAGGTGCTGGCCCGCGGGGCTCGTCTTCCTGATCGAGCCCGCCGGCGAGATGTGATCCGTGGTGATGCTGTCGCCGAGCAGGCAGAGGACACGCGCGCCGCGAATGTCCTCGATCGGCCCTGGAGTCGCCGGGATAGCGTCGAAATAGGGCGCGCGGCGAATGTAGGTGGACTCGGCATCCCATGCGAAGCGCTCGCCCGTGGGGACCGGGAGGCCCGCCCAGCGCTCGTCCCCCTTGAAGACCTCGCCGTACTCCTTGTGGAACATTGCGGATTGGATCGAGCTGCGGACCAGCGCATCGACTTCGGTGGGCGAGGGCCAGACGTCCCGTAAGAAGACCGGCTTGCCGTCCTTGCCTGTGCCGAGCGGCTCGCGCTCGAGATCGAGGTCGATCCGGCCGGCCAGGGCGTACGCGACGACGAGCGGGGGTGACGCGAGGTAGTTGGCCCGCACCTCCTGCTGGATGCGCCCTTCGAAGTTGCGGTTGCCGGAGAGCACGGCGCAGGTGACCAGCTCGCCCTCGGCGATCGCGGCCGAGACGGCTTCGGGGAGCGGCCCGGAGTTCCCGATGCAGGTGGTGCACCCGTAGCCCACGAGGTGGAACCCGAGCTGCTCCAGGTACGACAGCAAGCCGCCCTGGCGCAGGTAGTCGGTGACGACCTTGGAGCCGGGGGCGAGGCTGGTCTTGACCCAGGGGCGGCTGCGCAGTCCGCGCTCGACGGCCTTCTTCGCGACCAGCCCGGCGGCGACCATCACCGAGGGGTTCGACGTGTTGGTGCAGCTCGTGATCGCCGCGATCACGACGGAGCCGTGCCGCAGCTGGTGCCCCACGCCGTCGATGGTGAGATCGACGTGGGTGCGCGGCTCGGAGAGGGGGGGCGCCTCGACCTGGGTGGCGACCTGCCCGCCCTCCTCCTCCCAGCGCACCGCGTTCGGGGAGGTCGGGGGACCGATCGGCGAGGTCGGCTTCACGAGCGTGGGCAGCGCGGCGAGGAATTGGCTCTTCACGGTGCGGAGCGGCACCCGGTCCTGCGGGCGGCGCGGGCCCGCCAGACTCGGCTCGACGGTCGAGAGGTCGAGCGCCAGCGTGTCCGAGTATTCCGGCTCGGCGGCGCTGCCGCCGAACAACCCCTGCTCCTTCATGTACGCCTCGACGAGCGCGATCTGCTCCTGGGCGCGGCCGGTGAGCGTGAGGTAGCGCAGGGTTTCTTCGTCCACGGGAAAGAGACCCACGGTAGCGCCGTACTCGGGCGCCATGTTGCCGATGGTGGCGCGGTCCGCGACGGGGAGGCCGGCGACGCCGGGCCCGTAGAACTCGACGAACTT